>Ga0255052_10000712_pt1 | contig 26270 bp, 22 predicted proteins | sample JV7_2_21_MG_FD_188632 | JGI IMG/M metagenome (GOLD analysis project Ga0255052, IMG submission 188632) | Seawater microbial communities from Jervis Inlet, British Columbia, Canada - JV7_2_21 | ecosystem: Environmental > Aquatic > Marine > Inlet | place: Canada: British Columbia | collected...
TCTGGCAGGAGAATGCACTGGTAGGCGGCCTCTACGGCCTTGCGATAGGCAAGGTATTCTTCGGTGAATCGATGTTCAGCCGGCAAAGCAATGCATCGAAATACGCGCTGCTGGCATTGTCCAGCTGCCTGAAAAAAGGTGACTTCGCGCTGATCGATTGCCAGGTCATCTCACAGCACCTGACGACGCTCGGGGCCTCGCTGATGCCGCGGCGCGCATTTGCCCACCTGCTGGAAACTGCCTGCAGGCCGATAGCACGGTTCGACAGTTGGCCCGCGCAAGCCGTGCCGGCCCGTGAGATAGCCCATGCCGCGTTGCAATAAGGCGGCCATTTCTGCACAATTCGCGAGCCTTTTCACAGAGAGACACCGTTACCTTGGCCAAAGAAGAAGCCATTCAGATGGAAGGCGTCGTCGTAGAGACGCTGCCCAATACCACATTTCGTGTCGAGCTCGAGAACGGTCATGTCGTGACTGCGCATATTTCGGGAAAGATGCGCAAGAATTACATACGTATTCTCACCGGTGACAGCGTCACGGTCGAACTCACGCCGTATGACCTCAGCAAGGGCCGCATCGTCTATCGCGGCCGCTAGCGCGCAAATGCGCTAGTCGTCAGTCCTCTTCCGTCAGGTGTTCGAGCTCTTTGATTGCGGGTTCGGGATTGAGCTCGAGTTCGTCATCGGCCCCCACAGATACACGGACGTGACCACCGTCGGCGAGGCTGCCGAACAATAGCTCATCAGCAAGCGGCCGCTTGATGTGTTCCTGGATGATGCGAGCCATCGGTCGTGCACCCATTTTTTCGTCGTAGCCACGCGCCGCAATCCAGTCCCTTGCAGCGTCGTCCAGCTCGATGGTCACATCGTTCGAGCCGAGTTTCGCTTCCAGCTCTACGATGAGCTTGTCGACAACTCGTTTGATCGAAACGATATCCAGCGACGCGAACTGAATGATCGCATCGAGCCGGTTGCGGAATTCCGGCGAGAAGCTCTTTTTGATGACCGACATTCCGTCGCTGCTGTGATCCTGCTGCGTGAATCCGATCGACGCACGACTCATTTCCTGGGCGCCGGCATTCGTTGTCATGACCAGCACGACATTCCGGAAGTCGGCCTTGCGGCCATTGTTGTCGGTTAACGTGCCATGATCCATGACCTGCAGCAGTAGATTGAAAACCTCCGGATGCGCCTTCTCGATCTCGTCCATTAGCACAACAGCATGCGGGTTCCTGGTGACAGCCTCCGTCAACAAGCCACCCTGATCGAAACCGACATAACCCGGCGGTGCGCCGATGAGTCGCGACACCGTGTGGCGTTCCATGTACTCGGACATGTCGAAACGAATCAGTTCGACGCCCATAATCATCGCCAGCTGCCGTGTAACCTCCGTCTTGCCAACGCCCGTTGGCCCGGCAAACATAAACATGCCGATAGGCTTGTCTTCCTCGCGCAGTCCCGAGCGCGACATTTTGATGGAAGAACTCAGGGCTTCAATGGCGCGGTCCTGACCGAAAATCGTCAGCTTGAGATCTCTCTCCAGGGTGCGTAGCGATTTGCGATCTGACGCGGATACGCTCTTCGCCGGAATGCGCGCCATTTTTGCAACGATGGTTTCCACCATCTCGACCGTAACGCGCTCGCCGCGCTCGCCCACCGGTTGCAGTCGCAAGCTTGCACCGGCTTCGTCTATAACGTCGATGGCCTTGTCGGGCAATCGGCGATCATTAATATGACGTGCCGACAGCTCTGCTGCCGCATCGAGTGCGTCGGTGTCGTAGCGAACACCGTGATGTTCCTCGAAGCGTGATTTCAAACCATGCAGGATGGCAATCGTTTCCTCGAGGCTGGGCTCGGGAACATCGATTTTCTGGAATCGACGTGCAAGCGCGTGGTCTTTTTCGAAAATTCCGCGATATTCCTCGTAGGTCGTCGAGCCGATACACCGAATATCGCCATTCGCAAGCACGGGCTTGATCAAGTTGCTGGCATCCATGACACCGCCGGACGCCGCGCCCGCACCGATGACCGTGTGAATCTCGTCAATGAACAATATCGCGCCGGGGTCTTCCTGAATTTCCTTGATGACCCCTTTCAGACGCTTCTCGAAGTCGCCGCGATACTTGGTGCCGGCGATCAGTGTGCCCATGTCCAGCGCATATATCGTCGCATCGCGCAGAACCTCCGGAACACGTTCCTCAGTGATCATGCGCGCCAGACCTTCGGCGATGGCCGTTTTTCCGACGCCGGCATCGCCGACGTAAAGCGGATTGTTCTTGCGACGCCGGCACAGGATCTGCACGGTGCGTTCGATCTCGATTTCGCGGCCAATCAAAGGGTCGATTTTGCCGTCAATAGCGAGTTGATTCAGGTTGGTCGCGTAACGATCCAGAGGCGATGCCTCGGGCTCCGTCTCCGACTCCAGCGATTCCTCCTGCTCTTCCCCACCGGCCTCGCCCGGCAGTTGAGGCATGCCGTGGGACAGGAAATTGATAACGTCGAGGCGCGTAATGTCCTGCAAATTCAGGAAGTACACGGCCTGCGATTGCTTCTCACTGAAGATTGCGACCAGCACATTGCAACCGGTCACTTCCTTTTTGCCGCTCGACTGTACGTGGAACACGGCGCGTTGCAGTACACGTTGGAACCCGAGCGTGGGCTGCACGTCGGTCTCGTCGTCGTGTGGCAGTAACGGTGTCTGCTCCTCGATGAACTCGCTGAGCTGCCGTCGCAGCTCGGTGATATTGGAGTTACAGGCCTTGAGAATCTCATGAACCCTGGGAATATCCAGCAATGCGAGGAGCAAATGCTCCACCGTCATGAACTCATGCCGCTGTTCACGGGCGCGCTGGAACGCCTCGTTCAGACAAAATTCAAGTTCGCTACTCAACATAGTTCGACGCCGACTCCCTTTACAACTCTTCCATCGTACATAACAGCGGGTGCTGATGCTGCTGTGCGATTCCCATGACCTGGGCCACCTTGGTCTCCGCGATTTCGAAATTGTACACGCCGCAAATACCTTTGCCTTTCGTGTGTACTTCTAACATGACCTGGGTCGCACGTGTACGTTCCATACTGAATATGGATTCGAGAATATTGACGACAAATTCCATGGGCGTGTAGTCGTCATTAATCAATACGACACGAAACAGAGGCGGCTCTTTGATCTTCGGCTGCGCCTCCTCGATCGCGAGTTCGAAGCCCGGGCCTTGCTCGGTGTCGGTTCGTCGTTCACTCATCTGTGCTGAAATCCGCTTCCATCAATGGCTGCTTATGTCATATCGGGGGGCACTTTTGATACCGGCCGGCCCACTTGCGGGTTATTATATATGGGCCCGCGCCGGCGATTTCAGCCTGGTTCGCAGAAATAGCAGATGCGACATCATGCGGAATAGCGATTCCTGCCATTCACATACTGGTATATTATTGGCAAATATAGAGTTTTTGCCTTCTGGACCTTGTTTGCAAAACCCTTCAACCCGTATCATCGTTGCGCTACGTTTACTCAGTAGATCAGGAACGGAAATCAGCCGGACTTTGCATGGCCACTGAAGCGAAATGGTCCGACTTTACGAGCCTCGATGGCGCCCGCACATTGGTGGCAGCAAATCAGTTGCTGCCACCGTGGGTAGCTTTGGTGCTTGTAATTGTCATCGGATGGCAATTGGCGAAGATCATCTGGATGCTCCTGCCGGGACCATCTGTGGGTGACCCCATCGTCGTGCCAGCGGGACAGGTCTCCATCTCCCGGCAGAATTCGGGAGCAGCTGACGTACAGTCGATCGCCGGTGCACACATGTTCGGCGAAGCGAGCGTCGAGGATGAGCTGCTTGCACCACCAGTCAGTTATGACGAAGACCTGGAAGACACACGGCTCTCCAACCTGCAGCTGAAGGGAACAATAGCGTCACCCGAACCGAATATGTCTGCCGCAATCATCACCGACGGCGCTAACGAGGAAAAGGTCTACCTGATTGGAGACCCGATCTCTTCGAGTGCCCACTTACATGCCGTGTACACGGATCGCGTCGTACTTAATGAGAACGGCCAGCTGACCAATCTGCGCCTTCCCGTGGAATTCGCGCAGGTGGCGGCGACGCCGGTACGCCGCAATACGACGCGGCGCCGTACGCCCGCGGACACGCAGAGTATCCAGTCGGTTGTGTCGAAGAATGTGGCCAGGCTCGCCGATGTCATACGGCCGACGCCCTATTTTGTTAACGGACAACAGCAGGGCTACCGCGTTTATCCAGGTCGCGATCGACGGCAATTTGCCGCACTGGGCCTGCGGCCGGGCGATCTGATCAAGGACATCGACGGACAATCGTTGACCGATCCGACACAAGCCATGCAAATTTTTCAATCACTCGGAACCGCCGACCAGGTCTCGGTTACCGTCGAACGCAATGGCCAGCCCGAGGTCATTGTCCTGAAGACCGATCAACTCAACCTTGGGGAAGACGAAACCCAATGAACCACCAATTGAACAGGGTACTGCGCAAGTGCCGCGTCGCAGGCATCTTATGGGCCCTCATCCCGGCCGTCGTCCTGGCCCAGCAGGTCACGATTACGCCGAATTACAAAGAGGCAGACATCCGCCAGATCGTCGAGGCGGTAGGCGCGGTAACGGACAAGAATTTCATTATCGACCCGAGAGTCAATGCCAAAGTCACGATGTTGTCGACCACTCCGATGACGCCAGAGGCTTTTTACGAAGCATTTCTTGCGATCCTCGAGGTGCATCAGCTCGCCGCGATGCAGAGTGGCGACATCATCAAGATCATTCCAAACGCGACAGCCCGGCAATATGCCGGCCCCCTCGGCACCAGCAATGCCGCTGGCGCCGACGACATAGTGACGCAGGTCATACAGGTGCAAAACGTCGGCGCGGCCCAGCTTGTGCCGATCTTGCGCCCCCTGATACCGCAATTCGGACACCTGGCGGCGCACCCCGGCTCGAATATGCTGATCATTTCTGACCGGGCAGCGAACGTAAACCGATTGATCAACATCATTCGTCGCATTGACTTGTCGAGTGACGACGACATCGAGGTGGTGCCGTTGCTGCATGCATCCTCCGGCGAGGTTGTGCGTGTACTCACGGCGTTGACCCAGCAGCCGCGAGCCGACGGCGCACCCGTATCAACCAGTCTGGTCGCCGATGCCCGCACCAACAGTGTGCTGATCGGCGGCGACAAGTCTGACCGCCTGCGCCTGCGGGCGCTGATCGCGCACCTGGATACGCCCCTTGAGGACGGCGGGGACACGCAGGTCCGATACCTGCGTTACGCGGACGCCGAAGAACTCGCTACCAAATTGCAGCAGCATTTTCAGAACCAGGCTACCGCTGGCGGCGCCGCAGCAGCCGGCGGCGGCGCGGCACAGATCAGCCAGGTCAGTGTCTGGGCAGATACGCAAACCAACGCCCTCGTCGTCAACGCACCGCCAAAAATGATGCGCTCGCTGATGCTAATCGTGGACAAGCTCGACATTCGCCGTGCCCAGGTGCTCGTGGAGGCAATCATCGTCGAAGTAATCGCGGACAAGACGGCCGAGCTCGGTATCACCTGGGCCGTCGGGGACTCGGGCTCAACGTCGCCGGTCGGCGTGACTAACTTTCCGGACTTCGGTGCGGGCGTCGTCGGACTGGCGGGCGCGGCGGGCGGCGGCGATACTCCCGTGGATCCGACATCCCTGATAGGCGAAGGCATCACGATGGGCGTCGGGCGCATCAGCGATTCCGGCATCAGTTTTGCTGCGATTCTTCGGGCCCTCGAGGGTAACGCCGATACCAACATCATTTCGACGCCGTCGCTCGTCACGACGGACAACGAAGAGGCAACCCTCAACGTTGGCCAGGAAGTGCCGTTCGTAACAGGCTCATTCACGAACACCGGCGGCAATATCGGGGCCGTCAACCCGTTCCAGACCATTCAACGCGAGAGCATTGGCGTCAAGCTCACGATCACGCCGCAAATCAACGAAGGCGACTCGCTGCTGCTCGAAATTTCTCAGGAGATTTCGAATATCGCACAGTCCGCGGAGGGCGCCGCCGACCTGATCACCAATCAGCGTATTGTCGAAACTACGGTCATCGTCGACGACGGCCAGATACTCGTGCTCGGCGGACTGCTGGAGGACGTGCTGCGTGAGAGCGAGCAACGCGTCCCGGTGCTTGGATCCATTCCGTTCATCGGCGCCCTGTTCCGCGCGCAAAAGACGGCATTGGTAAAAACCAACTTGCTGATATTCATCCGGCCAAAAATTTTGCGGGATGCAGCGCGGATATCGACCGAGACCAACGCCAAGTACAACATCATCAAGGACCTCCTCGATGAGACTAACGAGAGCGGCATCAACCTGATGCCCGGCCAGGAAGGATTTGCGTTGCCGCCGTTCGAAGAGGCGCAGCAGATGCGGACGCCGACGACACTCGACGAAGCCGGCGTCGACCCGACGAGGCTCGAAGAAGCCGGCATTAGCGAGTGACCGAACATAATCCTATGGCGATGGACACCGAATCGGAAATCGTACTGGAGACGGCAACGGACGATTCGGTGTCGACAGCCGAGCATCGCGCGTTGCCGTTTTCGTTCGCCAAGCGCCATGGTGTGCTGATCCGCGAGTTCACCTCTGATGCAGCCGATACGATTTATCGCAGCGGCGTTTCGCCACTCAGCCTTGCGGAGGTCAGGCGGTTTGCCGGCGTGCCCTTGAAACTCTCGCGCGTTTCGACGGAAGTGTTCGATTCGCTGTTGCAGGAGTCCTATGAGCAGGGCAGCCACAACGCCATGGAAATGGTCGGCGGTCTCGACGATGAGTTCGACCTGACCCAGGTTGCACAGGAGTTGCAGGAACCCTCCGATCTGCTCGACAGCGACGACGATGCGCCCATCATCCGTTTCATCAACGCCGTGTTGACCGAGGCAATCAAGGAAAATGCTTCGGACGTACATATCGAGCCCTATGAAAACCGGCTGGGCGTGCGTTTCCGAGTCGATGGCGTGTTACGCGAAGTCCTGCATACCCGGCGCCAACTTGCACCTCTTGTCGTGTCCCGTATCAAGGTCATGTCAAAACTCGATATCGCCGAAAAGCGCCTGCCGCAAGATGGCCGTATCTCGCTGAAAATCGCCGGACGTGCAGTCGACGTGCGTGTATCGACCTTGCCATCGGGCCATGGTGAGCGCGTCGTATTGCGTTTGCTCGACAAGCAGGCCGGACGTCTGAATCTGACGTCTCTTGGCATGGACGACCAGTCATTGTTCAAAATGGACGAACTGATCCACAAACCGCACGGCATCATCCTCGTTACCGGGCCGACGGGCTCTGGCAAGACCACGACCTTGTATGCGGCGCTTGAACGCATCAACGACAACAGCCGTAACATCATGACGGTCGAGGATCCCATCGAGTATTTCATTGATGGCATCGGCCAGACTCAAGTGAATACGAAGGTGGAGATGACGTTCGCTCGTGGTCTGCGCGCAATCCTTCGACAGGATCCCGATGTCGTCATGGTCGGCGAGGTTCGCGACCTCGAGACGGCGGAAATCGCCGTTCAAGCCAGTCTTACAGGTCACCTGGTGCTATCGACATTGCATACAAATACGGCAGCTGGCGCGGTTACGCGGCTGCGCGATATGGGTGTCGAGCCGTTCCTGCTTTCATCGAGTCTCCTCGGCGTACTCGCGCAGCGACTGGTGCGCGTTCTGAACGACGACACCAAAGTGCCCTATACCGCCACCGAATATGAATGCCGAGTCCTTGGCGCGGACCCTAACAGCCCACCGACACTCTACAAGGCGGGCGAGGACGAGAGCGGCGGCTTCGTGGGTCGTACCGGAATATACGAGCTTATTGCGGTTGATGACGCGATGCGTGCAATGGTCCATGACGGTGTCAGCGAACAGAACCTCGAACGCCATGCGCGCACTATGACACCGAGCATTCGAGCCGACGGGCGGCGCCGGGTACTGAACGGCACCACGACGCTCGAAGAAGTACTGCGCGTGACGCGCGAGGACTGATCAGGCGTCGTGGGAGCGTTCGAATTCGTCGCGCTGGACCAGTCCGGCAAGGAATCCAAAGGCCTGATCGAAGGCGATACAGCCAAGCATGTGCGGCAACTGCTTCGTGAGCGCAAGATGTTTCCAGTGCGCGTCACTGAAGTCGCGCAGAAGGAGGCCCGGCGCCAATCTACATTTTCTGTCCGCCGCGGTGTTACGCCGGCCGAGCTTGCGCTGATTACGCGACAACTTGCGTCATTGTCGCAATCGGGGATGCCACTCGAAGAGGCATTGCTTGCCGTCTCACAACAAAACGACCAGCCGCGCACGAAAAGTATTTTGCTCGGCGTGCGTTCCAAAGTGATGGAAGGACACACACTGGCTGACGGTCTCGGCGATTTCCCGCAAGCTTTTCCTGAGCTCTTCCGGGCAACCGTAGCCGCAGGAGAGCAGTCGGGACACCTTGATGTCGTATTGGAGAGGCTGGCGGACTATACGGAAGCACGCCACGAACTGAGACAACAACTGATAAACGCGATGATTTATCCAATAGCACTGGTTGTTATGGCTGTCGCTATCATCGGATTCATGCTCGCGACGGTCGTGCCACGTATTGTCAATGTGTTCGAGAATACATCCGCTGAATTGCCCGCGCTGACTCGCGGCCTGATCGCCACGAGCGATTTCCTGCGCCACAACTGGTTCTGGTTGATCATTGCCATTGCCGCTGTCGGCTGGGGTATATGGAAGTTGTTGCAACAAGAAGGTCCTCGCCGTCGATATCACCGGTTTCTGCTGCGCATGCCGATCACAGGTCGTCTGACCCAGGGTATCAATACAGCGCGTTTTACGCGCACCTTCAGCATCCTTGCGGGGAGTGGCGTGCCGGTACTCGAAGCGATGAAAATATCGGCGGAAGTCATTGAAAACCTGCCGATGCGCGAAGCGGTCAATGAAGCCGCCCTGCGCGTTCGCGAAGGCGGGTCGATAAGCCGCTCACTCGACTCGAGCAAGCTGTTTCCACCGATGATGATTCACCTCGTGTCCAGCGGCGAAGCCGGCGGGCGCCTCGAGGAAATGCTATCCCGGTCGGCCATCGGGCAGGAGCGCGAAGTCGACGGCCGCATAGCAGCATTGCTCGGAATTTTGCAGCCATTGTTGATCGTGGCGATGGGCGCGGTCGTGATGGTCATCGTTCTGGCTATCCTGCTACCTATCTTCGAAATAAATAATTTGATTCGTTGAGATTCCGGTCCTTGCGCAAGGCGATTTTTCGCGGTATACAAACGGAAAATCGCGACCGTATTGGCTTGTATTCGGTCTTGCTGTTTATTGCATGAGGTAGTCGCAATGATCGGTGTAATTAAGGACGACATACCTTCGGATGATGTCGAGGTCGAGAAAGACGACGTCGAAGACGAAGTTGAAGTTGAAGGCGAGAGTCTCGAGGACACTCTGAGCGTCTCTACCGTTCTCGAGGACGGTAACGTCGGCGACATCTCCGTCGAGATTAACGTCGAGGAGCTTGTGGCAAAACTCGAGGCCACCGATGACGACGATCTGGTAGAGAAGCGCGAGATTCGGCATCGCCTCGATGAGCTGGAAGATCAGCGCAAATCATCTGAGGATCTCGACAGCACCTACAATTTCAACCTCGACGACGACCTGTAATCAGTTACCGGAAGTCACGCGACTTAACTTCCAGGTCTCCCAACATGTCCGTGTGATCGGCCAGTTGCCCGGCGATTACGTGGATCACCTTTCCTTCGATCTGTAATTCTCCACGAACGCCCATAAGGCGCGCATTCAGCAGTACCGCACGATCTCGTTCTGCGATGTGCTTCCAGACGACCAGGTTAATGTGACCCGTCTCATCCTCGAGCGTGACAAAAGTAACGCCACTTGCGGTGCCGGGGCGCTGCTTCGTGATCACGAGACCGGCGACGCTGACGCTGCGGCCAGTGTCGATACCGGGCAGCCGGTCGGCCTGCAGGTAGCTGTAGCGGTCCAGCCGGTGGCGAATCAGGTGCATCGGATGCCGTTCCAGGGTCAGGCCGGTACTCTGGTAGTCCGCCACGATGTTCTGCCCCTCCGTGGGCCTTTTCAGAAGCGGCGTCGCCTCATAGCGGTCCATCGATGTAAACAAACCGCCCGGCCTTTCGACACCGGCGACTGCCCAGCGTGCCTGGTACCGGTGACCTTCGAACACTTTCAGTGCACCTGCCGACGCGAGCACACCGAGTGCGCGACGGTCGAGACTGGCCCTTTCGAGGAGTCGCTGGGTGCTTTCATAGGCGCGCCCATCCCGCTCATCCTCGATGCGACGGCCCGCCTCTTCGGACAGCCCCTTAACCATGCGAAATCCGAGCCGTAGCGCCGCCGCCCCATCATCACGAGCTTCGAGCGTGCAATCCCAGTGGCTATGGTTGATGTCGACGCCACGCACTTCGACGCCATGGCGCCGCACGTCCTGCACGAGTTGCGACCCGGAATAGAATCCCATCGGCTGACTGTTCAATAACGCGCAGGTAAATGCCGCAGGTGTATGGCATTTCAACCAACATGACACGTAAACGAGTAAAGCAAAGCTCGCAGAATGTGACTCCGGAAAACCATACTCACCGAAACCTTCTATCTGGCGGAAAATCTGCCGCGCAAAGTCCTCGCTGTAACCACGTTCACGCATGCCGTCGATAAGTTTATCCTCGAACGGACCGAGACCACCGCGGCGTTTCCACGCCGCCATGGCGCGCCGCAGCCGGTCCGCCTCTCCCGGCGTAAAACCGGCGGCAACGACAGCCAGCGCCATGACCTGTTCCTGAAAAATCGGCACGCCGAGCGTACGTTGCAGGACGCCTTTGACGTCCTCGCTCGGATAGTCAACAGCTTCCTCGCCGTTCCGACGCCGAAGATACGGGTGCACCATGTCGCCCTGAATTGGTCCGGGCCTGATGATCGCTACTTCGACGACGAGATCGTAGTAACAACGCGGCTTCAGACGCGGCAACATTGCCATTTGCGCGCGCGATTCGATTTGGAACACACCCATCGTGTCGCCGTCACAGATCATGTCATAGACGACCGGGTCTTCTGCCGGAACGCCCGCGAGTGTGTAGCACCTGCCATCAAACTCGCGTATCAGGTCGAAGCTGCGCCGGATCGCCGTCAGCATGCCGAGGCCGAGCACGTCGACTTTGAGAAGCCCGAGATCCTCGAGATCGTTCTTCTCCCACTGGATGACCGTGCGGTCATCCATCGCCGCATTCTCGATAGGCACGAGCTCGGACATCGCACCGTTCGAGATCACGAAGCCACCCACGTGCTGCGACAGGTGCCGCGGAAATCCGATCAATTCCCTCACGAGATACAGGAGTCGCCGGACGACCGGGCTCCCGGGATCCAGCCCGGCTTCGAGCACGCGACTGTCATCGACGCGTTTTCCATCCCACCACTGCATCGATCGCGCGAGACGGCCGACTTGCAACTCGGAAAGTCCCAGCACCTTGCCGACATCCCGCAAGGCACTGCGCGGCCGGTAGGTGATGACCGTTGCCGCAAGCGCCGCGCGATCCCGGCCGTATTTTTCATAGATGTACTGGATGACTTCTTCGCGTCGCTCGTGTTCGAAATCGACGTCGATGTCAGGTGGCTCGTCGCGTTCCTTGGAGATGAAGCGCTCGACGAGCGTTTCCATGCGCCCGGGATCGACCTCGGTGATGCCGAGACAGAAGCACACGGCTGAGTTCGCGGCGGAACCACGTCCCTGGCAGAGAATTTTCCTCGAACGCGCGAAAGCGACAATGTCGTACACGGTGAGAAAATAGGGCTCGTACTTCAGATCGGCAATCAGTTCGAGTTCGTGCTCGATGAGCGCCACGACCTTCTGTGACACACCGCCCGGCCAGCGTTCCCGCATGCCCCGCTCTGTCAACTTGCGCAGATAGCTGGCCGGCGTTTCGCCGCCAGGCACGATTTCATCGGGATACTCGTAACGCAACTCATCGAGTGAGAAATCAATGCCTGCTGCGATACGAACGGACTCTTCGAGCAGCTCGGCGGGATAGATGTGGCGCAGTACCGCGGGTGAACGCAGGTGACGCTCGCCGTTCGAATACAGCAGGAATCCGGCCTGCTCGACTGTCACGTTTTCGCGGATCGCCGTCAGTGTGTCCTGCAAGACACGCCGGGAGCGGCGATGCATGTGCACATCGCCACTGGCAACAAGTGGTAGTTTGAGCCGTCGTCCGATGTCCCGCAGGGCTTCGAGGCGCTCGTTCTGCCGTCCGTCGGCCAGCAATTCGACCGCAATCCACAGGCGATCGCGAAACGTCTCGCGTATCCAGTGATCTTCGACATCGAGCGCCAATTCGTTGTCGGGCACCCACAGGACAATGCAGTCCGGAAGCCCGTCTTCGAAAAACAGGCGCGTCAGCTCGTAGCTACCCTTCTCCGCGGCGCGGCGCGCCTCTGTGATCAGACGACAGAGTGCGGCATAGCCATTACGATTTTGCGCCAGTACGACGAGTTTGCGGCCACTGCGCAAGCGGAGTTCGGAGCCGATGATGAGCTTGAGACCACAGGCCTTCGCCGCCATGTGCGCGCGGACGACGCCCGACATCGAGCATTCATCGGTAATCGCGAGCGCTTCATAACCGAGCGCTGCAGCAGTCTCCACGAGCTCTTCGGGGTGTGAGGCGCCACGCAGGAAAGTGAAATTGCTGAGCGCATGCAGTTCTGCATAGCGATAAGGCGTACTCATCCGAAGATGCCGTGCAGGTACCAGGCCGCCTCGCTGTCTCGTTGCCCATCTCGTCGATAATTCCGATTACGGAAAACCCACAGGCCCACACCAGCGGGGTTCATCGCTGTGTAATAGTCACGCGCAATGCCGTCCTCATCCCACCAGCCGGTTTCGAGACGCTCCGGCCCCTCGACAAACCTCAGCTTTCCCTGGTGCAGTGGATGACCATCGTGCATCGCCAGCAACGCTGGCTCAGGAAGCATCCACAAGGGTCGTTTGAGACCGTATCGGATCCGAATTAGCACATCCGCCGCCTTTGTCGCGAACAAGTCTCTCGCACTCCACGCATACTGCGGCCTGTGATCGGCGACGGCAGTGACACCATGCACGGACTCGTTGCCGATACGTGCAGCAAGCTGCTCGGCAAGCTGTGTCATCGAGTAATACTGCTCGCGTGGCGCTTTGCCATGAAAAGCCAGACGACCCGACTCCGTGTGCAACGCCTGGGTGCTGCCACCGCGCAGCCGGATCGCAATGACGGGCTCCGGCAGATTCAACTGTTCGAAACGCAGGCGCAGCAAACCGAACCAGTGATCGGCGGCACGATTCGCCTGGGCGCCACCGAGCGGTAACGATGTCGCCTTTGCCTTGAGGTGAAAAAACGTGAACAACAGCCGTTGCGTGCCCAGCTGTCGTGCCAGCAGGAACTTTTCATGCGCCAGCAGCAGTTCGCGACAGATGGCCAGCAACAGCTCCCGATCGTTTTGTTCTTCGGTCATTTCAAAATCGGCGCAAAATCGTTCCGGTGCGCGCCAGGAGTTACGTGGATCCGGCAGGCGTCCGAGGGCGCGGTCGAGTTGCAGCAGCCGCTTGACACCAAAACGCCTGGCAAACCCTTCCCGCGGCAGCCGCAGGCAATCGCCTATGTTCGTGACACCCATGCCCCGCAGGGATTCGGTGGCAGCAGGCGGCCAGTCGAGGCAATGAAGTGGCAATTTGCGCAAAGCGGCCATGACATTCGCCGGCTCACGAATACAGGCGCGGCGCCTGCCGCGCGCGAGCCAGGTCGCGGCCAGCGGCGTTGGTGCGATCGCAAGCGACGCCGCGAACCCCTGCGCCTCGAGACCCGCTGCGATTTGCTGTCGCAGGCTCTGCAGGCCATCGAACAATCGCAGGCTGCCCGCGATCTCGAGCAACAGCACATCCGGCCCGGCGATGCTGACAAACGAACTGAACTGCTCTAGCCAGGTCGCGAGTAACTCGAGTACCTGCTGCTCGCGTATCACGCTGCGCTCCTCGAGCCTCAGCGTCGGCAATAGCGCCAGTGCTGCGTTCGGCGACTGCCCGGGCAACACACCGGCTGCGCGGGCATGCTCGCCTGCGAGTAATACGCGATGAACGCCTTGCTGCTCCTCGATGACGGCCAGGGCCTTGTCACCAGGCCCACAGGCCTCGAGGGGCAGGTTTGGCAGGTAAATGCAAAACCAGAGCCGTCGAGCTTTCGCAGCAGTGACGGAGGTGGGTGTCGGAGCATGCCCTGTTTGCGCGAGCGGTAATGCGTATTGCTGCGCAGCAGCGTCAGGAGCCGGGGCGCTATCCCATGCGATGATGGGTGATTGCCGGACCCTCGCCATCAGAGCCTATCTCAAACTCCCACATGGCCGCGAAGCCGGCCTTGCGGGATGCACGGCAAGACGTGCGGAGCGACATGTGGGAGTTTGAGATAGGCTCTACACGACATCGTGCAATACGGCCGGACTGCCGCCGCGACTCTTCAGGATGGAAAGACGAGTGCCCCGGCTGCCGGCGGAGAGTTCGATACGCAAAGCCGCTGCCGACGGTTCGCTGCGGGCCGTAAGAGGACGAAATGCGACAGCCCAGCTTCTCCCTTTCTCGGCGGCGAGTTGCAGCCGCCGGCTGGCCTGGTCATCGAGTGCCGGTGGCCACAACAACACGGCCGCACAGGTTCCCGAGGACAAGGCCTGTTCGGCCGACCAGAGCACTTCACTGTCGTTTCTCGGCCGCACGATCAACAGTCGCGACAGATTGATACCCCATTTCTGCAACGCGGGCGGGTACGGCTGAAACGGCGGCGCCACCCAGGCAATCCAGCCGGGCTCAATGTGATCAGCATCAGAATCCTCGACACACAGACTCGCGAGCGCGGGCATCAGTAATTGCAACTCACCAATGCCGTACTGGCCGATCAGGATTTCGGTCAATGCCTCTTGTGGCCACCCGCCTCCGGGCAGATGACGATCGAGTTGCTCATAACCACTGGAGAGGCCCTCTGATCCCCGCGGCTGGCTGCGGCCACGCCACACGCGCGGGTTTTCCAATAATTCCTCGAGGGCCGACGAAGTGCCGTTACACGGAGTGCTCTTACGCGACATGCATCTGCCCGATTAATGCAGCGGCATGCCGTCGCGGATGACGCCGACCACGACGCCCTCGATGACCAGCGCCTGCTCGGCAAGATCGACCCGTATCGGCTCGAATTCCTCGTTCTCGGGCAATAGCCAGACCAGCGTACCGTCCTGGCGATAGCGCTTCACGGTAACTTCGTCATCGAGGCGCGCCACGATGATCTGCCGGCTGCGGACTTCGGGCGTGCGATGCACGGCGACGAGATCGCCATCGAGGATACCAACGTCTTTCATACTCATGCCGTGTACGCGCAGCAGGTAATGCGGTTTGGGATTGAACAGGGCCGGATCGAGTTTGTAATGCGTCTCGATATGTTCCTGGGCGAGGATGGGGCTGCCGGCCGCGACCCGACCCACGAGCGGCAATCCCATCTGCTCACGCAGGGAATCCCTGAGCTGGATACCGCGCGAGGTGCCCGGTACGAGGTCCAGCACGCCCTTCTTCTGCAACGCGCGTAAATGCTCCTCGGCGGCATTCGCCGATCTGAAACCAAGTTCGCGAGCGATCTCGGCACGCGTAGGCGGCATCCCGGTTTCGGCCATAAATTCTTGAATCATATCGAGAATTTGTGATTGTCTTGGGGTTAGTTCGCGCATTTGATCAGCCCTGTATGAATTCACAGTACATGGAATTATATACAGTACTTCGATGGTTGCAAGAGGGGCAGTTGTCCGCTCCGGGCGAACAGCACAAGCCCTGAACTGAAAATCATTCGCATCGACACAACAACAATTCAAGAATCCTGTCGCAATCGAACGACAAACAATAATAAAAACAGTGATGTTCATTGCAGCACGGCACTATTTGCGAAATAATCCGCCTGCAGTTTTTTCCCAACACAGGAATCTTAGACAATGAAGAAGACCGCACTCAAAGTAAGCGCACTGGTGCTCGCCGTCGCACTGGCCGCAGGTTGTGCCGACACGTCCGCGATCCAGGACACCGCTGACCGCGCTGCCGCTGACGCCAGCGCTGCCGCTGCCTCCGCTGAGGCCGCCCGTGCATCCGCTGATCGTGCTGCTCAGGCTGCTGCCGCTGCTCAAAGCACAGCAGACCAGGCGCTTTCAGCCGCAACAGAAGCACAGGCTTGCTGTGAAGCAAACCGCGAAAGCATGGAACGCATGTTCCAGAAATCGATGTCGAAGTAGCGCCAGACTACAAAAAAGACATAAAGGCTTTATTGAAACGCCGCGCTTGTCGCGGCGTTTTTTATTCTAATTCCGGCAGCCGCCGGAATACCGTCGGAACGGTCGATCAGCTCTTCGACCTGACCCCAGTCGAGTTCTCCCGCGCGCGTATCGGTCACGGCAATGAAGCGCTCGGTTACATAGGTCAGTGGATCTTTCGCCTGTAACTCGGGCTCGATCGTTTCACCGCTGCCCGTATCCACGTCAATGTCCGCCGCAACCAGTTGATCGTCTACATCCTCCACGGACGATTCGAGCGCCGGGTGGACTTCCATGACGAGTTCGTCGCCGAACCAGCCGAGTTTCACCGGTTCATTGATGATGCGTACGGGCGTGTTGACGCCCACATTCGGAAACAGGTACTCAATGTCCTCGGGAAACATGCGGATACATCCATGTGTCACCCGCATGCCCACGCCCGCCGGCCTGTTGGTGCTGTGTATCAGGTAGCCTGGCAGTCCGAGACGCATCGCGTACTTGCCGAGCGGGTTTTGTGGTCCGGCCGGCACAATTCGTGGTAGCGGCCGACCATCGGCAGCATGTTCGTCGCGCACTGATTGTGGCGGGTACCAGCTTGGATTCGTCACTTTCGAAATGACACTGGTCGCGCCTAGTGGCGTGTCCCAGTCCATGCGGCCGATGCTGATCGGATAGGTCATCACATACGCCGGGCCTCCGTCTTCGGGCTCCGGGTAGTAGTACAGACGGTACTCGGCGAGATTGAGCACGATGCCGCGGCGTGGTCCCGGCGGCAACACGAAGCGCGTCGGCAAAATGACCTCGGTGCCCTCGCCCGGCACCCAGATGTTGACATCGGGATTGGCACGAACGATGTCGTGATAGCCGAGACCGTTGCGACGCGCAATGTCGATCAACGCGTCTTCCTCGCGTGCTGTCACGGTTGCCACGGCACCGACGACATCGTATCCCTCGGGTGGCAGTTCGTAGATTTCGGCACGTAAAGACGCCGCAAAAAGGGCGCCAACAACGGCAATCGTCAAATGCACTTGGTTCATTGGCCGGCCTCATCGTCCGTGATGACCTCAGTCTCGGACTCACAGGCTGCCAACCAGTCCTGCATCGCCTCGCTCTCGAGCAGTCGGTGCGGATAGAATCCCGCGGACTCGGGCAGATTGATACCGTAAGTCCGTAATCTCAGCACAACGGGCGCGTACATGGCATCGGCGATAGTGAAGTCGCCGAACAGCCACGGCCCGTCATTGCCATAGCGGCGGTGACACTCGGACCAAATCGCGATGACGCGGTCGATATCATCAGTCAACTCGTCGGGCAGTTGCACGTGGCGGCCCATCGCACGGCAATTCATGGGCATTTGCGCACGTAATACCTCGAAGCCCGAATGCATCTCTGCACAAATGCTCCGCGCGTGAGAACGAGCTGCAGCGTCGTCGGGCCACAACTTCTTGTCGGGCCATCGTTCCGCGACAGTTTCAGCAATTGCCATCGTGTCCCATACCGTCATGCCGTCTAGCAGCAATATCGGTACACGGCCTGCGGCGGTGAATACTGCAATTTCCTGGGCGGTCTTGTCGGTGTCGAGAACGATACGATGCTCGTCGAAATCGATACCGGCTTCGCGCATGAGAAACCAGGCCCTGAGCGACCAGGAGGAATAATTCTTATTACCGATGATTAGTCTGGGTTTCATTATCAATCACATCTACGTAGTACCCGGGCAGGCAGTACCTGCCCAGGCGGCACCTATGGTAAACCATCACTGCGGACAACGTCGTGCGGGAATTCACGTATCGATTGACCGGCCGCGGGCGGCCCGGTAGCCTGTCGATCCGCACCCTGCGTAGACCTCCGGATGGGCATCAGACTTTCCTTCGAACTCAGCGACCGAGACTTGCGCTTTTTTCAGCAGGCGCTGAAAAAATCGCGCGACGTCGTGCGTGATGCCGAAGAGTCGGACATCGTCGACGCCGTTCGTGACGTCATCGACGATATTCGCAAGAATGAGCCACTGCCCGACTTCGTCGCGACGCGGTTGCCCGAGCTCGAATCCATGATTCAGATGCTGACCGACGACGAATGGTGCCTGCCCGCGGATGACCGTGAACGCATTCTCGCCGGATTCGTTTACTTCGGCGACCCGGAAGATATTCTGCCCGACGACATTCCCGTCATCGGCTATCTCGATGACGTGATTATTCTCGAGTTGGTCGCGCGCGATTTGCTGTATGTCAGAGAAGCCTACGAGGACTTTTGCCGGTTTCGCGAGGAATTCGACGGCGAACATGAGCGAGGAATTGACGCCGTCTTGCGGCGCGATCGACTCGATCGCCGGCGTCAACAATTGCATCAACGAATGCAGCGACGAACCTCGCGGCTGCGGAAAACAAAAATCTGGTGACAATACGTCGGAAATCGAGCGCTAGTAGCGCATCAGTACGGAGCCCCAGGTAAAACCACCACCGAACGCTTCCATCAGTACGAGTTGGCCGCGCTTGATCCGCCCATCACGAATTCCGACGTCAAGAGCAAGAGGCACTGACGCGGCCGATGTATTGCCGTGGTCCTGTACCGTCATTATGACTTTTTCCATGGGCAGATCGAGACGCTTGGCTGTCGCCTGGATGATGCGCAGGTTTGCCTGGTGCGGCACCAGCCAGTCCAGCTCTTCCTTTTTCACACCCGCTGCCTCGAGCGCTTCGGTCGCAACACCGCCAAGTGTCTTGACGGCAACCTTGAACACCTCGTTGCCTTTCATCGTGATCGCCGCTTCGTCCGTGCCTGCCTTCTCCAGATTTTTCGATGCCCCGACCGGGTAATACAGCAGGTCCTTGTACTGTCCGTCCGCGCCGAGATGCGTCGTCATGATCCCGGGCTCATCGGACGGTTTGACAATGACGGCTCCTGCTCCGTCGCCGAACAGCACGCAGGTGCTGCGATCATTCCAGTCGACAAGCTTGGTAATGCATTCCGCGCCAACGACGAGCCCGCATTTGACCTCACCGGCCTTGATGAATTTGTCGACGGTCGTCAGTGCATAGATAAAGCTGGTACAAGCCGCTTCCATGCCAATGGCTGGGCACGCGGGAATACCAAGTCGATGCTGCACGAGTGTCGCAATGTTCGGAAAAATCAAATCGGGCGTCGTCGTGCCGATCGCAATGAAATCAATTTCGTTGACGTCGATGCCGGCATCTTCGATCGCGGTCTTTGCAGCCTCGACGCACATATCCGACGTCGTTTGATCCGGCGCAACCGCGTGTCGACGTTCGACACCGGTGCGCGTGCGAATCCACTCGTCGGTCGTGTCGACCATCTTCTCGAGATCGGCATTCGTAAGAATCTTCTCCGGCAGATATCGGCCGGTTCCGGCGATCTTCGTGTAAATCATGCAGCTTCCCGTTGCAGCAAGTTACCGATCTGCTGCGGTACCCTATTCTGTACTTCGACAATGGCCGTATCGATCGCGTGTTGGAACGCGTAGGAATCGGCACCGCCATGGCTTTTGATCACGATACCATTAAGCCCGACCAGTGTCGCACCGTTGTAATTGCGTGAATCCGTTTGCCGAATTATCCGTTTTAGTACGGTACAGGCCAGCAATCCCTGCAATTTCGTGATCCAGTTTCGAGTAAAGCCCTGATCCACATAGTGGCGCGCGAGCCCTACCGTTCCTTCCATCGTCTTCACTGCGACGTTGCCGGTAAAACCGTCGGTCACGACAACATCGGCTTTTCCTGAGAACAACTCACTACCTTCGATAAAGCCGACATAATTGAGCGTGCTTGCACTCAGCAACGCGGCCGCATCTTTGACGGTGTCATGGCCCTTTGTCACCTCGGCGCCGATATTGAGCAGCGCGATTCGAGGCTTTTCGATTTCCCGGATGTCGGACGTCACAATCGATCCCATCACGGCGAATTGATACAACTGCTCGGCGGTACCCAATGTGTTGGCGCCCAGATCGAGCATGTGCAGCGTGCCGCCGATCGCCGGAAGTTCCCCGATGATTGCTGGCCTTTCGATGCCGGGCAGCATCTTCAGAACATATTTCGCCGTCGCCATGAGCGCGCCCGTGTTGCCGGCACTGACGCATGCCTGCGCTTCGCCCGACTTGACGAGATTGACGGCCGCGCGCATGGATGAGTCCTTCTTGCGTCGCACGGCATCCTTCGGCGCATCAGACATCTGCACAATTTCCGTTGTATGTACGATGCGCAGGCGACGCTCGTCGCCGATGATGCGAGTAACGAGCCTGGAAAGTTCGTCACGATCTCCGACCAGGATCAGTTCGAGACCCGTGTGCTTTTCAAGTGACGCGGCGGCCGCACGCACGACAACCTCAGCGCCGAGGTCGCCGCTCATTGCGTCAAGTGAAATGATCGACTGGGTTCCCACCGTGGTCGGGCCTCACGCTTTCGCTGAGGCCAAAATGGGAAAAAACTAGTCTTCGTCTTCGATTTCGGGCTGCGTGACAACCTGCTCGCCACGGTAGAAACCGTCAGGCGAAACACGATGCCGCAAGTGCGTCTCCCCGGATGTCGGGTCGACCGATAGGACCGGTTTCTTCAGCTTGTCATGCGAACGCCGCGTTCCGCGAGTCGAAGGTGTCCTGCGACTTTTCTGAACAGCCATTGCAATCTCCTTTTCACAACAACGCAACCTGCGTTGTCATGTTGTGTTCACTAATCAACCAGCCAACAGACCGGCACGTTACTTGTTCTTATCGATCTGCGCTTTCAACGAGGCAAACGGTTTTGTCGTTTGCGACGTATCACTTGCAGTCGCACCAAACTTCCTGCAATTATCCGCCGTGTCGTGCATGGCGGACAACGGCATTGCCATGATCAACGCTTCTTCGACGATGTCGGCCGGCCGCAGCGTTGCATCGTCCAGTTCCCACACCTCGAAGTTTTCACCCCCCGTCACGCTCTGCCCGGTCGTGATCGGCAACACGCGTAGCGCCACCGACAACGGCAGCCGAAATGGCTCCAGGCAACGCTGACAAACAGCATCGACCGTTACCGCTACCTCGCCCTCGAGCGTCACCACCTGCTTCTGCGCGTCCAGATACCCGAACGCCAGCCGCCCGGTCACCGCCGAGTCGCGCCAGTCACGCGGGAGTTTATCAGGATCGAGCGCTGCGAGGTCTGCTTCCACAATCCCGGCGAGTTGATCGAAATCACTGATTTTTGCAGCAATTTCAATAACTTGACCTTTAACGGCAAGTTCCGCCAGGGGACGACGATCTCGCAATGGATTGCCCATGGCGCGCGCATGATAAGGACACTGGCCGCCACTGTCAAAGTGCTGGGCGGAAAAAAATCGGCCTTCGACCGCAAACTCGGTAGACTTCGCTGTTTTCAGCCCAAGCGCCTGATTTTTTTATGCAAAATCCTTCTGCACCTGCGATTTTCCTGGCTTCGTCGTCGCAGTACCGGCGTGGACTGCTGGACCGCTTGCTTGCCGAATACGAGGCCGTATCGCCGGATGTCCGCGAGGACAATGATCAGGGACTGGAACCCACTGCACTCGCCCGCCATCTCGCGAGATCCAAGGCCGAAGCAGTGTCCGCGAGTGCTCGTGACGCACTGATAATCGGCGCCGATCAATTGGCGGTGCTCGATAGCACCGTTCTCGGCAAGCCCGGCAGCCATCAGAAGGCTGTGGAGCAATTGCTGGCCGCATCGGGAAAATCGATGAAATTTCTCACTGCTGTCTGCATGCTCGACCCGGTGACACGGACGCGATATGAGCACCTCGACGAGACGACGGTGCAGTTCAGGGACTTCGATCGGCGCCTGGTCGAAGCTTACCTGCGGCTGGACGAGCCGTACGACTGTGCCGGCAGTTTCAAGCTGGAAGGCGCTGGTTTCGTCTTATTTGAGTCCGTGAAAACGGACGACCCGACGGCATTGATCGGCTTACCCATGATCTGGATCGCCGATCGCTTGCTGCAACTCGGCTATTTGCTACCGTAGCCCAACTCCCTGATCATGCCCGGCGTTTTTTGCGACCCATCTCAACCAGACCGATGCTCAGAAAGCGCTCGAGGTCATCGGCCAGTGGCGCCGTAAAATGCAACTCGTTGCCATGTTCGTCGGGGAATGCGATCGACTGCGCGTGCAAAAACAATCGCGGTAAACCGAAGCGCTTCGCCGTGCGATTTGCATCCGGGTCACCGTAACGCTCGTCGCCCGCGATCGGAAAACCCTCGCTTTGCATGTGCACGCGGATCTGGTGCGTCCGACCCGTGAGCGGCGAGCATTGCACCAGGCTGTAAGCGCCGAAGGTCCGCGACAGACGAACGCGAGTCTGCGCAGGCTTGCCCTCGTTGCTGACGATCACGTGGCGCTCCCCACCCTTGCGGTGCGTTACGAGCAGGGGCTTGTCAATCAGCTGCTCGCCCAGTTGCCAATCACCCACGGCCAATGCCAGGTAATTCTTCTCGACGACGCCCTCACGGAATTTCTCGTGCAATGCGCGCAACGCGCTGCGTTTCTTCGCGAGCACCAGGCAACCTGACGTCTCGCGGTCGAGCCGATGGACGAGTGACAGATCCCGGATATCCGGCCGCGCGTGGCGAAGCAGCTCGATGACGCCGTGGCTTACGCCGCTACCGCCGTGCACTGCAACTCCAGTCGGCTTGTCGACGACCAGCAGCCGCTTGTCCTCGAACAGTACGTGATCCGCGATCGCGGCGGTCAGCGCGGGGGGCGGGGGGGCGCCTGCCGGGTTGATACGCACCGGTGGAATCCGGACCTCATCGCCATCCGCAAGCCGGTAATCGGCCCTCACTCGACCGCCATTTACCCGCACTTCTCCGCGTCGAAGTAGCCGGTAGAGGCGCCCTTTCGGCACACCCGGGAGCTCGCGGCGCAGGAAATTGTCCACACGCTGCCCGGCCAGATCGGCGTCGATGCGGACCTTTCGCACTCTGGTTGCGCGGCCATCGGCCCCATTCGTCGACTTTTGTTGCATGATCAATGACTTGATGGATCGCTCGGGTATGCTATATTTAGCGCCGTGTGACGTCCCGCAGACCTCTGTCGGGCATCACCGAAGTTCAAGCGGCATCCGATCGATACTCGTTCACCAATAGGCCGCATGATTCGAAAACCATTTTACAGACATTTTCGCACGGGTCCCGCAACACGCGAGATCCGAACCGGTCACGCATGACTGTGACCAGATTCCACTGGTAGCGAGCACGGAATACGGCGAGCGCCAGAGCGGCAAGGCCGCAGGGAAATCATGACAGATTTTTCGCATGACCTGATCTCTATAGATCAAGTCAATACAAGTTATTCGAGCCTCGGGCACGGCGCTGAAACGCGCCACGATCGTTCATGCCCGGCTCCCATGACGTGCGTCCTGCCCGCTCGCTCCGATTCGCTGCCCTCAGATACACAAGTAGGGCAACATGAAAAGAATGCTAATCAATGCAACTCAGGAAGAGGAGTTGCGTATGGCGATGGTCGATGGCCAACGCCTCTATGACCTGAATATTGAAGGACCCGCGAGCGAACGCAAAAAAGCCAATATTTACAAAGGCAAAATCACGCGCATCGAGCCCAGCCTCGAAGCGGCGTTCATTGACTACGGGGCCGAGCGCCACGGATTCCTGCCGCTCAAGGAAATTTCGAGCGAGTACTTCGTAAAGGAAGTCGCCTCCGGGTCCAAACCGAATATCCGCGACGTCCTCAAGGAAGGCCAGGACATCGTCGTCCAGATCGACAAGGAAGAGCGCGGCAATAAAGGTGCGGCGTTGACGACCTATGTCAGCCTCGCCGGCCGCTTTATCGTCCTGAAGCCCAATAAGGACCGCTCCGGTGGCGTGTCGCGCCGCATCGTTGGCGACGATCGCGACCTGGCTCGACGTTCGCTGTCAGGCGTCGAAATACCGGACGGTATGAGCGTTATTCTTCGTACCGCCGGTATCGACCGCAGCGGTGAGGAACTCACCTGGGACCTCGAAAATCTGCTCGCCGTCTGGCGAGCGATCCTCAATGTTGTACTCGAACGGCCATCCCCGTTCCTGATTTACCGCGAGAGCAATGCGATCGTCCGCGCGCTGCGCGATTACATGACGACCGAGATCGGCGAGATCCTGATCGACAACGACGCCACCTACAAGGAGGCCACCGAGTTCGTCGAGCAGGTGATGCCGCACAATTTGCGCAAGATCAAGCACTACTCCGATCCTGTACCGCTGTTTACCCGTTTCCAGATCGAGTCGCAGATCGAGTCGGCGTTCGCACACAATGTGACGCTGCCGTCCGGCGGCAGCATCGTGATCGATCATACCGAGGCCATGGTCTCGATCGACATTAACTCCGCACGGGCGACCAAGGGCGGTGACATCGAAGCGACCGCTCTGAATACGAATCTCGAAGCCGCCGACGAAATTGCGCGTCAGCTTCGTATCCGGGACCTCGGCGGTCTGGTAGTCATCGATTTCATCGATATGGGGCCACAGAAAAACCAGCGTGCGGTCGAAAATCAGCTGCGCGAGGCAGTGCGTCAGGACCGTGCACGCGTACAGATCGGCAAGATTTCACGATTCGGACTGCTGGAGATGTCGCGGCAGCGGTTGCGGCCGTCGCTGGGCGAATCGAGCTATCAGACCTGCCCGCGTTGCTCCGGCTTCGGCACGATCCGTAGCGTCGAGTCGCTAGCGCTGGCGATACTTCGTATCGTTGGCGAAGAAGCGCGCAAGGAACGTACGACCAAGGTCATTGCGCAATTGCCGGTCGAGGTCGCGACCTACCTTTTGAACGAAAAGCGCGACTGGGTGAAGAGTGTCGAGTCACGCCACGACACGCAGGTCATACTGGTCGCCAACTCGGCACTCGAGACACCGCATTACGACATACGGCGCGTTCGCGACGACCAGGCCGAATTGCCCGAAAACGCCGGCGTCAGTTATTTGCTCGCCGCAGCGGAACCGGAACCTGACGTCCCAGCGTCGATGCAGGAGCGCAAGGAGACCGAACAGGCGGCTATTGGCAAGATAGAGCCCGCCTCCCCGGCACCGGTGCGGAAACCGCCTCCCAGAGTAAGTTTCTGGAGCAAGCTGATGGCCTTTTTCGGCAGCGGCGACAAGAAGAAGCCCGCGAAAAAGAAAAAGGCGGGCCCGGCGCGCCGCAAGAGCAGTTCGGGTGGCGACCGCGGTCGTGGCTCGCAGCAACGCAGCCGTCGCCGTGGTGAACCGCGCCAGGACGATGCACGGCGCTCGAAAAAGAAACAAAGCAAGAAAAGGGCGAGCAAAAAAACCGCCAAGAAAGACGGCGGGCAACAGGGTCGCGCCAGCAAACGCCCGCAGCAAAGTGCCCAACAGTCCCCAGAGGCCAGCCAGGACGAATCACGGGAAGACAGCAAACGCACGTCACGGAGTCGCCGCACCCGCGGGGGCCGTCGTCGTCGCCGTAGCGGTGATCGTTCTGCGCAGGATACGCAAGCTACGGCGCAGACGCCTGAAGAGTCGCCACAGGAGACTGTCACTCCACAGGAGACTCAAGTCGTCGAGAAGGAAGCCAGGTCGGATGCAAAGCCGGCCCGGCGACCGCGCAAGAAAGCCGAAGCGAAACCCCAGGCGGCGGAATCGGCAGCGACCGATGGGCCACCGAAAGTCCGGACCGATGCCGAACGCACTGCTGATGCCGATACGCAGGTTGCGGCGAAGAAGGTCAAACCGGAATCGGATGCAAAACCGGAGGTGAAGCCAGACGCTGCGGCTGAAACGACAGTCGATCCCGTGGCGAAAAAGAAGCCCAGACGGAAAGCCAAACCCAAAGCTGAGCCGAAAGCCGAAGCCAAAGCTGAGCCGAAGCCCGAACCGAAAGCTGAGCCAAAGCCCGAACCGAAGCCCGAGCCGAAAACTGAAGCGAAGGCTGAGACGAAACCTGAACCGAAGGCCAAGCCGAAAT
>Ga0255052_10000713_pt1 | contig 26241 bp, 22 predicted proteins | sample JV7_2_21_MG_FD_188632 | JGI IMG/M metagenome (GOLD analysis project Ga0255052, IMG submission 188632) | Seawater microbial communities from Jervis Inlet, British Columbia, Canada - JV7_2_21 | ecosystem: Environmental > Aquatic > Marine > Inlet | place: Canada: British Columbia | collected...
ACGTTCATCAAAACCGGCTGAACGCCGTTGCAAGAGAACTTAACGAACGACCCAGAGAAACGTTACAATTCTATTCACCAGCAGAGAAATTTGCTGAATGTGTTGCGTCGATCGATTGAGATCGCAGGGTATACGGGTCTCTCGCCACTCAGATTTACACGTCAATCTTCTCGGACATTTCCAATGCGTCGTCAACTTCAATGCCGAGATACCGAACAGTACTTTCCAGCTTGGAATGACCCAGCAGTAGCTGCACAGCCCGTATGTTCTTAGTTTGCCGATAAATCAGCGTCGCCTTCGTCCTTCTCATTGAATGAGTCCCGTACATTGTCGGGTCCAGCCCGGCTCTCTTTACCCACGATCCCACTATCCGCGAGTATTGTCTCAACGAAAGATGTCGAGAGGCATGCTGACGACTGGTGAACAAGAACTGGGTCTGCGACAGCTTAGCCGTATCAATCCATTTCTCGATTGAGCTTCGGGTTCTATACGTAATCTCGAACTGGACTGGACTGTGGGTCTTTTGCTGCAGAATCGTCGCTCGTCGATTGACCTGGCCGTCACTGGATACATCGGCCACACGTAGACTGAGCAAATCACAGGCTCTCAGCTTGCTATCAATCGCGAGATTGAACAAGGCGAGATCTCGACGCCGGTCTTCGATCTTCAAGAAATGGCGGATCGACCATATCTGCTTCAATGACAGCGGATGTTTCTGCCCTAAGAGTTTGCCCTTATTCCAGGGCTTCTTATTCGTCGTCAGATTTCTAGGTCTGAACATATTAGGCTCCTTTCGGGTTACTAGAGCCCTCACTATGAGTGGCGAGAGGCCGCTTTTCCCTGGTAGCAGCCGCTCACATGCTAAAATTTGTCTTATTTGAGCGGCTGCTTGTGACCCAAAGCGGACATTGCTCTTGTCGCTGCCTAGACCGACTCCGACGCCAGTTACGTACATCCCCGAATTGACGCAGTTCTCCCATTTCTCCATAAGCCGTAACAACATCCGATAAAGGCAAACATGGTTCGATGCGCGTAAGGACAGTTGATGTGAATTATGAACTCAATATCATCCCAGATACTAGGATAGCGTTATTTCGTTGGTCGGGGCTAATCACTTTGAAGGAACGTAAGAAGAACGTTGAGGTAGTGGCGCAGTTCTGCAGAGAGAATGGTATTAGCCAATTGATCGTCGATACTCGTAAACAAGTTAGCGAGACAACGACAATGGAGATGTACCACTTCGGTGCTGCGATACCAAAGGTAATGAGCGGGATTCAAATTGCGGTTGTCTGTCGGCAGTCTGATAGAGATACACAATTTGCAGAGACAGTTGCCGCTGACCGCGGAGCAGAATCTCATTCAGTCAAGACGGTCGAAGATGCTAAAAAATGGCTAGCTGGAGTAGAGGTAACCCTCAATTAACCCAACGCAAGTGATGGCTGATGGCCGCGCCTGATCCGCAACGTTGGGCTGCAATGGCCGATGATTTTGAATGGTTCCTAACAATGCGCTGCATTGTCTGCTTCTGGTTGCGATATCAATTGGTCGACGCAACACATTGAGCAAAACGTTCTGCCGGTGTTCGATATTCTAACGTCTTTCTTGGTCGCTCGTTGAGCCGCCGAGCAACGGCATTCAGTCGGTTCTGATGAACGTTCGACAGATCCATTCCTTTCGGGAAGTACTGTCGCAGAAGGCCGTTAGTGTTTTCGTTTGAACCGCGTTGCCAGGGACTTTGTGGATCACAGAAGAACACCTTGATGTCGGTGTCCAGGCTGAAGCGTTCGTGATCGGCCATCTCTTTGCCGCGATCCCAGGTCAGCGACTTGTAGAGTTCCCGCGGTAACTTGTGAGCTTGCTTGATCAGAGCATTGATCACCGTCTTGGTGTCCTTGCTCGGCACCCTGACCAGCATCACGTAACGCGTATGACGCTCAACCAGTGTTGCGATCTGGCTGTTGTTGCTGCCACAGATGAGATCACCTTCCCAGTGGCCCGGCACTGCTCGATCTTCAGCCTCGGCCGGACGCTCCCGGATCGAGACCGTGTTGCTGATCCTGCCGTGGTCCTTTGTCTTTTGCGTGTGATGACGTGATCGGCGCATCGCCCGTGGCTTCCTAAGGTATTGTATAAGCTCCTTTTTCAGGACGCCTCGGGCCTGGATGAACAGCGTTTTATAGATTGTCTCGTGTGACACCTGATTGTGCTCGTCGTCCGGGTACGTGTTTTTCAACCAACCTGCGATCTGATCGGGTGACCACTCGAGCTGAAGTTTTTCTGCCACGATCAAGGCCAGCGCAGGGTTCTGTGCCAGTTTACAGATCTTTGGTCGATGCGCCCGATCCCAGGCGGCTTGCTCGGCTTTGTTGGCCCGGTACGGTTGACGGCCACCATTGCGATTGACCTCACGACTGACCGTTGAAGGCGCTCGACCCAGTGATGCTGCGATGCAGCGCAGTGACTGGCCAGCGGCAATACCACGTGAGATCTCCTCGCGCTCTGCCAGTGTCAGTGCCCGTTGCGAACGCTGTCTTGGTGGTGGCCGGATACCACCGGTCTTCGAAAAAACGCCCGCTATGGCGCTGTGACTACTGTCAAAAAGCCGTGCTATGGCGTGCAGAGAATCACCTTTCTGCCAGCGATCCCACAGCGATGCTTTGTCTGACTCAGTGAAGTATCTTCTCGTTCGGTACTTCATAAGCAACACCTCCTTCTCTATAGTGAGAGTTTAGGTGTTGCGTCCACCGTTTGAAGTCGCAACCCAAAGCGGATGCTCGCCAATTCCGCAGAAAACAATCATTCTTTCATCATAAAAAGGCCATCTCCGCCTCGCATGATTGATGCTCGATAAAGGCAAACCTGACCAAAGTCAGAGACGCAAAGCCACGGGTCCTCGCTTCCTTTGAGAAGCCATCAGTGACTTCCCGAAAGACCCAAGATCGCCGGGCTGCCGAAGCCGAAAATCCGCCTTTTTGAGGAGTCGATTCTTGCGCCATCCGAGCACCTCACGCTCATCAGCAAAACATCAGACCAACATCAGCATTTCGTTAGGACAATGGTGTAGGCGGCTCCCACAATCGGGCACTGTAGCGCGTTCCACAATCTTCCATATTGTGGTCGCGCCTTCGATCTACACGGAATAAAGGAGAAGAGTCATGTCTCGTTACCTAGCAGCAGTAATTGCACTATTTTTAGCCGTTCCGGCGATGGCCGAAAGCCCGAGCTTCAATTTCATAGAACTCGGCTACGATTTTGTCGACCTCGACCTTGGTGGCGGAGCCGACGTCGACGGCGATGGTTTTGCTGTGGGAGGTTCTTTTGAAATCGGCGATAACATGTTCGGCTTCGTGAGCTATGCGGATACGGGTTTCGATTTCAACGTCGACCTGACGCAGCTGCAGGCAGGTCTCGGCTGGCGCACCGGTCTCACCGATAGCACGGACTTCTTCGCCCGCGCAGCCTATGTCGATGCGGAAATTGACGCTCCAGGGTTTGAATCGATTGACGAAAGCGGTTATGGCGTCGGTATCGGTGTACGCAGTAACGTCAGCGATCTGATTGAACTCTATGGTGAGGTTGCCTATGTTGATTTCGGTAATGGTGGCGATAGCACGGCTTTCGGTGCTGGCATCTATTTCAATATCAGTGACAGTTTCGCGCTCGGTCTCGGCGCCTCAGTCGATGATGACGTTACGTCTTATGGCGCGAGTGCACGGTTCTACTTTGGCAACTAGTTCGTTCGCCGCAGAGATACGAAAGGCCCTGCTGACGCGGGGCCTTTCTGCGTCCGTTTCTGGCCGCAGGCGGGCCGTTCGGCTTATATTCTTGGCCGCGTGTGGGATCACATCCGAATAATTCAGCTTTCCGTTTTGTGCTCGAGATTGCGGATTTGGCGGAGCCTGGACGCAGAGGATGGCAAGTATTCAGCAGCACTGTCGTGTGTGTCGCGTTACGTCGACCCAGTCTAGAGTATTGTCCGATTGGACCGTTTCTTGTATTGTCCGCATTTCGCCAATTTGGGCGGTTGTACAATATTCAACCGTCTGCGGGTTCGGCAATGCAAGCAAGAACAAAGCTCATCACTCTGAAACTGCTTGGCGGGATTTTTGGGTGCGCATGGATTGCTGCATTTATCGCTGCCGTCTATTTCTTGTACGGGGCTCTTGCCAATGGCGCGTCGTGGGGCTACTTGAGTTGGTCAATAGCAGCGGGAGTCATCGCAAAGCAAATTGCTGCGGCACTGAGAGTCAACAAACAGCGAGTGGAATATGTGGGCCACCTGACCGAACGCGGTTACGAAAAAGCGGATGCAGAGGCGGCCTGGCGAACAGCGACAGGCGGCGGGAGGAACCTGGTCCGCAACCTGCAACTGACAGAAAAAGGCGACGAAAGCGCTCGACTCGAATCAACGACAGGCACCATTAGTTCAGAAACCTCCGAAGATTGACGGCCACAGTAATCTAGACACCAAGATACTTTGCGATACCTTGCGCCGCTTCACGGCCTTCGAATACGGCGGTCACTACAAGATCGGAACCTCGCACCATGTCGCCGCCTGCAAATACTTTCGGATTAGTTGTCTGAAACGGGTATTCACCAAGTGACGCAACGCGAACACGGCCACTCGGCAGTGTTGCGATAGAAAAATCATCAAACCACGACGGCGGATTCGGTTGAAAACCGAACGCGATGACAACTGCATCGGCTGGCAGTACTTCCTCGGAACCTGCAACAGGCTCGGGCCGTTGACGGCCATCCGGTCCGGCCTCGCCGAGCTCCGTCGCGATGACCTTGACACCGGTCACGCTGTCCTGACCGACAATTTCGAGCGGTTGCCGATTGAACAAGAATTCAATGCCTTCTTCCTTGCTGTTCCTGACTTCGCGTCTCGATCCCGGCATGTTCTGTTCATCACGACGATAAGCACATTGAACACTCGCCGCGCCTTGCCGAATCGCGGTTCGGTTGCAGTCCATTCCTGTATCGCCACCACCCAGCACGACGACTTTCTTGTCAGCCAGATCGATGTACGGAATTGACATGTCCTCGTAGCCGAGCTCCCGGTACACATTTGCAACCAGGTAGGGCAGCGCCTCGTGCACACCCTCCAGATCCTCGCCCGGGAACTCGCCCTGCACGTAGGAATAGGTGCCCATGCCGAGGAAGACGGCATCGTTCTCATCGAGCAGATCATCGAACGGCTTATCCTCACCGATACGGGTTTCGAGGACAAACCGAACGCCCATCCCCTCAAGAATCTCGCGACGTTGTTCGACAACTCGCTTCTCGAGCTTGAATGGAGGGATCCCGTAAGTCAGCAGGCCACCGATGTCGGGATAAGCGTCGTAGACGACCGAGTGAATTCCCTGCCGCGCCAGCACATCGGCTGCTGCAAGACCGGCCGGCCCTGCGCCAACTATCCCGACACACTTTCCGGTGTCGACAACATGTGACATGTCGGGGCGCCAGCCTTGCTTGAGTGCTTCGTCAGTAATGTATTTCTCGACGTTGCCGATGGACACGGCGCCGATGCCATCATTAAGCGTACAGGCCCCTTCACACAGTCGATCCTGCGGGCAGATTCGTCCACATATTTCCGGCAGTGAATTTGTCTGATGTGACAGTTCGGCCGCTTCGAACAGTTTTCCCTGCTCAACGAGGTCCAGCCAGTTCGGAATGTAGTTGTGGACCGGACACTTCCACTCGCAATACGGATTGCCGCAGGATATACAACGGCCCGCCTGTGCCGCCGCGCTCGCACCATCGTATTGGCCGTAAATCTCACCAAAGTGTTGAATGCGTTGCTCGGCTGCCTCCTTGTCCGGATCGCGCCGCGGAATTTCCAGGAACTGGAGTGGATGCTTTGGCATGAGCTCTTTACGCGGCCTGTCGCAGAGATTCGATAAGCGAGCCCAGTTCCGCCGCTTTCGGCTTGACGACCCAGAACTTCGGCAGGTACGTGCGGTAGTCGTCGAGAATCAACTTGCCCCATTCGCTGCCCGTCGCCTCGACGTGCTGCACGATCAGCGATCGCAGGTGATGCAGGTGCGCCTCCATGCTTTCGGGTGTGATGCGATGAATGTCAATGAGTTCATGGTTATAGCGATCAACAAAGTCACGGTCGATATCGAGAACATAGGCGAAACCACCTGTCATGCCGGCCCCGAAGTTTACGCCAGTACGCCCAAGCACCACGACAACACCATCGGTCATGTATTCGCAACAATGGTCGCCTGCGCCCTCGACGACGGCTGTGGCGCCGGAATTGCGAACGGCGAATCGCTCGCCGGCCGTACCCGCTGCAAACAGTGCGCCTCCTGTTGCACCGTACAGGCAGGTGTTACCGATGATTGCCGTTTCCCGGGCCAGGTAAGCGGCATCTTCGGCTGGCCGGATGACAATTCGGCCACCTGCCATGCCTTTGCCAACGTAGTCGTTGGCATCACCAATCAGGGTGAGATTCAGGCCCGCAACATTCCATACGCCAAAGCTCTGGCCGGCCGTACCGCGCAACAGAATTTCGAGCGGCGCGTCTCGCATGCCCTCATTACCGTGCTGCCGCGCGATTTCACCGGCGAGCCGGGCGCCGATGGAACGATTGAAATTGCGAATTTCGAAACCAAACCGTCCACCTTCCCCGGATTCAATCGCCGGCATGGCGCTCGTCAGCATCTCCTCCGCAAGCTCGCCCTTATCAAATGGCTCGTTACGCAAGTTCGTACAAAACTGTGGTGTGTCTTTCGCAAGGCCCAAGTTCGATACGATTGGTGTCAGGTCGAGGCGCGACTGTCGGTCGGTGATTCCGGATTGCGGCTCGAGCAGATCGACCCGCCCAATCAGTTCGTCAAGCTTTCGCACGCCGAGCTCCGCCATCAACTGACGCGTTTCCTCAGCCACAAAGCGGAAGAAATTGATAACCATTTCGGGCAGTCCAATGAAGTACTCGCTGCGCAAGATGTTATTTTGCGTAGCGACGCCCGTCGCACAGTTATTCAGATGACAAATACGCAGGTATTTGCAACCCAGCGCGACCATCGGTGCGGTGCCAAAGCCGAAGCTCTCTGCACCAAGCATCGCCGCTTTGATGACATCGACGCCTGTCTTGAGACCCCCGTCGGTCTGTAATCGAACCTTGTGCCGCAGGTCATTGCCACGCAATACCTGATGCGTTTCGGACAGTCCCAACTCCCACGGACTGCCCGCGTACTTCACCGAACTAAGCGGACTCGCACCGGTACCGCCGTCATAGCCGGAAATCGTGATCAGGTCTGCGTACGCCTTGACAACGCCCGCTGCAATCGTGCCGACACCAGGCTCCGCGACAAGTTTGACTGACACGAGCGCTTCGGGATTAACCTGCTTGAGATCGAATATCAGCTGCGCAAGGTCTTCGATCGAATAAATGTCATGGTGTGGCGGCGGAGAAATGAGCCCAACGCCAGGCTTTGCAAACCGCAGCCGCGCGATCATGTCATTAACCTTGTGGCCCGGTAGCTGGCCGCCTTCGCCAGGCTTGGCGCCCTGTGCGATCTTGATCTGAATGACCTCGGCGTTGACGAGGTACTCAGCCGTTACGCCAAAACGGCCCGAAGCTACCTGTTTGATCTTCGAGACACGCTCGGTCCGATAACGCGCCGGATCCTCGCCGCCCTCGCCAGAGTTGGAGCGCCCACCCATCCGGTTCATTGCAATCGCGAGTGCTTCATGTGCTTCGGGTGACAGTGCGCCCAGCGACATCCCGGCACTATCGAAGCGAATGAGGAGGTCCTCGGCCGGCTCGACTTCGTCCAGCGGAACCGGAGGTCCGTGAGGTTTCATCGACATCAGGTCGCGCAACGTCGCCACCGGGCGATCGTTCACGAGTTCTGCATAGCTCTTGTAACGCTCGAAGTCGCCCGAGCGCACAGCGGACTGCAAGGTCGCGACGACGTCCGGGTTGTAGCAGTGATACTCACCACCATGAACGTATTTGAGCAAACCGCCCTGAGTTATCGGCAAGCGCGGTTCCCAGGCTGCGGTAGCGAGCTGCCGTTGATCGTCCAGAAGGTCTTCGAAGTTTGTACCCTGGATTCGCGACGTCGTACCTCTAAAGCAGCGCTTGACGATTTCGTCGTGCAAACCAACGATCTCGAATAACTGCGCACCACGATAACTGGAAATCGATGAGATCCCCATTTTGGACATCACCTTGAACAGGCCCTTACGAATACCGCGCCGGTAACTTCGGCCAAGCTGTTGTTGCCTGTCCAGGTTGCCGCGTTGCGCAATGTCATGCAGCGACTGATAAACAAGGTACGGGTACACGGCCGTCGCACCGTAGCCGATCAAACATGCAAAGTGATGTGAATCTCTCGCAACACCGGTCTCAACGATGATATTGGCATCGCAGCGCAATCCGAGTTGCACGAGGTGATGGTGAACCGCGCCGGTTGCCAGTAATGCGTGTACCGGCAATTTGTCTTTCGTGAGGTACCGGTCGCTGAGCACCAGGATCGGCTTGCCGTCTTTTACCGCCTTCTCCGCCTGATCGCATATGTGATCCAGCGCCTCGGATAATGACAGTGTATTGTCGACGTTAAGATCGACGAATATATGACTGTCGCTGTAAAGATCATCACTCAATAGCTGTCGCAATTTGCGCTGCGACAATACGGGCGAGTTTATGATCACCTGCTCGACGTGCTCCGGACCAATATCGAACAGGCTCGACTCGCGTCCGATGTTCGTCTGCAGCGACATGACGATGCGCTCACGCAGCGAATCGATCGGCGGATTTGTTACCTGTGCAAACTGTTGCCGGAAATAATCGAATGGCGAGCGAATCTTCTGTGATAGCACGGCCATCGGCGTGTCATCGCCCATCGACCCGACCGCTTCCTGTTCGGCCTTCGCCAGCACGGCAACAATGTCGTTCAGCTCCTCGCGCGTCAGGTTGAACATCTTCTGATAGCTTGCAAGCGTGGCCGGATCCATCGGCTCGGCCGCGATATGCGTATCGATTAGCTCAGAGTCAAGATAGCGCACGCCTTGTTTGAGCCACTTCTTATATGGCGCACGCGTTTTCAAAATATCGTGGATGTCATCGTTTTCGAGCAGCACACCATTGACCAGATCGACGGCAAGCATCTGACCAGGCCCCAGCCGCCCCTTGCTGACGACGTCTTTCTCGTCGTATTCGTAGACTCCGATTTCGGAAGCAACCGTGATGTGTCGGTCCTTAGTAATGACATAGCGCGCGGGACGCAAACCGTTTCTGTCAAGACAGCACGCCGCGTAACGACCATCGGTCAGCACGATGCCGGCAGGCCCGTCCCATGGTTCCATCTGGCAGTCGAAAAACTCGTAGAACGCCCTGACATCGGGATCGAAATCATCGCTGGCCTGCCAGGCTGGTGGCAGCAGGATGCGCATACCCTGCAACACATCCATACCGCCGGCACGCATGACCTCGAGCATATTGTCGAGGCTGGAGGAGTCCGAACCGACCAGCGAAATAATCGGATCGAGGTCGGAGATATCGTCGAGCTTGTCCGAGATGAAGTTCTTCGCCCGCGCTTGCGCCCAGTTGCGGTTGCCCTGAATCGTATTGATCTCGCCATTGTGGGCGAGAAAGCGAAACGGTTGTGCGAGCCGCCATTGCGGCAAGGTATTGGTCGAGAAGCGTTGATGGAAAAGGCACACCGACGACTCGAGTCGCGAATCCTTCAGGTCCGGGTAAAATTCCGGCAGGGCGCCCGGCATGATCATGCCTTTGTAACTGATCGTGACTGACGACAGGCTTGCAACATATGCCGCGCCTTCACCAATGTGTTTCTCCGCCCGGCGTCGTGCAAGAAACAGGCGGCGATTAAATCGACCGCGCGGCATCCCATCAGGAGCGTTGACGAAAACCTGTTCGATTCGCGGTAATGTCCTGAGCGCCTGTTCGCCGCACACCGATGGATCGGTCGGTACCGCTCGCCATCCGGCGACCTCAAGTCCGGTCTCAGCGATCGCCAAATTGATGGTCTCACGCGCCTCTTTAGCCCGGCCCTCATCCTGATTGAGGAAAACCGTCCCTGCCGCAAACCGCGTGTTCAGGGTGAAGCCAAGCTCCTCGCCGACAGAGCGCAGGAAGGCCCTGGGAAACTTGATCAGAAGGCCACAACCATCTCCGGTCTTGCCATCTGCCGCGACAGCGCCACGATGTGTCAGGTGCGCGAGTGCGGAGATCGCCGTTTCGACGACCCAATGACTCGGCATGTCGTCGAGGTTTGCGATCAGCCCAAAACCGCAGCTGTCACGCTCGAATGCCGGATCATAAAGACCTGTGGCTTGCCGTTCGGTCATAAATGCCCTGAGGATCGCGCTTGCCGCACGCCCCGATTAGTTATCACGTTGAGGTGGCACAAGAAGTGCCAAATTGGGCCGCAAGCAAGAAAAGCGCTGGAGCTGCCCGAACGAATAAGTATAAGACACGATTTGCTCGAGTAGCTACTGCATCGCAGCTTAGCTGTTGAGACTCTTGGGTTTCAGCGACTTTGAGTCTGTCTTCACCCATGATCGCGCAACGCCTGTGTTGGTTACGCGCGTAACCATGTGTTTTTACAGGGTGTTTCGACAACTAGTGGTCGCGAGCCTGCAAACGAATCTCGCCGTCGGACTCGAAGCTCACCGGCTTCGCGAATGGAATATCGACGCCAAGTCGCCCTTTGAGCTTGTACGGGATTTCTCGGGTTGCGCCGTCACGAATAATGAACAGAAGCTGCGGTGCGGTCTTGATCAGATTCAGCTGCACGCTGACCGCAAACTCTCCGTCACCAGATGCTGGCACCGTAAATCCACCCCTGGTTTCTCCACCGGCGAAATACTGACCGTCCAGCTCCACGCCATAGGACACGGTCGATATCGGCAATGGAAATGGATTCGGGTTCGTAACGTCGAAGCCCAGCAAGAAAGTCTGCCTGGAAAAGTCGAGCTCAGTCATCTGCACGTTTCTCAGGCTCACGTCCGGAGCACTGATCAGGCTCTCCGTGCTCGCGCAAGCCGAAAGCAGGCACGCTGCCAGCAGCATGCTTCCGTAAAGCCGTTGATTCGGTCTCCCCATGCGCATGTCCTCCCAACCGGACTAGTGCAGATCCCCTCCAAGCTCACCCCAGCGGGCCGAGGTCAACAACCACTCGTCATCATCGAGTTCAAACTGCAACTCAAAGTGGTACGCATCTGCACTGAAGCCGAAGGTACCGTCGTTCGTCCCGGCCATGCCGACGGTGAGCACGAGTTCCGCAGCCGAATCGCCGTAAATATTGAGTTCCTCGATGCGCGTGATGAGCGCTACCTTGTGCTGCCGCAGGAAATAAACACGGAACCTGTTTTCTATGTCGTCGCGACTGTTGCCCCGCGGATCCGTATACGTGGGCGAAATCATGTCAACGAGTGCGCGACGATCCTTGGCTTCCGCAAGCTCCTGCCCCCGACTGACCCAGGATCGCAGCGCCTGCTCAGGGCCCTCGGCTGGACCGCCACAGGCCGTCAGCCAGATGCAAACGAGTCCGCTGATCAGCAATCGAGCCAGGTTTCTGCTTGAAGTCGCCATCATCTGCTAAAGTCTACTGGCAAATGCAACCATAAATGGCCCGTGGGGCCCAAATCGTGACCTGGTTCGCACTACAATCGCGTCGAGACGTCACAATGTCGTGACGATTGGCGCATCAGGCGCACCGAGATATAACAATGCCGGTAAAACTACTCAGCGAAAGTATGGATGCCACGATCACCGATGACGATCAGATTCGCATCGATGCCATTCTTGCGTTCTGGTTCAGGGAGCAGGAGCTTTCGGCGCCGCAGATTGATCGCCGCATGGACATCTGGTTCGGCGAAGACGAGGTATTCGACCTCGAATGCAAGAAAGATTTTTCGGGCGACGTCGACGAAGCGTCAGAAGGCAGGCTCGATCACTGGGCGCACGAACCCCGGGGCCGGCTTGCGCTGATACTGCTACTCGATCAGTTCCGTCGCAACATCTACCGCAACACGGCGAAGGCGTTCGCAATGGACAAGGCGGCGCTGAAACTATGTGTTGAAGGCGCGATGGAGAAAAAAGACAGAGGGCTGACACCGATTCAGCGCGCGTTCTTTTATATGCCGTTGCAACACACGGAGTCACGCAAAGTGCAGGCCAAGGGTGTCGAAATATACAATCGCCTGTCCGAAGCCGTTTCGCCAACGTATCGCGAAACATTTGAAACAATTGCGCAATTCGCCGAACTGCACCATGACATCATCCAGCAGTTTGGCCGCTTTCCCCATCGCAATGTGTTGCTCAATCGCAAAAACACGCCGGAAGAAGACGAATATTTATCCGGTGATAGCCCCGACTTCGGTCAGGGCGGCTGAGCTATATCAGGATCTCAGGTATTCGCGTGATACACGACCGTAACGCCACGTAAGCAGTATCGCGGCCACGGTCAGACCGATGACAAAGCCACCCCACACGTAGCTGGGCGGCGACTTGAATGTTACTGCGGCCATGTAGGCTAGCGGGAACGCCATCACCCAATATGCGAAGATGTTAATCGCCATTGGCATGCGTGTGTCCTTGTAGCCACGGAGTGCACCGGCTGCGCCGATCTGTGCGCCATCGGCCACCTGAAATATCGCCGCCATCAACAGCAAGCTGATTGCGATGCTCGTCACCGAAGTGTCGTTCGTGTACAGGGTGACCACGGCATCTCGAAATATCAGCAGGAACGTCGCAGACACCGACATGAACAAGGCGCAGATCAATATTCCGAGCGCGCCAGTGAATCTCGCCGCTGTCGCATTCCCGGCACCAAGCGCATGTCCGACCCGGATCGTAATCGCCGCGCTCAATGCAAGCGGTACCATGAACATCGTCGCCGCGAAATTGATGGCTATTTGATGCGCTGCCGCGATGGCGGCGCCCCGCGTACCCATCAGTATCGACACGGCGTTAAACAAACCCGCTTCCGCCGTTATCGTAATCGCGATCGGCACGCCCAGCATCATGATCTCCTTGAGTTCCTTAGCGCGTGGCCGCGCGATACGTGCGAAAAGCTTCAACGGCTCGTAGTGCCGGTCCACCATCATGTAGATCGCCAGCGCAATCATCACGAACCACATCGTAATTGCGCTCGCAAGTCCACATCCGACGACGCCGAGCGCGGGTGCACCGAAATGACCGAACATCAACACGTAATTGAGAAACACATTGCAGACCAGCGAGAGTATCGACGTGAACATTATTGGCCGCGTATAGGCAATACCTTCTGTCGTAAACCGCAATGCAAGGAAAACGAAGATTGCCGGAGCGCCGGGGATGATCGCATGCACGTAGCCCACGGTGAGATCGCGAAATCCTTCATCGACACCAATCTTTACGAGGAGCGGCTCAACCGTCAGGTAGGCGAGCACGATCAACAACAGACCGAACGCAATACCGAGGTACATGCCCTGGCGTGTGTAGCGGCCTATCAGTTCGGTGTTCCCTGCTCCGAAGTGTCTTGCCGCAATTGGAGAGATCGCCATCAGTACGCCAAGACACATCGCGAATCCGAAAAACCACACACTGGCCCCAACCGCAACAGCCGCAAGCGCCTCGGCACCAAGCCGCCCGGCCATCACCGCATCGGCAAACTGCATACCCGCAATCGCGAGGTTGTTGACGATAAGCGGTCCGGCCAGGCGCAGCAGTGCCTGGGTCTCTTCCCGCCAATTGCTGGTTCTCCACATTCTGCAAATGTAACGCATTCCCGAGCAACACCGCTCCTGAAATTCATCGCTGACACTGCAGGAGCCCTTCCCGGCGGGCGAATCCGATTAGCGAATCGTGTAGAGTTACGAGCGCGAATAGCGTTTCAATGTCTGTACGGAGAAGAATATGCTGCACGACGGCCGAGCCATTCGAGTTGCTGTAGTTGGCGGTTCACGTATCCCGTTTTGCCGCTCGCACTCGATTTACCGAAATTGCACAAATCAGGACCTGATGACCGCGGCGTTAGACGGCGTCGTCAACAGATTCGACCTCAAAGGCCAGACGCTGGGTGACGTTGCCCTTGGCGCCGTCATCAAGCATTCCCGCGACTGGAATCTTGCGCGCGAGTCCGTTATCGAGTCCGGCCTGTCGCCGCGCACACCTGCTTTCGACCTGCAGCGCGCCTGCGGTACAAGCCTCGAAGCTACCGCGATGATTGCGAACAAGATTGCTCTTGGGCAAATTGACTCCGGGATTGCCGGCGGCACGGACACGATCAGTGATGCGCCGATTGTCTACAGCGACGCCTATCGGTCGATCATGCTCGATGTTTACCGCGCACGATCCGTCATGCAGCGCATATCGCCCTGGTTCCGGCTGCGTCCGTGGCACTTCAAGCCAGAATTCCCTGGCGTTACAGAGCCTCGCACCGGGCTTTCGATGGGTGAGAGCATGGAAATCACGGCGCAGGAATGGGACGTGCCGCGCGAACACCAGGACCAACTCGCGCTTGCGAGTCACGTCAAAGCGGCGGCAGCCTACGACGCGGGTTGGTTCGAAGATCTGGTCACGCCATTTCTCGACTGCGAAGAAGACAACAACATTCGACGCGACACGACGTTCGAGAAACTGTCGGCGTTGAAACCTGTGTTCGCCAAAGGCGAAGACGCGACAATGACCGCCGGTAACAGCACATCATTAACTGACGGTGCGGCAGCCGTGTTACTCGCGTCCGAGGACTGGGCTCGCATGAAGAATCTTCCTATCGCCGCGTACCTGACTTTTACGAAAGTGGCAGCCGTGAACTTCATCAATGATGAAGGGTTGTTGATGGCCCCGGCGCATGCTGTTTCAGACATGCTCAAGGCTGCGAACCTCCGATTACAGGATTTCGATTTTTACGAAATTCACGAAGCCTTTGCGTCACAGACGATAGCGACATTAAAAGCATGGCAGTCCGAAAAATTCTGTCGTGAACGTCTCGGGCGCAATGAACCGATGGGCCCGATTGACCTGTCCAAACTCAACGTCAAGGGCGGCAGTCTCGCGATCGGACACCCATTCGCGGCAACAGGTGCTCGCATCGTCGCTACGATGGCGAAACTGCTGAGCGAGAACGGTTCCGGTCGCGGACTAATCTCAGTCTGCACGGCGGGCGGCATGGGTGTAGCTGCAATCATGGAGGCAGCAGAAAGTTAGGATGGCCGAGTTTGGCGCCTGGCTAGCCTATCTGAATAGCATCCTCTGGCACGACTATGTGCTTTACGGGATCGTCGGTACAGGCGTCCTGTTCACGGTCTGGAGCGGCTTCTCACAGTACCGCGCGCTCACTCACGGCCCTGCGGTCATTCGCGGCGTGTATGACGACGCCAGCGATCCGGGCGCGATCAATCATTTCCAGGCCTTGTCCGCTGCGCTCTCCGCAACTGTAGGGCTCGGCAATATTGGCGGCGTCGCGTTGGCGATCGCGCTCGGTGGACCTGGTGCCGTCTTCTGGATGTGGATAATTGGTTTTCTGGGCATGGCCATCAAGCTGACTGAAGTCACGATGTCGATGCTGTACCGAAATACCGACGACCCCGAAAACCCGCACGGTGGGCCGATGTGGGTTGCATCCAAGGCGTTGGAGCGCAGGAACATGCCGCGGCTGGGTCGCGTGATAGCCACGATCTTCTGCGTAACCTTGCTTGTATCAACGTCTACAGGCGGCAATATGTTCCAGGCCTGGAATGTCGGCGAACTCACTCAGGAGTACTTTGGCGTCCCTAGCTGGATGACCGGTGTCGTTCTCGCTGTTCTCGTTGGCATGGTGATTATTGGGGGCATCAAACGAATCGGCAAAGTGACTGCAACGCTGGTTCCGTTCATGGTCCTCCTGTATCTGCTCGCCGGTTCGTACGTCCTCGCCATCAACATCGCAGATATCCCTGCGATATTCGCACTGATCGTCAAGTCGGCCTTCGTACCGACTGAAGCGACCGGCGCATTCGTTGGCGGCACGGCGGCATCCGCTTTCCTGTTCGGTTTGAAACGCGCAGTATTTTCAAACGAAGCGGGCCAGGGTTCTTCACCCATCGCGCATTCCGCCGCAAAAACTGATGAACCGGTTCGCGAAGGAATCGTGGCGGGGCTCGAGCCATTTATCGATACCATCGTAGTCTGCACATTTACTGCACTGATTATTCTCTCGACCGGAATCTGGAATCGCGGGCCTGATGTCGCCTTTGCAGATATGCCTGCGACCACCGCAACCGATGCCGGGTGGCAAATTGCAACGACCCGCATCGCCGGCGATGCCTGGAGCGATGGCGACAGAGTAAGCGTCATCGTTCGGGCACACATCAAAGATGACGGATTCGATCGTCACAAGATCGAGGGCACCATTCGGCGATTTGACTCCGAATATTCGATTCAATGGGAGGCGTTCAACAGCCCCGGCAACCCAGTGATCGTAGGTGGCGGCTTTTACCGCAGCTACGTTGGAGCAACTCTGACTGCGAAGGCCTTCGACAGCGTAACGCCGGGGCTTGGTAAGTGGCTGGTCTCGATAGCAGCCTGGCTATTCGCGATTTCGACGATGATTTCGTGGAGCTACTACGGCGAGCAGGGAATCGTCTACCTGGCCGGCGAAAAGTCTGTTGTGGCGTACCGGGTTATTTACTGCGCGTTGATCGTCATCGCGACGCTCGGTTTTATTCAGACCGACACTGACCTCGACAACGCCATCGGCGTTGGCACTGGGGTAATGGTGCTCGCCAACATCCCGATATGCTGGCTCTTCGGCTATCAGGCGATGCGTGCCTACAAAGACTATGTTGCGCGCCTCAAATCCGGACGCATGGGACCAGACCATCCGCCACCGAGTCTTGACGACCTGCTATCCGGACGCGACGTAGAAAGTCGCTAAAGCGAATTACTCTGTCGGTGCCACCAGATCGATATGCGTCGTCGCTCCATCCACGATTACGACATCGGTCATGATCGCTGAAAACGCAATTTCATTTTCCTCGTCAGAGACGTCATCACCTGCCTGGCATGTGAATGCAGCCGTATAGCTACCGACGGACAGGTACGAAACACTGAATTCGTAGATCTCATCCGCGTTCTTCGAGACTGTCGCCGTCACCGCCGGGTCGGTATCGGCGCCGCGTATATCAAGTGGATCAGTTACGGCCCCTTCATAAAGATAGACAGCGTTTCCTACGTCATGGAGCTCGCCATTTGTGCACGTCTCATCTGTCACCAGAGACGCTTCGACTGTGCCTGTCAACGTTCCGAATACGGCCATATCCGTCACGCGGAGCGCCGGTCGAAGATGCATCCCCGGCTGCCCCCGCGGATCGGACAAGGCTTGTCTCAGATCCCAGTCAAGCATGATGTTCGTGGACTGATTGGCCGTCACCGTAAAACCACTAACGAGTTTCAGCCCGGTCTGGCTACCGCTGGGAATGCGCAGCTCGACCTGGCTACCATCGTCGAGCATTGCATAGGAATCGAATACGTTATCGAACTCGGCATTCACGGCAAGTCGAATCCAGTTGTAGGGTCCGACCGGCACCTGATGGTCGTGCAACAAGGCCTCGGACCTGCCGTCCTGTAGCTCGAGGAGATTCATGCTGTTTGGCGTGTTGAAACCGATAACGATTTCATCGCCCGTCTGAGGCTTTAGCGTTACTCCGGCAAACTCAACCCAAACTTCGCTGACGTCGTCGACCGCCGCATCGGTTACCAGAATGCTGAGCGTGCCCGTAGACGTATCGCCACTACCGGAACTGCCACCACCGCATCCGGTAATGGCAAATGCCGCTATCGTTGCGGCTACGATGGTTCTCATTATCTTCCCCTTACCCTGTTTTCCAACTTACCGCGTGAGAATATCACTCACAAAAAGATCTGCCCGACCTGCTTCACATAATCCCATCGTTATGCATCTTTTCCTTTCCTTCGCCGCCGCATTGCCTCCATCGCTTTTTCGATTCTGTCTTTTGCCTGTGATGTAACTCCGCCACGCTTGTACTCATCCACCACAAAAGACTCGACACGGGAGACGATCTCATCGATATCGGCGTTACCGAAATGCCGTTCCTCGACGAGTTCCGGCGGCGCATTTTTTGTTGCGCCAAACAAGTTGATCCATCGCTCGCTCTGCCTGCCGACACTTACCAGCGCATAGAACTCCGTGCCAGGCTTGCCGTCCTTCGTCTTCGCAAGACTCACAATTCCCGCGATCAATGATGTTGGGACCAGAATCACGTCGCGCACTCCATCGACGACGAGCTTCACCTGCAATACGGCGATATCCCGTATCAGGGTCCACAGGGGTGGGTGGGAGCTGTCACTTTCCGATAGTAGAGTCATAGTTCACATCGCGTCACAAAAACTAATCAAGACAAGGGATTATAGCGCTGCTCGCTGGCGTACGAACGACCTTTGGTTTACTGTTACGTGCACTGATATCGGTCCACGGGTCTATGCCGACGTATCAATCTTCGCCGCAGTATGAGCACGGCTCCCCGGAGTCGCTGGGCGTCCTTCTCGTCAATCTTGGCACGCCGGATGCGCCGACCCCGGCGGCCGTACGGCGCTATCTGCGTGAGTTTCTCTCCGATCCTCGTGTGGTCGAGTTGCCGCGTTTTTTATGGTGGATAATCCTGCGCGGGTTCATCCTGTGGGTGAGGCCAACCCGTTCGGCGCGGGTATATCAGAAAGTCTGGACGGAACACGGCTCACCGTTGCTGCTGCACTCCCGGGACATTGCGGATTCTGTTGGCCAGCAGCTGGCCGCGAGAATCTCCGGTTCGGTCAATGTTGAGATCGGCATGTCTTACGGAGATCCATCTATCGAGGCCGCTCTGGATCGCCTGTATCGGCAAGGCGCTCGGCGCATCGTCTGCCTGCCGCTTTACCCGCAGTACTCCGGAACAACAACGGCATCCGTTTTTGATGCCGTCACTGCCGCGTTGAGTCGCCGGCGCTGGGTTCCCGAGTTTCGGTTTATCAACCACTATCATGATGCGCCTGGCTACATCGCCGCACAGGCACAGAATATTCGCGAATACTGGGATCAGCGCGGACGCGGTGAAAAATTACTCTTCTCGTTTCATGGCCTTCCCAAAGACATACTGACAAAGGGCGATCCATATCACTGCCAGTGCCTGAAGTCAGCCCGGCTGATTGCGGAGTCGCTTGAGCTCACGGACGATGCATGGACGGTCTCGTTCCAGTCGCGCGTCGGTCGCGATGAATGGCTGCGACCTTATACTGACGAGATGGTCGCCGAACTCGGTAGCAAAGGCCTGCAACGGCTTGACGTCGTCTGCCCTGGTTTTGCCGCTGACTGCCTCGAGACGCTCGAAGAGATTGCGATGCAGTATGCGTCACTTTTTGTGGGTGCGGGTGGCGGCTCGTTCAACTACATTCCGGCGCTTAATGCGCGCGATGATCACGTTGCCTTCCTGGCTCGCCTGATCGAGAAACACGCCGGCGGATGGCCGGAGTCCTCCACTGACTGGAGCGCCAGTGAGGCGGCCCGCGAGCGGGACAAGTCGCGGCAACGAGCATCAACCATGGGCGCATCGTCATGAGTAGCCTGGGCCGTTTTCTCGAATTCAGTGTGCGGACGCCTGACATTCTCGATTCACTCGGCTATTACAAGTTGCTCGGCTTCACGGAGCTAGAAATTGGCGAAGTCTGGTCACACAAATACGCGGTAGTTAGTGACGGCGTACTGAGTATCGGACTGCACGATCTGGAGTTCAGTGCTCCGGCAATTTCTTTTGTGCAGCAGGACCTGGCTAAGCGCGCAAGATCAATGACCGACCATGGTTTTCATTTCAGCTTCATGCAGCTTGACGAAGACGCTTTTAATGAGCTGGGCCTGACGGACCATGACGGCCACAACGTCACGATGCTCGAGGCGCGAACGTTCAATGCCGGCGACGAAGATGACAACGACTCATTTTGCGGCACATGGTTCGAGTTGTCGTTGCCGGCGAGAGATGCGGTTCACTCCGCGCGCTTCTGGGCGTCGGTGGCACCGAAGCTGTTGCGCATGCGCGAAGAGCCCACCACTCATATGCGCTTCGACGCTGGTGGCGTGGCCCTGGGTCTCTCCGAGAGCATTGCGCTGAATTCGCCATCGTTGTGCTTCAGATGTCCCGATAGAGAGAAATTGCTTGCCATGATTGAGAAACATGGCCTGCCACACGAGAAGTTTCCGGGATTCGAGGGCGCTTTCGTCGCCCTCAAGGCGCCAGAGGGAACCATGCTGTATGCATTCGACGAAGACTTCCTCGGCGATACGTACGAAGTAGAAGAATCCGACGATCTGAGCGAGTTCCCCGGCTAATCACACAAACCCACGAACGGGACATTCATTTCGATCATGTCTCGATCCCGCTTGACGGGAGCTCGCTTCGCTGCGCTTTACTTCTCTCAATGAACATCCCGCTCGTGGATCTATATCAGGTCATTCAGCAACTGTCTCGCCCTTGCCAGGTACGAGCGACCGAACAAATTCAAGTGGTTCAGGACGTGATAGAGCTGGTATAGCTTGAGGCGTCGTTCATGTCCGGCCGCCATCGGCCAGCTTTTTTCATACGCTGCGTAAAACGCTTTGCCGAATCCGCCAAACAGCATCGTCATTGCGATATCGGACTCACGATCGCCATAGTAAACCGCCGGATCAAAGATCACGGGTTCACCATTCACGCTGCCCCAGTTGCCGCCCCAGAGATCGCCGTGAAGTAGTGACGCATCCGGCTCATAGCCAATAAACAAATCCGCGAGCTTGGATGACAGTTTCTGACCAGGCTTACTTACGTCTGCGCTGTAACCATTGGCCGCCGCAAGATCGAGTTGAAACTCGAGTCGCTGCTCTCGAAAAAAACTCACCCAGTCATCAGACCAGGCGTTGACCTGCGGCGTCGGCCCAATCGTGTTGTCACGAAACCAGCCGAAACGATCCGCCGTGTATCGGTGCAGCTCCGCCAATCTCTCGCCGAGCTGCCTTTCTGTTTCCGCTGTTGGGCGATCGAATGCAAATCGTTCCAGTTCGAGAAAGCTTTCTCCATTCTCGATTCCGCATCCCAGAATTTCCGGGACGCGAATTGCCTTCGCCAGTTTGAGTTCTCTGAGGCCGTCCACCTCTGCCTCGAACATCACCAATGCGGACTCGGGGCCCGTTTTTCGAAATATATTCCTAATCGCGGCTCAGATCAGAAATCCGCTCGGCTTGCCGCCGCAGTGCCGTACCGATATCTGCCTCGTCAAACAGCGCGTTGATATCACCGAGTTTGGGTGCCGAGCGCTGCATCGCGGATTCGGCGTCATCTATGGGTGCATCACAGGCGATTCCTGTCAGCCTGCGCGCCAGATAGGCCGCATCCTTGTGTGTTGCCAACTTCTCACCGAGGGTCTTCGATCCCCGAACGTTGATTTCGTGCACCCTGTCGAGATTGTCGTAAATGCTCTCGAGGCTGCCGAAGTTCTCGAGTAACACAGTCGCCGTCTTTTTGCCGACGCCCGGAACTCCCTTGATGTTATCGACAGCATCTCCGGCCAGCGCGAGAAAATCCGCAATCTGTTCCGGTCGGACGCCAAACACGTCTGCGACCTGCTCATAGCTGATCTTGCCTTTTCCGGCAAAATCCCAGAACACATCATCCTGTGACAATAGCTGTGCGAGATCCTTATCGCGGGTGATGATCGTCGATGGACGATTCACTGACCGACCGTGCTCTACGAGAGTGCCGATCAGGTCATCGGCTTCGTATTTCGGGCTGCCCCACTCCATGAGCCCGAGCGCGCGTGTAAAACGCCGGCATTGCCCGAACTGTCGCTTCAGGTCCTCTGGCGCAGGATCGCGGTTGGCCTTGTACTCAGGATAGATCTCGGTGCGAAAAGATTTCGACAGACTTTCGTCGAACAGGACAGCAACATATTCGGGATTAACCCGCTCCATGAAATCACCGAGGAACCGGCAGTAACCGTACAGCGCATTGATCGGATGACCGTCACTATCAACCATGTCGTCGGGCATCGAGTAATAAGCCCGAAACACGTACACGCTCGCGTCAATCAAATACTGCATGCAACTCAGTATATCGCGAAGGGTCGTGGGCAGGGCGTTTGACGAGGGAAGTAAAGCGCAGCGCAGCGAGCCATGACCGAGTCAAATGCCTTGTTCGCGACCCTGTGTGCTATTCGTGGAAATGAACGTCGACAATTTCTGCACCATCAGCGAGATGATCGCTCAACCGCGCATGCAACGGGCTCGAGCGAGGTATGTGCGCGAGCAGGTATTTCATCTGATCAGCAAGGACACGACGCCCCTTGAGATAAATGTACTCGGCGTACGTCGGCGTAAATGGTACTGCGATCAGTTGCATCGCAGCCTGCTCCGGCGTGCGACCACCTTTGTAGTTGTTGCAGCGACGACAAGCTGTCGCGACATTATTCCAGGTATCCCCGCCGCCTCGTGAGATCGGCGTAATGTGGTCACGCGTCAGGTCCCGGGTCGGGTAGCGCATCGCGCAATACAGACAGAGATTGGCGTCTCGTTTGAACAGCGTGCGGTTGTTCAGCGGTGGAACGTACTTGTTACGGTCACGGGAATGGCTCTTGCTCGTACCATGTGTTGCGATGATCGAATTGACATCGATTTTGCTGCGATTTCCATCGAAGCTGCTGTAACCGCCGAAGACCGTGTAAAGGCGCGTTCCGCAATCGTAAGCAACCTGACGCGCATGATACAGCCGGACGGCCTCTCGATAGTCAATCCACTCGAGCGGCATCCCAGCTACATCCGTTCGCAACACCTGCTGCGAGATATCGGAAGCGATTCCTGCAAGCATCTGTTCACTCCACCGCGCTTCGCGCGGCTCATGCTTGCGTAGTTTGCCGATCACCCGTCAAAAAGCAACACGAATCGTTACAAGGCCTTGAATACAGCGTCGAGGCTGTCCTTTGCGTCACCAAACAACATGCGCGTGTTTTCTTTGAAGAACAGCGGGTTTTGTACACCGGCGTACCCGGTTGCCATGCTGCGTTTGAGAACGATTGTCGTCTTGCCCTTCCACACTTCGAGTACCGGCATACCACCGATCGGGCCTTCCAGGTCCGTTTGTGCCGACGGATTTACGATGTCGTTTGCGCCGATGACGACCGACACATCGATGTTCGGGAAGTCCTCGTTGACCTCGTCCATCTCGAAGACGATGTCGTACGGCACTCTTGCTTCTGCGAGCAGAACGTTCATGTGACCGGGCATACGGCCTGCGACCGGGTGAATACCGAAGCGAACATTGACGCCATCGTCTCGCAGCGCCCGCGTGAGTTCGTAGACGATGTGCTGTGCCTGCGCGACGGCCATGCCATAACCCGGAATAATCATGATCTCCTTGGCGTTCGCGAACAGTTCGGCTGTTTCCTGCGGGTCGATCGGGCTGACTTCACCCTGATCCTCGCTGCCGCCGGCTGCAGCAGTGCCTCCGCCGGTACCGAATCCACCTGCGATTACAGCCAGGAACTTGCGGTTCATTGCGCGACACATGATGTAACTAAGAATTGCGCCACTCGAACCGACCAGCGCGCCGGTTACAATCAACAAGTCGTTATTCAGCATGAAGCCTGTTGCGGCTGCCGCCCAGCCCGAGTAGCTGTTCAGCATCGAAACGACCACCGGCATGTCCGCGCCGCCGATCGCCATCACCATGTGGATGCCGAATATCAGCGCAATTACAGTCATGATGATCAGCGGGTTAAGACCGCCGCCTGCCGCAGACTGCAGCACAAACTCGTAGCCAAACCAGATCGCACCGATCAGCAATCCGAGGTTGAACCAGTGCCTTCCCGGCAAAGTCAGCGGCGATCCGCTGATGCGGGCGCTCAACTTCAGAAAGGCGATAACCGACCCCGAGAAGGTTACGGCACCTATGAGGATGCCGAGATAGGTCTCGATGTCGTGAATGGTGAGTTCGACGCCCTCGAAGTGAAGCATCCTGTCCGGGTCCATGAAATTGGCGAATCCCACGGCAACGGCAGCCACACCGACGAGGCTGTGCAGGATGGCGACGAGTTCCGGCATCTGCGTCATCTGCACGCGTCGCGCAAGCACGATGCCGATGCTGCCGCCGATCAACAACGCGACGATTAGCAGGTCGTAGTTTTCCGACACTCTGCCGAATACGGTCGCGAGCAACGCGATAGCCATACCCGTAATGCCGTACCAGTTTCCGCGTCGCGCCGTTTCCTGGTTGGAGAGACCGCCGAGGGCGAGAATGAAAAGTACTGTTGCAGCGATGTACGAGACCGTAATTACGCCAACAGGCAGTTCGAATAAGCCTTGTGTATTCATAACGGTCTCACTTCCTGAACATTTCAAGCATGCGGCGCGTGACCGCGAATCCGCCGGCAATATTTATCGCTGTGATCCCGACCGTCACTGCCGCGATCCACATGATCACTTTGTCAGCCGAGCTGATCTGCAACAGTGCACCGATCACGATGATGCTCGATATCGCGTTCGTTACGCTCATCAACGGTGTGTGTAACGCCGGCGTGACGTTCCAGATCACCATGTAGCCGATGAAGCAGGCAAGCACGAATACGGTGAAGTGCGCCATGAAAGATTGCGGCGCCACGGCGCCCAGACCAAGCAGGGCAAGGACGGCAATGACCATGCCGATAATCGGACCGAAGATAGATGGCTTCGGCTTCTCGACGACGACCGGTGCGGGTTCCGGCTGCGCCTGCGGTGGCGCCATGGACAACTTCGGTGCCGGTGGCGGCCAGGTCGTTTCTCCCCCGATACAAATCGTGGCACCCCGAATAACCTCGTCCTCCATATCGACCACGATCTCACCGTTCTTCTCCGGGCAAAGCTCGGTTACGAGATGCCGAAGATTGGTCGCATAAAGCTGGCTCGATTGTGCAGCGAGCCGGCTGGGGAGGTCCGTATAACCTATGATCGATACACCGTTTCGCTGCACGACCTTATTCGCTTCGGTCAGCTCGCAATTGCCACCCGTCTCAGCGGCAAGATCGACAATAACGCTGCCGTCTTTCATCAACCCGACCATTTCCGCGGTCACAAGCAGCGGTGCGGGCCGACCTGGAATCAGAGCGGTTGTAATGATGATGTCGACTTCTTTGGCCTGCTCGGCAAATAGCGCCATCTCGGCCGCGATGAACTCGTCGCTCATCACTTTGGCGTAACCACCCTCGCCACTGCCATCCTCATCGTCGAAGTCCAGCATCAGGAATTCGGCATCCATGCTTTCGACCTGTTCCTTAACTTCGGGTCGTGTATCGAACGATCGTACGATCGCGCCCATGCTCTTGGCCGCACCGATCGCAGACAATCCGGCCACGCCAGCGCCGATTACCAGGACCTTGGCGGGCGGAATCTTTCCGGCCGCGGTGATCTGTCCTGTAAAGAATCGGCCAAAGTGCTGCGCCGCTTCGACGATAGCCCGGTAGCCTGCGATGTTGGCCATTGAGCTCAACGCATCCATTTTCTGGGCGCGTGATATGCGCGGCACGCTATCCATGGACATCGCTGTACCGCCGCTCTCGGTCAGCTGTTTGAGTAGCTCCGGGTTCTGGCCCGGGGCCAGAAAGCCAATCAGGGTCTGGTCGGGCCGGAGCAGTTTCTCTTCGCCACCCTCGGGCGCCCGAACCTTGATAATCAGGTCGGACTGGGACCACAAGTCGCTCGCCGATGCGACGATGTCGCAGCCGGCGGCCGCGTAGGCCTCGTCAGAACAGCTCGCTGCCACGCCTGCGCCACATTCCACAGCGACGCTGAACCCCATTTTGATCAACTGCGACGCAACATCAGGCGTGGTTGCAACGCGTCGTTCATCCGTGTGAATTTCTCTCGGTACACCGATTTTCATTGACTAGCCTCCCGTGGAACCGGCGTACTCTACCAACATTGGCGCGCTGCGCACAGACGGGTAGGCTGGGGATAATACGTACAAGAAAGGGCGCCCTGTGGCGCCCTTCTTGTTTCGCGGAAGTGGCCCTAGTCGCGGGTCGGCGTCCGTGGCCTGTCGGTCGCCCGATCGCGCAATCGCTTGCGCTGTTCGGGCGTCATGTCGTGAAAGCGATTGCGCAATTCCTGCCGTCGCTCGATCGGCATTCGCTTATAACGACGAAAATTCTCTCTGATGCGTTTCTGATCCTCGGGAGACATGTTGCGATACTGCTGATAACGATTACGAATCTGATCCCTGCGCTCAGGAGGAATATCGCGCCACTGT
>Ga0255052_10000714_pt1 | contig 26210 bp, 25 predicted proteins | sample JV7_2_21_MG_FD_188632 | JGI IMG/M metagenome (GOLD analysis project Ga0255052, IMG submission 188632) | Seawater microbial communities from Jervis Inlet, British Columbia, Canada - JV7_2_21 | ecosystem: Environmental > Aquatic > Marine > Inlet | place: Canada: British Columbia | collected...
AGTACGCTGCACACGAACGACTCGGCCGGTGCGGTCAGCAGGCTCCTGGACCTGGGGGTCGAGCCCTATCTGGTGAGTTCGTCGTTGATCGCCATCATGGCCCAGCGGTTGGTTCGAAGGGTGTGCAATGACTGCAAAGAACCTGCCAAACCATCGCAGCACGAATTGAGAGAGCTTGGTATTGGCGAGATGGCCGATAACGTCGGCGAATTCTTCATCGGTGCGGGCTGCGAGAAGTGTTTCCAGACGGGCTATCGCGGCCGGACGGGCATCTATGAATTGATGCTGGTCAACGAAGAGGTCCAGAACCTGATATACAAAAGGGAAAGCGCCGGTAAGATAAAGAAAGTTGCTCTCAATGCCGGCCTGCAGACTCTGCGAATGGACGGCGCCCGGAAGGTTCTTGCCGGGATAACGACAGTTTCCGAGGTCTTGAGAGTGACCCAATCGGACATTGTGTAATTGACTATTTTCTATTTTCTATTTTATGTGCGAACACGTCATAGCGGAAATGAATAGGGAAATAGACCGAGGCAATAGTCAATAGGAAATAGTAAATCAAAAAGATGCCAAGATTCAATTACATAGCGATAGCAGCGAGCGGCAGGAAAGTCAAAGGGGCCATCACGGCCGAGAGCCCCTATGCTGCGCGCAAGCAGCTCCGGATACGGAATGTTCATCCGTCGTCTATCAGGGAGATCAGTTCCAGGGCCCAAAGCAAAGCTGCGCTGTTTTCTCTTTTTGGCAAACGAAACAAGACCCAGATAATCGACTTCACCAAGCAGATGGCCACGCTGCTCAATTCGGGAATCAAGCTGACCGAGTCGCTTTCGGTCCTTACCCTGCAAATATCCGATGTGCGATTTCGGGCCGCGATTGTTGATATTCGCGACCGCGTAATCACTGGTGAATCATTTACCGATGCGCTGAAAGACTACGGCGATTATTTTGACGTCATATATGTCAGCATGGTCCGCGTGGGCGAGGTTACCGGCAAATTGGGCGAGAGCTTTATGACGATCGCCACCTTCATGGAGAAACGCCAGCGGGTCGAGTCGAAGATATTGACGGCGATGATATACCCCATCGTTCTGGTTCTGTTTTGCATAGCGGCGATTCTGGTCTTGACGACCCAGGTTATCCCGAAGATAGCCGAACAGATCACGCGGACAGGCAAGGAGCTACCCTGGATTACCGAGCGTCTGATGGACGTAAGTTATGTAATGACGACTTGGCGGCTGCTGGTGGTTATTGCGGTAATTGTCGGAATTGCGTGGGCCCTCAAGCGGTTCTTGAGAACCAGTCGAGGCGCATACATGCGCGACAAATTCCTGCTGTCTCTACCGATGTTCGGTCCTCTTATAAAACAACGTGTTGTCGCGCGTTTTGCATCCACCCTGTCGACGCTTCTTGGTTCGGGACTCGCTATGGCCGAGTCTCTAAGGGTCGTATCCGAGGTGACGGGCAACACGATTATGAAAAAAGCAATCCACCGTTCGCGTGAGAGAATTCTTGCCGGCGCCGACATCGCGACCCCGCTCAAAGACAGCGGCGTTATCGATCCCGCAATTGCCCACATGGTTGCGGTCGGCGAGAAGAGCGGCGAGCTTGAAACGATGCTCAAGAGCATAAGCGACAATCTCGAAAGCTCTACCGACATAGTCATTGAAAGATTGAGTGCGGCCGTCGAGCCGGTTATCATAATCGTCATGGCTGCGATAATTGGCGTAATTGCCTATGCGACGATATTGCCGATTCTGGAAGTTTCGGCGGGGGACTTTTAAGGAACCTCCGGGAGGTCACAATGACAAGGAACAAGAGAAGAAGACGCATCAGAAACGGTTTTACGATGGTCGAGCTTATGGCTATGTTAATTATCATCGGTTTGCTCGCCACGTTGGTGGTCACTAAAGTGGTGTCCCAGATAGACAAGTCGCGCCTTATAACAACAAAGGCCAATCTGAAGATGCTGCACTACGCAGTCAATCAATTCAGGATGGATACGGGCCAATACCCTTCCGAAGATATGGGGCTGATAGATCTCGTTGAGCAACCGATGGACCTTGCCGAGGGTGTTTGGCAAACAGGCGGCTATCTGGAGACCACGGATTTGCCCACGGATGGTTGGGGAAACGAGTTTATCTTTCAACTCTATCCGGAAAGCGGCAAGCAATTTGTGATTGTCAGTTTCGGCTCAGATGGCGAAGAGGGCACCGAGGATGACCTGTACAGCACTGACGCATCCTGATAGTGTCACGCATACGAAGTGCGACTTGCGCAATACGCAATACGCAATACGCAACACGAGACGGGGTTTCTCGATGGTCGAATTGCTGGTTGTGCTCGTGGTAGTTTCGCTTTTTGTGCTGCTGGCCCAGCTATCTTTGTTCGGATTGCTCGAGAAGCATACGTTCAGAGCACAAATCCAGGAGTTTGTTTCGACGATGCAGATGGCAGCCAGCGCCGCGGCCGAGAGCGATAGAAGGTACGAAGTTATTATTGACATAGAAGAGCAGAGTTATTTGCTTCGCGAGATCACCAATCCGGATTTGTCGGAGGTACTGGAAGAGGAGATTATCGTCCAGGCGGATCTCGGCGAGAATTGCCGGGTTGCATACGTCGAGTTCGATGATGCAGAATACACCAATGAGGGCAGGGCGAAATTCCGAGCCGGGCGATCGGGCTGGGCTTACGGCGGCAAGATCGTCCTGATGGATCGAGCCGAGCAGCCGTATTCGCTGGTGGTCAACAGGCTCAATAGAATTGTCGAATTAGAAGAAGGTGACGTTTTGCTTTTGCAAACGAAGGCAATAGATGATATTCCGTTTTAAGACACGTGATGTTCGCAAGAAAGCTTTCAGCCTGGTGGAGGTTTCAGCCGCCTTGATTATTCTTGCGATCGTCAGTTCGGGTGTAATGGTTGTTATAGACCGGTGCGCAACCTCGGGGGCAAATTCGATGTTGCGGATGCAGGCCTTTGAAGTTGCCCGCGAGAATATGGAAAAACTCCTCGCTTGTGATTCGTTGAAAGAGACGGTCGATTACGGCGACAGTGAGCAGTACCCCGGAGTTAAATGGGAGACTACCGTCGAGACGTTCTACGAGCCAATTACGGCCAGGATGTGGGTCCAGGGCGTCTGCTTGGCACGGTTCGAGGATACCGAAGGGCAAGAGCAAACTGTTGAGCTCTCGCACTGGCTGACCGACGTATCGAAGGACCAATTGCTCAAGATGATGAACGAGCAGGACCCAGAACAAGGACCGTTGGCCGGCCAGCTCATCGAAGCGGTAGAGGATGCCGCCCTGTACGCAGGTGTCGATGTTGAGATCATCGAGCAGTGGATTGATAACGGCATGCTGATTACTGATGAAGGTTCTTTCGTCAAGGGCAATCTGGATATCTACATGCTCAGCAACGGCAATCCGAGTCCCGAGGAGCAGCAGCGGCAGGTAAGTTCTCAAGGCGAAATCATGGCCCAACAGGGAAAGCTGGACGACATACGGGCCAGGGGGCAGCAGGGAGGTCTTGATGAAATGGACCCGAAGACGGGTCTGACGTATAGAGAGCTTGAACAAATGGATTTCTCTGAAATCTGGAATCTGATGAAAAGTCGACAGCGGTAGGAGTTTTGGACTCGATGAGGTCGAGATCGGCAAATCAAAATACGGCAGAAATTTGCGGCGTTTCCAGGATGCCGTCGGGCTTTTCACTGGCCGAGATGCTTGCGGCCATGACGATAGGAGCGATGGTCCTGGTTGCGGTGCTCAGTATTTACAGCCGCGCCGAGCGCTCCGCCGCCGCTGTCACGCGCAGGCTCGACATGTCGCGAACGCCCCGTGAGATCTTGCAGCGCATCGCCGAGGATATTGACAGAATAATCTCTTCCGGTTCCGGTGCACAAATCACAATTCAGAACAAACATGATCATCTTTTCCCGACAGCCAGGCTGACAATATCGAGGACCTTCAAGGACCGTGCAAACAGAGAGCATAAATTCGAAGAAATCGTTTGGCAGACCAGCTATGATTTTGAGAGTTTCGGCGATGGGCTCGTTTTGTACCGAAGTCACAGCGGGATTGCAGCCGAGGACAAGGTGCTCGATAAGAACAAAGATGATTGGGAGAAGGAGCGATTCGTGCCACTTTGCGGCGCGGTTACCTTTTTCAGGATGAACGCGATCAAGGATGAAAAGTCTGTGGACAAATGGAGTGGTCCGCCGCCCTCCGGCATCGAGGTGGCAATTTCATTTGCCGAGCCCTACAAGAGGGTGGACGGCACTTTAGACGTACCGGACGAGGAAAAGATCATACGGACCATAGCTGTCGATAGAACCAGAAAGATCAAATTCGAGATCGCCGCAGGGATGTATGCCGGCGATCAGGAAGAGACGATCGGGGCCGATGTGACCGAGGACAAAGAGCTGCCGTCGAAAAGTCCGAAGAAAACCGAAAAAGTCGAACGATGAATGAGAGTCGAAACAATCGGAAGATTTCCCGAAACCGCCCGGGTATCGTATTGCTGGTGACAGTGGTGTTGCTGGTGGTGCTCGCGACGCTGGGTTATACTCTCAGCAGCCGAGTAGCGGCCCAGCGCCACCGCAACCAGCACATCATAGACTACAGCAAGGCTCGCTATGGTTGTGACTCGGCGGTGAGGTACGCTATCGCAACGTTGGAGGATATCAACCCGCAACTGGTGAGCCGTCCGAACGAGCCGGATTTTTCCGATTTGTTTGCCCTCGACGATATTCAATATCATGAACTCCTTGCCCAGTGGAATCTCGGGCCCCAGTTCGCCGCGTCAGGCGGCGGCAAGGCATCGGCCGACATGGCGGACCTTGACGGTGTTGACAAGCTTGGCCCGGGCGGCAGCGGGACAGCCGGCTTCGACAATTTTGACACGATGTCGATTCGAGGTCCCTACGGTGCGCCCTGGCCGTTTGTAACCGAACCGGCGGAGTTCGAGATTGGCTCTGCCACGGTTCGAATTGAAATTGAAGACGAGAACGCCAAGTACCCTCTCGGCTGGGCACTGCTCGATGATATCAAAATCAAGCGAGAAGTCGACGCAGGATTTGTGACCTTTTGCGAAATGGCCAGGCTCGATGCAGGACAGATCGACGCGCTAAAGGAGCAACTGGCCGAGGTAGGCAAAATAAAACCGTTCAAGCGGGAATTCAAGCCCATAAGGAAGACCGTAAAGACGGCAGTTAAGCCAACAACCAGATCGAAAAGTCGCACTTCAAGGACCCCTCGATCAAGGAGTACCACAAAAACCATATCCGCTTCACAGCAGGTTTCCGAACAGACCGCACATTTTGCAAAAATCTTTCACAGTTCACTGATCGATACCGAGGCCCTTGCCCGGCCGACTATAGTTGCCGAAAGCAGAAAAGAATCGCCTCTGAAGTACATTGGGATGTGGGGCTCGCGGAAGGTCAACATCAATACGGCGCCTCGACACGTGCTGGAGGCGGCTTTTGTCTTCGGCGGCAGTCAAGTTGAAATCGCCGAAGCAATCATCCAGTTGAGACGAGAGAATGTTTTTGGGACTATCGATGAGTTGAAGGACGAACTGTTTCGTTTTTCCGATTCGATCGACAAGTGTGCGCAATACATAACGACAACGAGCAGGTTTTTCACGATCAAGATAACCGCGGTAAGCGGCGCCGCAAGAGCATCATCCATCATAGCAATAACAAAAGATGGTGACACCGTAAAACGAATCGCCGCAATCAATGGTTGAATACCAATGACTATTTTAGGAGTGTGCTGAAAGTGGAATCTCATAATTACCTGGGAATTTACATAAGTAGCGACAGCGCGACGGCGGTTTGCCTCGGTTCGCAGGGAAAGGACACAAAGGTCCTGGGCTGTTTCAGTGTTTCTATCGAAGATCAGGAAGAGGCGAACACCCAGACCCTGGCCAGCCTTCTCGCCCAGGGTTGCGCCGAGAGAAAACTGAAATTCTCTGAAGTTGCAGTTGCGCTGGATTGTGCGATGTTTATGCAGCACAGTGTTCACAGCGATTTCAGCGATCCGAAACGAATAGCTGCGACCGTGAAGTTCGATACCGAAGAAACCCTCGCGACCGACATTGCCGACGTTGCGCTTGGTTTCGAGATAACTTCGACAGGGGAGGCCGGCTCGGATCTCACTGTTTTTACCGCACAGCGAGATGTGCTGTCGGATGTTCTTGACGCTTTGCAGCAGTACAATCTCGACCCAGTGACGATGGAGCCGGATATCGGCTGTCTGTCGAGGTTCATCCGCCGCAAGGCAGTCTCGGCCGAGCCTCAGGACGGTGAGACTTTGTTTGCGGTGCTTTCTCGGCGCAGCGGTTATATGGTTGGGCCGCCGGCGGCGACAGGTGAAGGGGCCCGGACGGCGTCGGCGGTTCGAACATTCCTTCTCGGCGCAACACAAGACAGAGGCAAGTTGCTTGCAAGAGAGGTGCTCGTGACAACTGCGCTTGGCGAACAGGCCGAGCCAATACATTGCCTTCGGGTCTTTGATTCGACTGGCGATGTAGACTATCCGCAGCTCAGCGCCAAGCTGGGTATCCAGGCCGGTGCAATTGATTTGGCCGAGGTTGCCGGCGCAGAGCCTGAGACCGTGGCCGATTGTGCTGATCCTGTTGACTTTGCGATTGCACACGGGGCCGCCCTGAGTCATTGGCAAAAGGGCCACAGCGTAAATTTCCGCGACGATTTCAGTCCTTTTCAAGGCAAGAAGCTCAGGTTGCAGAGAGCACTGAGATTCGCAATGGCCTCCGTTGCTGTGTTGTTGGTCGCCGCAGGGGTTTTCTTTCAGACGCAGTTGTACGCAGCTACGAAAGACGGCGAGAACTTGCGCAATAGATTCGCAGAAGATTACTCGGATGTCACATTGGGCAAGTTGTCTGATGGCATGAAAATCAAGGATGCCGTCAGGAAACTCAACGATCTGAAGCGGCGCATCGAAAGAGAGAAAAAGGGCCTTACTACGGACGAGGAATCCGTATCGGCGAAATTGACGCTCATGCTGGCTGCGTTCAACAAATGCGCGGCACGGACGGATCTAAAGATAAAATCGCTTAACATTGCGCCAAAGACCACTTCCATAACAGGTGATACGTCGAGTCGAAAGAACACACAGACGTTTTTCAAATCGATCAGAGACGGCGGCCTGGAAATTACACAAGAAAATATCGTCCCTAAAGGCGGCCGGTATACTTTCAACATAATGGTTAAACCCAAGGAATAATTGAGGCAAGAGTTCGATGAGAGACATATACAAGAATCCGATTCTGTATTACGTGGCCGTTCCGGTCATTGTGGGCCTGTGGCCGTTATTGGTTTGGGCAATATACCTGCCGGCTGCGCAGGACGGCGTTGCCGAGCAAATGGACCAATACAAGCGAGCCGAGTCGGTAATGATGGAGATATTGACTCTCGATCCTGAGCGGCTGGAGTTCGCCGAGCCGAACGAGACTGCCACCGAGTTCACTTACGGCGCCGCCGTATACAGAGTTGCCGGTTTGTGTGACATATCAGCAGCTAACCGTGCCGTCCATACCGGGGTAATCGTCACTACGCGGGAGCAGAAAAGCCAAACCGCCAATGTCAATCTCAAACTCGTGGACGTTGTGAGATTTGCCAAGTTCCTCTCCATGATTCAACTTCGCTGGGCAGACCTGCAGTGTGAATCGGTCAAACTGACTAAGAAAGAAAACCTGCCCGACAACGATATGTGGGATGTGGACATCAGGTTCAAGTATTACTATTAATATGAGCATTTCGTGTACTTTGGGCTTTTTGGCAAGCTCAGGAATTGAAGAATAGGCCCTAGTTCTTTCGTTTATTGTACAATTGGAAATGTGCGAGTATCACTATATGTAGTATATTGCCCATCCCAACAGCCGTGCTCCGGCTGCTCATGCAGGTGTTAAGATAGGTCTCCTAAAGGGTACTTTTTCAGTCCTGGCAAGGCCTGTTCTGCCGCCAATTCATGTGACTCCGTGCCTTATCAGGGGTAACATAAGTACTGAACTTTTCTAAAGTTTTCAGGCGGTTGTTGTCGATACCAGTATTAGCAAGTTATTTTGGGCTTCAAAAGGGATTTAGGGGACACACAAGATATAGTGGTTGGCTTTGAGGAAAAAAACGGACGGTTTTTACCTCGACGCCTGTAACATAGGGTAGTTCGGATGGCAAGTATCGATTCTAACAGCCGTTTTGAGAGTGCAAACCCGAAGGCCGATAGTGTGCAAGAACGTCTTGCTCCCGACGAGGATCTGGTTATGGAGCAAATTCTCGACAACATCAACACTACACCGATTGGGCAGGTTTTGAAGAAGATTGCCTCGTTGCCGGAGGTGCGCAAGGAAAAAGTGCTTAATCTGCGCCGGCAGATTACAAAAGGCGAGTACGATCTGAACGAGCGGTTGGATGTTGCTGTTGATAAGGTTCTCGAGCACCTGACGGCATAGGAAGGGGGGGAGCTTCACGGGTCCTCGTGCGTTGGGCCTGAGAGGGCGATTTACCAAGCCACTACGTTTTGAGGCTGCATCCAAACTAAAAAGGGCATTGTTTGGAGCAATTCCAGTATTTAGCTTTCCTGTTTTGCGATCTGCAGGACTATGGAAGATATTTGACTGAAGGGGCTGCTGACGGAACCTCGTCATACGGTTCATCCATCTCGACTGGTTTGTACCCGGGCAGTTTTGATTTCTCCACTTCCTTTTTGAAGGCGGAGATTACTCTTTCCTGAATTCGCTTCCTGCATTCGGCGTTGATCGGATGGGCGATATCTGAGTGCAGTTTCATTCTGCCCTTGAAATCCTTCTTGGCCCGGTTGTCGGAAAGCCCCTTTCCACAATTGTTGCAGAACCTGGCTCTGAGATGGTTCTTACTTCCGCATTTTTCGCAATGGTCGCTCATCTTCCTTGAAGGCATGGCGACGAAAAATCCGTTCGTGCCCTCGATGATCTTGATGTCACGAATGACAAACTCGTTGTCCATCGTGATCGAGCAAAAAGCTTTCAGCCTGTTATCCTTGTTGCTCACCAGCTTGGCTCTGACTTCAGTGATCTCCATTTTGTTTGCCTCGCTCAAAAGTCTACCATCTATTGTTGGCCACAACGATGCTTTTGCATCCGACCTTCTCCTCAAGCCTGCGCTTATACTGTCCGACTTGTTCTTCGTCTCCGCTATGGACAATACAAAACATTGCAGAACCACTACCGCTTAGGCAAAAAGACCCAATACCCAACGACCCGCTTCCTTCTTTCAATTCGACTAGGCTCTTAGTCAAATCGAAACAGCTTTCTTCGAGCATATTTGCGCACATCCCTGCCACTAAATCAATCCTGTTTTCCCTAATGTGGCGGCTTATCCGAGCGGAGAGCTTTTCATACAGGGCCGGCCGATGCCAGTAATTGGCATAAACCTCTTGTGTAGAAACACTTACATCCGGAAGCAGCAAGAGAGCCATGAAGTTGAAATTTTCTCCTATTTTTTCAATTTTTTCGCCTTTTCCTGTGCACCGTGCCAGTGGACCATTCAAAAGGAAAGCCACATCACTGCCCAAATTTGCAGCAACGTTGAACAGGTATTTTCTGTCGAGGTTCAACTCCAAGTACCGGTTCAAGCCTATGAGGGTGGCGGCCGCGTCACTGCTTGCCGAGCCCAGTCCTGTCCCCGCAGGGATGTTCTTTGTAAGTGTGATCCTGACGTTGGGCAGCGGACGGCAACTTTCCAGCAGCGTCTCGGTGGCCCGCCAGACGAGATTGTCTCTCCCCTGCGGTGCCCAGTTCGGTCCCTTGCAGATAAGTTCTATTCCGTCTTTCTTCCCCTGCTCAATGAAGATTTCATCGTACCAGTTGATCTTGGCCATTATCGTATCTATTTCGTGGAAACCGTCGGGCCGCTTGCCGGCAATGAGCAGCGACAGATTAATCTTGGCCGGTGCCAGCACCAATAGGCCATCGCCGACGATTGTAATCTGTTCCTTGACAACCATAGTTAGCCGTGTTTGCTTCTTCTTGCCTTTCTTCTTTGAACTGCGAGTGTGTTTCTCTCCCAGAATACGCCGTCGGTGTAGCCTTGAATTGCCGGATCAAGTTCAGCCAGGTGCAGGCGTTTTGCGGCGAGCAGGCAGTATTGTCTTTCGATTTCTATACCGAGAAACTTGCGATTCAATTTCTTTGCCGTTACGATGCTGCTGCCGGCTCCCATGAAAGGATCGAGAACAAAATCGCCTTGATTAGTGCTCGCCAGAATCAACTTGGCCAGGAGTTTTTCCGGCTTCTGTGTCGGATGGTCTGTGTTCTCCGGCATCAATAGATCAACAAAAGCATTCGGCAGCAAGGCCGCAGCTTCCAGAACATCCTGGTTCAAGATACAGTTGCCAAGAACATCTATCCGAGCGGATTTGGTGACGTGAGTCAGCTCTCTGCCGTAGTGATCTTCTTCAACTCGGCTGAGGGTGATTGTTCGATTTCTCTTTGCTCGAACGTTATTCACACCATTGACTCTGTCACTCCGTTGGTCTCGGCGAATCCGCTCTTATGCTGATTCCTTCTTCGTGTTTTGTTTAGCCGTGAACAAATCGGCCTTGCGTTCGACGATGCCGCGCGTGATTACGTATTTCGCAGGTTTCGATTCCTCGGGTAATTGATACATCAAATCGACCATCAATTCCTCGGTAATCGAACGCAGCGCCCTGGCGCCGGTGTCACGCGTGAGAGCCTTCTGCGCCAATGCGTGCAGGGCATCGTCCGTGAACTCAAGCTCGGCGTCTTCCATCTCGAAAAATCTCCGGTACTGCTTGCACAGCGCGTTTTTCGGCTGAGTCAGGATATCTATCAGTGCCTCTTCGTCGAGAGCACCAAGGGTCGTAATCACGGGAAGTCTCCCAACCATCTCGGGAATCATTCCGTATTCGATTATGTCTTCGGGTATAACCTGGTCCAGCATGTCACTGTACTCGGCTTTTTCATCTCTCTTGCCGAGGAGCTCCGAATCGAAACCGATCATCTTCTTGCCGAGCCTCTTCTTGATGATGTTCTCCAGACCCACGAAAGTGCCGCCGCATATAAAGAGTATCTGCGTTGTGTCGATTTGTATGTAGGATTGTTCCGGATGTTTTCTTCCACCCTGCGGTGGGATATTGGCGGTAGTCCCTTCGAGCATTTTTAGCAGAGCCTGCTGAACACCTTCTCCTGAGACATCGCGGGTAATCGAGACGTTCTGAGACGTCTTGCCAACCTTGTCTATCTCGTCGATGTACACAATGCCTCGCTGAGCGGCTTCAATATCGTAATCGGCGGCCTGCAGTAATCGCAGCAGGAAGTTTTCGACGTCTTCACCGACGTATCCCGCTTCGGTGACAGTAGTGGCGTCACATATTGCGAACGGAACCTGCAATTCGCGGGCGAGCGTGCGGGCGAGCAGGGTCTTGCCTGAGCCTGTCGGGCCGATCAGAAGGACGTTGGATTTGTCAATCTCGATATCACTGTCGCTGCTGTCGCTGTGCAGAAGTCTCTTGTAGTGATTGTGCACGGCGACTGAGAGATACTTCTTGGCGTGGTCCTGGCCGATCACATATTGGTCAAGATATTCTTTTATCTCCCTGGGCTTGGGCATTGCTTTGAGGCCAATGCCGCCCTCTCTGGTACGCTTGCGGTCTTGCCGGATGATGTTGTGGCATAGCTCGACGCATTCGGGACAGATAAAAACCTTGTTGGGTCCCTCGATCAGCGTATCGGCCTGGTTTGCCGATTTGCCACAGAAGCTGCAAATTACCTTTGGTTTTCTGGTACTTGTCTTCTTTGCCATCGTTGAATTCCCGTTATCAAATCAAATCGGCGCCCCCTCATGCTTCATTTCAAAAGAGCCGGCCAAACAGCCCGCCGCCGGGGTCATAAGTATAACCGTATACCGTGCCGGCAACAATAGAAAAGAGTTTCCGCCCCGTGTCATCATTGTTCTCGTGCATTTCTCATTCAAACATCGCAGCAACTCCTGACGAATTCGCCCCCCTTGCGCAAAGCTTCGATGTTAACCGCGAGCATCTTGTGATATCGCCGGGCAATTGTATCGGGCAAAGCTTGCGCCGCGGCATCGTGGGTAAAGCATCCTCGCTCTTGTAGATATGCGCCGATAGCGACCATGTTTGCACTCTTGTGGCTGCCCAACTCAACGGCCAATTCATCCGCAGGGACTGCGACTACCTCGACCGAGTCGTCCAGCTCCGGCTTGCTATCGATAAGGGAGCTGTTCATTATCAGCAGGCCGCCGTTCTTGAGGCGCGGGCCGAACTTGTTCAGCGATGCCTTGTTCATTACGATCAGCGAATCCGGCTTGCTGACGACGGGGCACGCGATCTCTCGATCGGTGATAACCACCATGCAATTGGCCGTACCGCCGCGGACCTCGGCGCCGTACGACGGCATGTAGGTCACTTCCTTGCCGGCCCGCATGGCTGTCTGGGCCAGTAGTTTACCGGCCAGCATTATGCCCTGCCCGCCAAAGCCGGCGATGACGACCTCTTCGTAGAAATCCTTTCCCGCCATTTTCAACCCTTCAATCGTCCCAGGGGGAAAACTTTCGTCATTTCATTTTCTATCCATTCCATTGCTTTGGCCGGGGCCATTCGCCAGTATACCGGGCAAGGTGAGAGCATTTCGACCAACGACATTCCCTGAGCGCCATCGACTTGTAGCTCGAACGCATGCCTGAGGGCTTTCTTCGATTTGTGGATGTGAGCCGGATCGTGCACAGAGCACCGCTCGACATAAATTGTCCCCGGCAGCGTGGCCAACAGTTCCGAGACCGCAAGCGGATAGCCCTGCTCGGCACCCACCCGGCCCCTGGGGGTAGTCGCCGTCACCTGGTCGATCATTGTTGTCGGAGCCATCTGTCCGCCGGTCATTCCGTAGACAGCGTTGTTGATGAATATTACGGTTATTTGCTCGCCCCGGTGTCCGGCGTGTAAGATCTCGGCTGCGCCGATGCTTGCAAGGTCCCCGTCACCCTGATAGGAAAAGATTATCTTGTCCGGGTTGGTCCTTTTCATCCCGGTCGCCACCGCCGGCGGTCTGCCGTGTGCTACTTCGACCATGTCGACGTCCAAATAATCGTATGCCAACACGGCGCAACCCACAGGTGCTATTCCAATAGTGCGATCATGGATGCCAAGTTCGTCGATCACCTCGGCGACGAGTCGATGCGCAATCCCGTGCCCACAGCCGGGGCAATAGTGTGTCACGCAATCTTTAAGCGTGGGCGTTCGCTTGAATACGGTTTTCATACCGGAGTCTTCGCTCTCAATGTCAATTGTTCGATCTTGTCGAGGATTTCGTCAACTGTCGGCACGCCGCCGCCGGGTCTGCCGTGAAATGCCACCGGCGTTCTTCCCGCTACGGCCAGTTTTACATCCTCGACCATCTGCCCGCTGCTCATTTCCACGTTCAGGAGAATGCGAAATTCATCCGCGGCCTTGTTGATTTCTTCGGTCGGGAAAGGCCAAAGCGTGATAGGTCGTATCCAGCCGACCTTGATTCCTTTGGTTCTCGCTTTGGCCACTGCACCGCGTACGATTCTCGCTGCGACGCCATAGGCAACAACCACTATCTCGGCGTCGTCTACCTCGTACTGCTCACAAAGCACCTCGTCTCTTTGTATCTGCTCGTATCTGGCCTGGAGTTTATTGTTGTGTGCCTCCAGCGCTCCTTCCTTGAGCCAAAGTGAGCGGACGATGTTTTGGTCTCTATCTTTGGCGCCAGTCAGGGCCCAATCCTTGGCAGGCAGTTCCCGGCTCGTTTTCTTCTCCAACCGGACCGGCTCCATCATTTGGCCCAGGATGCCGTCGGCCAGAACCATTACAGGCATCAAATACTGATCGGCCAGATCGAAGGCCAGGATCATGCAATCGACCAACTCCTGCACGCTCGATGGCCCGAACACGATCGTTCGGTAGTCTCCGTGACCGCCTCCGCGGGTGGCTTGAAAGTAATCGGCTTGAGACGGTGCAATGTTGCCCAGACCCGGGCCGCCTCGCATGACGTTGACCACCACTGCGGGCAGCTCGGCGCCGGCGAGATAGCTGATTCCCTCCTGCATCAGGCTTATGCCCGGACTGGATGAGCTTGTCATGGCTCTCTTGCCCGTCGCTGAAGCCCCGAAGACCATGCTGATAGCAGCCAGTTCGCTTTCGCTCTGCACGAAAACTCTGCCCTCTTGGGGCATTCTTCGGGCCATGTAGGCGGGAACTTCGTTTTGCGGCGTAATCGGATAGCCAAAATAGGCGTCGCAGCCGGCAATGATAGCCGCTTCTGCCAGGGCCTCGTTGCCACACATTAAAACCCTCTCGCTCACGCTTTCTCCTGCATCATGGTCGGCTTGCTTCTATTGCCCGGCGCGACTGTTTCGGCAATTTCAGTGAGCTGGTCGCGATAGACCTCGATCACTGCGTCCGGGCATATAACTGCACAGGCGGCACAACCCGTACAGTTGCGATTATCAGTGTCGGCCGGGAAGTACCCGCGTCTGTTTGATTTTTCGCAAATAACTATGATTTTCTTCGGACATACCATGACACACAGGCCACAGCCTTTGCATCGTTCGGTGTCGATGATTATTTTGCCAGCCATTGTTTGGTATCGCGTATACCGTATCTCGTATTGCGTGTACTGTATTTAGGCCCAAGTTTCACCGGAGGCCCTACTCACAGGGCGCATTTTAGCACGGCCGGAGACGGCTGTAAAGTGAAAAGGCCGCAAATTGTAATGTGGCGGCGCGCATACTCTACTACATACAGTACTTGCAGTACGCAGCCCCGTCTTTGCGTTTTGTGTATAGAGTCCCTATTTCTCAAGAGAAGAAAACCTTGTTTTCCTCGTCAAATCGAATGTTCGCGGTTTCCGCCACGTCTTCGGGGCCAAGGCCGATCAGCTTTAGCGGATTCTCGAACCCCATAACCACCAGCTCGTCCGCACTGACTGCGTTCAAACTCGCCAGGTAGTTCATACACCCAAGCATCGTTGACGACGAGCCGGCTAAGTATCCTGTGTCGGGGTCGTGCAGCCGGCCGGATTCTTCGAGCACGACCCGGTCGCCGAGCACTTCGTACGTACCGGGTCCTAGGGCGGCTAATGACGAAGCGTCACTTACGACCACACAGCGATCGACACCCTTGGCTCTGATAATGGTTTTCACCACCGGCGCCGGCAGATGATGGCCGTCGGTTATTATCATCGCGACAAGATCGTCATTGGCCAGTCCTGCCCAGATCGGATTTTCGTGTCTGTCCAGCATCGCCGGCACGCCGTTTCCCAGATGTGTCAGCGAGGTCGCTCCGGCTTGCACGAGCTTGCGCAGGTCTTCGTCGGTCGCCATCTGGTGTCCCAGCGAAACCGTAATTCCTCGGCCTTTCGCATGCCGCGCCAGCATCTCGGCACCCTCCAATTCCGCCGAGATGGTCAGCAGCCTGACTTTGCCCTGAGCCCAGCCGATCAGTTTGTCGAGATAAGCTATGTCGGGTTTTGCCGTCCACTCAGGGTGATGTGCGCCTCGCGCGCCCTTTTGCGACGAGATAAAAGGTCCCTCGATGTGAATGCCCAACAGTCGGCCGCGAAACTCAACGCTGTCCAGCACCGCCGCCATTAACGGCAGGTTATGCTCGTAAACCTCCGCCGCGGATGTGATCATTGTCGGCAGGAACGCTGTCGCTCCTGCTCCCAGCATCCCCCGGCAGGCGTGCACAAAATCATCCCGCGTCAGGTTTATATCGGAAAAATTGATCCCCCTGTAGCCATTGACCTGCAGATCAACCAACCCACACCTCATCGGACCATCGGAGATATTTGCTCTTTTATCCATATCACCACTTACGTTCAGGTCAGACACTTTATACGAGATTCCGGCGGATCTGTCAAACGGACAATCCCGAGACATCAGATGCGAGGGGGGATATTTTTCTTGCGTCGCCGGCTCCGAATATCCTATGATTTGCACCGACAGCATGGGATATAGAAACATCTTCGAGGACGAAGGCTTATGGTTGCTGACAAGGGTGGCTGCCAGCCGGTCGACGGTTGGATCGATCTGGTAGAAGACACGAACAGTGCGTTTCAGAGCAGGTTGGACGAAATCTACGGCGACAATTACGGTTTGAAAAGAGAGGCCACCCGGATGTGTCGGCGCACGCTTGATGCATTCGCCGACAGGTACGCCCCCGGCCGCGACGTAATGGTAATACGCTCTACAGGCCGAGTGAACCTCGTAGGCACTCATATCGACCACCGCGGTGGTTCGGTAAATCCCATCGCTATCAAGCACATGTGGCTTGTGGTCGAGCCTCGTGATGATGACCTCGTGCTGGCGAAGAATGTCGAGCCGGACGCATTTGCCGATGAGCAATTCCGCATCGGCGATTGTCTGCCTGCTGGAGAGAAGATTCAGAATTGGGACACCTGGTGTCACGACGAGTTTGAAAAACGCAGGCACGATCCGTCTGTGACCTGGTCGAATTACATCCGTGCCGCGGTACTGTATCTTCAGCGCCTCAACACTAATGACGATGGTGGTTTCTCCCCGGCCCTGCGGGGCATGAATATGATGGTCTACGGTAACGTACCAAGAGCGGCGGGGCTCAGCTCGTCATCGGCGGTGGTCATGCTCGCAGCCGAGGCCGTCGTGCGTATAAACGCCCTATGGATCAGGCGCGAAAATCTGGCTCAGCACTGTGGCCACGCCGAGTGGTATGTGGGCACCCGCGGCGGATACAGCGACCACGCTGCTATCGTGTTCGGCAAACCCAATTCACTGCTCCACATTACTGCGTTCCCGATGAAGATAGAGGCGGCCGCATTTCCACCGGGGTACAGCTTTGTGCTGGCCAACACGCTGATCGAAGCGAAGAAACAGGCATCGGCGCGCAATGCCTTCAACAGTCGCGTTGCGGCGTACATGTTTGGCCTGGCGATGATCCGCACGAACTTCCCTCGCTATGCCGAAATGATCAAACATCTTCGTGATGTCAACCCAGAGACGCTCGGAGTAGACGAGGCGGAGATCTATCGCATGGTAAAATCATTGCCCCTTTCAGCAAGCCGCTCTGACGTGTTGAAACTTCCACAGGATTTCGAGCAGGCAGCTCGCCATGCGTTCAGAAGTCACGATGAACCCGAAGGGGGTTATCCAATCAGGCGGATATGTCTCTATGGGATAGCTGAGTGCATACGGGCTGAGATGGTCCCTCAGTGCCTGCGGACCGCCGATATGGAGACTTTCGGCCGGCTTATGAGCATCTCACATGACGGCGACCGTATGACAAGGCTCCTCGACGGCAAGCGCGTGCCCGCCGACAACAGCTATCCCGACGAGCGGATCGACGCCCTGATAAGCGACCTGGAATCGGGTGATCGTGACCGCACCGAGCGGGCGAGTCTGTGGCGGCAGGGCGGCGGCTATAACGTCAGTTTGCCGGAGATAGACATGCTCGTCGACATCGCATTGGCGAGCGACGGTGTCGTCGGCGCCGGACTCGTAGGCGCCGGGATGGGCGGGTGCATCGTGGCCGTCGTCGAGGATGAGCATGCCCCCCGCGTCATCGAGAACATGGCTTGCCAATATTATCACCCACGCAACCTGCCGGTAAAGGCCGAGGTAGTCAGGCCGGTGGGTGGTCTGTGCACGATAGATGTGTGAATCGCTCAAACGGCTTGCCTCACAGCGCCGCGGATTACCTCGCAGCCTTCGGCGAGAGCTTCTTCGCTGATGCACAAAGGCGGCGCGATCTTGACACAACCTCCACCGGCTCCCACAGGTGCGAACATCAACAGGCCCTTACGGAAACAGAGATCGATCACATTCCAGGCCAGTTCGTAGTTTGGCTCCTTGGTGCCCTTGTTGACCATCAACAATCCGCCGACAAGACCTGCTCCAGGCGCAAAGCCTATCATGTCGGGAAACTCGCTCCTTATTCGCTGCAGATGCTCCTGGAGGACGAGTCCGACTCTCGCGGCGTTTTCAACCAGCTTCTCCTGCTCAATGACTTCGATACTTGCCAGCGCAGCCGCACAGCAAATTGGATTGCCCGAGTGCGTGCTGGTCATCGCATTGGGCCCATACAAATCCATCACCTCTTCGGTGCCGATCACTCCGCTCAAAGGCAGCGAGCTGCTTACCCCTTTGCCTATACAGAACAGATCCGGCACAACATCATACAACTCGAAGCCCCACATGGTTCCGCATCTGCCGAAGCCCGCCTGAACCTCATCGAAACAGAGCAGGGCGCCGTGCTTGCTGCACCATTGGCGCAAATCCTTCGCGTATTGCTTGGGCATGAAATTCGGCCCGGCTCCCTGATACGTTTCGCTTATGACCCCGGCGACATTCGGCGGCTCGACTCCAAAGCGGGCAAGGGTCTTCTCGAACAGTTCGAGGCTTGTGTCTTCGCAGCGAAATCCGTCGGGAAACGGTACCTGGACTATATCCGGGTCGAGGTTCTTTATCCAGCCTTCGCCGCCTCCGAGACGTCCCATCTGCTGGGCGCCGAAGGTTCTGCCGTGAAAGGAATCTTCGAACGATACAATGACGTTCTTTTCGTCTGTGCCTGTCTTTCGCCCGTATGTACGCATGAGCTTGAGGGCGCACTCGGTGGATTCTGCGCCGGTGCTGAGCACGAACGCCTTAGTCAGGGATTTCGGCGCGAGCGAAACCAACTTCTGCACAAGTTCAATTCTTGGCCGGTTGCCGAAACAGTATGTGGTCAACAGCGGCTTGGAAGCCTGATCGATGATCGCCTGGGCGATTTTCTTACAGCCGTGCCCGGCGTTTGTGACAAGCACACCCGAAGAGAAATCAAGCCACATGTTGCCGTAGGCATCGTAAACATTTACCCCCTCGGCACGGTCCCAAATCACCGGCGCCTGGCCTCGCATGCTGACAGGCTCGGCCTCGCGAAGTCTTTCAATCTCCCTTATTGTCTCAGGATTTGGAATGGATCCTGAAAGCCTGCGGAACTTCGTTGACACGGATTCTACTTCGGTTGGAACAAGTGGAAATTCCTTTGCCATTTTCTCCTCGGATTTCTCTTATCTGAAAAAGAACTAACACCCTGCAAAATTTGTCAATATCTTCTAATCGCGACGCCGGCATTCTCGCCATGAGTGATCTCAACTTCTCGTCCGCCGTTTAGAATGGAAAGCCGTCCCGCCTCGATTACCAGCTCGTTGTAAGAACTATTCGCCGGCGTTGCCATGATGCCTTCTTCGTCGAACTGTTTGAGCAGTTTCCGCCTTGCTGTTACAGACTCCGCGGATACGTTAATGCACTCGCAGATGTTCTTTACTATCAATTCAATGGAGCGGTATCCGTATCCGACGGGTGTCAGTCCCTCGCCGCCGAGATTGACGTACTTGAAATAATCCGGACTCGGCTCAGAATAATATGTGTCGCCTGGTTCGCTGCCTTTGGCGATATAACAGTGCTCAATGCCGCGGTTCTGGTCGTTGTGCACGAGCATGCCGCCCCTGTTGTCGCCGTGACAATACATGCGGATGCCCTGGAAATTTCCGCCGGGGCCGTCATCCGGATAACCCATCACATTTGTCACGTTCAGGCATGCTTCATTTTCCCAGACGACCCGGGCGTCGGTCCAGAGGTAACCGGTGTTGCCGTTGGGGTATGTGTCTTTTATACCGTAAACGGACACCGCATTGGGGAGCAGCCCGGTTATGAAATGAACTTGATCGACGTAGTGACACCCGACATAAGTGAACATGTCGGAATTTTCCACGGTGAACCAATTCTGAAAATTCGAATGCCGATAGTAGTACGGCTCATTCATTTCGGCGTGGCCGATGCGAAATTCTCCGAATTTGCCCTCTCTGTAAAGTTGCCGGGCCATCAGCGCCCTATCGTCAAGACGCTTGTGGTACTCGACACCCACGACAAGACCCTTATTATAGGCGATTCTCTCAATCTCAACGGCCTGCGAATACGTTAACACCAGAGGCTTGACACAGCATACGTGCTGGTCACAAGCGAGAGCCGCCTGTATTACCTCATAGTGCACAGGATCCGGTACGGCGACGACCACAATATTACCTTTGGGCATTGCCTCGATGATTTCCCTGAACAGTTCTGGGAAATTCTGCTCGGGATCTGTTTCAAGAGAAGGATACGCCGTGAAGCTGTGACCGGCGAACGCCTTGCTGAGCGTCTCATCCTGCGCCAGTACATTCAGCGGGGCACTGTTCAACGCGCAAACGCTGATCTCACCGACGATACCGAGCCGCTGAAGCTGATAGATCGAAGGCAGAATCTGGACCTGCGTTATCATTCCGCCGCCTACAATACAAACTTGAGGTCTCTCACTCATCGGCATCTCTCTGAATCACAAATTAAGCAAGGTTAATGCAGTTGTCTTGGGGCCAATAATTAGCAGCGCGGCGACCGATTGTCAAACCCATTTTTCATTTGATTGTTGCAGTCAGATGGTGTAAAAGGAAGGTAAAATGTCAATCCAGTCAGATACAGGAGGCTACAAATGCGTGTTCGATCAGATAGTGTCTACAAGACAGTCGTTCTCGGCATATCAATGATAGTGCTCGGGTTTTGCAGAACTACGGTACTGACCGCCGCAGAGAAGGAACCTCAACTATGCCAGGGCAATTATCACAGTGAGGAGGCAGCTAAGAGGCAGCTTGCGAAATTTGCCGGCAGCTACTCTAACCTGGCCGAGTGGAAAGCCAGGGCCAAGCACATTCGCGAGTGCATCCTTCGAGGGGCAGAGCTTTCACCGCTACCCGAAAAGTGTGCGCTGAATCCTATAATTCACAGCAGACGCAGGCATAAGGGCTACACCGTTGAAAACGTTGCGTTTGAGTCTTTGCCCGGAGTCTTTGTCACCGGCAACCTGTATCGCCCCCGCCGAGGCAAGGGGCCGTTTGCCGGGATACTCTGTCCGCACGGACATTGGGGCAAGCCGGACGACTACGGACGCTTCAGGCCCGATATGCAAAAGCGGTGCGCGATCGTAGCTCGTATGGGGGCGGTTGTTTTCGCCTATGACATGGTGGGATATGGTGACTCCAAGAACAGCGGCTGGGACCACAAGGGCCCGAAGGTTCTCAGACTACAGCTCTGGAACAGCATCCGCGCGGTCGATTATCTTACATCTCGTAAAGACGTGGATCCCAAGCGTATCGGCGTGACAGGTGCCTCTGGCGGAGGAACGCAATCATTCCTTCTGACCGCTGTTGACGATCGAATCGCCGTGTCGGTTCCGACGGTAATGGTCTCGGCGCACTTCTTCGGTGGTTGTAACTGTGAGAGCGGCATGCCCATCCACAAAAGCCAGACCCACGAGACCAACAACACCGATATCGCCGCGCTGGCGGCGCCGCGCCCACAGTTGCTCATCTCGAACGGCGAGGACTGGACCAAGAATACGCCTGAGGTCGAATTTCCCTATATCAGAAATGTCTATCGCCTCTATGGCGTTCAGGACAAGGTCGAGTACGTGCATCTTCCCGATGAAGGGCATGATTACGGTCTCTCAAAGCGCCTCGGCGCATACAAGTTTCTCGCCAAACACCTGAAACTTTCCCTGGCTAAAGTCAGCAAGCCGGACGGCTCGATCGATGAGAGCTCTGTTGTCATTGAGGACAATGAGGGTCTGTACGTCTTCGACGACAAGCATCCGAGGCCCGCGCACGCTGTCAGCGGCGATGCTGCGGACCTGCCCTGGGACTAGGCTCTGTCTGAAGTGCGATCTCAAGAAGGCGGCTTCTTGAGTTCTTCGATTTTAGGCAGGTCCTTGAGTGTGTTTAAGCCGAAGACTTCGAGGAATTTCTTCGTTGTTCCGTACAGCATCGGTCGGCCCAAGACTTCCGCCCGGCCTACGATCTTGACTAATCCTTTATAGGCGAGAGATCGAATCACCTCTCCGGCGGCGACGCCTCGGATGACCTCGATGTCGGCTCTTATGACGGGTTGCTTGTATGCAATTATGGCAAGCGTTTCCATTGCCGCGGCGCTGAGCTTGGTATCGCTGCGGACCCGCAGAAGTTTCTTTAGCCAGTGATTGTACGGGCTCAGCGTGAGCATTTGACAGCCGCCGGCGATTTGTTCTATCCTGAAGGCGTTGTTGTTAGCCCGGTATTTCTCATTGAGATTCTTGATGTGCTGGCGCACCTGCTTCGTATCGGTTTCGACGATGTTCGCCAGCCTCGCCGCCGAGAGAGATTCATCGCTGGCAAACAGCACCGCTTCGACGACCGACTCAACCGTCAGTTCAAAGTCCTGATCTTCCTGTGCCAGCTCGGCTTGCTCAACCTGCTCGGATTCGGCCGTCGGCTCGGTTTGCCGGACTTGCTCTGCCTGCTGCTCCGGCTCAGCTTCTTCCAGCGGTTCTGCCTGCTCAATCTCGTCAGCCAACTCTTCGGCATCGGCTATCTCAGCCTGCTCAACTGCTTCTGCCTGTTCGACCTTCTCAGCCAGATCCTCGTCCAGCATCTGGCATTCGCCGTCCTGTATTTCCTGGTGTTCGTTTGTCATACGTTCTTCCACTTAAACGGGTCCGCATCTTTCTTGCTTGTCTTAATTTCTACTCCTTTGAGCCGCCTGCGCAACTGCCCGGCGAATTTTTTCAGAATGAAACGCTCCGAGACCGTATGGCTCAGGCAGATGCAAGTCAATCCCGCCTCCTGTGCGGCCAGTGCCTGATGATGCTTCAATTCCCCGGTGAGATACAGATCGGCCTTGCCCGCTATGACCGAATTGATGATCTTGCCGCATGAGCCCGCACACACGGCCGCTCGTCTGACGAGTCTCTTTTCATCTCCGACCAGACCTAGCGCCTTGGCGCCGGTGGTCTTCTTTATCCTGCCGATGATCTCGGCGACTCTCTGCGGTTGGGCCAATTCACCGATTCGGCCCAGGCCGTACTTGGGTCCGGTGCGGCAGAGTTTGAACACATCGAAGGCCGGCGTCTCATAAGGATGAGTTTTCTTCATTGCCGCTACCACTATGTCGAGTTTTTCCGCGGGCACAATCGTTTCGAACCTCACCTCCGGTGCTTCTTCAAATGTGCCTTTCTTGCCAATAGCCGGTCTTGCGCCCTTCAAAGGCAAGAATGTGCCCGTTCCCTCGATGCCGAAACCACAATGGCTGTAGTTGCCTATCGCCCCGGCCCCGGCGGCAAAAGCCGCGTTTGAGACTTTTGCCACCGATTTGAGCGGGACAAAGACTATAAGTTTGTAATTGTCGCCCGCCGGATTGGCCACGTAATCGCCGATTGGCTCTCGGTCCTGAATGCCGACGATCTCCGCGAGGCCGTCGTTGACACCGCCTATCGCCGAATCGAGGGCGGTATGCACCGAGAAAACCGCAATACCGGATCGAACCAGCTCATATACGACGCTGGTGGGTCCCTCGGCAATGACATTCTTAAGGGCGTCCCAGATCACGGGGTGATAACTTACGATCAGGTCGGTCTTCAGACTTTTCGCTTCAGCGACAACGTCGCTCGTTGTATCTATGGTGAGCAGCACGTTCTTGACGCTTCTTTTCGAATCGCCTATCAATAATCCCACGTTGTCCCAGTCCTGGGCCAATTCGAGCGGGAATATCTCTTCAATCACTGCGGCGATGTTCTTCACATTCATTTTCGACAAACTCAGCAAAGCTTCTTTGTAGTTTCTTGACTGTCGGCCCGACCTTGCCGTCACCTACTGTGTGCTTTTCTACAGTGGTTATCGGCATAACCTGCATGATTACATTCGTCAGAAAAATCTCGTCGGCACTGAGCACGTCGTCTATCGTGAGATCTTTCTCGATCAATTCAATGGAATTCTTCAAAGCGAGCTGACAAACGGTCTTTCGGGCGACGCCTGCGAGTACGGGCGTTTTGATCGGCGGAGTGTAGAGCATCGAATCTTTGACCAAGAACACATTGCTTATACATCCTTCGGCCAGATGATTGTCTGTCGTAAACCACAGCGCCTCGGCGGCCCTTCTCTGATGCGCCACGTTCAGCGCGATCATGCGTGAGTAATAATTCGTAGTCTTGTGCCCGCATGTCGGCTCGTCAGGATTCTGCCTGAACGGGCAAAGGACAACCAAGACGCCATTCTTGTAGTATTCCGGAGGGTAGGACCGGAACTTCGTAGCGGTGATAAGCAGCGTAGGCTTGCGATCCTGCTCGGCCTCGACCATCGGGCCGTTGGTGAATGTCAGACGCAGGCGTGCGTCGGTCAATCTGTTGACCGCCAGCACTTTGTAGACAGCATCGGTGACGTATCCCTTCTCATAAGGATTATTGATCGACAGGCTGCGTGCGCTGAAAAACAACCTGTCGAGATGGTCCGCCAGCGCAAAGACCACCCCATTGTGACTTCGCATCGTCTCGAAAAGCCCCGCTCCGTATAAGAATCCGCTGTCGGTAACGGAGAGACAGGCTTTGTCGATATCGATCAATTTGTCATTTAGAAAAACCTTCTCGCCCATCGCGTTTCGTACTTCCTGCAATCTCGGATTTCTCTTCGCGCAGTTCCTCCTTTAGGTCCACTATTTGTCGTCTGCTTTCTTGTGTCGCATTTATCCCTGCTAGCAGTGCTCTCGCCTTTGTGATAGTCTCTTGCCATTCGGCCTGTGGGTCGGAGTCTGCAACTATGCCGCCTCCCGCTTGTGCGAAGGCCTTTCGACCGGCGATGATAATCGTTCGTATGGCAATATTCAAGCACACATTGCCGTCGATGCCAATATAGCCGATGCTGCCAGTATAAGGGCCTCGGGCGGTCGGCTCGGTCTCGTCGATGATCTCCATTGAGCGGATTTTCGGAGCGCCCGTGATCGAGCCGCCGGGGAACATTGCCTTTAGAACATCGCAGAACGTGATTTCTTCTCGGAGCTTGCCCGCGACGGTCGTCACGGCGTGAAAAACCGTCGGATAAGTTTCGATCGTTCTTGGCTGAACTACCGTCCTCGTCCCGGGTCTGCAGATTCTCGCCACGTCGTTGCGTTCGAGGTCAACGATCATGTTCAGCTCGGCCTGCTCCTTTTCGCTGGCGAGCAACTCATTGAAATTCTCGGCGTTGATTTGCTTTGCTCGCGAAGTTGTCTCCGCCGGCTCGGCAATACGAGGTCGCGTGCCTTTTATCGGCTTGGTTCGGATGGCGCCGTCGGCAATCGTTATGAACATCTCGGGAGATGCGCTGACGATGTGGAAACTGCCGCCGTCGATGTATGCGGCGCAGCCGCTTGGGTTGTAATGGTTTTGCCAGTGGAAGAGCCTGATTGGCCAAGCTGTGTAATCGCACTCGAATCGCTGCGAGAAGTTGATCTGATAAACCTCGCCATCGTAAATGTAGCGTCTTATCTTCTCGACGGTCCGCAGGTAGTAATCCTTGTCCATATTGCATCGAATTTGCGAGAAATCGATGTTGTCAAGGTCGGCAGGGGCCGGACGCGGCACGCGAATCCTCTGAGATTCCGCCAATAACCGCTCTAGGGCGTCAAGTTTGCCTTCCACCCTTTCGACATCGCCCGGCAGTTGCAGCGCGATCAGCCAGTGACTCTTATCGATATGGTCAAAAGCAATGAACCGGTCATAGAAGCAAAGCCGAATCAGCGGTGTTCCAACATCATCGACGGCATTCTCCGGCAGCTTTTCGATATATCTGCCAAGCTCATAACTGAAATACCCGATCCATCCACCACAGAACATCCCCGGAAGGGGCTGGCCCACATGGTTATCCTGACGATCTTCGAGTTTATATTTAGCCAGAGCCTCCTGCAGTTTCTCGAACGGCCTCTTCTGCCCGGCACGAAATTCGAATACTTCTCTCGGCTCGGCAGCCCAATAGCTGAACCTGCCTGTATCCGCCCTGGCTCGGTTGCCGCCCAGGATTGACGCCGATTCCAGCCGACAGAAGACTTCGCTCAGGGCCGGCAAATCCGCAGAGACGCGGATTCTTCTGTGGTGCAACCTGCACGGACCACCCTTATTGGTCTTGGTCACCGTATCCGCATTCATGGCTTACTGTTTGGCCTTGAACTCTTCCATAATCTGAACCCCCGAGGAGGTGCCGATCCTTTGCGCGCCGGCGGCTAACATTTCGATCGCTTGCTTTGCAGTCCTTATCCCGCCGGCGGCCTTTACCTTACATCTCGGGGCTGTTTCTTTCATCAGCTTTATGTCTTCGAGAGTCGCTCCGC
>Ga0255052_10000715_pt1 | contig 26180 bp, 23 predicted proteins | sample JV7_2_21_MG_FD_188632 | JGI IMG/M metagenome (GOLD analysis project Ga0255052, IMG submission 188632) | Seawater microbial communities from Jervis Inlet, British Columbia, Canada - JV7_2_21 | ecosystem: Environmental > Aquatic > Marine > Inlet | place: Canada: British Columbia | collected...
AGCATCAACCATCGCCTGGCCGTCATAAACACCATCGTTTTGTCCCTTGTCGATGACAAGATCGTGACGAAACGGATTAGCGCTGACCGACATGATGCCGGCGACGCGGACCTCTTCTGTAACTCTGGTCCGTGCCTCCAGCATTGCGCGCAGGCGCGCGTTTTCGGCCTCGAGCGCCGAGTATCTTTGCAGTCGGGCGTGGGTTAGCAGGCGTTCGGCCCTGAGCCGGCTGTTCTCCAGGCGGAGTTCATTGCGGCTCGCGCCGGTCTCGCCAAGCAAGCGCCACAGGGCGACTGGTGCGTCGACAACGACACGTAGCGGATGAACCGTAACATCGATAGCTCTGTGCACGGCGTCGAGGTAATTTTCACGGTGGTCGATGACCAGAATCAGAATGCTGAGACCCGCAAACAGCAGCAAGCGCAGGCCCAGGGCCGGCGTTCTCTGCGATCGATGCTGATTATCTGTTCTTGCGGTAAGCATTAGCGGAATGATACCGCTTTAGCACCATTTGCTGCTGTGACTTTATTCCAGTCCGAATACGGCGGGGCCATGCTCGTCAATAAGTTCAATGACACGACCACCGCCGCGGGCAACACAGGTCAGTGGATCATCGGCGACGACAACCGGCAGCCCGGTCTCCTCCATGATCAACTTGTCGAGATCCCTGAGCAAGGCACCTCCGCCCGTCAGCACAATGCCGCGGTCTGCGACGTCGGCGCCAAGCTCCGGAGGTGTTTGCTCCAGCGCTTCCTTAACCACGCCGATGATGCCCTGCAAGGGCTCCTGCAACGCCTCTAGTATCTCGTTGCTGTTCAGCGTGAAGCTGCGGGGCACGCCTTCGGACAGGTTGCGGCCTTTCACCGAGATCTCTCTGACTTCCTGACCCGGAAATGCGGAACCGATCTCGTGTTTGATGCGTTCTGCCGTGGCTTCACCGATCAGGATGCCGTAATTGCGCCGCACATAATTCGTAATGGCTTCGTCGAAGCGGTCCCCGCCAATTCTGACGGATGCTGCATAAACGATGCCGTTCAATGAAATAACAGCGACTTCCGATGTGCCGCCACCGACATCGAGCACCATGGAACCGCGGGCCTCGTGCACAGGCAGGCCGGCACCGATCGCGGCCGCCATCGGTTCCGGAATGAGATGTACCCTGCGGGCGCCTGCGCCTTCCGCGGATTCACGAATGGCTCTGCGCTCTACCTGCGTTGAACCAAACGGCACAGCAATCAGTACCCGGGGGCTCGGCCGGAAATAACGCGTGCCGTGCGCCTTGCGGATGAAGTGCTGCAGCATCTTTTCCGTTACGGTGAAGTCAGCGATGACGCCGTCTTTGAGAGGGCGGATGGCCGTGATATTGCCGGGCGTTCGGCCGAGCATATTCTTTGCTTCCGCACCGACTGCCTCGACAACGCGGCCACCACGAGCACTGTCTTCCCGAATAGCGACGACCGAGGGTTCGTCAAGGACGATTCCGTGACCGCGGGTGTAGATTAAGGTGTTCGCCGTTCCAAGGTCGATCGACAAATCATTCGAGAAATAACCTAGAATGTTCTTTAACATGTGGGTGTAGAATCCCGCGATTCAAATAATCGTCGTAATCTAACAATGCGCAGGACATTGCACAAGGCGGCGTGTACCATTGCCGCCCTTCATGCTGCCCGGTACCCTGTCGGGCGGTCGCATATCGGTATCGGATCGTGTCACTAAGCAGAGAACAGGTTCAACACATCGCTACGCTCGCGAGTTTGCAACTGGACGAGGATGAATTCGACGACATCGTCGCCAAACTGTCGAGCATCGTCGATTTTGTCAATCAGCTGCAGCAGGCGCCGACCGACGATGTCGTGCCGATGGCGCACCCGCTGAACCAGGTGCAACGCCTGCGCCCGGATGTGGTTACAGAAGCCAACGAGCGCGATTCGTTCCAGGCTAACGCGCCCGCTGTGCAGGACGGCTTCTATCTCGTGCCCAAAGTCATCGAATAATCGTGGCAGGGCAGCAACAAGCATTACACACGCAGACACTGGCCGAGCTGGCGAAGGGCCTCTCAGAGGGCGAGTTTTCCTCGCGCGAGCTGATCGAGGTCCTGTTATCGCGTATCGAAGAGTATGGCACGTCGTTGAACGCTTTTATTAGTGTCACGGCGGACCAGGCGCTGGCGTACGCCGATGCGAGCGACAAAGCAAGATCGAAAGGAGAGGCAGGTGCGCTTGGCGGCCTGCCGATTGTCTACAAGGATATCTTTTGCACGAAAGGTGTTCTGACCACCTGCGGTTCCCGCATTTTGGAAAACTTCGTATCTCCGTATGACGCGACCGTGGTGGAACGGCTATCGTCGGCAGGCGCTGTCATGCTGGGTAAAACCAACATGGACGAGTTCGCGATGGGCTCGTCAAACGAGACCAGTTATTTTGGCCCGGTCAGGAATCCCTGGGACACTGAACGCTCGCCCGGTGGGTCGTCCGGTGGCTCGGCGGCGGCCGTCGCCGCGCGCTTGACCCCGGCCGGGACCGGTACTGACACCGGCGGATCGATCAGGCAACCTGCTGCACTGACGAATACCGTTGGTCTCAAGCCGACTTACGGCCGCGTGTCTCGTTACGGCATGGTCGCGTTCGCATCCAGCCTGGATCAGGCGGGCGTTATCACGAGGACTGCTGAAGATGCGGCGATGCTGCTTTCTGTCATGGCCGGGTTTGATGGGCACGATTCGACTTCAGTTGATCATCCGGTGCCCGATTATGTGACCGGCCTGACCGCGTCATTGAAGGACCTTAAAATCGGTGTTGTTCGACAGCACTTCGACTCAGGCTTGGATGAGCAATGTTCGGCACGGGTCAAAGACGCGCTGAACGTGCTCGAGCAACAAGGCGCCAGTCTGATCGAAGTCGATCTCCCCAACCTCGACTTGTCAGTTCCCACCTATTATGTGGTTGCGCCGGCCGAATGTTCGTCAAACCTTTCCCGTTTCGATGGCGTACGTTTCGGTTATCGTGCCGATGATGCCAAAGATCTCCTGGACCTTTATTGTCGTAGTCGCGGCGACGGATTTGGCGCGGAAGTCAAACGCCGCATCATGACCGGTACCTATGTCCTGTCGGCCGGCTATTACGATGCGTATTACCTGAAAGCACAAAAAGTGCGTCAGCTCATCAGTCAGGATTTCAAGAACGCATTTGAGAAAGTCGACGTTATTGCGGGGCCCACCACACCGACGCCGGCGTTTCCGTTGGGCGAAAAAACAGATGACCCGATTACGATGTATCTCAACGACATTTATACGATCGGCGCTAACCTTGCCGGACTTCCCGGCGTCTCGGTGCCCTGTGGCTTCGTTGATGATCTACCGGTCGGCCTGCAACTCGTCGGGCCGCATTTTGCGGAGGAGACCATCCTTGCCTGTGCACACCAGTACCAGCAAATGACCGATTGGCATAAGCGCTGTCCGGAGGCCTACAAATGAGTAGTGCCTGGGAAGTCGTGATCGGGCTCGAGATTCACACGCAACTTGCAACAACCAGCAAGATCTTTTCCGGTGCGTCGACAGCGTACGGTGCCGAACCCAATACCCAGGCCTGCCTCGTCGACCTCGGGTATCCGGGCGTGTTGCCGGTCTTGAATGCCGAAGTCGTGCGCATGGCCTGTAAGTTCGGCCTCGCGATTAACGCCAAAGTGGCGTCACGTTGTGTCTTCGCAAGGAAAAATTATTTTTATCCCGACCTGCCCAAGGGCTATCAGATCAGTCAATATGAGTTGCCGATCGTTTACGACGGCGAACTTATGATCAAGGACGATCGGGGCGAGGACAAGCGAATTGGCATCACGCGTGCGCATCTGGAAGAAGACGCGGGTAAGTCGATTCACGAAGGCCTGAATCAGTCATCGGGAATCGACCTCAATCGTGCGGGCACGCCCTTGCTCGAAATAGTCTCCGAACCGGACTTGCGCTCAGCAAAGGAAGCTGTTGCTTATATGCGCAAGATTCATTCGATCGTCCGTTACCTGGAGATTTCAGACGGCAACATGCAGGAAGGCTCCTTCCGCTGCGATGCCAACGTATCGGTGAGACCTCACGGACAGGAAAAGCTCGGGACACGATCCGAACTCAAGAACCTTAACTCGTTCCGCTTCGTCGAAAAAGCGATCAACTTTGAAATCGAACGTCAGATTAACATTTTGGAGGACGGCGGCGAGGTGGCACAGGAAACCCGCCTTTATGACTCCGACCGGGACGAGACCCGATCGATGCGCAGCAAGGAAGAAGCAAATGATTACCGATACTTTCCGGATCCGGATCTGCTTCCGGTTGTGCTCGACGACGCTTTTATCGCACAGGTCAGGAAAACGCTGCCAGAGTTGCCCGACGCGAAGCAATCCCGCTTCGTAGAGCAATATGAATTGAAACCCGGCGACGCCGGAATATTGACGGTCAGCCGCGCGGTCGCGGATTACTTCGAAGCGACCGTAGCTGCATTCAAAGATAACCCGAAGATTGCGGCAAATTGGATCACCGGCGAACTCTCCGCAGCACTGAACCGCGACGGCGTAGATATTACCGACAGCAAGATCACCCCGGCGGACCTTGCTGCACTCCTGAGTCGTATCCAGGACGGAACAATCTCCGGCAAGATCGCGAAAGAAGTACTCGAGGCCATGTGGGCGGGCGGCGGTAGTGCCGACGAAATCATAGAGGCCAAAGGTCTGCGGCAGATCACGGACAGCTCGGCGATTGAGAAAATTGTGGACGCCGTCATTGCTGCGAACCCCGATCAGGTTGAACAATATCGAGCGGGCAAGGACAAAGTACTCGGGTTCTTCGTTGGCCAGGTAATGAAAGAGACTGGCGGCAAGGCAAATCCAGGCCAGGTCAATGAGGTGTTGAAGGGCCGCCTTCGCAAGGGGTAGGAGTCTGCGTGCAGACGCATAGTGACGCTGTCATTCCGTTCGTCTTCGAATCGTTGCCGGTGCGAGGCGCACTGATTCAGCTGCAAAAATCCTGGCAACGAATGCAGCTCGGTCATACCTATCAAATGAGCGTGCTCGAAACGCTTGGCCATGCTGCAGCGGCCACCGGACTCATCGCCCAAAGCCTCAAATTCGACGGCACTGTAACGATGCAGCTCAATGGTGACGGACCACTGGCCGTTCTGGTCATGCAATGCACCAGCGAACTCGAGCTGCGTGGCATGGCCAGCGCTCCGGATCTGACGAATAATGCTTCGTTCGCGGAGCTTGTGGCGCAGGCCAGATGCGCGATCACCGTCGATGCGGGTGCGATGGAACGCCCCTATCAGGGCATCGTCGAGGTAACGGGGGCGTCTCTCGCTAACAGCCTCGAAAATTATTACGCGAAATCCGCGCAGATTCCGAGTCACATTCAACTGGTATGTGAGCCGTCCAGCTGCGGCGGAATCCTTTTGCAACAATTGCCGGATAAAGACAGCCCGCTCGAAGATGACTGGCGCCGTCTGGGCATGCTCGCCGCGACGCTACGCCCCGCCGACATCGCCGCCGGCGTCGGCATCGATTTGCTGGGCAAATTGTTCGCAGAAGACGACGTTCGGATTTTCAGGCCGAAAGCGGCCAGATTCAAATGTCGGTGTTCAAAAAAGCGGGCGGAAGAGGTGCTGCGGATGCTCGGCGAAAAAGAGATAAGCGCCGCATGTACGGAAAAAGATCGTGTCGATGTGACCTGTGAATACTGTGGCCGCACGCGGTCATTCGACGCTGTCGATGTCTCCCGCCTTTTCTCAGATCACGTCGTAGAGGGCACCGACCAAGTCCATTGATTCGCCCGTCAGGACGGGCAAATCGGGGACATCCATGGCCTGTCGTGTTAAACTATTTGGCTAGTTACATAAAGATATATTTATATATTAATGTTAAATCAGACCGAGCAGCTTGCAGCACAATTCAAAGCCCTTGCGGATCCGCTACGCATGCGGCTCGTTGCGCTATGCCGGCAGGGCGAATGCAGTGTTTCAGAGCTCACACAGGTCGTCGGCCTGAGTCAGCCACGGGTTTCGCAGCACCTGAAACGGCTCTGCGACGCCGGGATACTGGAGCGCTTTCGGGATGGCCAGTGGGTCTTTTATCGTGTGCCGGTGCGCGGTGGTGAGGCGGCGGCAAGGCGCCGGCTGCTTGAACTGATCCCTGATGACGACGCGGTTTTTCAGAACGACCTCGCTCGCCTGCAGGAAAACCGGGGTGAACGGGTAGCGGATTCCGGGGCAGACGTCGGCACGGAACGGGCCGGAGACCGTGCGCTTCACAAGGCACTCCTGGAACTGACCGTGACGGCGCATCTCGGAGATCTGCTTGATGTCGGTTGCGGCCGGGGCCGGATTCTCAAGTTGCTTGCCAGCCGGGCAAATCGTGCCGTGGGCGTCGATATCGATTCCGACGCGCGCCGCCTCGCGCGCGCCGAACTGATGCTCGCCGGGTTGCCGAATTGCAGCCTGCGCAGGGGCGACATGTACCAACTGCCATTCGGCGACGAGGATTTTGACACGATCATTCTGGATGACGTCCTCATCGACGCCAGGCACCCGGTCCGGGTGCTGACAGAGGCGCGGCGTCTGTTGCGGTCCGGGGGAAGACTTTTTGTTTTGCTCGCGGTCAGTGACCGTTCACCGGCCGAGCTGCAGAGTCAGTTAGCTGCATGGAGCGCGACTGCCGGCCTGCGCCTGGCGCCTGCGCGGCTTGCACCAAGAATCGATCCACAGTGGCTCTTGTCGGTTGCGACGGTTTCGGACCGTCAGAGTGCCGCGGCCTGAAGGCCTGTTCAAGTAGAGACAATGCAGGAACGCAAAATTACAACTAACGAACAAGGCGAGCAGATTCGTGTCGACGCCGTTACCAGCATGCCGCAGGTGTCCTTCGAGTTCTTCCCGCCCACTACCAGTGCAATGGAAGAAACGCTGTGGAATTCGATCGAGCGCTTGTCGGTATTGCGCCCGCGTTTTGTCTCCGTGACCTATGGTGCGGATGGCTCTACGCGTGAAAGAACGCACGCCGCGGTTGCACGGATCCTTGCCGAAACTGATCTGACCGCCGCGCCGCACCTGACCTGCATCGGCGCCAGCCGGGGCGAGATCGACGATATAGCACGGCAATACTGGGACATGGGTGTGCGGCACCTGGTTGCTCTTCGCGGTGATCTGCCCAGGGACGGCGAAAAATACCTGCCACATCCGGACGGCTATGCCTATGGGTCGGATCTGGTGGCGGGTCTCAAGAAAGTTGCCGACTTCGATATATCAGTCGCTGCCTATCCCGAGGTGCACCCGGAAGCACCGAGCCCACTATTCGACCTCGACAACCTCAAGCGCAAGCTCGATGCGGGCGCATCGCGCGCGATCACGCAGTTCTTCTTCGACGTGGAGTTGTACCTGCGTTTCAGGGATCTGTGTGCCACTGCCGGGATCGACTCGACTATCGTCCCGGGTATTCTGCCAATAACCCGGTTCCCACAGTTGACGCGATTTGCCGAGCAGTGCGGTGCCAGCGTGCCTGACTGGTTAACCAGACGCTTCGACGGACTGGAGGACGATGCCGAGACACGCCAGCTCATTGCAGCCAGCGTCGCGATAGAGCAGGTAAGACTGCTTGAGGAGCAGGGTATCGAGGAGTTTCATTTCTATACGCTGAACCGTTCCGAACTGACCTTCGCCATTTGTCACGCGCTCGGTGTTCGTCCGCAGCAGGCAGTTGCCTGAGGAACTGACGATGGAACGCAGGCAGCGAATCGAGGCATTGCACCGGGCGCTATCCGAGCGGATTCTGCTCCTGGACGGCGCCATGGGCACGATGATTCAGGGCTTTGGTCTCGATGAGGACGATTTCCGGGGCGATCGCTTCAGGGATTGGAAGCAAGACCTGAAGGGCAATAACGACCTGTTGTCGATTACGCGCCCAATTGTAATCCAGGACATCCACCGTCGATTTCTGGACGCCGGCGCCGACATCATCGAAACAAACACATTCAATTCGAACGCGCCGTCGATGGGCGACTATGGCATGCAGTCGCTGGTCGCCGAACTCAACCTCGCGGCCGCAAGGATCGCCCGTGAGTGCGCAGATACTCATGCGGCGAAAAGTGGTCAGCCCAGATTTGTCGCGGGCGTTCTCGGTCCGACGAATCGAACCACTTCAATATCCCCTGACGTGAACGATCCCGGTTATCGAAATATCGATTTCGAAGAGCTCGCCAGAACTTATCAGGTAGGGGCGACTGCACTGATAGAAGGAGGCGTCGATTTCCTGATGGTCGAGACCATCTTCGATACCTTGAATGCCAAGGCCGCGATTTTTGCAATTCATCGAAGTTTCGAATCGGCCGGACTGAAATTGCCGGTCATGATCTCGGGCACGATTACCGATGCATCGGGCCGTACGCTGTCCGGACAGACAACTGAAGCCTTCTGGCATTCAGTAAGCCACGCCGAGCCATTCATGGTCGGCCTGAACTGTGCGCTGGGCGCAGCCGACCTCCGTCCTTACGTTGCGGAGTTGTCCCGCGTCGCGGATACGGGCGTCAGCACGCACCCGAACGCAGGCTTGCCCAACGAGTTCGGTGAATACGATGAAACGCCTGAACACATGGTGGAGACCATCGGCGAGTTCGCAGAGAGCGGTATCGTGAACATGGTCGGCGGTTGTTGTGGCACTACGCCGGAACACATTCGGGCCCTGCACGAGGTGATACAGGGCAAGGCGACGCGCAAAGTTCCGAAAATACCTGTCCGCTGCCGCCTGTCAGGCCTCGAATCCGTAACGATTGGTTCGGACGATTTGTTTGTCAACGTTGGTGAGCGATGCAATGTCACGGGCTCGGCGATTTTCCGGCGCCTGATCGAAGACGATGATTACACCGCGGCGGTTCAGGTCGCGCGCCAACAGGTTCAAAACGGCGCTCAGATTGTCGACGTCAACATGGACGAAGGCATGCTGGATTCGGAAAAGGCGATGACAAGATTTCTGAATTTGATTGCCTCGGAACCCGATGTTGCGCGCGTTCCCGTCATGATCGATTCGTCCAAGTGGTCGGTCATCGAGGCGGGGCTGCGCTGCGTGCAGGGCAAGGCGGTCGTCAACTCCATCAGTCTGAAAGAAGGCGAGGAAGCATTCATTGCTCAGGCGAAGCTTGTTCGCGATTACGGTGCCGCCGTGATCGTGATGGCCTTCGACGAAAAGGGGCAGGCGGACAACGTCGAACGCAAGATCGCTATCTGCAAGCGGTGCTACAAGATTCTCACCGAGGTCGTCGGTTTTGACCCGGCGGACATCATTTTCGATCCGAATATTTTCGCTGTCGCCACTGGTATTGAGGAACATAACAGCTATGGCCTGGATTTCATCGAGGCGACACGTCTTATTAAAGGGACACTGCCGCATGCCCTGGTCAGTGGCGGCGTCAGCAACGTTTCCTTTTCCTTCCGTGGAAATAACGTCGTTCGTGAAGCCATACACTCCGTATTCCTGTATTACGCGATCCAGGCCGGCATGGATATGGGCATTGTCAATGCCGGGCAGCTGGCTATTTACGAAGACTTACCGACGGATTTGCGGGATGCGGTTGAAGATGTCGTTCTCAATCGCAGAGACGACGCCACCGAGCGGCTGCTCGACGTCGCGGAGAACTACAAGGGGCAGAAATCGGGATCGAAAACCAATGCTCAGGATCTGCGTTGGCGTGAACTGCCGGTTGACAAGCGCCTGGAGCATGCGCTCGTCAATGGCATCGATGAATTCGTGATTGATGACACCGAGGCAGCAAGACTTGCCGCGGATCGGCCGCTCGATGTCATCGAAGGACCGCTGATGGATGGCATGAACATAGTCGGTGACCTGTTCGGTGCCGGCAAGATGTTCCTGCCGCAGGTCGTCAAGTCAGCGCGCGTGATGAAAAAAGCGGTTGGTCACCTCGTGCCTTTCATAGAGGAGGAAAAAGGCGGCGTCATTGAATCGAACGGCAAGATCGTGATGGCCACGGTCAAAGGTGACGTACACGATATTGGCAAGAACATTGTTGGTGTCGTGCTGCAATGTAATAACTTCGAGGTCATCGATCTCGGTGTCATGGTGCCGTGCCAAAAAATTCTCGAGACAGCCAAACGCGAGGGCGCAGCATTCGTCGGCTTGTCCGGCCTTATTACACCGTCGCTCGAAGAAATGGTCCTGGTCGCGAAAGAGATGCAGCGGCTGCAATACAATCTTCCGTTGCTGATCGGTGGCGCGACGACGTCTCCTGCACACACGGCCGTCAAAATCGAACCGAACTACGACGGCCCGGTCATCTATGTTAAAGACGCATCGCGCGCAGTCGGCGTTGCACAGGCCCTGATCACTCAAGACTCACGCAAGGAACTCGTCGAAAAGACCCGGCAAGACAACGCGCGACGACGTGAACGTCATGCCAGCAAGACCCGCCAGATCCCGCAATTGACACTGACGCAGGCCCGCGAGAAGAAACATCGCATTGAGTGGGGCAGCTATGCTCCGCCGAGACCGACATTTGCCGGAACAAAGACATTCGACGACATCGGTCTCGATGCGCTTCGTGGCTACATCGACTGGATGCCTTTTTTTAATGCCTGGGAGTTCCACGGCAAGTATCCGCAGATATTGGACGATGCAACGGTTGGCGAGGCCGCCAGATCATTATTCAGTGATGCATCCGAGATGCTCGACAAGATTATTAACGAGCGATGGCTGCGGGCCCGGGCGGTCATCGGTTTGTTTGCGGCGAACACAGTCGATCACGACGATATTCTGCTGTTCGGCGATGACGCCAGACAAAGCGAGATCATGCGCCTGTGCCATCTTCGCCAGCAGCGTGGCAAACCCAACGGCCAATCACAGGACTGTCTGGCAGATTTTGTCGCACCCCTCGAAAGCGGCGTTGAGGATTTCGTCGGCGGTTTTGCCGTCACGGCAGGCATCGGTATTGACGAACACGTACAGCGATTCGAGGCCGACAGAGATGACTACAGCAGTATTCTGCTAAAAGCGCTGGCAGATCGGCTCGCCGAAGCCCTCGCCGAGTACATGCACGAGACTGTTCGTACAGATCACTGGGGTTACGCCAATAACGAAAGCCTGTCGAACGACCAACTCATCGCCGAAAAATATCGTGGCATCCGTCCCGCGCCCGGATACCCGGCATGTCCGGACCACACGGAGAAGGGCAGGCTTTGGGAGTTGCTCGATGTCGAAAGCAATATTGGACTGAAACTGACTGACAGTTACGCGATGTTCCCGACTGCCGCCGTCAGCGGATTCTATTTCTCACATCCCGATTCGAAGTATTTCTCTGTGGGCAAAATCGGTCGCGACCAGGTCGAATCATTCGCCGCCAGAAAGGGCATAGCCGTTTCCGAAGCGGAACGCTGGCTCGCACCCAATCTTGGCTACGACCCCGCGAAAGCGGATGCGGCCTGATTTCGAATTACGCTTACTTGAAGAACCAACGCGCGCCAATTGTGAAGACGTCCGAGTCACCTGCGAATTCCAAGCTCACGCCTGCAGCGAACTGCTCAGTGAAATAATAGTCGCCCGCGATCTCCAGGTAGGTGTCGCTGTTGTCAAGGTTAATGTAGTTAACTGAACCGCGTACCTCGAACTGAGGTGTCAACAGGCCGCGAGCGCCCCCCGAGAACGCAAAACCACTGTCATCTGAACTGCCGCCCGGGGTATCAATATCGGCCTGAACGTAACGGAGTGTACTCACCAGATCGAAGTCGCTCGAGTAGTGCCAAACGTAACCGCCGCCGAGTTCCACAGTTGTTACATCAACGTTGTTGTTGAAGTCCAGCGCCGTCAATCCGCCGACAATCAGCCAGTTGTTTTCCAGCTCATACGAGCCATTAAGCCGAAGCCCGTCCCCACCACTGGTATCAACATCGACAAAACGCAGTTCGGCGTACGTATAACTAAGACCGGCTTGCTGTTGCCCGGCCGGTTGTGCAATGGCGATACCGTGCACAAGCAGGCCCGCAAAAAGAAATAGCATCTTCATCGAACTCTCCTGGAGATTGCTCGCATAATAGTTGGCGAAATGGGCTTCACGTAAGACGGCGCGGATGTTAACTGTCACTTCGCCGGCATGTCTAATCACATTCCGGGATACCACGACGGTGTCACAAAAGACAGTCCGGAACGCTGTTCCAGTGTCGATTTTGTGGAGTAACGGGGTGTCTCTGTTTGGCGTCAGTTGCTGAAAACTGTCTTCCGTTTGCGCAACTCGAATGTCGAACCGGGCCATCGCAAGTATTCACCGGGAGGGCGATTTGCGGATCGGCCATGAGTGGATCTACCAGTGCGTGTTTGTCTCGAAAAACCAGTATGAAAATCAATAATTTGTACTCCTCACTTTTCCCTCAGACTAATATCACAAATCCATCAGTGTTTTGTAATTACTGTTTGGAGATGTCGGCTTAGGTTTGGGCCATTGAGATTTCAACAGTCCCGGAGGGTCAGACCAATGAAGTACTTGCAACACACCACAGTGGCAATCCTGGCTGCAGTCGTTACTGCAGGCTGCAGCGCCACACACCATGCTGCCGATGTGCACGCAGCCGACGAGGCCGATCGCATCACGGTTGGTACGGTGCAAAAGGAAGTCCGTATCGGCATGTCTGCTGCGAATGTAGCGAGTGTGCTCGGTTCCCCGAATATCGTCACCAGCGACGATCAGCGCCAGGAAACCTGGATCTATGACAAGATCTCCAGCGACGTCACCTATTCCCGAAGCAAGGGCACGCTCGTTGGGCTGATCTTCGGCGGCTCGGGCGGCGGCGCAGGCATTGGCACGACGAGCGCCGGTGCGACAGCAACATCACAGCGTACCTTGACGGTCATCATCAAGTTCGACGGCGATAACAGGGTTCGAGACTTCTCGTACCACACCTCGAGATTCTAATGAATGCCCGGATTTCGGTTCCGCCCCGATCCAGCGCGAGGTGGCTGCCACTCATTGCGGTCGGATTGTTAAATGGATGTGCGGCGGCGATTCCGGACGAGGCATTGCGCTTACCTGAGAGCACGCTGGATATCCGTTCGATTCAGACGAGGACCTTCGAGGCACCGTCTGAAACCGAAATCCTGGCAGCAACGATCGCGATGCTGCAGGACATGGAATACAACATCGAACGGATCGAGAAACCGCTCGGCGTCATCACCGCATCGAAAATCTCGGACGCAGATTCAGCCGGCGAGAAGACCGGCCTGTTCATTCTCGATTTGTTCTGCGTGGCAACCGGTGGCGGTGGTTGCGATGCGATGTCGTCTGCCAAGGACGAGCAGCACATCACACTGACGATGGTGGTGCTGCCCAGCCTTTCCCGCAGCGGCGAGTATGTCACGCGAATTACGATACAGCGGGTCATATTCGACAAGGCGGAGCGGATCAAGGTGCTGGAACGGATCGACGACGCTGAGACTTATCAGCAGATCTTCGAGAATCTTTCGAAATCGATATTCATACAGGTTAGTGAAAATGACTAAGGCAATTCAAATGCTCCCGGTGCTTGGACTGGTACTTGTCGGTGGGTGCGCGACAACGACGCCTGCCGACGTTACCGGACCAGGCACGCAGCTTCAGGCACGTCAGATTCAGACGCGCGAATACGACACGCTGGACAAGCAGATGACCATGCGTTCGGTGATCGCCACGCTGCAAGACCTCGGCTTCACGATAGATCAGGCGCATCTGGACCTCGGCACCGTGACGGCAACGCGTCTGCATGAATACACGATGCGCATGACAGTGACCGTGGTCGAAAAGGGTGATGAACGAATCTCAGTTCGGGCCAATGCCCGAATTGGAGAAAGCGGCGTGCAGGATGCGGCGACCTACCAGGACTTTTTTGTGGTCCTCGACAAGGCGATGTTTTTGACGCTGAACAATGTCGACTAGCCTGCTAGGGATCCTCACGATACTCGCAATAGGTACTCGTCGTTGTTTGAAAGTGTTCTTCACCGCGACGACGCACCGCCTCGTAAGTCTGATTGGCCGCCAATTGACAGGTGCCATATCCCTGAATATCGAGCACACCCAAACCGCCCAGTCCTTTGCATGTTTTTTTCATATCGTCGTAAAAGGCAGTGTCACATTCATCCCGCGTCACACCGTAGGTGGCAACCCCGTGGCGATAACAGAAATCGTGCGTCACGCATGCCGGATGAAACTTCTCAGCCTGTTCTTCGTAGTCCCCGCTCAATAGCAGAACAACCTCCGGAATAGAACAACCGACCGGCATCCCGCCACCGCAGGGATGCGTCGGGTTTTTCCACGATCGTTTGACGATACTCTCGATTTCACGGAATCGAATGGTCTCTGACGGTCCTTCGATCGTGTCCGTACCGACATCCTCAACGACAAATTCTCTGTATTGACCATCCTTGGTAGTGATTTCCACCGAATCACCCGCTTGCACGCCCGCAAGAATGAACGCCGGCTTGGCGGGAATACTGTGCGAAGGCACGACATGCGAACAACCATAGGCGGAAATAAGCAGGGCTGCTATCACGCCGTAAGCAATTGACATTTTAGCAATCACCCAATGAGAATCTTTCTTGTTAATTGGTCGAGCCACCATAACAAAGAATTGGCTTATGTCCTTCGGATCAATTATACGATGCCAGGATGGTCGCCTGGGTCGAAAGCAGACGATGCCTAACTGCAGGCGGGGCAATCTGTCCGTTTCCTGATGGCAACCCGTTGCCACTTTGCCGACATTGCGTCGTAAAGGCTGAGCTGACCGGGCCTGGTTCCAGAGACTGCTGCAAGAAACTTCAATGCTTCGACGGCCATCATCGTGCCGATCACACCGGGTACCGGCGCAAGCACGCCGTTGCCGGCACAGTTATCGAGAGATTCGTCTGCTTCCTGGTAGAGGCAGCGGTAACAGGGCGATATCGAGTATTCAGGTCCGAATACTGCGATCTGGCCTTCAAAACGAATTGCCGCTCCGGAGATCAGGCAACGGCTGTTGGCAACGCAGGCGTCGCTGACCTGAAAGCGAGTCGCAAAGTTGTCGCAACCGTCGACAACGACGTCGGATTGCAGCACTGCTTCAGTGAGTGCTGCATCGCTGAGCCTGTCGGTGATCTCGGTAAGACGAACGTCCGGGTTCATCGCAGCGAGACGCGCCGCGGCCTGACTGGTTTTCGGTTTGCCGATATCGGCGGGGCCATATAGCACCTGGCGCCCGAGATTGCTTGCATCAACCGTATCGAAATCACAAAGAATCAGGTGACCGACGCCGCTGCTCGCGAGATAGCTGGCCGTTGCGCAGCCGATGCCTCCGAGACCGATCAACAGTGCCGTCGATGACGTGATGCGCTCCTGGCCTTCGTCGCCGATTTGCGGGAGAGCCAGGTGTCGCGCCGAACGCCCGGGTTGTTGGTCGTTGCTCAATCTTTATCCCGCCGGACTTCGACGATAGTAACGGGCTCCAAAGGCACATCCTGGTGCCCCGCGACTGAACCGGTGTCCACTGCCGCGATCGCGTCAACGATATCCATTCCAGCGCTTACGCGGGCGAAAACGGCATAGCCGTAATCGCGGCCACTGTGATCGAGAAAAGAATTGTCCCTGAGATTGATGAAAAACTGGCAAGTGGCGCTATCGACTTCGCCGGTGCGCGCCATCGCGAGAGTACCACGCAAGTTTTTCTCGCCATTAGCCGCCTCGTTCTTGATCGGCGCTCGCGTCGCTTTCTTGTTCATATCTGCCGTCATACCGCCGCCCTGAATCATGAAGTTGGGGATGACGCGGTGAAAAACGGTTTCGGCATAGAAACCGTCGTTTACGTATTCCATGAAATTCTTCGTCGATATCGGTGCGATTTCTTCAAATAATTCGACAACGATGTCGCCGTGGCTCGTCATAATGGTGAGCATTGCAATCTCTGCTTAACCGGGAAGGGATCAAGTTTAACTTAGACCTGAGCACATCGCCCGTCCTGGCGGGCGATCCGGATCTAACGCGTTGCCTTGGTCACGCGGGGGCGCCCTGCAAGGTCATTGATGCACTCCATGCCCGTCCAGCCATTTTGCCGCAGAACATCGGCTACGGCGGTCCGCTGATCGGCGCCGTGCTCGAGGAACAGGGCGCCGTTTGCCGCCAGGATTTTTCCGGCATCTTCGGCAATCTTCGTGATCGCATCCAATCCGTCGGGACCGGCTGCGAGTGCCGATCGAGGCTCGTATCGGAGTTCATCAAGCGCCGGATCGTCATCGCGCACATAAGGTGGATTTGCAACGACAAAATCGAAGGATTTATCGGCGACGGGCTCTGTCCAGGACCCTTCGACGAAACGAATATTGTCTAAACCATGCTGCTTTGCGTTTTCTTTGGCGACTTCAAGCGCATCTTTACTTGCATCAGTTGCGACGATTTCGCAATTTGGTCGTTCGCTGGCAATCGCAATCGCGATCGCGCCGCTACCTGTACCGAGATCCAGAATCCGGCAGGGGCGATCCCGCGGGATCAGGAGCAACGCTTGTTCGACGAGCGTCTCCGTTTCCGGGCGCGGCACGAGTGTGTCACGGTTGACTTTTAACAGCAGGGACCAGAACTCTTTCGAGCCGGTGATGTAGGCCACGGGTTCGCCCTGATGCCGGCGGGCAAGGGCATCCGAGAATTCGCGTGCCGTTTCGTCATTCAGTTCTGCCTCAGGGTGTGTGAACAAATGACTGCGCGGGGCATCCAGAACCCAGGCAAGCAATGTTTCCGCATCGAGCCTGGGGCTATCGCTGACCTCAGCCAGCCTCTCTGCGGCATCGGCCAGGGAATTTTCAGTTGTGATAGCGGGCAGACTCTTGTGGCACACGGGGTTCGCCTTCGCGTAATATAGCGGCCAAATTTACTTGCTTTTGTGAGTGCAATGAAGGTTTTCTCCAACATTCTCGATATGGTCGGGCAAACGCCGATGCTCGAGGTGACACATCTCGACACGGGCTCGTGTCGACTTTTCCTGAAGCTCGAACTCATGAATCCCGCCGGTTCCATCAAGGATCGTATCGGTATCACGATGATAGAAGAAGCCGAAAAACGCGGTGATATCAGTCCGGGCGACACCATCGTCGAAGCGACAGCTGGTAATACGGGCCTGGGCCTGGCGCTGGTTGCTGCGCAAAAAGGCTATCCGTTGATCATCGTGCTGCCGGACAAGATGAGTCAGGAAAAGATCTTTAACCTGCGAGCGATGGGCGCCGAAGTTGTGCTAACGCGATCCGACGTGATGAAAGGCCATCCGGAGTACTACCAGGACCTCGGCCGGTCCATCGCGGACGAGAAGGGCGCCTTTTTTATCAACCAGTTTGGCAATCCCGATAACCCACTTGCCCACGAGCAGACCACCGCGCCGGAAATCCTGGAACAGATGGACGGTGACGTCGACGCAATCGTCCTTGGCGCAGGCTCCTGCGGCACTGCTGCCGGGTTCAGTAAATATCTTGCCGAACACGCGCCACAGGTAGATCTTATTCTTGCTGATCCCGTTGGCTCGATTCTGGCCGACTACGTCAATAAAGGTGAGCTCGGCGAAAAAAGTGCGGATTGGCTGGTCGAGGGCATCGGCGAGGACTTCATCCCCCCGATCACCGACTTCAGCAAGGTTGTCAAAGCATACAGTATCAGTGATTTCGAATCGTTCAAGACGGCCCGGGAACTGCTGAGGAAGGAGGGTCTGTTGGCAGGTTCGTCGACCGGCACGCTGGTCGCAGCGGCATTGAAATATTGTCACGAGCAGACAGAGCCAAAACGCGTCGTCACTCTTGCCTGCGATACCGGCAACAAGTATTTATCCAAGTTATATAACGATTTCTGGCTGGAAGACCAGGGCTTCATCAAGCGTGAGAAGTCAGGTGATTTGCGTGACCTGATCGGGCGCCCACACGGTGAGCGCGCAACGATAACCGTTGGGCCAACTGATATTTTGACAACGGCACACAATCGTCTGCGCAATGCCGGTATCTCACAACTGCCGGTAATGGAAAAGGGCAAGCTGCTCGGCGTACTAACCGAAGACGCAATTATGCAATTCGTATTCGGCAAGCCGGAACTGATGAAAGCGCCAGTCAAAGACGCGATACAGACGGCCTTCATTCAGCTCGACAAGGATACGAGCATCAACAATCTCGTCGCAATGTTGCACGTGCAGCCGTATGCGGCCGTGGTGGACGGTGATAATTTTCTGGGACTGATTACCCGATCCGATGTCCTGAACCATCTCCGCCAGCAGATGCAATAGTCGAGGATCGCCGTCAGGTAGGTGAATGCTCCTGCAACACCTACACTCCCGCCATCCATGGCGGTCGGACAGCTCCTGCAAACTGAGCTAAACCGGGGATTCCAGCCAGTCAGGGAAGCTCAATCCCTTGCTTTCAAGAAACTCCTTATTAAACAATCGTGCCTGGTAGCGCACGCCCGAATCCGCAAGCATCGTCACGATCGTATGCCCGGCGCCGAGTTCCCGCGCAAGGCGCACCGCGCCCGCCAGGTTGATGCCGCTGGATCCCCCTAACACGAGGCCTTCTTCGCGGATCAGGTCAAACACAATTGGGATCGCTTCTTCGTCGGGAATTTGCCAACTGATATCGATGGCCGTGTCAGCAAGATTTGCAGTCACGCGGCTGTTGCCTATTCCCTCTGTGATGGAGTTGCCTTCAATCCTGATCTCACCGTGAGCGAAAAAGTTATGCAGGCCGGATCCGTAGGGGTCTGACAGCGCAATTTGAACGGCAGAATTCCTGGAACGAAGCGCCCGCGCCACGCCGGCGAGCGTGCCGCCCGTACCGACCGAACTGACGAAGCCGTCAACCTTGCCATCCGTCTGTTGCCAGATCTCGGGGCCGGTCGTTTCCAGGTGAAAGTCACGGTTCGCAAGATTTTCGAACTGATTGGCCCACCAGGCGCCATTCGCTTCTGTTTCGTTGAGAGATTCCGCGAGCCGCCCGGACGTATGCACAAAATGCTCAGGATTCTTGTAAGGCACGGCCGGAATCAGCTTCACTTCGGCGCCGTAAGCTCTCAGCGTCGCTATTTTCTCGCTGCTCTGGTTATCGGGCATGACGATGATAGTGCGATGCCCAAGGGCGCTGCCGACCATGGCGAGCCCAATGCCGGTATTGCCCGCGGTGCCCTCCACGATGATGCCGCCCGGCTTCAACGCACCTGTCTTTTTCGCCTCGAGAATCATGCCGAGTGCTGCCCGGTCCTTGACAGAACCACCCGGATTCATGAACTCGGCTTTGCCGAGGATCTCACAGCCCGTTGCGTCAGAAAGATGATTCAGACGAATCAGTGGCGTGTGACCTACGCATTCCAACAGGCGCCGGACGTCGTTCATTGTTACTCATTAATTGCCGCGAGCTGATCTGCCTGATATTCACTCACGAGAGGCTGAATGACCTGGTCGAGGTTGCCTTCCAGGACCTCGGCAAGTTTATACAGAGTCAGGTTGATGCGGTGGTCCGTCACCCGGCCCTGCGGATAGTTGTAAGTGCGGATCCGTTCCGAACGATCGCCGGAACCCACCTGCAGTCTCCGGCTTTCAGCCTGCTCGCTTGCGCGTTGCGATTGCTCCGCATCCAGCAGCTTTGCCTGCAGTAACGACATCGCCCGCGCGCGATTCTTGTGCTGGGATCGCTGGTCCTGGCACTCGACGACGATACCTGTCGGCAAGTGAGTTAACCGGACAGCGGAATCGGTCTTGTTAACGTGCTGTCCGCCTGCGCCGGAGGCTCGATAAGTGTCGACGCGCAATTCAGTGGTGTTGATTTCGATTTCCTCGACTTCGTCAGCTTCGGGCAGCACGGCCACCGTGCAGGCGGACGTATGAATACGCCCCTGTGACTCGGTGGCCGGCACGCGTTGTACCCGGTGCGCGCCGGACTCGAACTTCAGTCGGGCGTAAATGCCGTTGCCGGAAATACGGCTGATGATTTCTTTATAGCCACCATGCTCACCTTCCCGTGCGCTGACAATCTCCAGCGACCAACCCATTGCTTCGGCATATTTCGAGTACATGCGAAAAAGATCGCCCGCAAAAATCGCAGCTTCATCACCGCCCGTACCTGCCCGTATTTCGAGATAGACGTTGCTGTCATCGCGCGGATCCGGCTGAATCAGTGCCTTCTGCAGATCCAGCAACAGTGCGCCGCGGCATTCGTTCAGAGAAGCCAGCTCTTCCTGACCCATCTTGCGGATTTCGTCGTCGGCGTCGCTCGCCATTTCCTCGGCGGCGGCGATGTCCTCGCCAAGCGATTCGTATTTCTGGAACAAGCCAACGACGGACTCCAGCTTCGAGTATTCACGTGCCAAATCACGAAACTGGTTCTGGTCACTGATGATGTCGGGATCGGACAGCAGCCCCGACAATTCTTCGCGTCGATCGCGAACGGATTCAAGCCTGTTTCTGATAGATGCTTTCATTCCTGCAGTATTCCGATTGCTCAATCGTTCTTTTTTGCAAGACCGAAGAGCGCGCGTGCAGCCTTGATCATTCCCTTGTCAGAAAGCTCACCTGCTTCGCGTAACCGCACGCTGGGTTGGTGCAGCATTTTCTTCATCAAGGATGCGGTTGCGTATTCAAGGACTTCATCGCTGTCCGTGCCCCTGTTCAATCGAAGCCGTGCCTGCTTCAGCACTTCCTTCCTGATCGCGTCTCCATGATCGCGCAGTTCGGTAATAATCGGCGCGACCTCTTTGCTTCGCTCCATGGTGAGATACCGCCGGATCTCGTCATCGAGGATTCGATTGGCATCGACGGCCGCAGCCTCCCGGCTGCTTTGTCCCTCGATAATGACCTTGTTGAGATCGTCAATCGTGTACAGGTAGACATCTTTGAGTGTGCTGACCTCCGGGTCTATGTCTCTCGGTACGGCAATATCGACCGCGAATACCGGTTTGTGTTTGCGCGCCTGCACTGCCTTTGTCATTTGCTCGAGCGAGATAACAGGATCGGTACTTGCGGTCGAACTGATCAGGATGTCTGCATCGGGCAGCGTCCCCTCAATCTCCGAAAGAGGCAACGCAAATCCGCCAAACTGACTGGCGAGAACCTGTGCCCGGTTGATGTCGCGATTGGCGACGAACATGCGGCCGATACCCTTTCTCGCAAGATGTTTAGCGACGAGTTCGATTGTCGTGCCGGCGCCGATCAAAAGGGCCGTGTGCTGACTGAAGCCGGCAAAAAACTGGTTGGCGAGCGTCACGGCCGCATATGCAACGGATACGGGGCTGCTGCCAATATCGGTGTCGGAGCGGACTTTCTTCGCGACTGAAAAAGTATGCTGAAAAAGGCGGCTTAGCTGACTGCCGACCGAACCGGCCTGTTGCGCTTGTCTATACGCGTCTTTCAGCTGACCGAGAATCTGCGGCTCGCCGAGCACCATCGAGTCCAGGCCGCAGGCGACCCGGAAGATGTGCCTGATCGCGTCATCCTTGTCGAGTGTAAACAGGGCCTTGCGTGCTTCAACATCGAGATTCTGGTCGTCTTGCAGCCATGCTTCGAGGACCCCGGTGCCGCCATCGTTCGATACGACATAAAACTCGGTACGGTTGCAGGTGGACAGCAAGACGGACTCGTCAATACCGTCCAGGTCAAGTAGCTGCAACAAAGCCCGGGGAACGGCATCACCCGAAAATATGACCTGTTCACGTATTTCGACAGGTGCCGTGTTATGGTTCAGCCCGAAAATTTGCAGCGGCATGGGACGTTTTTTGAGAATTACTTACAGAATCAGGGCATATGATAAGCGAACTTACGGTGCAGTTGCTTGTCTCTGTTGGCTTGGAACGGACGATCGGCTGCGGTATTGATGGCTAACATTGGAAACAGGCGCCTGAGTGTGCACAAAACATCGCGAGCCTGGCCAATTTTGGCCATGATGTTAGCGAGCCTGGCGGCAAATCACGCCATTGCCGATACGGAAAGCGAAGAAGTCAGCGCGCATGTGCGGCAGGCCGAGATCGCGCTGCAGCAGCAGGAATATAAGAAGGCTGCCTCGGAATACCGAAAGGCCGCCGAACTCAGCCGGAATGTCGATGTCGCTACCAAGGCAACCCGCGTTGCTTTCAGTTATGGCTTCAATGAGGAAGCGCTTCGCTCGGCACAACGTTGGGTAAAGCTTGATGAGGACAGCGATGAGGCACTCCTCTATGTCGCGCAGCTTCAGCTGCGACTCGGTGACATCAGGGCCTCGCGACGCGCCTTTAAGAGCCTGCTCAAGCGTGGCGAGCAACCGTCGGACGAAAGACTGGTTTCGCTGATACCGTTCCTGTCTCAGGAAAACGCCGAAGATGCCGACAAGCTGATGCGGCAACTTGCCAAGCCATACAAAAACTCGTCGTCGGCGCAATATGCGGCCGGCGTAATGGCCCTGCAGGCGGGCGATTCCAAAGAGGCCATCGACCGTGCATCCCGCGCACTCGAATTGAAGCCTGACTGGTTGCAGGCACACTTATTAAAAGCGCGGGCAATGCTGCTTGCCGGTGATCAGGAAGGTGCGATCGACTACACCTCGAGGATCATCGGTGATGATCCCGATCCCGACCCCGAGGCGCGGATGGAGCTGGCAATCATGCTGCTCTCGGCGGGCCGGGATGACGACGCGCTCAGCCAGATCAACCAGATTTTGCTCGAACAACCGGCGCGAACGGATGCCTTACGCCTGATGGCGATCATCAATTTTCGCCTGGACAATCTCGATGCCGCATGGGCCGATTTCGAGGACGTGCTCGCGAGCGGCCATTACACGATGGACGCGCTCTATTATCTCGGCCGGATTGCAGATCGACGGTCCGAGCACGAGCAGGCTGTTCGCCTTTACTCGCAGGTCAAACGGGGTAGCAACGCCCTGAATTCGCAACGACGCGTGAGCGCCATACTGGCTCAGCAAGGCAAGACCGATGAAGCGCTGGAGCATCTGCGGCAATTTGGTGCCGACAACCCGAGTTTCGCGATCGATATGGTCGCGGCAGAGGCCCAAGTTCTCGCTTCACTGGAGCGTTACCCTGAGGCGCTCGATGCCTATGAGCGCGTTATCGATTACCGACCGGACGACGAGGGCGCAGCACTCGGCAAGGCGGAACTCCACTTGCGCATGGGCCATGTCGACGATGCCATCAACGAGTACCGCCAGGCAGTAAAGCGATGGCCCGATAGTGCCATGTCGCTCAATGCACTTGGGTACACCCTGGCTGATCGGACTGCAAAATATGCGGAAGCGGAAAAACTGATCAAGAAAGCGCTGAAGCTCGAACCGGACAGCGCTGCCATTATCGACAGTTATGGCTGGGTGCTGTTTCGCCTTGGGGAAAACGAACGCGCCCTCGAAGAATTGCAACGGGCATACGCGATACTCAAAGATCCCGAAGTCGCGTCTCACATCATCGAAGTACTCGCAAAACTCGACAAGCAGGACGAAGCATTGAAAGTCCTCGAGGAAGCGGAGCTTCTGAACCCCGACAATAAGCTGTTAAAAGATGTCCGCGAGCTCGTATTCCCTGAAGATCGTTGATAAGACCCTCACATGCGGCCTGACTCTACCGCCCGATACATAGCAGTAGCGCTGTCATTGCTGGCGATTGCAGGCTGCGCCACACAGCGCGGCGTCGACCTGCCAGAGCTTTCCGACTGGGAGGCCCGCACGCGGATTCTTACCGGCATGGCCGACTGGGAGTTTAAGGGTCGCATCGGCGTCAGTGCCGGCGATGAAGGCTTCAATGGCAAGCTCCGTTATTCACAAAACGACAATGACTTTCGCCTGATGGTCAGTGGCCCGCTCGGATTCGGTTCGGTTCGCATTGAAGGAGACAGCCGACGCGTAACTGTTACGGACAAGGACGGCGAGGAAACGGTGCTTCAGGACCCAGAGTTTGATCTTCGGGCGATGTACGGCTGGACGATCCCGGTGACCAGCCTGCGTTACTGGGCGCTCGGCATACCGGATCCCGCAGTGCCTGCCGACACCGAAATCGATGAGGACGGGCAGCTGGCGTCGCTCAAGCAGGGCAGCTGGCTCATCAAAATCGCGCAGTATCGTGACGGCGGGGGGCAGCCAATGCCACGGCGGCTATCGGCGGTGTCGGGCGACAACAAGGTACGGCTGGTCATCGATAACTGGACCTTCCGCTAGCCGAACTGATGGCCTGGGACTCGTCGTTGACACCTCTTGTGCCGCGCCTCACAATTGCGCGCGACGGTTAATCGCATACCACCATAACGATCAGACGGTGTAGCAGATGGGGTGTAGCCAAGGGGTAAGGCAACGGGTTTTGATCCCGTCATGCGCAGGTTCGAATCCTGCCACCCCAGCCACTTTCGACACTGCTTTAGCGCTGAAAAATCGACACGCGAGGTGAGATAGGGTCATGGATCCGGCAACGATGGCGATCTTTTCCGGGAACGCGCACCCGAAACTGGCCCATGACATAGCACGGATTCTGCATATTCCGCTGGCCAAGGCTTTCGTCGGTCGGTTCAGCGACGGCGAAATCAGCGTCGAGATACTTGAGAATATCAGGGGCCGCGAGACCTTTATCATTCAGTCGACCTGTCCGCCGGGGCCGGAGAATCTCATGGAACTGCTGGTCATGGTCGATGCCGTCAAGCGGGCTTCGGCCGCGAGGATCACTGCCGTGATTCCCTACTTCGGCTTCGCCCGCCAGGACCGGCGGCCGAGATCATCCCGGGTACCGATTACGGCCAAACTGGTCGCCAAGCTGATCGGCGCGGCTGGCGTCGACCGGGTGCTGACTGTCGACTTGCACGCCGATCAGATTCAGGGTTTTTTCGATATCGTCGTCGATAACGTCTACGCCTCACCGGTTTTGCTCGGCGATGTCTGGAAGAAGAAATACGATGACATGGTCGTTGTCTCGCCCGATGTTGGTGGCGTTGTACGCGCCCGGGCTTTGGCAAAACGACTTGACGATGCCGACCTGGTGATCATCGATAAACGACGCGCCAAAGCCAATCAGTCGGAAGTCATGAACATCATCGGCGAGGTCGAGGGCAAAGCCTGCGTGCTGATCGATGATATGGTCGATACGGCCGGCACGCTATGCCAGGCCGCGAGCGCACTCAAGGCGAAAGGTGCAAAAGTGGTCGTCGCCTATATTACCCATGCTGTCTTATCCGGACCGGCCGTTTCCCGCATTGCTGAATCCGAACTCGATGAGATAGTCGTCACCGACACGATTCCTTTAAGCGAATCCGCCGAGGCCTGCGACAAGATCCGTCAACTCTCGACGGCCGAACTCCTTGCCGAGACCATGCGCCGTATCAGTGACGAGGAATCGGTCAGCTCACTCTACGTCGACTAATCGGGGACAGACCCCGGGACAGACCCGGGGTCTGTCCCCAATTGCGGGCTAATCCCCTTTCAGCTATGATGCGCGCCCTTGTCCCGATTGGTCGCGATCGGGATGATTAACGGAAGCTGGAAACAGCTTTATAAACAATCAGTTATCGGAGAACTCTAATGGGTCAGGAATTCGATCTGATTGCAGACTATCGGGAAGACCAGGGGAAAGGTGCGAGCCGCCGCCTGCGTCTTGAAGGTAAAGTTCCTGCAATCATCTATGGTGCCGGCCGTCCCGCGCGTGCCCTCACATTCGACCACAGCAAGGTCGTTCGTCAGCTCGAGAACGAGTCGTTCTATTCGAGTATTCTCAGCATCAAGGTCGGCGAGAATAGCCAGGCAGCGATTCTCAAGGACGTGCAGCGTCATCCCTCCAAGCGGCAGATCCTGCATCTGGATCTGCAACGTATTGTCGAGGACAAGCACATCAAGATGAACGTGCCGATCCACTATCTCGGCGAAGACGTAGCCGTTGGTGTCAAAGAGGATGGCGGTACCGTCACCAAGATGGTGACCGACGTCGAAGTGACCTGTCTGCCCAAAGACCTGCCCGAATATCTGGATGTCGATATTTCGCAGCTCGAATTGAATGAGATGCTTTATTTGACCGATATCAAGGTTCCAGACGGTGTGGAGATTGTCGCGCTTGCGCATGTTGAAGAAGAACAGCAGGCCCAGCCAATCGTCTCGATTCAGTTCATCAAGGAAGAGATCATCGAAGAAGAGGTTCCGGAGGAAGAAGAGCTTGAGGCAATTGAGGGCGAAGAGGGCGAAGAGGGCGAAGCGCCAGCAGA
>Ga0255052_10000716_pt1 | contig 26123 bp, 18 predicted proteins | sample JV7_2_21_MG_FD_188632 | JGI IMG/M metagenome (GOLD analysis project Ga0255052, IMG submission 188632) | Seawater microbial communities from Jervis Inlet, British Columbia, Canada - JV7_2_21 | ecosystem: Environmental > Aquatic > Marine > Inlet | place: Canada: British Columbia | collected...
CCGTTGGTGTCACCCGTGTACGCCGACCTGTCGGGGTTGCCGCCGCTGTACATTCAGGTCGGCGAGGATGAAATCCTGCTCAGCGATTCGACGCGGGCAGCCGACAAGGTGAAGGCCGCCGGAGGAGATGTTGAGATCGAAATCTGGCCGGGAATGTGGCACGTGTTCCAGGCGTTCCTGCTTCAGGTTCCGGAGAGCAAGAAAGCCGCGAAGAAAATCGGCGCCTACGTACGTCGGTCGCTTAAATACGCTCCAGAAGAGCCCTGAATCGGGGCTGATCTTTTATGTTCGTGAAATCCGCATCTGACTCCCACATGCGTTTGTTGCGTGCACCTAGCTTTGCAGCTCTTTCGAGGCAGTCCAAAGCGGGTTCCACATTACCTGAAAGCGAGTGAAAGCAGGCTGAGTTGTAAAACACATTTGCCGAATTCGGATTCGCGGCCTGCGACCGGTTCAACCAGTCGAGGCCCGTTTTTTCATCGCCAAGATTGAGGTACGCAAGCGCACCGAGACACAAGGCTCGTGCATCATCGGGATGCAATTCGAGCGCGCGTTTGGCCCTGTCGAGGTGTTCTTCCAACAACTCGTTCGCGCGTTGCGAGTCACCCAGCGTGGCGAACATCGAGGCACCCAATGCCGGCGTTTGGTAATCCTCGGGGCGCAATTCTGCCGCACGACAGTACAAGGCTGCAGATTTCTCATATTGGCCGAGCGTGCGGGCCATTTGCGCATAAAAATGAATGGGCTCGAACAATCGTGGATTGATCGCAATAGCCTGGTCGAATTCAGCCTCGGCCTTGTCGTATTGCTCGTGAACGTAGTAGGCATAGCCACGCGCGCCGTGGGACTCTGCGAGGTGGGGCGCAAACTGTATGGCTTTGCGACTCGCCTCGTGGGCCTGATCTATCCATTTCGCCTCTTTATTGTGGTACCAGTAAGTATCCACGAATACATACGTGAGCCCTGCCCACGCGAGCGCGTATTCTGGATCTATACGAATTGCGGCCTCGAACATCTCGCGAGATTTTTCGAGGTGACCGGGCTCGGTGCGATGATACTGCTCACGACCGCGAAGGTAGAAATCCAACGCGTTGGCATCTTCCGTTGTTGACTGAATGGCCTGCTGTTCATCTGAAGTGAGCGTCAATTTCAATGCTTCGACGATGTGTGTGGCAATCTCGTCTTGTACCGCGAAGATGTCCTGCAATTCGCGATCGTAAGTCTCGGACCACAAGTGTCGGTCGTCTACGGCGTCAATGAACTGCGCCGTTATGCGAACGCGGTCTCCCGCCCGACGCACACTACCTTCAAGTACATGCCGCACCCCGAGCTGCCGCGCGATCGACGGCATATCGAGGTCCTTACATTTCAATGCAAATGATGAGGTGCGTGAGCAGACGCGTAGCGATTGCAGTCGTGCGAGAAGGTTGAGCAGCTCTTCAGATAAGCCATCGCTGAAGTATTCGTTCTCAGGGTCGCCGCTCATGTTGACGAAGGGCAGCACGGCGATCGATGCGTCGGCCGGCTCAGCACCCTCACCGGCGGCTTCAGTTACCTTGACGCCTTCCGGGGTTACATCGAGCACCCAGGCGAGGATGACCGCGATAGGAAAGCCAAGTCCCACCAGCCAGATGACCAGCGTGCCGGCCCAATCAGGAAGATGTAGCGGCTCGAGCGTGACATCGGCGATTTGGATCAGCACCCAGCCTACAACCAAGTAGGCAATGACGACCCGCACGACCTTGCGTCGTTTAACCTCTTCCCAGAATTTCGTAGCCCCACCCACAGGAGCCATTGTAGACGCTCAGAAGCCTGATTGCTTTTGCGAGTCGTCATACATCTTGGTGAGGAATGAACGAATTGCCGGTTCGGCTTCATCGCGCGTCATGAGTTTCTGTTTCTCCAGCACGATCGCCATGTCCTTGATCGATCGCTTGCCGTCGATCAGCGACATCATGAATGAGTAGATCTGTGTGGTCATCGCCTGACTGCGAAACGACTGTAGCAGTGGCACGGATTCCTTACCCGTTACAATCCAGTCGGGCAGGGCGAGATGCCGGGGTGGTGCTTCAACGCCACGTTCCTTGTACGCCGAGAACGAAAAGACCCTTTCCTGGCGACCGTGCCGGCTTGCCGGTGAGCACATGTAAGGGATTGTCGCGTCGCTGACGTATGGATCGCTGAAGCCATTCTCGGCAACAATCGCCTTTGTCTCTTCGGGGCTGTAGCGGCGCGCTCGCTCCGGACTTGCAAAGGCCAGTGAGCCGAAGTTGACCCAGCGGCCGTTCGGTTTCAGCAGGCCGTTAACGCGTGCAGCGAGAACTGGCAAGTCCTCGGTGATGATATCGATCAACCAGGGTGTCACCACGGTGTCGAACGACTGCTGTGCAAAAGGTGCGCGCAACGCATCACCCAAAACGAGGTGGAAGCCATCGCGGGCGACCTCTGGTGCCGACAGCGTTCGCAATACGGCATCATCCTCGAGCGACTTCGGCGCGATAGGGAATTCGTACATTTTCAGGGAATCGCCCCGCGTAACCGCCTGGGCCACCAGGAGCAACAGGGGATTGAAGTCCATGGCGACCGTGCTCGCGCAGTCCATCTGCATGTGCAGGTCGTATGCGAGACGACATGCGCCCGCGCCGAGCACGACCACGTTGCCGAGTTCCGCGCTCTCGTGCAGCACGGCGCGCAGCTGCTTCATTGACGCCTCGTTTTCATCGACGCCCCAGGACCAGTCGCGATGCACGTTCGCGTAATACGTGTTCAGCGCCTGGTCGGCAGGTAGCCGAGTGCGCAACGCGAGGTAGCTCTCGACGTTGCCGTGCAGTGATTGCAAGTCCACCGGTTGCAGCAACTTCTGCAGCGAGCGCCGATGCGAATCGGTGGCCTTCTTGTAGCGTTCGATGCGGCGTTTGGTCAACGGGCGCAGGTCCTTGTCGCCAAGCTCCGTTTCGAGTTGTGCCGATTCCTCGCTGAGCTTCTGCAGTGCGAACTGCAGGCGTCCGCGCCATTCGCCCAGGGTTGCCTGTGGCTCGGCGAACATCCACGGGATGCCATCGATAGATGGAAAGTCGATCTTGCAAGCGCTGCAACTGAACACGCCATCCTTTTCGGACAGTGGCGTTTTGTCACAACGTGGACAGGCAAGCAGCGTCTCAAGCATGGCGCGAGTATACCCGCAAAAAAAGACCGGTCATGTGACCGGTCTCATTTCTTCGCATAGCGAGGGTAGTGCTACACGGGGTTGCCGATCGTGCCATTACAAATCGGTGTAAAGGCCGTCAGGCTGTCCTGCATCGTCGCGTTGCCCAAGCCGTGATTCAGGAACACGTTGCCGAACTGTCCCTGTTCGCCGTGCAGTGCCATGTAGTTGAGCAGCACCGTATTCACAAGCAAATTGACGTTATTGGCCGCCGGGGTCGCCGCGCGTTGCACCGAGCCTCCTGCATCCATGTAACCGATCTGCTGGTGCATGGCCTGTTCTGCCGGCGTCGCACCGATGATCGTCGGCCTTCGTCCCGGGTTGTAGACGAGGAAGAAGGCTCCGGCAGTCGACGAGTTGTCACTTGACCACTCACCCTTGCCGCGGCCTGCCGCCGAGTTATCGATTGTGCCGTTCGAAGACAGCGAACCGTCACTGAATACGTACATCATCAGGGGAACACCCTGGCGTGCCGCATACTCAAGGCAGGCGCCCATGCAACGTCCGGCGCGTTCGTCCTTGACCTCGCCTTCTGCGCGCGCACCACCGTGGTAGTCGTAACCACCCATCTCGACCGTGCCAGCACCTGCGTAGCCGTTCACAACCAGCTTCATAATTGCCGCAGTCTTGCGAAATTCCTGGCCGTCTCTGCTGTTTTCGTTGAATTCAGCGGCCGTAAAGATGCCCGTAGGACCAACGATCTCCGGATCGAGACCCGGGTCGATCGGCACACCGCCGAAGCGATCAGCAATATCAGCCGACTTCAGGTAGCCACAACGGACCAACTCCTTGACGACAGCGTCCTGCGTAATCTGCGTGTTGACCTGATCCATCTTGCGATCCGAGATGCGATAAATCGACTCCATGACGGCCGTTGCATCGTCCTTCGACAAAATGCCGACAAGGTCACCCGTGTCGACGAGATTGACCACGTCACCAGGCCTGTCGACCTTGGTCGGTGTCAGGCTCGGGTCCATCAGCGATTGTGGCAACGTCGAGTTACCACCGGAAGCCGTGTTCTCAGAGCCGGTCAGCGTCAGAATCGAGCCGTCAGCACCGAGGCCACCCAGACCTGCACGCGCAATACCGTTCATCGGATTGTGCGGGTTGTTGCCTGTGTCATTGTCCGAACGTGCCGGAATGGCTGCGCCGTTGATGAACTGCTCATTACCAGCCGTCAGGCTGTTCATGATGCCGCGACGGAACGGGCTATCCAGATGGAAGCCCAGACCGAGGTCGAAGTTCTCGTACGGCAGGTTCAGCGTCGGATCGACGAGGCCCGGGACCATGTCACCCGGCAGACCCATCTTCCGGTAGCCAGCTGATGACAGGAAGTCCATCTGTCCGCCTTCCTGGCCGACAAGGACGTTCGAACCATTGATGTTCGCACCACCGGCAAGATCGAAACAGATGAACGGGATCTTGCCCGCGCCATTGGTTGCGATCTGGCAAGGATTCAGGAGCAGCGGGCTCAGATCACCCGACAAGGCGGCAGCCGCCTCGCGAGGATTAGAGAACATACTCAGAATGCCAGCGCCCGTCGTGTAGGCAGCGCCGGTCATGAAACCCTGCGCTACGAACTGACGTCGCGTGACAGGACGCGGATGGTCTGCGTGATACTGCGGCTCATCCAAGTGCCGTGCATTACGTTTCTTAGCCATAACTCTTATTCCTTTCCTTGTCCTGTCTCTTATTGAACGAGTGTCGTTGCGTTGCCGAGCATAGCCGCGCAGACACCCTTCGAAATTGCCCGGGTCGTACTGCCACCGGCGATCAGTCGATCCACGAGGTTGCTCGGTCGACTACCGTTGGCAGCAACCGATGCCAGCTCAGAGTAAACGTCGGCGTAAGCGGGCTGACTCGCGAGTCCGGTGCCCATGATCCCGTTGATCAGCGGGTCGACGAACTGGCTGCGATTAGCAACAGAGAACGCGGTCGCCGGAGCGGCATCGAAGTTGAAGCCGGGGAACATAGCCGGTGTCGTCGGGTCCGGATTGCCATCGGTGTTGACGAGGGCATCGCAATAAGCAATAGCCAGCTGCGCAACAGCAACCTGGTGTGACGACAGGAACGTGTTGATGTCCTCAACAGCCGGCAGTGATTGCCTGAGCTCCTGGTAGGTTACATCCACATTCTGGAAGTCCACCCAGTCGACTTCGGTCGCCGCTGAGAACGTTGCATTGATCTCATCGAAAGTCTTCATGCCGATCTGCGATGCTGGAGTGAGGTCGCCTTCGGTGACCACGAGTGTCGGATCTGCCGGGCGGTTGTAGCTGCTGCCGGCGAGTCGATCAAAGGTCAGGAAGAACTCATCGCTGTCCGGGCCTTTCTCTAGCGGCAATACCGCGCCCAACACTGACAACGGCTGGCCGAGTTCTTCAAACAACGACGCACTCAAAGTGTTGATCATCGTTGAATAACTTTGCCCAACCGGTGCTTCGAGTCCGTTCATGGCCACACGCAGGCCCTCAAGCGGAATACCTTCAGGCGTAGAGCCGTCGAGTGTCACGAAATGAGGCTTGTCGAACAGGTACGCATACGTGTCGTACTGGGCGACCTCAAACAGTATGTAAGACGACTGTGGCGCGGCGGAAATGATGTCCGAGATGTCGAACAGCAGGAAGAACTTCTCGCCTACACCCACATCGAAGTTCTGCGTGACCTGTTCCTGCGTCAACGCACGACGGTGAACAGCGGCAAGGCGAACAGTGCCTGCCCACGGACCATCGCCCGATACTTCGTTGCCGATGACAAACGCGAACGTATCCTGCCAGTCGATCAGGGTGCCACCGGGCACTGGGTCGACCTGCGAAACGAGATTGCCGTTGACGTAGATCTTGCGGCCTTCAATCGGGTCGTAGGTTGCTACAACGTGTTGCAGAGTCGCCTGCAGTACTTCGTCCGCATCTGGTGTGGACAGTGCCGGATCGCCATTCAGGCTCGTTTCGGTGCTGCGCAGCAGGAAGTCATAGTTGTACAAGGTCTGCTGTAACGTGAAGTTACGCGCCTGGTCGCCGGCCGAGTAGCTGACAATACGCGCCATTTCCTGCGTGACATTGGCCGGGATTACCCAGGCCTCGATCGTGAACTCACCCGATTCCTGGATAACGTCGTACATCTTCTTACTGGCTGTCGTCGTACCGCGAGCAATACCACCGTTGGTGGTGATGCCCCAGCCGCCGTACCAGGCCACTTCAGGTGACAGGTTCAGGTCGATCGCCGGGTCGACACCACTGCTGTCAAAAGCAACAAGGCCGTTACCCGTCTTGAATTCCCAGAGTGCGATCTGAGCATCTTCAAAACGGTTACCACCCGATGCGAGCGTACCGTCCGTGAGTTTCAGTGCCTTACTGAAGATAAGGTTCGGGTCGACAACTGTCGGCGTAATGCCATTGGAGAATGCCGTAATTGCATCTTCCATGACCTGCGCATCATTCGAGCAAGAATTGCTCCAGCAGTTATGGAACTCCGTACGCAGGCGGATCACGAGGCGTGAATTTGCCGGCGTGTCGAGATTGATCTTCGGCTTCGCCGCGTCATACGCGGTAACGATATCCGGATCGGCGAAGTACGGCTGTTGCGCGTTCGCAGACTCGGAGCTGTGACAGTTGGCGCAATAAACTGCGAGTACCGGATTGTGAACCAGCGTTTCGAACGAGCTCGGATCCAACGGGAAGTTCTTGCTGACGCCCGGGTCTTGTGACGGCGGTGGTGTCAGGATGATCTGGCGACCACCGCCTCCAGAGTCACCAACCCAGTTTTCGATCCAGGTCGTTATGATCGTGCCGCAAACGCCCGGGTCAGAAACCCAGCAGTTGTGGCCCTCGCCAACCTTTTCGACAACGCGTGACAACGTCGGCTGCTGCGTGTCGGTAACCGTCAGCGCGGCGTCGTAGGCCATGTTGACGTCGTCATTACGAACGAACATCGGCAACTGGCCGATCGACTCGTTGTGGCATGAGCCGCAACGGTCTGTGGTCTTGGCGTTTGCCCAGAATTCCTGCTGGAAACTGAGAACGTCGGCATCTCGAGCAACGGGTCCCGTATACGGGGCGTTGTTGGTCGGGCCTCCTGGAGGTGCCGCGGTGTTCGCCGTTTGTGCACCGCCGCCACAGGCAGAGATTACAAGACTGGTAGCAACAGCAAGGAGTACGTTTCTCAGCGGCGGCCGATCACGTCGTTCGATCGGTGCCGCCTGCATAGCAATGTCATTGTTCATTGTTCTGTCTCCCTACTGGCCCATGCAGTGAACGGCAGTCTGGGCAAAGACGTCTTTCATCCGATAGCCCAGAGTGGTCATGAAGTCGGTCGTCAGCTGGTCGGCCATGCTGCGATCCGCAATATTTTCCGGATCGCGCAGGCAAACTGCGCGGAAGACCTTGCGCACCTGGCAAGAAGCATATGCTTCACTGTTGCCGAGCTCTTCGCCCAGCGACTTCGCGCCGTAGCCGGAACCCGTCAACGACGGGCTGAAGCCCAGGTAGGCGTTCTGGCCGTTACGCCAGTAGTTGTCCCACTTGTCGTCCGGTGTGCGGAATCCTTGCGGGAAGTTCAGGTCGTTGTTGAAATACTTGGGCTGTACCGTGCCACCTGGCCCGGGGCCGGCAGCTGTGTACTCGAGGCGGCCTGCTACATCATCATAGTTGTAGTAAGCAAACGCCTGCGCCATCGGATCCATGCCCGTGTGGCAGCCAACGCAGTTATTCAGAAACAGGCGGCTGTCGCCACCCGGGCTACGAGGCACGTCCTGACGAATGCGGTCAGGCGAAAGTTTGGGATCGTGCATCTGCTCCATGTCATTACACATGTGATTCATCAACGTGAAGCGGAACATCGCGCGATTCGTACCGGCGATGAAGAACGCCTCGGCTGCTGCACGCGACGTAATGACGCCGGCCGTTGCTGATGCCGGAATGCCAGCGATGGATGACTGCGTTACATCAGTCAGTTCATCGCGCAGGTTGATGTTGTCAGCCTCGAGTTGCGCGTAGTGATCGTTGTTGGCAGCAGAGGGTCCGGACGCGACGACACCATTGTTACCGACATACGTCAGATTGGCGGACAGCAACGTATTGAACGGCACGTCGTCGCGAATCATTCCTATAACTGTCGCAATGTAGTCATTCAATGGGACAAACACGGACTGATCACGATTCGTCCATGGTGCGGCGAAGTTCTTCAACGTCACGTTGTAGAAATTCGCATTATCCATTGCGGTGAATGCCGCGGAACTCGCGGTACCTGGCAATGCAGGGTTAATCGCATCTTCCATCTGCTGCAATACCGCGTCAGTCGGCGGTACTCCTGCAAGACGGTCATGCATGCGTTTCGCCTGCTCCCTGTAGCCTGCCTGTGCCGGCGCCATCAGCGTCGTTGCCAGTACTGCAACGAGCGCCATGCGCCAAAGCGGCTTGGTCCATCCCTGGTCTTTGGCTTGTCTCATTTTTATACACGTCCTGTATTTCATAACACTCTGCCCACGAATTTATTCAATCCACCTAACGTGACTTATGCTTTCGAAGTTTTGGGAGGTTGACTGATACGTCGACAGACGTCTTCACCAACCTGATACTGCCCGATAAACCAAAAAATCTCCGTGAATGCATTCACAAGTCCTGCATTCATGAATCGGGTGGCGCCACAAAAATATTCGATCTGCTACCAATAAAGCAATTGCTGTGCCAGTCTGGCAAAATCGGCGAAATTGTTACGGAATGTTCTTAAAAAACAAAGTGTTAGGTGTGCCATATAGGTGTTAACCGAAACAACCATATGTCAAGTCAGTGTCTCCACTTTCGCACGGGGATTATGACCAGCGGAGCTAAGCTACTGATTGCATGGGATTCAGTAACTGTCGCCGAAGAGAGACAGGGTCAGAAAGTGACGCGACTTTCAAACAACAAACGAAAACGATCCAATGTTCTCGCGGCCTTGAGCTGTTGCTGAAACACACACTCACAATCCAAAAAAAAATTCGGGTGGAACTGTTTCCGGTTTTGCCACGTGTAACACCAGACGAGCATCAAATTCGATCGAAAAAGGACACTTAACTTTGCGTACTGTCGCCCTTTTTCCACATTACATCGTTCTTCGTACCTCACCTATACTGACGGGCGGATTGTGATCGCGTTAACGGTATATAGAGGACCACGCGTCCACACTAACGTCTTCCTCGCGACTCGCCAGGAAGACCGGGGTAACAGAATTATGAACAGGCAATCTCGACATGGATTTCGATTCGCCGCGCTGATTTCAGCGTCGGCGGCTATTGCTGCGTGCAGTCAGGGGGATGGGGTTAGTATCGGAACGGGACAGGATGCGGATCCTGTCGTCATCGATTTCCCGGTCGCCTACATTCGCGCACCTATTCCTGTGGATGACAATGGTGATTTCGCGCAGGAAGACCTGCGTGAGCAGATCACCTTCGATTTCGGTGCGGACCTTTTCTATCGCGATCGCGCTTCTCCGAGTGCCGAAGCAATTAACATCACCGGCGAACTGACCCAGGGCCTTGCCGCGATCCGCGACGTAGAGATCGCCTACGATGGCAGTGCGCTGGTTTTTGCCATGCGCTATCCGTTCGACCCGAATGCCGATGAAGAGGACCTTCCGACCTGGAATATCTGGAAGTTCACGTTCGACGGCAGTGTCCTGGAGCGTGTCATCAAGTCTGACCTGACCGCAGAAATCGGCCACGACATCATGCCGAAGTACCTGCCGGACGGACGCCTCATTTTTACCTCGACGCGACAGACGCGTTCACAGGCCGTACTGCTCGATGAGGGCAAGCCCGGCTTCCCGGCAATGGACGAGGATCAGAACGAATTCACGTTCAATGTCCACGTCATGAATGATGATGGCAGCGGTGTTGAACAGCTGACCTTCAACCAGAGTCATGACCTGGATCCAGCACCAATGGGCAATGGCCAGATCGTGTTTTCGCGCTGGGACCACGCTGGCAATAATGATGAAGTGAACTTGTACCGGATGAATCCGGACGGTTCGGCACTCGAAATGTTGTACGGCGCACAGAGCCACGCAACAGGTACAAATGGCGAAATCGTACAGTTCATGCAGCCGCGCGAGCTCGAAGATGGCCGCGTCATGACGGTCATTCGCCCTTTCACCGACACTGAAGGTGGCGGCGAACTCATCGCAATCGACACACCGCAATACCTCGAAAACACTCAGCCGACTGCGCCGAATATCGGCATTCTCAACGGGCCGGCCCAAGAAGATGCCACGATCAACCAGGTATCCACTGAACCCGGCGTACCGTCACCCGGCGGACGCTATGCGTCGGTCTACCCGATTCTTGATGGCACAGGTCGCCTGATTGTCAGTTGGAGTCAGTGTCGCCTGCTCGAGCAGCTGATGGATGATGGCGACCCGCTGACCGACGACACACTTGTCACCCCCTGCACGCAGGATCGACTGGCGATGCTGTTTGTACAACCCGATCCGGCCAACCCGGTAACACCCGACGTCGGCACGTATGTCGTGGCCCCGCCGCTCTACGGCATCTGGATGTACGATCCGCGCGACGATACACAGTTGCCGATCGTGCCCGGTGAGGAAGGCTTTGTTTTCACGGAAGTCGTTGCAGCCGATCCGAAAATCGCGCCGCCCGCGATACCCGACGGCAGCAACGCGTTCCCGCTGGATCCGACAATCGCAGATGCGGCCGAAGCTGTGCTGAGCATACGTAGTGTGTATGACTTCGATGGTGGTGCCGTTGTCGACATTCCGACAATGGCCGACCCGTTGCAGACGGCAGCTGCGTCCAGGCCAGCACGTTTTCTGCGCATCGAGAAAGCCGTGTCTATTCCCGACGATGATCTTGTCGATCTCGACAATACAGCGTTCGGTGTAACGACTCAGTTTGGCATGAAGGAGGTTATCTCCTACTCGATGATCGAACCCGATGGCTCGGTCATGGTTAAGGTTCCGGCAAATGTCGCGCTACAAGTCAGTGTGACCGATGAAAATGGAAAACGCATAACGGCACGCCACGAGAACTGGATTTCCCTGCGTCCTGGTCAGGAGCTCAAATGCCATGGTTGTCACCTCGGCAACAGTGGACTCTCGCACGGTCGCTACGAAGCGTTTGACTCTGCATACGAAGGCGCCCAGGCAGGGTGGCTCGAATTCCCGAACACAGACATGCAGTGGTTTATTGGTACGCCGGGTGAGACGATGGCCGAGGTTCGTGCACGCGTAACCTGCGCAAATGATGGTTGCTCATCGATCGAACCGTCGATGAACGCCATATATCGTGATGTCTGGACCGCCGATCCGACGGTCCGTGCGACCAACCTCGACATCGACATGCTGTACACAGATTTGACGACGCGGTCGCCGACATCGGTGGCTTGCCAGCAGGATTGGCAGGCGCACTGCCGCAGTGTCATCAACTACGAGTCCGTCTTGCATCCGCTGTGGAGCCTGCCGCGTCCGCAGTTTGACGCCATGGGTGCACCGATACTCGATGGCAACGGGGTGCAGGTCGACAGGCAGTGCACGCTGTGCCACACGCAGATCGATCCGGCCGACGGCATGACGGTAATCGTCCCGGCTGGTCAACTCGAACTAACCGACGGGCTTTCGCCCGACGAACCGGATCACTTCCACGCCTATCGCGAACTGTTAGCAACTGATAATCTTCAGGAACTGGTCAATGGCGCACTGGTCGATGCGCAACAGCAAATTGGTGTCGATATCGACGGGAACCCGATATTTGACGTGATTCCGATTCCGTCTCCGGCGAGCGCTGCCGGCGCTCGGGCGTCGGGAGATTTCTTCGGACGATTCGAAAATCCGAATAACTTGGAGCACTACGGTGTTCTGTCTGGCGCGGAGAGACGCTTAATTGCGGAATGGTTAGATGTCGGAGCCCAGTACTACAATAATCCTTTCGACGTCCCGCAGTAGTCTGTTCACCTGGTGTGCTTGTCTTGTAGCTCTGACGCTGCTGGCATTCGCACCCGGACACGCAGAGGCCGCCGACGAAGTCCTTCGCAAAGTGGCGGTTGCTGATCCGTATCTCGAAATGCATACGGGGCCGGGCCGCGGCTACCCGATATTCAATGTTGTCGATCGGGGTGACCAGGTCGAGATCCTCATGCAGCGTACTGACTGGTACCAGGTGCGTACAGACCGGGGCATCGAAGGCTGGGTCGACCAGGCACAGATGGAGTTGACCCTCAATCCGGATGGTTCGGAAGTCGACTTCGCACGAGCCACTCTCGAGGACTTCACCAACGCCAAATGGGAGACCGGCATCCTGGCCGGTGACTTCGGCGGTGCGAATATCGTATCGCTCTACGGTGGCTACTCGCTCAACCCGCATGTCTCGATAGAGGTATGGGGTTCACAGATTTTGGGAAATTTTTCGAATGGCTGGATGGGCAGTGTTAACGTCGTCCATGAAACCTGGCCGGACTGGCGATTTTCGCCATTCTTCACACTGGGCGCCGGAGTCATTCATACGTCGCCCAAGTCGACGATCATCCAGGGTGATGATCGCACCGACCAGGTAGGGCATGTGGGTGCAGGTCTGAGGATTTACGCCTCACGACGTTTTTTGTTCCGTGTTGAATACAAAAGTTACGTGGTGTTCACGAGCCGCGACGAGAATGAGGAAGTAGAAGAATGGAAAGCCGGTTTCGCGTTCTTTTTCTGATCACTTGCGTGATCATGCTCTCGGGCTGTGCAGCCACGAAGAATCTGTTCGGCATCGGTGACGATGAGGCGCCGCCGCCATCATCGGCGCCGCCCGGGGAAGTAGTCGATCCACAGGTCGAACGTCGTGAGATCAAAGAGCCCGCGATCGATCGCGAAGACTTCGAGATTGGCGTATTCGCCGGCCTCATGAGCATCGAGGACTTTGGCACTGATACGTCGTATGGCGTGCGGATTGCCTATCATGTCACCGAAGGTTTCTTCGTCGAAGCGACGGCCGGACAATCCGAGGCCGGCCTGACGAGCTTCGAGGTTCTGTCGGGTGGCGCGTTGCTGTTCGAAGACCGCTCGTTGACCTATTACAACCTCAACCTCGGCTACAATATTCTGCCGGGCGAGGTCTTTATAGGCGAAGGGCGCGCCTACAACACGAATTTCTACCTAATCGCAGGACTCGGTTCGACAAATTTCGCTGATGACGATCGCTTTACGGTCAATTTCGGTGCGGGCTTTCGCTTTCTGTTGACCGACTCCGTTGCGATACACGTGGATTTCCGGGATCACCTCTTCGATATTGACATTCTGGGTCGTGAGAAGACGACGCATAACCTCGAGGGCACGATCGGCGTAACGATGTTCTTCTGAGGCAGGGGTCACGGTTCGACGCGCAAGCGGACGATACAGTAGGGGTATGAGTATGAACATCAGAACAATTTGCCGATTTGTGCTGATTCTTGCGGTGCTTGCCGGCACAGCGAGTTGCGGTGGTATCGAGCCCTGGGTGAAACCCTACGAACGCGACCGACTTGCCGATCCAATCATGGCACTCGATATGGATCCTGTCTCCAGCGCCTACCTGCAGCACGTCTACGAGGCCCGCGAAGGTGCGCGTGGCGGTGAGGGTGCGGCCGGTGGCGGTTGCGGCTGCAACTAGGGGCGCCTGAGTAACCGTGAATTTGCGACGTGGCATATTTGTTTCGGCCCTGGGTCTGCTGTTAGGCAGTAACGCCCTGGCCGGCGTGCTGCCCGAAGATCGCAGCGACATCCTGTATCACCTGTACGACGGTGGCGGCGTCCAGATTGACGGACCGTCCGTCCTCATGCGCAAGCAGCTCGGCAAAAGTACATCATTCGTCGGCAACTACTATGTCGACATGATCAGCTCGGCATCGATCGATGTCATTACGACGGCCAGCCCGTACTCTGAGGAACGCACGCAGTGGTCGCTCGGCATGGACTACCTGCGTGGCAATACGACGATGACCGTCGGATACACAAGCAGTGTCGAGTCGGATTTCGACGCCAAGACCTACAGTTTTTCGGTCAGCCAGGACATGTTCGGCGACATGACGACGCTTACCCTGAGTTATGCGCTCGGTGATGACGTTGTCGGCCGTTCGGACGATCCGTCGTTTGAGCGCGACGTGGACCGCCAGCATTACGGCGTCGGCCTGACGCAAATTCTGACGCGCAATCTCATTGCTACGCTGAATTTCGAGACGATCACCGACGAAGGATTCCTGAATAATCCGTATCGATCCGTGCGTTACGCGGATGCAGGTTCGGCGAGAGGCTTCAGTTTCGAGCCCGAGCTATATCCCAATACACGTACGAGCAACGCATTTGGTCTGCGCATGAGGTACTTCATGCCGTACCGCGCGGCGCTGCAGGGTGAGTATCGGTACTTCACGGATACGTGGGACATCGAGTCGCATACAGCCTCACTCAGTTATACGCATCCGATCGGGCCCTTTGTGGTGCACGCGAAGTATCGCTACCACGACCAGACCGGTGCACATTTCTATTCAGACTTGTTTGAACGTTCCGAGGCGACGAACTTCCGTGGCCGTGACAAAGAGCTTAGCCCGCTGACGAGCCAGACATTTGGCATTGGCGGCAGTTACGAGTTCATCAGTGACCCCGATAGCTGGGGCTTCATCAAACGCGGCACGGTGAACGTGTCCTACAATTTCCTGTCGATTGACTACGATGACTTTTCCGACATCAGCGCAGGCCAGCCACTTGGCATGGAGCCGCTGTACCAGCTCGAAGCGGACATCATCCAGATATTCTTCTCGTTCTGGTACTGATGCAGGAGCCCGCTCGGGGCCTTTTCTGATGTTACGATTGCACCCCATGTACATCCTTATTGTCTTGTTGGTGGCGTTGGTTGGCGCATTCGCCGTTCTGTACAACCGGCTCATTCGTAGTCGTAATCGTGTTGATACAGCCTGGAGCGACGTCGATGTGCAGTTGCAGCGTCGCCACGACCTGATTCCACGGCTTGTCTCGTCCGTTGATGCCTATGCCAAGTACGAGCGTGCAACACTGGAGGCCATCGCCGAGCTGCGCTCGGAAGCGATGCGTGTCACTGACCTGGATGCCCGGAGCAAAGCAGAAGAACAGCTCAGCACAGGCGTGCAAAAATTGATCGCGCTGGCCGAGAGCTATCCCGATCTAAAGGCGAACGAGAACTTCCTCAATCTGCAGAACGAGCTGGTGGAAACCGAAAACTACCTGCAGTTCGCCCGTCGCTATTACAACGGTTCGGTACGTGACTACAACACGATGACCGAGACAGTGCCGAGTAACATCGTGGCGGGAATGTTCAATTTTGACGCGCGCAGTTTCTTTCAGAAATCGTCGGACGATGCGGCCAACGTTCCGCTTGTCAATCTCGGGCCTGTTGAATGAAGAGACTCGCCGCGTTCTTGTTGTTACTGTCATTTGCCGCGCATGCGGACGAACGCATTCTCGAATTTCACAGCGACATCCTGATCATGCAGGATGGCTGGATCGACGTCACAGAGACCATTCGTGTACGCGCAGAGGGTAATCGCATTCGCCGCGGCATCTATCGTGACTTCCCAACAGAGTATCGAGACAAGCGTGGCAACAATTACGAGGTCGGATTCGAAGTCTTGTCGGTTCTGCGCAATGATGCCGTAGAAGACTTTCATTCGCAGGGCATTCGCGACGGTATGCGTGTCTACTTCGGTAGTTCGAACCGTTACGTCGATTCCGGCGAACACACTTACACGTTCCGCTACCGCGCCAGCCGCATGCTCGGTTTTTTCGAAAATCATGATGAGTTGTACTGGAACGTAACGGGTGTGAACTGGGAGTTTCCGATAGACAGCGCAAGTGCGACTGTCGCTTTCGGTTTCGATGTGTCCGCCAATGACCTGACCGCCGAGGCGTACACCGGAGCATTTGGTTATTCCAATCGTGATTACACATCGAGAATCGACAGCTCTGGTCGGGCGTACTTCGAGACGACCAAGATGCTGCAACCGTTAAACGGATTGACCATCGTTGTCGGTTGGCCAAAGGGCCATGTAGAAGCGCCGTCCGATATGCAACGCCTGGGGTGGCTGCTCAAAGACAACACCAACTTGCTGGTTGCACTGCTCGGGTTCGCATTGCTGCTCGGATACTACATTCCGGTCTGGGTGCGCTTCGGCAAAGACCCGGAGCCGGGCGTGCTCGTAACACGCTATGAGCCACCCCAGGGGCTCTCACCCGCATCGCTTCGCTATGTGCGACACATGTACTACGACGACAAAGTCATGACCGCCGCTATCGTCAATCTCGGCGTGAAAGGTTACCTGCGCATCGACGTAGAGGAGGGCTCCGACGGTTTCCTGGGTTTTGGCAAGGAAAACGATCATTACTTCCTGGCCAAAACAGATCCGGGCAAGAACGCCCCAGCGTTGGCACCCGGTGAACAGGAGCTTTACGACAGCCTGTTCAAAGGACGAAATACGATCAAGCTGGATCAGGAGAACCACGAGGAGCTCGGCGAAGCGAAAAGCGCGCACAAACGGTCGCTGGCGAAGGACTACAAGCAGAAGTATTTTAAGTTCAATGGCCTTCTGAACATCCCGGCGATTCTGCTTTTTGTGGTGACGGCCGTCATTTCACTGACCGCGGGGCCGAGTCCATTCTCGATTCTCGTTATCATCCTGATGGCGGTCACGACGATCGTCTTCGCCGTCATAATGAAACGTCCCACGTTGCGTGGCCGCAAGCTGCTCGACCAGATGCTCGGATTCAAGGACTACCTCGAAATTGCAGAGAAGCACGAATTGGAACTTCGCAACCCGCCTGAAAAAACACCCGCTTTGTTTGAGGCGTACCTGCCATACGCGTTGGCGTTGGGGGTTGATCAGAGTTGGGCAGAAAAATTTGCCGACATCCTGTCGGCAGCGCGCCAACCGGATGGTTCGGCATACCACCCCGCTTGGTACAACGGTACATGGAGCAATATGGATCTAAGCAGCGCAACGAGTAGCCTCTCCAGCAGCCTCAACACGGCCGTGACGCACTCGGTCACACCGCCGGGCTCTTCGTCCGGTGGCGGTGGCGGTGGCTTCTCCGGCGGTGGCGGGGGTGGCGGAGGAGGAGGAGGCTGGTAGTGCGCGTTGCTCTGGGTATTCTGCTCTCTGCGCTCGTTGCCGCTGGTTGTGAGGCTCCCACACCGACAGCAGACAGTGTGCTCATTAACGGTGCCGTGTACACAGTCGACGCGGACCGGTCCTGGGCCGAGGCGGCAGCCATCACCGACGGTCGCATTGTGTTCGTCGGTTCCAGCGATGATGCTCAAGACCGGATTGGTCCCGAAACCGATGTCACCGACCTCACCGGGCAGATGTTGTTGCCCGGTTTTCACGATTCACACGCGCATGTACTCATTGGGGTCTATACCCGCGAGAACTGTGATCTGTTGCGCGTACCCACGCTGGACGAAGTAAAGGCAGTGCTCGCAGAGTGCATCAACCTGCAGGGCTTTGGCGAAGACCGCTGGGTCCTCGGCGGTGGCTGGGGCGAATGGCTGTTCGAGAAAATGAGTCCTGACAAGTTGCTGCTCGATCAATTGTTTCCGGACAGACCCGTCTACCTCGAATCCAGTTACGGGCATTCTGCATGGGTAAACAGCCGTGCGCTGGAGATCGCTGGAATTCACCATGAAACGGTCGCAGGCGATGATGGCGTCATCGTGCGCGATTCGGAGACGGGCGAAGCGACCGGGACACTGCACGATTCGGCCATGATGCTGGTGGAGAATCACCTGCCGGAAATGACGCCGGAATTCGGCATCGAATCCGTGCGTGCGGCCATCGACATGCTGCACCAAAACGGCGTTACCGCTGTCATCGAGCCGGGACTGGATGAGAGATACTTCGAGCCAGTGCTGACGCTGGCGGATGCGGGAGAGCTCGATGTTCGGGTGCTTGCGTCGATTTCGCCAATCGCCTGGCACGCAGGAACTTTTGACGATGCCATTTATCAGTTCGTAGAAAACCGGGCAAAGTGGCGCCGTCCTAATCTCGATGTCGATTCGGTCAAGATCTACATGGATGGCGTTATCGAGGCCGGCACGAGCCCGTTGCTCGAACCCTACTTACATGAAGAATATGGATCCGGCCCATTTTTCTACACGCAGGAAAAAGTCAACGAGTACTTTTCGCGCCTCGACGCGCTGGGATTGCAGATACATGTGCACGCCATCGGCGACGCGGCTGTGCGCCGTGCTCTCGATGGGTTTGAGGTCATGCGCGAGCGCAATGGTATGTCGGACAACCGGCACCACATGACGCACTTGCAGTTGATCCATCCCGACGATCGGCCGCGTTTCGGCGAGCTCAACATCGGTGCCACGTTCCAGGCGTTGTGGGCGTATCCCGATCACAACGTCCAGATCCTGGACCTGCCACTGCTGGGCAAGGAGCGTGCCTGGCAGATGTACCCTATACGCAGCGTCCATGAGGCCGGTGGGCGCATCAATGGCGCCAGCGATTACTTCGTGAACCCGGTCGATCCGCTGGTATCTATTGAGGTAGCGGTAACCCGTCAGGATCCGTACCTGGACAGCGGGGACGTGTTGAATGAGGATGAGCGCGTCGACCTCGCAACGATGATCGACGCCTACACGATCAACGGCGCGTACACGATGAGCCTTGAAGACGAACAGGGTTCGATTGAAGTTGGCAAACGCGCTGACCTGGTTGTGCTCGACCGCAATCTGTTCGAAATCACGCCGTATGAAATCTCGGATGTGAATGTAACAATGACGATCTTCGACGGTCGAACCGTTTATCGCAAACCCGAGTAGTCAATGAACAGACCTGTATACAGCATGCGGCCACGCCGCCAGAGCGCTATTCCGAACGTGATATTCATCCTGCTTATTGCCAACGGGCTCGTGTTCGCGTTGGAGCAGTTCAATTGGCTATATCTAAGGAACCTCTTCGCACTTTGGCCGGTCGGGAGCGAGCGATTCATGCCGTGGCAGTTAGTTAGCTACGGCTTTTTGCATGACCCGAGGGGTCTGACGCACATCTTCTTCAACATGTTTGCGTTGTGGATGTTCGGTCGCGAACTGGAAATCATGATGGGTCAAAAGCGATTCCTGACCTACTATTTTACCTGCGTCGTCGGCGCCGGTCTGGTGCAGCTGATCGTCGCGGGTACGCAAGGTGGGCTGGATCCGACGGTGGGTGCTTCGGGCGGTATTTTCGGCATTCTGCTTGCCTACGGTCTCGCGTTCCCGAATCGTATAATCATGCTGATATTCCCACCCATACCGATGAAGGCGAAGTACTTCGTGCTGTGTTACGGGTTGCTCGAGTTGTATCTCGGCTTGAGTGGAAACGCCCCGGGTGTTGCCAACTTCGCACACCTTGGTGGTATGCTTTTCGGCTTCCTGCTGCTGTATTACTGGCGACAACCGAGACGACGTGGTTAACGTGAACGCACTGGCAGTGGCGACCTTTTGGGTAGCAGAGACATCTAACCATTATTGATATCGACGTGGGAGACACCATGAGCATCAAACGCAGAGACTTCCTTGGCCATATGGCAGCGGGCAGCGCGGTCCTGACCGTGCCGGCATTCCTTGGCGGGTGCAGCATCCAGCAGGCGACAGCAGTGGCCGACCCAACGCCGGAAAACCCGTTTATGGACTGGTTTGGCGTCGACCAGGCAACGGTCGCCAGGGTCATGTCGGAACTGACCGCCAATGGCGCAGATGCTGCAGACCTCTACTTCCAGCACACGAGATCCAATTCACTCTCGCTCGAAGATGGCATCGTCGCCAACGCGAATTCGAATATCCAACAGGGCGTTGGGCTGCGAGTCGTTATCGGCGAGCAGACCGGTTACGCCTTTACCGAGGACCTGACTCTACCGTCCATGCTCGCTGCGGCACGCACGGCATCGGCGATTGCGAATGGTAGTCGGACCGTGGCACCGCAGTCATTCACGCCGAAAGAAATGGGTGGCTTGTACACGACGACCGTCCCGTGGGCAGATGTCGGTATCGATCAGAAACTGCCGGTCCTCAAGTACATCGAGGAACAGGCGAAGGCGAAGGATCCTGCTGTCGACAAGGTATCGGTCTATTGGGCCGACAGCGATGAGCGCGTGATGATCGCGACACTCGACGGCGTCCTGGTCACAGACCACAGGCCGATGACGCGGGCAACCGTCCTCGTGACGGCGAAGAAGGGTGAGGAAGTCCAGTCGGGGTACTCGAATATCGCGGCGCGCGAAGAATTTGGTTGGTACACCGAAGAACGCCTCGACACGATGATCCAGGAAGCAGTTGATCGCACGATGATCCTGTTCGATGCGCGTCGTCCGCCTGCCGGCGAAATGCCCGTGATCCTGGCCGCTGGCGCCAGCGGCATCCTGCTGCACGAAGCTATTGGCCACGGCATGGAAGCTGACTTTAATCGCAAGGGCACGAGTATTTATTCAGACATGATCGGCAAGAAAGTCGCGGAGCCCTTCGTAACGGTCGTCGACCAGGCGACGATTCCGCGCGAACGCGGTGCACTGAATTACGATGATGAAGGCAACAAGGCCGGCCGCACGGTAATGGTCGAGAACGGCGTTCTCAAGTCCTACCTGCATGATCAGATCAGCGCGAAACAATACGACCTGCAACCAACGGGTTCAGGAAGGCGGCAATCTTACCGGTATTCGCCGATGCCACGCATGAGCTGCACGTTCATGGAGGATGGTCCGCACACGAAGGAAGATATTATCGAAGCGGTAGACAATGGCATTATTTGTGAGACGTTTACGAACGGCCAGGTACAGATTGGCGCAGGCGACTACACGTTCTACGTCAAGAACGGCTGGCTCGTCGAGGGTGGCCGGGTTACGGCGCCCATCAAGGACGTCAACATCATCGGCAACGGTCCCGAGTCGCTGAAGCGCATCACGATGGTTGCCAACGACGCGCGACTCGACACGGGTGGTTGGACCTGCGGCAAGAACGGTCAAAGCGTGCCGGTGTCCCAGGGTATTCCAACCGTGCTCGTCTCCAACATGACAGTAGGAGGCGAAAATGCCAGCTAATCTCAAAGACCAGGCGGCGCACGCCGTTGAGCTTGCACGTAAATCCGGCGCCGAAGATGCATGGGCAAACGTGAATCAAAGCCGGGATGTCGAATTCGAGTACCGTGATGGTGCACTCGAGAAGGTCAAGGACACGACATCGCGTACGCTCGGTGTGAAGATCTATGCCAATGGCCGCTATTCGAGCCACCAGACGACCGACATGAATCCCGATCGCCTGGGAGGCTTCATCAATGAGGCCGTCGCAATCACGCGTGCACTCGAGCCGGACGACTTCCGCAGGATTACGCCCGAAGAGCTGTTTGCGAATCGACCCACCGACAATCTTGATCTTGTTGATGACACGGTCGCAGTGCTGGATAGAGACCAGCGCCTGGCGTGGTGCGAGGCACTCGACACTGTATCGACCGGGCACGAGCGAGTTATCTCGGCGACAGCCGGGGTCCATGACGGCACGCAACAGTCAGCGTCAGCGAGTAGCAACGGTTTCGTTGGTTCGCAGCAGTCGACCTACTGCTGGTTTGGATCGAGCGTGACGCTCCGGGACGCGGGCGACAAGCGCGCGGAAGACGGCTTCTATGCCGGCGGTGCGCATGTTGCCGATTTGCCAGATGCGGCATCGGTTGGGCAAATCGCACTCGACAGGGCACTGTCGCGTCTTGACTCGGAAAAAGGCCCGACTGTGAAGACGGCCATGATTGTCGACTCGCGTGCCGCGACGTCGCTGATCGGGCGCCTGATGCGCCCCGCCAACGCGCGCAGTGTTCAGCAGGGACGGTCTTTTTGGGCACCACTTATTGGCGAGCAGGCGTTTAGCGACAAGTTGACGATTGTTGACGATCCGCTGATTAAGCGCGGAATGGCGTCGCGCCACTATGACGGCGAAGGCATTTCAGCGAAGGCGCTACCGATTATCGAAAACGGTGTCGTGAAAAATATCTATGTCGACACCTACTATGGCCGCAAAGGCGATATGGCGCCGACAACCGGATCGGCATCAAACCGCCGTATAGCTTTGGGAGAGCAGTCCCTGGAGCAATTGATGGCAGCGGTGGGCAATGGCGTTTACGTAACGTCGTGGCTCGGTGGCAATGCCGATTCCACAACGGGCGACTTCTCGCTCGGGTTGCGTGGCCACATGGTGGAGAACGGACAGATCGGTCGACCCGTTGGTGAGATGAACGTCACGGGTAATTTAAAAGACCTGTTCGGCAAGCTTGAGATGGTCGGTAACGATCCGTACCCGTATTCGTCGACACTGGCGCCGTCACTGGTGTTTGTCGACGTCGATTTCTCGGGCGCGTAGCGCCTACGCCATTAAACCGCCGTCGATAGGTATCGCGGTTCCTGTTATGTGACTCGCGGCATCGCTGGCGAGAAACAGTACGAGACCTGCGATATCTTCGGGCGTTGCGATCCGGCCATTGGGGCTGCCTTCGGCCAGTTCTGCCAGGAAGTCATCCACATCTTTGTCTTCTTCCTCCGCGCGAACGGCCAGCATCGGAGTGTCAACGCCGCCAGGACAAATAGCGTTGACGCGCACATCGTCGTCGGCGTGATCGAGAGCCATCGAACGGGTTAGTTGGATGAGCCCGCCCTTGCTGGCGCAATAGGCGAGAGCACGCTTGCCGCCCTCGAGCCCCCATACCGATGCGATATTGATGATGCTGCCGCCTCTCTGCAGCAGATGCGGCAACGCCGCCCTGGACAAATAGAATGGCACGTCGAGGTTGATGATGAGCGTATCCCGCCATTTCTCATCGGTGATTTCCTCAGCGTTTCCGGGAATCAATACGCCTGCGGCATTTACCAGGCAGTCTATTCGCTCGTACTCGTCGACGGTGTCGGCAACCAGTTCGTCGCAGTCATCCGATTCCTCGAGTTCACCGGCCCAGGTGGAAATTTGCTCCGAGACATCAGCGACCTCTTCGAGCCGACCTTCGTGGCGGCCCGCCGCCATAACGGACCAGCCGGCGTCGGCAAATGCGATGGCGATGGCTGCGCCTATTCCGGAGCTTGCACCCGTAACCAGGGCAACGTTCATATCGAGACTCTTCATCCAATGATCGTGTCATTATAGACGGATATCCGACCATGACAGATAGCACACTAAATAGTCTGGGTTGGCGGCCGCACTTCTCCGCGCAGCTCACAGAGGCCGAAACCGACACCTTGCAGGTGGCCCGTGTAATGGCCGTACATCGTGGGCGAATAGATGTTGCCGGAGCAGAAGGTGACTCAAGTATCTCTCTGACCGGAAAAAGCGCGGCCCTGGATATCACCGTGGGGGACTGGTTGCTGATCGACACCAATGGTCCGGCGGTGAACAGGCGACTCAAGCGATTCGGCTTGTTTCAGCGTCGCGCAGCAGGAACGTCTGGTGACGTGCAACTCATCGCCGCAAACGTAGACACCTTGTTCGTCGTTACGTCCGCCAACCGCGACTTCAACATCGCTCGTCTTGAGCGTTATCTCGCTATTGCGCATGACGCGGGCGCGCATCCCGTCATTGTCATAACCAAGGCCGACACGGTCGAGTCGGTAACAGAGTTCGTCCAAAATGCGTCACAGCTGTCACCAGGTTTGCTCGTCGAGCCACTCGATGCGCGCGACGCGGACCAGGTCGCCGTATTGTCGCCATGGTGTGAATCAGGACAGACGGTGGCGCTGGTGGGTTCATCGGGCGTCGGCAAGTCAACGCTGGTCAACACCCTGACCGGCGCTCACCTGGGGACCAGCGGCATTCGGGAAGACGATCAGCGCGGTCGGCACACGACAACCGGTCGCTCGATGCATCGATTGCCAGGCGGTGGCTGGTTGATCGACACGCCAGGGATGCGGGAGTTACAGCTGTATGACGTCGCCGATGCGCTCGAGGACGTGTTTTCCGAGATCACTGAGCTCGCCAGTGACTGCCGGTTTTCGGATTGCACACATGTGAGCGAGCCAGGCTGCAAGGTACTCGAAGCAATTGATCGTGGTGCGTTGGACGCTGCCCGATTAAAGCGCTTTCACAAGCTCCTGTCGGAAGATCGGCACAACACGGCGAGCATTGCGGAACGGCGAGCCCGGGACAAGCATTTCGGCAAGCTGGTCAAGTCCGTGATAGCTGAAAAACGGCGCGAGAAAAGCAACAAGTAGCGCGGAATGCCTATATAATGCGCCACCTTTTGCGGCGCCCCGACCATGTTCCCCACAGACAAAATTCGCAATATTGCGATCATCGCTCACGTTGATCACGGCAAGACCACGCTCGTCGATCGGCTGTTACAGCAGTCCGGTACGCTGGACGCGCGTGCCGCTGCGCCTGAGCGAGTCATGGATTCAAATGAGCTCGAGCGCGAACGCGGCATTACAATTCTCTCCAAGAACACGGCTATACAGTGGAATGAGTGGCGCATCAATATCGTGGATACGCCGGGACATGCCGATTTCGGCGGTGAAGTCGAGCGCGTGTTATCGATGGTCGACGGCGTGCTGCTGCTTGTCGACGCGGTCGAAGGCCCGATGCCGCAGACGCGGTTCGTAACGCAAAAGGCATTTGCCCAGGGCTTCACGCCGCTCGTTGTCATCAACAAGATCGATCGTGACGGTGCCAGGCCGGGGTGGGTGCTCGATCAGACGTTCGAGTTATTCGATCGGCTCGGCGCGACGGACGCGCAACTCGATTTTCCGGTCGTTTATGCATCAGCACTTCAGGGCTACGCCGGGCTTGGCCCGGAAGTGAGAAGTGGCGACTCTCTGCCGTTGCTCGAGGCGATCGTAGAGCATGTGCCAGCGCCCGATGTGCAGCCTGACGGCGATCTGCAACTGCAAGTTTCGAGCCTCGATTACAACTCCTACGTAGGTGTACTCGGCATTGGCCGCATCAGCCGCGGCGTTGCGAAGGCGAATGCCCGAGTCACGATTGCCAGGCCCGACGGGACAGCCAAGAATGCGAAGCTGGCGCATTTATTCGGCTTCAACGGTCTGGAACGCATACCGGTAAAGGAGGCCGGAGCGGGCGATATCGTTGTATTCAGTGGCATTGAGGACCTGCAGATCTCGGACACGATTTGTCCGCGTGACCAGCCCGATGCCCTGCCAGCTCTGCAGGTCGACGAACCGACTATCAGCATGACCTTCCAGGTTAACAAGTCGCCGTTTGCCGGCCAGGATGGCAAGTATCTTACGAGTCGCCAGATCCAGGCGCGGCTTGACCAGGAGCTGAAACACAATGTCGCGCTGCGGGTTGAGGAGACCGGCGATCCCGACAAGTTTCGTGTTTCGGGGCGTGGTGAACTTCACTTGTCCGTGCTTATCGAGACGATGCGCCGCGAGGGCTACGAACTGGCCGTATCGCGACCAACGGTTATCGAGCGCACGCTCGATGGTGTTGTGCACGAGCCATGGGAACTCGTAACTGTCGATTTCGCGGAGGAGCATCAGGGTGCGGTTATGACGCGCCTTGCTGACCGCAAGGGCGAGTTGCTGAACATGTCGCCGGACGGCCGGGGCCGGATGCGGCTCGAATACAGGATTCCTGCACGTGGCCTGATCGGCTTCCGCACGCACTACCTCACTGTCACAGCCGGAACCGGTCTGCTCTATTCTGTTTTCGAAACCTACGCTCCGCGCGTCAAGTCCGATATAGGGCAACGCATTAACGGCGTCATGGTCTCGAATGTGGCCGGCAAGGCGCTGGGCTATTCACTGTTCAATCTGCAGGAACGCGGCTCCCTGTTCCTGAGCCACGGCGTGCAGGTCTACGAAGGTATGATCGTCGGTATTCACAAGCGGGCGAATGACTTGCCCGTGAACCCGACCAAGGGCAAGCAGCTCACCAATATCCGTGCGGCGGGAACCGATGAGAATATCCAGCTGACACCAC
>Ga0255052_10000717_pt1 | contig 26119 bp, 22 predicted proteins | sample JV7_2_21_MG_FD_188632 | JGI IMG/M metagenome (GOLD analysis project Ga0255052, IMG submission 188632) | Seawater microbial communities from Jervis Inlet, British Columbia, Canada - JV7_2_21 | ecosystem: Environmental > Aquatic > Marine > Inlet | place: Canada: British Columbia | collected...
GCTGAGGCGGCCTCGCCGGTCACAAAAACCACTCGCCGCGCGGCTTCCGGTTTCCATTTCCGACTCTTCTGTGTCTAACTAGACATGGAGAGCCTGGTAGCAGTGGAACAACCCGATCCTGATCTGGAGCTCGATCTGTGGCCACGGGTGGCGAGTGGTGATCTCGAAGCCGCGGAAGAGTTGGCGCGCTGCACCTATAGGGCAGTGTTCGTCTCGTTGTATCGCCTTTGTGGAGGAGACGAGGACCTAGCTGCCGATCTCACCCAGGAGACCTATCGCAAGGCCTGGAGATCGATCGGCAAGTTCCGCGGCGGCAGCAAGTTCTCGACGTGGCTCTACCGCATCGCCTACAACACATTCCTGAATCACATCCGGCGGCCCAGGTTGATGGAGCCGCTGGTCGAAGACAAGGCCGAGCAGATACGAGAGCCGGGTGAGACGGCGTTCGAGGCGGCGCACCGCTCCATCAAGGAGGCGCGCCTGCACGGGGCGATTCTCGATCTGCCGGACGAGCTGCGTTATGCGGTGACCGCCCGGTTCTGGGCCGAGCTGCCCCTGGCCGAGATCGCCCAGCAGCAGGAGATCTCCACCGTCGGTCTGCGCAAGCGGCTGCAGCGGGCGTATCGGCAACTGGCAGTAGCTCTGGAAGGGGAATCCCAGTGAACAACAGCGAACTGAAACGAATCGAGGAACGACTGGTACCGTCAGCGGCACCCGAACCGCCCGCCGAGCTGCTGAACCGGATCCAGGAAGAGATTCCGCGGCATCTACAAGCAGTCCCCGAGGCCCCCCCGGTGCTGGGAGGGCACTGGAAGCTCAAGCTGCTGGCGGCCTCGGTGGTCGTGGTGGTCTTGAGTGGCACGGTTGTCTATCAGTTGAGTCGCACTCCCGATCCTCTCGAGAAGTCGGTCGGTCGAGATCAGCAGGTCGCCCGGGATCAGCTGGTTGTCCAGGAGCAGTCAGTCCCACGCGCGGGCGATTCGCAGAAGGTGGCCCGAGTGGACGAAGTCCTCTCGCCCCAGGTGGTCGAAACGCCACCAGTGGCCGAGCGGGTCAATGCTCCCGAGCCGGCGCCAGCCAGCCGGGCCGTGGAGACCCCCGAACGGGTTGAAATTGAAGCGGGCCTGGCGGGCGCAGCGAGACAACCGCAAGAAGAGGTAGTGCTGCGGAAAGGAGACCTCGCAGTTCAAGAGAGCGAGCAGTTGTCGCAGCTGTCGGTAGCCGATGAGGATAAGAGATTGCGAGCCCGGCAGAAGCAGGTACCGCTGCCAGAGCCCAAGAAAGACCAGCGGCTGGCGCAAGGAGAGCCACTGGCGATGATGTACGACGCGGGTGGGGAGTCCACATCTGCTGGCGAGGGAGGCCGTCGAGAGTCGGCGGCCCCGTCGACCGGCGGCACGGCCGAGCCCAACGATGCGCCCTACGGCGACATGTTTTTCCGGGCCTACGGCACCAATCCATTTGTCGACACCGAGGACGATCCGCTCTCGACCTTTGGCCTCGACGTCGACACCGGCTCGTTCACGGTGGCGAGAAGCTATCTCGACCGAGGGCACATGCCGCCGGCCGAAGCCATCCGGGTCGAAGAGTTCGTGAACTACTTCGACTACGACGATCCGTCGCCACGCCAGGGCGAGTTCACCCTGGTCGCCGAGGGGGCGCCCTCGCCGTTCGCAACTGGACCCCGGTATCAGTTGGTGAGATTTGGGATCAAGGCTCGCGAAATCAGTAACGCCGCGCGCCAGCCGACTATGTTGATCTTCGTGGTCGACGTCTCGGGTTCCATGCGGCGGGAGAATCGTCTGGGTCTGGTCAAGCGCTCTCTCGACCTGCTGCTGGGGCAGCTCGATCGCGATGATCAGATCGGTCTCGTGGTCTATGGTAGCCGCGGCGAAGTTCTACTGGAGCCGACTGCCAGCAAGGAGGCCATCGGCCGAGCCATCGAGCGACTGGTTCCCAGCGGCTCCACCAACGCCGAAGAGGGGCTGGACCTCGCCTATGGCCTGGCCCGCCGCTACTACCGGGAAGGTGCCATCAACCGGATCATCCTGTGCTCCGATGGTGTCGCCAATGTGGGACGCACCGGCGCCGAGTCGATCCTCGAGAGAATTCGCCGGGGCGCCGATGACGGCATCGAGCTGACCACGGTGGGCTTCGGGATGGGCAATTACAACGATGTGCTGATGGAGCAGCTGGCCGATCAGGGTGACGGATCCTATGCCTACGTGGACACCTTGGACGAGGCCCGTCGAATCTTCGTCGAGAATCTGACCGGGATGCTGCAGACGGTTGCTGCCGACGCCAAGGTGCAGGTCGAATTCAACCCTGCCGCGGTGAGTCGCTATCGCCTCCTTGGATACGAGAACCGTGACATCGCTGATGAGAGGTTCCGCGATGACACTGTGGATGCCGGAGAGATCGGTGCGGGTCATGCTGTGACCGCCCTGTACGAGATCAAGCTGCAAGAAGGCGTGGGTCGACGGGCACGGCTAGCGACGATTCGTTTGCGGTACCGATCGAAGGCGAGCGACGAGGTGGTGGAGACTGCCGTCGATCTGCGGCGCAAGCATCTTGCGGAGCGCTGGGAGCGGGGCTCCACGGCGTTGCAGTTGAGCTCCCTGGCGGCGGAATTCGCCGAAATCCTGAAGGGCTCCTACTGGGCGAAAGACGGAGATCTCGAGGATCTCAGCCGCCGACTTCGGCACGTTGCAGACGAGCTCACCGGGGATCAAGAGATTCAGGACCTTCTCTACCTCGTCGAGCGGGCGCGGCGAATCTCGTCTGATCGTTACCCGGACATTGACGAATAGCAGGGGGCTGTCAGTCGAGCCGTCGCAGCTCCTCGAACCAATTGAGAACCAGGTGGAGCTGCGTCGGCCATGTAGGCTTGGTGACGGTCTTGACCATGAGAAACCTGTTGCCATCGAGGGAGACATCGTAGGTGGGATGGGCCGAGATCGGTTCGTAGCCGTATCTCCCTTCGAACAGGATCTCTGGTGTGCCGGCAGTGAAGTCGGGTTGCAGCTGAACGGGCACAGCCATCATCGCCATTCCGTTCCGAAAGAAGAGCTCACGGCCATCCCGGGACCAGAGCGGCTCTCGACCACCCCCGTTGGAGATCAGCCACTTGCGGTCCGCCTCCGGGTAGGGCTGAACGTAGACTTCCTCTTGCCCTGTCTCATCGGAGACGTAGGCAAGCCAACGGCCATCAGGAGAGAAGACGGGTGACATCTCTCGAAACTCGGTGGAGACGATCAATGGCCTGGGCTGCCGGTCTCCGTCGAGTGCCAGGATATAGATGTCGTAGGTGACGTAGTCATCCGACTGCTCGAACGCCAGAGCGGCACCATCGGGGGTGATGGACACAGGCGTCAAGAGATGCGTGCTGTCGGCCATGAGGATCTCGGGCGTCTCGGCGCCGTCGGCTGATTTCCAGGAGAGGCTCTGGCTCTGGGTATCATCGAAAATCACCCGATTCCCATCAGCGGTCCATACGGGGTGCAAGTGCGTCTGCTCCGTTGTCAGTCGCGAGGTGGTATTCCGCACGAGGTCGTACATCCAAAGGTCCAGCGTATCGACCGTGTCGACCACGATTCGGGAACCGTCCGGTGACAGCCTGGGGTGCTGATAGAAACGAACGGGAAGCGGCAGGGCCTCCTCTGTGCCGTTGCGATCGACCCAAACCAGGGTGCGCTCCAGCGGCGGCGACGCGGGAATGTAGACCAAGGAGCCGGTGTCAGAGAAACCGAAGGGGCTGGCACCCGAGTCCCACAGCGAGGAGCGCCGGACTCCTTCTTGAATCGGGATGGGAGACCCCTCTACCGCCGGAGGATCCAGTTGCAGCGGCATGGCCTGGAGTGTGGAACCCTGCGCGAACACCAGATGCCCTGTCGGGACGTAGCGACCGTCGGTTCCCCCCTCGAGGAGAACATAGCGCTCTCCTGTATCCAGATTCTGGGCGACGATGGTCGCGTCATTCCAGTTTTCGCCTTGATGAAGAACTGTGAAAAGCAGCGTCCTGCCGCCAGGGAGAAGCTGCGGTCCGTGATACCCAACCTCGTTTTTGGAGCTGTCCGGTTTCACCAGCAGGACGGGATTCCCACCGTCGGGCGAGACCTCGAATATCCCAGCGGCTCGCTGCCCATAGACGATGCGATTGTCTTCACTCCAACTCGCCCCGTAGGGCTTGTGAGCTTGACAAAGTCGAATAGGGGCACCGCCATCTACTGCGACCTTTTTCAGTTGACCCTGGTGAAAGAAGCCCAGCCACTGGCTATCAGGAGAGAAGAACGGTCCGACGGCGTCTTCGGTGGCGTCGATGGCCGTGTCCTCCCGCCGGTCGAGGCGCCGCAGGTATATTGAGCCGTAGGTGGTGTAGGCCAGGTGGCGGCCGTCCGGCGAGAAGGCAACAGCCCGATCGGGAAGGGAGAGGAAGCGTTGTTCGGGAAGCTGGATCTCCAGGCGAGCAATCTCGGGTTGCGAGATGCTCTGGTTGTCGCGGCTGGCAAAGTAGCCGGCCCCGAGACCGACGAGAAGGGATAGGACTCCAGCCATCAAGGCAGGTCTTCCCCAATGACCTGGCCGGTCAGCTTCTGGCGTCTCGGCGCTGGGGTCGGAGAGGGCGCTGGCGAGCTCGAGCCGGGCGTCACCGATGTCACGGAGGCGATTCTTGGAATCCTTGCAGAGCGAGCGGCGCAAGACCCGCTCGACCTGTTTGGGAAGCCCCTTTGGCAGGGCGTCCCAATCGGGCTCCCGGCTGACGATCCCGGCCAGGATGTCCGTCAGCGATTCCCCGGAATACAGGCGCTTACCGGTGAGCATCTCGTAGACAACGACCCCGAACGACCAGATGTCCGAGCGCTTGTCCAGCTCCCGTCCCCGTGCCTGCTCGGGGCTCATGTACGCGGCTGTTCCCAGAATGACCCCCGGCTGAGTCATCTCGGCCGTCAGCGTTGGCGACATCGATAGCACCCCGCCCGAGCCGGCGAGTCCAGACCCTGAATCGCCCGTCTCTAGATCCGTTGCCTTCGCCAATCCAAAATCCAGGACCTTGACCTGCCCTTCGCTGGTGACCTTGATATTGGCGGGTTTGAGGTCGCGGTGAACGATCCCCCGTTCATGGGCCGCTTCCAACGCCTCGGCAATCTGTAGGGCTATGGGCAAGACGTCATCGATACCGATGGCTCCCCCCTGCATGAGCTGGGAGAGATCTTCTCCCTCGACCAGCTGCATGACCAGGAAGTGGATGTGGTCGGCCGCTTCGACGGAGTAGATGGCGGCGATATTGGGATGATCGATAGAGGCCAACACTCGTGCCTCACGCTCGAACCGGGCCAGGCGCTCGGGATCGGTCGCCACTGCGCCGGGAAGAACCTTGATGGCCACCTCGCGACCGAGTTGGGTATCTGTGGCCCGATAGACCTCGCCCATGCCGCCTTTGCCAAGCTGGCCGGTGACACGGAAGTGCCCTACGGTTTCACCGATGCCGATGGCTGGCGTGGAGGGGGGAGGCTCGGCTGGTTCCAGAAAGCTCGCCGGAGTGTCACTGGCCGAGCGCAGCAGGCGTTCCACCTCGGACTGCAAGTTGCTGTCGCCGGCACATGCCTCTGCCAAGTAGGCCTGCCGTTCCAGCGGGCCCATTTCCTCTGCGCGGTGGAAGATCTCCTTCGCCCGGCGATGCTGCTCGGGGTTCATGGGGTTTGCCCATGATACCTCTTCGGGAGGGTCCCGGTCCCGCTCTGTTTCCTGGAGCGGCCGCTGTACGGTGGGGAGTGGGCGTCGGCAGACTACCGAGTCTTGAGGTATTCGGCCAAGGCTCTACGATCGGCCGAGCCCATCTCGACGATGGAAATGGCGACCTCGGCCCCGTCCGTCGAATCCTCAGGCGCCGTCTGAACGACTCGTCCGACAAAGGAGACTGCGTCGGGTCTATCAGGCAGGGAGAGGGTGGCATCTATCAGAGTGCCGAGTTCCAGATTCTCGCTGGTGCGGAATCGGACGCCGCCGGCTCCGAGGTCGATAGTCGTCATCCGGCGGGTCTCTGTGAGGAGCGCACAAAACTCACCCTCCAGGCTTGCTTCCACCCGTGGATAGGATCGCCGGCTCTGACCGTAAAGCTCTACTCGATTGCGACCCGCAGTCTTGGCCACGTAGAGGGCATGATCGGCACAATTGATCAGCTCGGTATGGTCTTCGGCATCGGCAGGGTAGGTGGCGATTCCCATGCTGACGGTCAGACCGGGCGGCTCTGCTTGATCATCGGTGCCGGCGAAGTATGTCTCGATCGCTGCCCGGGCGCGTTCTGCCACCAGCTGGGCACCGATCTTCTGTGTCGATGGAGCGATGATGGCAAACTCCTCTCCACCATAGCGGGCCGCGATGTCGACTTTACGAACCGACTCGCTAATCAGGCGTCCGATGTTCGCCAGCGCTTCGTTGCCGGCGGTGTGACCGAACCGATCGTTGTATCCCTTGAACTCGTCGACGTCGATCATGACCAGGGAGAGTGGAGTGCGGAACTTGTCGCTGCGGTGAATCTCCTGCGTCAGGCATTCGCCAAAGAACCTGAAATTTCTCAAACCCGTGAGCTCGTCCCAGTAGGCCATCGCCTCCGTCTGCTCCAGCAATCGGAGCTCGATGATCGTGGGATTCTCGAGCTCGCGTGCTACCTCCAGGAAATAGCTGACGATCGCCACTCGAAGATCGAGGGTGCTGCCGAGTTTCTCGCCCATTCGTTGGTGATGCTCGAGGAGATTGTGCCAATGCTCCTTGGCCTGATCGGGCTCGAACTGGAGATGGGTCAGCAGGTGAATCAACTCGGAGTAGACGGTGACCTGATGCTGGGGTCCCAGCTTCTGCAGCTCGACTCCGAGCTGTTGTGGGTCCAGAACTCCGCTGAAGACGAGGCGGCTGAGGATTGCGGTCAGGTCCGGGTCCATTGTGCTCATACCTATTGTAACCGCTGCCGGCGGTGTCTCTAGCCCGGTCCGAATCTTGCAAAAACACGGGCTCTGTCGGCTGTGAGGAAGCTATCTGTCCCTTGGAAAGGACAAATGAGTATGAGAATCGTCTGTTTCTGTTTGAGCATGCTCTTGGCGGGGGCCGTACTGGGCCAGGAGGAGCCGTCCTCAAAGCCATCACCTCCCCAGAGCTCGACGGTCAAGAGTCGCTTCTATGTCGGTGGCTGGCTTGGCGCCTCCTATGGTGATGTGGTGAGCTCGGTGCAGGTCGCGCCCGAGCTGGGTTATCGGGTCCATCCCAGGTTCCATCTGGGCGGCAGCCTCGTCTATCGCTACCGCAAGGACAAGCGATTCGAGCCTGATCTGACCACCGACGAGATCGGTGGTGCGCTCTTCGGTCGCTATTTCGCCTATGGGCCCATCTTTGTCCAGGGCGGGGTGGAGCAGCTCAGCTGGGATTTTGTGACCGCGGGCCCGGGAGGCGGCTTGGATGTGGTGAATCTCGACCACACCGCCATCTTGATCGGCCCGGGCTTCGCTCTGTCCATGGGAGCGAAGTCGGCGACCTATATGACCTTTCTCTACGACGTCAACTACGACAGCGGTGGCCCCAACCCCTATGACCGACCGTGGATGATCCGGATCGGCGTCGGATTCGGGCTCTAGGTTCAAGCGACAGCAGCGTCCTTTCTCCACTTCCACCTCCCGAACGGGTATCCTTTGGGCCAAGTGGTGAAAGACCCTGCAACAAGGTCGTGGCGGTTCCTGCTGGTCTATGTGGTCCCGACCTTTCTGATCCTTCTCTGGTTCATGGCGCCGCTGATTCGTGGCTCCCACACCCTCTACCTCCGGGATGTCCTCAACGCTCATCTGGAGAAGAAATGGGTCCAGGCCGAAGCGATGGCGGATGGCTATCTGCCGCTGCTGGACCCTTATCGGGATGGGGGACAGCCGCTGGCGGGCAATCCCAACGCGGCGGCCTTCTACCCCGACAACGTGCTGCTCCTCGTGGCCAGCCCCATCTGGGTGCTGAACTCTCATTTTTGGTTCCATCTGCTGCTGGCACCGTTCAGTGTCTTCTGGCTGGCTCGAAGTTGGGGGCTTCGCAAGGAGGCCGCCTGGGCAGCCGGTGTCCTGTACGTATCGGGCGGATTCTTCCTCTCCATGCTCAATCTCTACAACATGGTGGCAGGGATCGCCCTGGCCCCGGCTTTCATCGCCGCGATGATCGAGCTGTCGAACGCCTCGCTGCGAGCTTCCCGGCTGGCAGCGGTGGCAATTCTCTGGTGCCTGCTGTTGCTTGGTGGGGATCCAATGATTGCTGCCATGGCGTTGGTTCTCGCCTTTTCAGCTGCTCTGACCCAACGGGGTTGGCGTGGGATCTCGTGGCGTTGGTCCCTGACGGGCGTCGGGCTGGGCTTCGCACTGGCCCTGCCGCAGCTGGTCGAGTTCATCCGCATCCTGCCACTCACTTATCGGGGCTATTGGGGTTTCTCCCCCGAGGCGGCCACCGTGGGCAGCTGGCATCCGATGACGGCTCTCGAGCTCCTGCTGCCCTTCGCCTTTGGTAAACCCGATCTCACGTTCTGGGGCAAGCAGTTCTACTCGGGTAGCCAGCCGCTCCTGCTGACGCTCTATCCCGGGATCGTCGCTCTCTTCCTTCTTCTCTTGAGCGGCAAGCCCAGGTCGAGGGTGAGCTGGTGGTCATTGGGTGCTCTCGGAGTGGGGATGTTTCTGGTTCTCGGTAGCTACAACCCCATCGTCTCTCTGCTTTGGCGTCTGCCGGGAGCGTCGCTTCTCAGATTGCCGATCAAGTTTTGGCTTCTGATTGCGATCGGTGGCTCGTTGCTTGGCGCCCTGGGTTTTCAACGCTTTGTCGATCGAGAGCGCAACGGTCCGCCAGTAGGGCTCGCGCTCGGGGCTTTGGGCTTGCTCTTTCTAGCCGGTTGGGGTTTCTTGACGGTTTTCTCGGTCGACATCAACCAATGGCTGCGAACTCTGATTCCCTCCACTTTTCCGGATGAGATGGTCAATTACGAAAGGACTCGCTGGGCTGGGCTCGCCCTGCTGAGTCTGATTGCCCTGGCCGCTGTTGCTGTCCTGTGGCGCTTTGGCCGCCGCTGGCCGGCGGTTGTGGGCGGTGGAGTGCTCCTGACGCATCTCCTGTTTCAGTTCACGGTCTTGCGACCGATCGTCGCCATCGACGAAGTGGCACCGTACATGGCGCGATCGCAGCTCCTGGATGTGATTCAGGCAGGCGCCAACGTCATGTATGGCAAGAGCAAAGAGGCCTTTGGAACCGGCGAGATCCCCCTGCGGGAGTATCCCGACTACCGGACTCTGTGGCTGCAGAGACAGATCTTCAGCGAGCTCTATCCGTCGGCTGGGATCATGGCGGGCAGACGCTATGCGTTTAGCGTTTCACCAGAGGGTTTGGACTCGTTTCTGACCCGAATCACCGGCAAATCCTTTGCTGGCCAGAAGGACCTGGGCCGGATTCGACTTCTGGCAGCTTCCGGGGTGGAGTATCTGCTGTTGCATCGCGAGCTCGATCCCAGTACCAGTGGTGAAGTGGATTTGATTGCCCGATCACCGACTGTGGGCGGGGGAATGTTCGTCTATAGGATTCTCGGACCGGCCGCGGAGGTGGCGCTGGTCGGCAATGTTCGGCGCGCTCCCCATCTCAATGCGGCCTTGACCTGGATGGTCTCCGACGACTTCGATCCCCGGACCGACACCGTCTTTCCGGAAGGAGGACCGGCCCTTAGAGGCCCGCCTGGGTCGGTGTCGGTGGTGACATCCGGGCCCGAGGAATTAGCGGTGCAAACCGATTCCCCTGTGCCGGGTGCACTGGTGGTACAGAGGGCGTTTCTGCCGTTGTATCGGGCCACCATCGACGGCGAGAAGACACCGATCGTGGCTGCCAACATCCACCGACTTGGTATCGAGCTGCCACCTGGAGAACACCAGGTGAGAATCTGGGTCGACCGGCGTCCTCTCAAGATCTCCACGGCCGTCGCCATACTGGCTCTCGCGGCCCTCTCCTGGCTGGTCTGGCGGCTCCGCTCATCGACTCGGGAGCTTGTCTAGTCGATAGGGAGCAGGATCCTCGTGGCGCCGAAGCCGGCCTGGCGGTCCCGTGTGTAGCGGGCATCCATGAGAAAGATGCGACGCTCAGCAGCAGCAGCTTCCTCTTCGATCCAGGGAAACCGGACCCATCTGAGAAACCCAGGAGACTGTCCGCTGGTCAGGATGTCGTCCCACTTGGCAGAGGATCTGGCTGCCGGCAGCTCGGCCGCGGACATCAGAAGATGACCTCCCTGACGCCAGTCGAGGCGGCCCCAGCGATAGACACCCTCGGTTCCGACCACGATGTCCCAGGCCAGGGGGTTGGCAGGTGTGGGGCCGGCCATCAGCTCCTGGTAGGTTGTGAGGCCCTGGCGCTCCAACTCGGCGTGGGTACGGGCCACGGTGATGGAGTGGAGCGATATCAGGGCGCCGATGTAGAGGGCCCCGAGGATGAGGCCTCCGGTGGCCGCGCGGTGAGCTACAAGCCAGCCAACTCGGGGCTTCCAGAAGAAGGCCAGCAGGAGGGTCGCGAAGACCGAGCCGACCACTGGCAGGTAGTCTGGTGCTCGCGAGCCGACAAGCCAGACAACCAGCGCTGCCATCGTGACCACGCTGGTTCCAGCAGCCCTGGAGGGCCTGCGGCCGACAAGCAAGCCCACACCGAGGATCAGCCACAGCCATGGGTCCATGATGAATACGGAATCGCCGTAGTACCAGGTGTCCCGGAACGGCATCCACCAGCGCATGCCATAGGTGTTCAGCCAATCCAGCGACGGGTGGGTGAGGCATCCCAGATAGCAGAGACCCATGAGCCAGCCTGGTCTCACGGGTGGGCCGGAGCCTCCTTGATTTCGCCACCTTCCCCAAAGCCACAGAATCGTCCCCAGGACGGTCGGCAACACGACCAGCGCCAGGATGCCGTGCGTCCAACCCCGGCGAAAGCCGAGGGCGAAATCCCCTCCCTTGAAATAGAAGAACACGTCCACATCGGGCAGGTTGGCGCCGATGACCAAGGCTGCTGTGGCCAGCCGAGTCTTATCGCCCAACCGCGTCGCGGCCAGCGAAGCTCCGACAAGGGTGTGGGTGAGCGGGTCCACCTTCATTGCCTCCCGAAAGAAGGCCGAAGGATATCCCATGGCTCCCGGTCAGGGAGTCGAGGAGCTCCAGATCGCGGTGCTGCCGGACTCGAATCCGTCGGCGAAGATCCCGTCCGGTTCCTCTACCAGGATTCTCGACCTGAATGCGGGAACTGATACCGCGCCCGCAACCAGACGCTGATCCAGATCGCGATAGATCACCCCTCCCAGGTCGAAGACCATGGGTTGAGTGGTGTCGTTGATAAAGATTTCCGAACGGGGCTCGGACCCAGGAGTCTGGGAGTACCAATGGGCGACGGAGCGGCTGTCGAAGCCGCTATAGACCTGCCATTCGCCCAGAGTCCTGTCACAGCAGCCCGCCGAGTCGATGGCAATGGAGGTGGTGTAGTAGGGGCTCATGAAGTAGTTGTCGTCCGAGGAGGTCAGGTAGGCAGGGTCGCCGACGCGAAACGAGCGACGGTTGACGCCCAAGGGAAACATGATGTTGTTGCTCTGGGTGACCAGGGAGCCGGGATCGACGACGGAGAGCTCGGAGCCCCAGCTTGAAGCGACGTTGTCGTAGAGGGTGTTTCCCGTGAAGGTGCCGGTCGATCGCTGAAACAGTGCCCCTGTCCAGGTCGATCCGGTTACCGTGTTGTCTTCCACCACCATGTCGCGGGAGTAGTTGTCCAGGTAGATGGCGAGGCTGAAGAGGGTCTCGAAATCGGGGTGCGTGCCGTCGGTGTTGCCCAGGGTGTCGCGGATGATGTTGCCGCGGATGGCGACGTTGTAGACCGGGGTCGAACCCAGGTTGTCGCGACCAAACGTGCGAATCGCGCCGCAATCTCCCTTGGACCAACAGGCTTGGTCGATGACGTTGTTTTCCAGCGTCATGTTGCGGCCAAAGACGTCGATGCCGTTCATGCCGACCGTGTGAAGTCGGTTGTAACGCAAGGTGTTGTCGCGGGACGTTCTGTTGGCGGCTCCGGGATCGTGCTTGAGTCGAATCCCGGCGCCGTTCTCGGTGCAGTTGGTACCGGTGAAACCACAGCCCATTCCCGAACGGCCCAGATTCTCGATCAGGGCCACGTTGCGAATCTCGTTCGACAGGATCTGTGTGTCGACTCCATAGGTGTCGAGGCCGAAATGGTTGGCGCCGTCGATGGAGTTGCCCTCGATCAAGTGATTACGACCGCCGCGCCAGCCATTGGGCCCATTGCCGTTGTTGGCAGCGTCCCAGACCCATGTCGTCAGTCGGATGCCGGTCGTCTCGACGTCGAAGATGTGGTTGTTGCGGATGATCAGATCGAAATTTTCATCCGCCTCCAGATTGATGGGCGTCGTGATGCCGGCGTCGAACCAGCGCTCGATCTGCAGATTCTCGACCGTGACGTAGCTGATGTGTTCCTGCAGATTGCGGCCCAAGACGACGGCTCCCCACAGAGACCCTTCCATGTCGCTGATGGCCGAACCCTCGATCGTGCCGTTGTCTGGTAGACCGAACTCCGTGTAGAGATAGACCCGATTGGTGGCCTCGTCCCAGAACCACTCCCCCTCCCGGTCCAGTGTGTCCAGATGATTGTTCAGGAAGTAGCCCCACTGGGCGCATCCATACCAACAAACGACGTCGTCGTTCAGCGTCAGCGTCGAGCCGCTATCACCGGTGACCTCACGGTTGAGCATGTACCAGCGGATGCCCTTGATGTGGAGAACCGCACCGGTCCAGTCACCGGTTGGCAGCTGGGTGTCCCTGATTTGATCGGGACTCGGCTGGCTATCGACCTCCGCGTAGCCGCCGTCGGGGTGACCTTGGATGTTCGGCCAGCGTCCGAAGGGCAGCCGGTCGGGTCCGCGAAAGAGCTGATTGAGACCCAACGGGAAGAGCCCACCGTTGGCACCAGTATCCAGGTCCGCCATGTAGAGGTTGGTGTCGGCGGCACCCCAGCCGGCGATCGGTTGGGCGCCCGACAGAGTGGGTTTGTCGGCACAGTCGGCCGGGTAAGAAGAAAACACAATTGGGTTCCCGGGCGAGCCGGAGCGAGTGATCACAAGAGACTGAACCCGCCAGGTCTCGCCGCAGACAAACCGCACTTCGTCTCCGGGCTGAAGATCGAGCGAGTTAACGTAGTTGACGGTCTCGAATGCGCTTCCCGGAGTCAGGCCGTCATTGGCGTCGTTGCCGGTCTCACTCGAGACGTAGTAGACCGCGCCGAGCGTCGGGGAGGAGCACAGTAGAGCCAAGCAGGCAAGACGCCAGCAGAACTTCATACATCAGGTTTCTCAGATTTTGGCCTGGCTGACAGCGGAATCGGTCATAGCGCACCTCGAGCGCAAGATTCTCAGTCCATTTGCCATCCTAGATCATTAGAGAGATCATCCTGCTAATCCGGCTTCACCGTTCTCGAGGCCGGTAAGCGGCACTGGCCTCTTGTCCAGGAGGTTCTGGCAGGACTCATCCACCCGGCCGGCAATCTCTTCTTCGATGTTCGAACGGCGGTGTTGATGCGCGAACATGGCGTGCGCGATATCTACACCACGGATTCTGACTTCTTGCAGTTCCCCGGGATTCGGGTCATCAATCCGCTGAGGGATCGGTAGCAGCGAGATCTGCTGCGACCTGACTCAGACCCTACGTACCTCGAGAGGTGCGATGCGTGCCAACGCTTCGAAGTCGCGGTCGTGGTGAAGCACGGTGAGAGAGTTGCGTAACGCGCAGGCGCCGATGAGGCAGTCGACGCTCGAGCGAACGGTGAGCCCCGCTCGCCGAGAAGATCGATAGAGATCGACAGCCAGTTGGAAGACCTCTTCAGAGAGCGGGGATTCTACGATCGGTAGCGCGAGCATCGCTTCGCGAGCGATGCTGTAGGCACTCTGGTCGTCGAAGCCCTGCAACACCTCCTGGATCACGGGCAGACATGTCACGACCTCCTCGAGGTCGACGTGGGCTTCTAGGTCCAAGGTGTCATTCGCGCGAAAGAGCTCGATCCAGACAGAGGTATCGACGAGAATCACGGCTTGTGCACCTAGGAGTCTCGGCGCATCTGGCCGAGATCGCCCTGCCACAGGCCCGATCCTCTGAGTTCGAGGATTCTTCGGGCCTTGACACGTCGCACAAAGTCTTCGAGCGCGCGATTAACCGTTGCCGAGTAGGTTCGTTCCCCTCCGAGGCGCTGTGCTTGTTCAAGAAGTTGCTCATCAAGCGTAAGACTTGTACGTTTCATATGCACATTTTCGCATTCTTGATCCGGATTCGTCAACATTTTCTACCTCCAGTGGTTCTGCCGTTGTCTAAGAGACGGAAACGAGGCGCCGGAACTCGCTGGGGGTAGTTCCGGTCCAGCGTCGGAACGCGCGAGTAAAGATGGCGGGATCACGGTAGCCCAGCTCTCGACTGACCTCAGATGCCTCCAGATTCGGATCTCGTAACAGGTAGATAGCCAAATCGTGGCGCAGCCCTTCGAGCAGTTGCGAGTAGGTAAGGCCCTGTTCCCTCAGACGGCGCTGCCCCGCCCGCACCCCCGCCCGGCACCCTCCCACACCCCTTGGAAAACGCTCCGCGTTTCCCACAGCCCACCCCCCACGACGGCGGCGGGAAGGGGACATTTCTATCGAGTTCTACCAGGGGACATTTCTAACGAGTCTTGACACCCGTCTGAAGGATAGAGTCGGCAAGGGGTTGAACCGCTTCATGTGGGACATGCGCCATCCGAAGGTCTCCGCCATTCCGGGGCTGCCGCCAGTGGTCATCAACCCAATCGCGGCGCCGGGCACCTATCAGGTCCGTCTAACAGTCGACGGCCAGTCGCAGACCCAGTCCTTCGAACTGATGGCCAATCCCAACGAGACCTATAGCCGGGCCGAGACCGACGCCAAGGCCGACGCCTGGATGGAGCTCTATAAGAAGGCCGAAGAGGGCGTGCAGGCGGTGCTCCGGGCCCAGGCGGCACGCGAAGAAGTCGCGGGCGCGCTGGAGGGTTCCGGCGAACTGGCCTCACAGGCCAAGAAGGTCGATGAGCTTTGCGCGAGCCTCGAGTCCAGCATGGTGGCCACCGGCACGACCCTGGTCCAGATCATCAGCGAGCCCTCCAAACCGCTGGCCATCCTGACCATGCTGCACAACATCATGGAGACGAGCGAAGGCCCGCCGAACCAGCCCTGGCTCGACGTGTTCGCGAAGATATCGAGCCAGATGGACGAGTCGATCACGGCGTTCGATGCGGCTCTGAGCGAGGAGATGGCGAAGTTCGACGAGCTCGCCAACTAGACCTGAATCAGACAAAAGGAGGAACAAACATGACCCCGGACACGAAACTCACCCTGGCGCTTGCTGTGCTGCTCCTGATGACAGGCATCACTCCGGTGATTGCCCAGGAGACCGAAGAAGAGCCGCCGCCACCGCAGACTCTGATCACCAACGTCGATGTCTTCGACGGCTTCGCCGACAAGCTCCAAAAGGGCATGAATGTCCTGGTCGAAGGCAACATGATCAAGGCGGTGTCGTCGGGGTCGACGGGAGCTCGAGCCGATGCCACCCGAATCGATGGCAGCGGCAAGGTGATGACCCCGGGGCTCATCGACATGCACCAGCACGTGATGCTCAATCCGCCCGAAGGCACTGCGACTTACCAGACCCGGTGGGACGGCGCAGCCGGCGGCGCCTTCGCCATTCATCACATGAACAAGGACATGCTGATGAAGGGAATTACCACTATCCGCGACATCGCCGGTGATCCACTCGACTTGGGCAAGGCGATCGATATGGGGCTCCTCCCGGGTCCGCGCGTCTATTCTTCAGGTGGTGCGATCTCACAGACTGGTGGTCACGGCGACTGGGCGGGCCGCAATGTGCCGCCAGAGATACTTGCCAACCACATAGATATGAGCCAGCGCACCCAAAATACCTGGGTGGTCGATGGACCGGATGAGGTCACCAAAGCAGTACGCTTGAATCTCCGCCGGGGAGCAGCTTTCATCAAGGTAATGGGTGGCGGTGGCGTGGCAAGCGAGTTCGACCCGCTCGAGATCATGGGTTTGGCCGCCGACGAAGTGGCCCAGGCTGTGGAGATCGCAGCTGACAACGGAACCTACGTCGCGACTCACGCCTACCATGATGAGTCATACAACCGGCTTCTGGACCTGGGGGTTCGCTCCTTCGAACACGGCTTCCTGGTGACCGAGCCAACGGTGAAACGGATGGCGTCCATGGGTCAAGAGGTGGTCTGGAGCTTCCAGTGCTTCATGAGTGTGAACACTTTTGGTGACTACGATGCCATGCCGGGGTTCTTTACGCACGAACAAAAAGTGAAGGGCGTCGCGGTGGGGAAAGGTGCTCGCGAGGCAGCGCGGATGATGAATGAGCAGGGTGTCTTCATCATCGGCGGGTCGGATATGTTTGGCCTGCCATTCGTGGAGATGATCAAGGAGGACATCACCTGCAACGTCGCCGCAGGCTTCACGCCAGCCCAGGCCCTCAAGCACTGGACCGGCAATGCCGGGACCGTGCTCAAGTGGTCCGGCCCGAAGGATCCCTATCCAACCTATGCCCTGGGGACCATCAGGCCCGAGGCCTACGCCGACCTCCTGCTGTGGGACGCCAACCCGCTCGAGGACATCGACGTCATCCTCGACGAGGACAACCTCGACCTCGTGATGAAGGACGGCACGGTACACAAGAACGAAATGTGAGGTCTGGGGAATCGGAATCTGATCGGGACGCTTTGGCGCGCCTCGATTTGTTCCTCAGTGGCAGATACCTAAACCGGAAGTGCACCTTTGCGGGTCACGAATGACCGACCGTATTCGAGAACACAAAAAGTGAATCGATGCCTCGCGCTTCTTTCGCTTACCGTGTTCGTGAGTGGCTGCGCACCCACCGAGCAGGCCCCGATTGAGCCCGACAAGGGTGCCGCAGTTCAGGGCGTCGAGGCACCGCTCACCCGAATCGCCTTTGGCTCGTGCGCCTTTCAATGGGTGGAGCAGCCGATATTTCGTGCGGTCGTGGCTGCCGAACCCGATCTCTATCTCTCGCTGGGTGATGCCATCTACGGCGATTTCGATGGCGAGACGACCTTCGATGTGACGCCCGAGTCACTACAGGAAGAGTGGCAGGAGCTGGCAGACAATCCGGACTGGCAGCATCTGACAGCCAACGTACCGGTGATGGCGGTGTGGGATAACCATGACTACGGTAAGGCCGAGGGTGGCGCCGAGTTCGCGCTCCAAGAGGAGTCGCAGCAGATCTTCCTCGATTTCTTTGGCGAACCAGCCGATTCCGAACGGCGGCGCTCAGGCGGTGTCTATCAGGCGGAGACTCTTGGACCTCCGGGACAGACCGTCCAGATCATCCTGCTCGATACCCGATATTTCAAGGGCCCCTTTCTGTTGGCCGAGCGCCCGGAGGGGGTCGGCGGCAGTCTGGGCAAGTTTGCACCCAACGACGATCCGAGCGTCACGCTTCTAGGGCCGGCCCAATGGGCCTGGCTCGAAGAGCAACTCCGCCAACCGGCCGACATCCGCTTCATCGCCTCTAGCACCCAGATCGTCCCCGACCAGAAGGGGATGGACGAGTGGGGCAACTACCCCCACGAGCGGCAACGGCTCTTCGATCTCATCGAGAAAACGGGGGCCGAGGGCGTGGTGCTTCTGACCGGCAATGTCCACTTCTCGGAGTTGTCGAGGACTAACGAGGGTCCGTATCCTCTCTACGACTTCACTGCCAGCGGATTGACCCACGTCAACGAGAAGTATTCCCAAGTAGCTAACGAGTATCGGGTTGCGGGTCCCTTCGTCGATCTGAACTTCGGCCTGGTGAAGATCGACTGGGAGGCGGCGCCGTCTCCGCTGATCATCCTTGGAATCCTCGATGTCGATAGCAGGAACCAATTGGAACATCGGATTACCCTCCGCGAGCTGCTGCCCGCAACGAAGGAGTCAACGAATGATGTTTTTGACCCGCTCTCTTCTAGCAATTCTTGTGGTGCTGGCAACCGTGTATCCAGCAGCGGCCCAAGGTGACGACCCTGCGGCGGGAGAAGAGGCGGAATCGGCGTCGACCGCAGGGCAGCGGCCCAAGTTCGGGGCCCAGATCAGGTCGACAACCAGATCGCCAATGACGAGGCTTCGACCAGCCGAATTATCAAGGAGCGGCTCCTCGATCCCTATTTCGCGTGGAAGAAGAATTTGCATGAGAAGCGGGGTATCTCACTTTCGGTGGATTACTCGGCTGCCTACCTCAAGGCCAATGAAAGCCCCGGCGAGGACAACGCTGGAGGCGGCATTGCCCGGTTCTATGGATCATGGGATCTGGCAGGTCGCGAGTCGGGGAACACAGGTGCCTTGGTCTGGAAGATCGAGCACCGGCATGCCTACACGGATGTGGCGCCCGGCGGATTCGGGTTCAATATCGGTTACATCGGCCTGATCGAACCGCCGTTCAGCAACCAGGGCTGGAGATGGACCAACTTCTATTGGCGGCAGCGCTGGAAGGAAGGAAAGATCGCTCTATTTGGCGGCTTTCTGGATGCCACAGACTACGTCGATGTCTACGCCATGGCGAGTCCGTGGACAGGGTTTCTGAACTTCGCCTTCAGCACCGGGACGCTGACCATGGCGGTGCCCAACGACGCCACGCTGGGTGCCGCAGCGGGCGCCATGATCACGAAGAATCTGTTTCTCATTGGTGGTCTGGTGGACCGCAACGCCGATCCCACCGAGTTCTGGGAAGGCTTCAACACGTTCTTCAAGGACAACGAGTACTTCAAATCGATCGAGATCGGCTGGACAACGGCCCACGACCAGATCTACCTGAACAACACCCATCTCACTCTCTGGCAGGCCGACGAACGGGTCGAGGCAAGGGAGGCCGGCGGCTGGGGCGCCAACTTCTCGTGGAGTCGATACCTCCAGGAGAAGTGGCTGCCTTTCATTCGGGCGGGCTACGCCGACGACGGCGGCAGCCTGATGCAGAAATCGGTCAGCTTCGGCTTCGGCTACCAGCCCGATCCTGGCGGCAATGTCCTGGGATTCGGCTTCAACTGGGGCGAGGTCAACGAAGACACCTGGGCGCCGGACTTGAGCGACCAGCTCACAACTGAGCTCTACTTCCGCTGGAACATCTCTCCTCAATTCGCCATCACCCCCGATATCCAATACCTCAAGGATCCGGCCCTGAACCCGGAAGAGGATTCACTCTGGGTCCTGGGTGTGCGGGCAAGGCTGGCGCTGTAGGTTGCAGTTGACAGGTTTCGGCCCCAGACTCTGCCTGGTTCTCCTGGTTGCGGCGATTGTGGTCGGCAGCCCTCTGCTGTCCCAAACCAGTGAGGACGTGACCATCCTGATCCGCAACGTGCGGCCGGTCGCAACTGCCAGCGAGGGCGAGGATGCGGTGGTCCACATCCTGATCAAGAACGGGCAACTCAAGCTGGTCACCCAGGACCGCATCGCCTCGTCGAAGGCGGACATCGGCCTCGATGCACAGAATGGTGTTCTGTTGGGAGACCTGACGCTCGGGGAACCTGCGAGCTTTCTCATCCTCGACGAAGATCCGAGCGAGAACATTGATGTCCTGCTCGACACCGCCACCCATGCCCGATTCGCCATCGCCAAAGGCGAGATCGCCCGCAACTACCTGGCTTCGATCCGCGATGAAGAGGAGGTCGGGAAGAGGAAGTGGCTTGCCTACACACCTCCACCCTTCGCTGCGCCGCTCTCTCAGCAACACGAGGAGAGGTGGAATCGGTTTGATACCAGGGCTGTTTCCGGAATCTTCATTGCGGCGGTTGTTCTCGATCGACAGAATTGGCTCTACCAGGATGCAGAGAGCCGCGAGCAGGTCGGGGATCTCGATGAGTACAACCGTGGCGAGATTCGAGGCTTCCGTTTCGGCCTGGTCGGTACGCTCAACTTCAAGAGGCCTTGGGTCTACACGTTTGCCGGCGCCACCAACGCCTTCGACAAGGGGTTCGACACCGAGAAAAGCGACGACATCACCTTGTTCGACTATCGCCTGGATATCCCTTTTCTCGAGCGGGCCAGTATCAGCCTGGGCAAGCAGAAAGAGCCCATCTCCATGGAACGGATCATGGGTGGACTCTACCTACCGATTTTTGAGCGCACCTCGGTGTCGGATGCACTGCTGCCATCCCGCAACGTCGGGTTCGTCCTCAACGGTGTCGTGCCGAATCGGCGTTTCACCTGGGCCATTGGCGGATTCAATGATTGGTTCGATGCGTCTCAGGGCTTCGACGAGAGTGCCAGTCAGGTCGTCGGTCGAATCACCGGACTACCGTTCATCTCCGAAGACGAAAGCAATCTCTTCCATCTCGGCCTGGGTGTGCGCTATACCGATGCCAAGGAGGGGCTGCGATACCGTACCGACCCCGAGTTCAATCTGTCCCCAGTGTTTGTTGATACCTGTGTCTCCGACGATGACTGTCTGTTCGATGCTGACAGCGCCACCGCCATCGATCTGGAGGCCTCCTGGCGCAGAGGTCCGTTCTGGCTCCATGGTGAGTACCTGCGCAATAACGTGGCCGCTCCGGATTCTGGAGACCCGGTTTTCTACGGCTATCACATTACCAGCTCGTGGATTGTGTCCAAGGAAATGCGGGTCTACAACCGCAGGAGTGCGGTGTTCGGACCGGTACCTGTGGCCCGCTCCGTCTACCAGAAGGGCTGGGGCGCGTTGGAGCTTGCTCTGCGTTGGTCCTTTCTGGATCTCACCGATGGCGAGATCGCGGGTGGAGGAATTAGCATCCTGTCGGCAGGGTTGAACTGGTGGCTGACACCTTACTTCGGTTGCAGTCTCTACTACCGCACAATCGAGCTCGATCGCTTCGGGCTCGTTGGAAACTCTGATGGCATGCTGGTGCGTGTAACGCTGATGCTGGAGTAAGTGCGCCCGGGGTTTTCCTCCCCGATCGGCGCTCTAACCTCGGTGATGGCGATATCCTTAGCTCACACTTGTGAGATCGGGGAGGTGTAGCTGTGAAGAAGATGCTCGATTTCGTGAAGACGACGATCTTGGGTGGTCTGGTGGCCATTGTCCCGATTGCCGTTCTGCTTGTCTCCCTGGGAATGGTTCTGGGGATTCTTATCGACATCACCACCGCCATGGCGGATGTCTTGCCGTACTCGGCCGTGGCCAGCACGACGATCATCTTCGGCGTTGCCCTGGTGGCTTTGGCTGGGATCTGAATTGGTGCTGGGCTCTTGGTGAGGACGGCATTTGGCAGCGCCTTCGTCGAGAAGATGAGTCGAGCTGACCGAATCTATGTGTCGAATGGGTTGACGAGGTCGACCCCACACTCGTCAAAGTCGCGAGTGTTGCGAGTTGCGAGGGTCATGCGATGAGTTCGCGTAATGCTGACGATCTGGCCGTCGAGGACGCTCATGGGGCGGCCAATCTGCTGCCGATGTCCCATGACCTCGCTGTAAACGCGCGCCGCAGGCGAATCAAATGAGAGAATCCTCTGCGCAAACCCTTGGGCTACAAACCTCTCAAATCGATCTTGCAAGTGGCGGCGACGTTTGCCGTCGGGGAGCACGGCAAGGCCGTATCCGATCTCGGCCATGGTGATGGTCGAGAGATAGAGATGCGATGTCTGCCGCTGATTGAGCCAGTCGAGGACGGTCTCGGGTGGTGAGGGTGCCATGACCGCAGAGACGATGTTGGTGTCGAGGAGGAACATCAATCGAGCTTCATGGGTTCGTGTGGTTCGCGCACGGGAAGCTCGAATTCCACACCGTGACCCGCGCCAAAGAGTGTCAGCGCCAGGTCTCCAAGACGCTCAGGCGCGGCCACCGCCCGGGCCAGAATCTGTCGCACCTCTTCTTCCATGGACACTCCGTGCTCCGCGGCTAGAATCTTCAGCCGCCTGTAGACGTCGTCGTCGATCCTGCGCACACTCAAGCTAGCCATGGCCGAATGCTATCACATGCTAGCATTGATATCAAGTGAAAGCACATCACGTTGTTGCGCGCTTGTACTTGATGTCAGGAAGGCCCTGGAAGTCCGAGTCTTGTGTCCACAAAGTGGCATCGAAGGATCTTGCCGTTGCCAGGATGATGCTGTCTGCTAGTGGCAGTTGGTGCTTGAGACCGAGACGAGCGGCGCTCAATGCAAGGGCCGCATCGAGATCCACGACCTGGGCTTGCTGCATGGCTCCGATGGCTTGGAGCGCTGCATTCTCGCCGCTCACACTGGTCAGCTTCTTGAAGACTTCGTAGATCGTCAATGACGGCACGATCAACTCATTCGTAGTCTCGATCGCGGAAGCGAACCATGAGGCATTGGGACCGTCGGCAAAATACTCGAGCCAGGCGCTGGAGTCCACGACGTTCATTGGCGATCCGCCTCCCGCTCAATCGTGGTGTCGATTCCTTTGACAAACCCTCGCAGCTCTTGGACGGGTCGTACGGGAATCAACTCGATTCGATCCTCAAAGACAATGGCCTCGACTTTCTGGCCCGGGGTAAGGCGGAGTTGCTCCCGTATCTGCTTCGGGATCACGACTTGGAACTTGGGTGAGATCGTCACTGTAGGCATGTGCTCTCCATCGATACAATATGTGTAATACAGTAATTGTATCGATAGAGATTTGATATGTCGACGATAAGTGGCTCAGGCCCCCTGACCTGCTTCTTGAAACTGTTCATGCCCTAAAGGACGCATTCAGCTTCAAGAATCTGGCAGAATCACCTCCGATGGAGAGAGCCAATTCGAGGGTAGGCCGGATAAATGCGCGCTGGAAGCGGTTCCTGTGGATCGTGTTGGTGGGGGTCCTGGTCTGCCGCATGGGAGCTGCCCAGGAGCTCGAGCCCCGTGCCTATCGCACCCTGCCCACTGGTCTCAACTTCTTCGCTCTGATCGGAAGCTATTCGGAAGGCAACGTCTTGACGGACGCGGCGTCTCCTCTACAGGATGTCGAGCTGAAGTCGACCACAGCGATCTTGTCCTACCTGCGATCGTTTGGTCTCGCAGGCCGATCGGCCTCAGTAACCGTCGCCATGCCCTATCTGCACATGAGTGGTTCGGGCACTTTGAGTGGCCAATTCGTCTCCAACAGCCGATCAGGTGCCTCGTTCCTTCGAGCCCGAGTGGCGGTCAACGTGCTCGGTGGGCCGGCCCTGGCGCCAGCTGAGTTCGCCAAGTACAAGCAGGGACGGAATCTCGGTGTCAGTCTGACGGTCGCCACCCCGACGGGACAGTACGACTCGTCCAGGGTCATCAGCTTCGGTGCCAACCGATGGGCATTCAAGCCCGAGGTCGGGTACTCGAGTATCAAGGGGCACTGGATTCTGGAAGTAGCCGCAGGCGTCTGGTTCTTCACGACCAATGACGATTTCTTTGGCGGTTCGTCCCAAGATCAGAACCCCATCAGCAGTATCCAGGGGCATTTGAGCTACAACTTCGAGAACCGGGTGTGGCTGGGCCTGGATGCCAACTACTACAGTGGTGGCCGCACCACGATCAACGGTGTGGACCAGTTCGACCTCCAGCGGAACTCGAGGGTTGGCGGGACCTTGTCGGTCCCGTTGACTCGTCGACAGTCCCTCAAGATGGCTGCCCACACAGGCGCATTTACGGAGATCGGGGCGGATTTCGACGTGGTGACGGTGGCCTATCAGCTCTTCTGGGGTGGGGGTAGATAGGTGGATGGACTACCTACCCCGATGAGTGGTGTGGCTCGACCTCTCTGGTGATAGAAACATTGCTGAGATGTGCGCGGGTCTTGGCCGCTGGACCTGGTTCCGTCCAGTCATCGCGGCCGTCGTTTGTCTGTGGCTCGGCATCGGGCCGGTCTTGGCCTGCAGCTCCTTGTGGGAGGCCGAGTCGGAGTATTGCTGCGGCGGGGAGAGTGTCTGTCTGTTGGGCGGTTGTGACTGCGGCAAAACCGGGAATCCCCGTCTCGGTGACTGCGGTGGTGTGCGTTCAGCCGACGGGGCGAATGACGACGCAGTAGCTTCCTCCTTTGCTCGGCACTTGGGACTGGTGCCCATCGACCTGCCTGTGGATACCCTTCTCCCAGCAGGTCTGGCCGACAGCGGCGACGAATCCCGACAGAACCTCCCACCTAGTGCCCCGGACCCTCCCCCGCCTCAAACCTCTGGCGCTCTCTAAAGCGCCACCTTTCCCAGCGAAGCTGAGATTTCAATTCCAGCCGGGCGCGCGTCCGCGCCGAGGAGGATTCATCATGGAGGGTCCGAGAATCATCCGTATTCTCTTTGCAGCTGCGTTCATCTTGATGTTGCCAGTCAGGTCCGGTCTTTGGGCGCAAGAGGTCGAGTCGGAGTCGGCCGAGATCCCCGTGGTCGAGGAAGAGATCCAGGTAGTGGGGGATTGGCCCGTCGTACCTGCCGTGAGGATTCTCAGCAGCGATGAGCTGCCTGAGGTGCCTATCGGCGATGGTGCGGATCTGTTGCGTGGGGTGGCAGGTGTCTCGGTGGGTCGGATGGGGGGACATGGCCTGGAGCCACGAATTCGTGGGCTCGGTGAAGGAAGTCTGAACGTGCAGGTGGACGGCGCCTTCGTCCATGGGGGCTGCCCGAATCGCATGGACCCCCCGAGCTCCTTTGCATCTCCCAACGCCTTTGACGAGATAACTGTGATCAAGGGTATCCAGTCGATGCGATTTGGTCCGGGGGGAACCGCCGGGACGGTCCTTTTCGAACGCAATGTGCCGACGTTCTCTGAACCCACCGACTGGCGAGCCGAGATCGCCACCGCGTTCGGCTCCTGGCACCAGGACCCAGAGCTGGGGATCGATGCCTCCCTGGGGATCGGTAAGTTTTTTTTGCGGGCGCAGGGCGGTGCGCGGAGCTTTGACAACTACGAAGATGGCAGTGGCAACGAGATCCGGTCGGCATTCGACAGCCAGCACGCCAACGTGATGCTGGGTTATGGCGAAGCTGCCACGGGTCAGCTGGAGCTGGGGATCGAAGCGGTTCGCACAGACAACGCGCTCTTTGCCGGAGCAGGAATGGACTCGCCTGAGGATGCGGCCGACACTTTTCGGTTGCAGGTTCGGCGTAGCGAGAAATGGATCGGTCTGGTCGACTTACGAGGCGAGCTCTACTACTCGGCCGTCGATCATCTGATGGACAACGACTCTCTGCGTCCCTGGACCGCTCCCATGGCCATGCGGGTCCCGTCCACATCCGATACTCTCGGCGGCCGAGTCAGCGCCGACCGCCAGGTATCCGACAATCTCACCCTGACTCTGGGCCTCGAATACCAGGAGAACACCCGTGACGCCGTGGGATTTGCTGGCCCCAACCCAGGCATGGTGGGAATGCTGCATTCGGTCATGTGGCCTGACGCCACCTTGGGCCAAGGTGGGATCTTTCTGGAAGGGGTCCAGAATCTCGGGACCCGATCGAGGCTAGTCTTGGGTGGCAGATTCGATCGCTTTTCTGCAGACGCCACCAAGGCGGATTTGAAGCCGGCTGGTATGAACCGTAGTCCCAATCAGCTCTATTCGTACTACTACGGCACTCGGGCAGACGATTGGAGCCACTCGGAATGGGGCGGGTTGATCCGGTACGAGCGGTTTCTCAGGCCCGATCTGACGCTGTTCACGGGTCTGAGCCGCAGCACCCGGACAGCCGACACCACCGAGCGCTATTATGGCTCCAACAACATGAGCCCCGTCAAGAGATGGGTCAGTAACCCTCAGCTGACCACCGCCAAGCACCATCAACTGGACCTCGGTCTCTCATCACAAGAGCAGACTGGAACCTGGATCGTGAACGGCTTCTTGGACTAGGCGAACGATTTCATCTTGCGGGATCGGGCCCACGGCCAAGAGGGCATCCTGCAGAGCGACGGCGCCACGATCTATCGCAATTTGGAAGCTCGATTGATCGGGCTCGAAGCCGAGGGCTTCTACCGCCTCGGAGAACGTGGGAAATTCTCTGGGGTCGCCAGCTGGGTACGGGGTGACAACCGCACAGACGATCGTCCCCTGGCGCAAATTCCGCCATTCGAAGGGTGGCTGCAGCTCGCCTACGGAGCGG
>Ga0255052_10000718_pt1 | contig 26107 bp, 29 predicted proteins | sample JV7_2_21_MG_FD_188632 | JGI IMG/M metagenome (GOLD analysis project Ga0255052, IMG submission 188632) | Seawater microbial communities from Jervis Inlet, British Columbia, Canada - JV7_2_21 | ecosystem: Environmental > Aquatic > Marine > Inlet | place: Canada: British Columbia | collected...
TAATTGCGGCCATTAAGGATTATTTGAAAAACCACAATCAGAATCCACGGGTGTTTGTGTGGAGCGCTCCTGTGGAACAGATTCTGATGAAAATAGCTAAATGTAAAGAAGCGTTTGACGCACTACACTAGCAAACAAAAATAGGACCTGTCCCTCTTTTTTATTCGGGTGAAATCGTTACAAAAGCATTAGAACCTTTACGAAAGACCAAAAGAAGCACATTTTCCTCAGGCTTTATTTTTGAAACTACTTCCTCATAATCCTGCAGGTTAGCAATGGCTTTTTTGTTTATTTCCTGGATAACGTCTCCGGGAATAAGCTCTGACTCGGCGGGGCTGTCAGTTTCAATTTCAGCAACGACAACGCCCCTTATTTTTCCGGGAAGGTTAAGCTGCCGGAAAATATCGGGTGTCAGGTCACGCACACTTACTCCTTTTAGTACATTTTCATACTCGGTAGCGGGGGCTTTTATGGCCTCTGAAGGAAGCTCACCTATTTTTACTGTAAGCGTGTTGACTTTACTTTCTCTTATCACTTCAAGTTCCACCGCCTTTCCGGGCGGAGTATTTGCAACGGTATTTCTCAGGTTATAAGGTTCCTCTACTTTTTGTCCGTTAAACCTTACAATTACGTCACCCCGCATAACCCCTGCCTCTTCCGCGGGGCTGCCCTCAACAACATCGGCTACCAGGGCTCCGTTTTCCTCTTCAAGATTAAACTGTTTGGCGAGCTCAGGGGTAATCGGCTGTATTGATACGCCGAGCCATCCCCTTATGACTTTACCCGTGGTGATCAGGCTTTCAATTACGGCTTTAGCCATATTGCTTGGGATTGCAAACCCAATCCCCTGGTATCCGCCGGTCTTGCTGAAGATGGCGGTATTGATGCCCACAAGTTCGGCTTTTGCATTGACCAGGGCGCCACCGGAATTTCCGGGGTTGATTGCAGCATCTGTTTGAATAAAATCTTCATAATCAGCTATACCCACATTTGCCCTTCCAATGGCACTGACTATACCCATTGTAACGGTCTGATTTAGTCCGTAAGGGCTTCCGATTGCCAGTACAATCTCTCCAACCTGTAAACTGTCGGAATTACCCCAGGAAATCGTTATTAGATCCTTTGCGTCAATTTTAATTACGGATAAATCTGTTTTAGGGTCTATGCCAATGACCTGACCCTTAAATTCTCTTTTGTCCGAGAGCAGGACATTGATCTCGTCAGCATTTTTTATAACATGGTTATTTGTCAGAATGTAACCGTCAGATGAGACAATTACCCCTGAGCCGAGGCTCGCTGTTTTTCGCTCCATGGGAACGTCATGGTTTCTGAACCTATCGCCAAAAAACCTTCTGAAAGAAGGGTCATTAAAAAATGGAGCGTAAGGACTTTCTGATAGTTTTTCGGTCCCCTTGGTTGAAATATTGACTATAGCTGGTTTAACTGTTCCTGCTATTTCTGCCATGGCCTGGCTGGTTTTTGTCATGAAATCAACTGAATCCCGGGAAATCTCTGCTTCTGCCGGGGGCAGGGAGATATTCTGAAAAGCTAAATTCAGTAAAAATAAAAGGGTAAAAAAAGGTAATATTTTCCTAAAAAATCGTTTCTTTAACATGATGTTAGCTCCTTTTAAGGTGGTTTCGGTGTTTAACTTCAGATTATATATATTTAAATTATACAGAGTCAACTCATCAGTTTCAGAAGAGCCAGTTTTATGCCGTTTACCCCTCTCATAAAGCACATGAAACTGAATGTTCTATATAATACTCTTTACAAACACAATTCCTTCAATTTATTATTTAGACAAAAGAAACCTTAAAAGGTTTAGTGTTATAAAATCTTGCTCAAAGGAGGGCTTTTTTTGAAAAAATTAAGGATATCCCTTGCACAGATTAACCCTGTCGTTGGTGATTTACCAGGGAATGTCAGAAAAATAGTTTCTTTCATCCGGAAAGCGCAAAGACAAAAAGCAGAGATCGTTGCCTTTCCGGAACTGGCTGTCACAGGATACCCCCCGGAAGACCTCCTTTTGAAACCTCAATTTATAAAGGATAACATTAATGCACTAAATAAAGTAAAGGCAGCCACAAAGAATATAACCGCTATTGTGGGTTTTGTTGACAGTAAAAAAGAAAGGCTGTTTAATGCGGCTGCAGTAATATCAGACGGCAGGCTTATTGATGTTTATCATAAGAAGTGTTTACCGAATTACGGGGTTTTTGACGAGTTTCGTTATTTTAATGCCGGCAGGATATATCCGGTCTACAATTTTAACGGGATTAACTTTGGGGTTACCATATGCGAGGATATATGGTATGAAAAAGGTCCTGCAAAAGCGCAGTCATTATCAGGTGCACAGTTCATTATCAATATCAATGCATCTCCTTATCATATCGGGAAGGCTTCATTCAGGGAAAAACTTTTATTGACCCGTGCTTCTGAATCCAGGGCAATAATCGTTTATGTAAATATGGTTGGCGGCCAGGATGAGCTTGTGTTTGACGGAGGCAGTTTTGTAGTAAGTGACCGGGGTGATATTATGGCAAAAGGGAAACAGTTCAGAGAGGAATTAATCACGACTGATATCGAAATCTCCGGCCCCCCTATAAGGCTCTCTGATAAGGGGAAAAAAGAATTAAAAGGCCTTTTGCTTAATGAAGAGAGGATTAAGAAGATAAAGGTTCCCTCCGGGATAATCAGGAAAGGAAAACCCCGGCTTAAAAGGAATGAACCTGTCAGTTTGACAGCTATGGAAGAGGTCTATAATGCACTTTTGCTGGGAACAAGGGATTATGTGTCTAAGAATGGCTTTAAAGGAGTTGTAATTGGAATAAGCGGGGGGATTGATTCTGCATTAGTGTCAACTATAGCTGTTGATGCTCTGGGAAATGATAATGTCCATGGATTATTTATGCCTTCTCCATATACCTCTAAAGAAAGTTATGAGGATGCTTATAACCTTGCCAAAAATCTGGGTTTAAAAATTATAACTGTTCCCATAAGAGATATTTTTGGTTCATACCTGAAGACTTTATTAAAGGGTTTTAAGGGAAAGAAGAAAGATGCTACCGAAGAAAATCTTCAGGCAAGAATCAGGGGCAATCTGTTAATGGCTTTTTCGAATAAATTCGGCTGGCTTGTACTCGCAACAGGAAACAAATCTGAAATGAGCATGGGTTACGCTACTCTTTATGGAGATATGGCAGGTGGTTTTGCGGTGATAAAGGATGTGCCGAAGACCATGGTCTATGACCTCAGTAAATGGAGAAATACAAAACAGGGCAAGCCTGTAATCCTTGACAGGATTTTATGGAGGGAACCCACGGCTGAGCTCAAACCTGACCAGAGGGATACCGATACACTACCGCCTTACCCGGTACTTGATCCTATTTTAAAGGCTTATGTGGAAGAAGACCGAAGTTTTGATGAGATAAAGGAAATGGGCTGTGATGTGGAATGTGCCCGAAAAGTCATAACTATGATTGACCGTTCAGAGTACAAGAGGCGACAGGCACCGCCGGGTATAAAGATAACACAAAGGGCATTTGGGAAAGACAGGCGATTCCCGGTAACGAACAGGTATAAAAGTTATTGATAAATAATCGTTTAAACTGTTTAAACTAAATTAGTTAAGGAGGTTAGAATGCTTTCACGACGGTTGTTACTGGGTTTCCTTTTGATTTTTTTAATTATTCCAGCCTGTACTGATACAGAAAATAGAAATCAGCCGGCGGTTTTTAAACAGGCTCAGGAAATCCAGGAAATAAAACCACAAAAGCCAGTGAAGATTAAATTAAAGCGTAATGTAAAAGGGGCTTATTCCTGGGATATAAGCGGGGATAATACAGAAGGGGTTTTGGAGGCAGACAAAAGGCTAAGAGAGTCGTTAAAGAACGACTGATATAATGAAATTATACTGGGAGGTGAAGTGATATGAGACTTAAACCCCTGGCATTAGGAGTTACCGCTGGAATTTTGTGGGGAGGGTGTATTTTTCTGACAACATTGCTTTCGCATTACTCAGGGTATGGACAGACTTTTCTTGAGTTTTTACCTCAGTCTATCTACCCGGGATACAGTATAACCCCTGTTGGCAGCCTTGTGGGACTAGTCTATGGATTTGTGGATGGATTTGCATGCGGGGCAATATTCGGATGGCTGTATAATAAAATTGCCGGTGTCTGATATAAAAGTTTAAGCTTTCGGTTTTTTGTGGTGATAACCGGTAATTGAAGTTATAACAAGATTAAGTCAATTATTTTTTATGTATCTGGCAGGGTTAACGAAGAAAAAAACAAAAGAACAGTTTAAGATTAGATTAAGCTAAATGCAAAAACGCGATACCGGGTTGGAAAAAACAGAAGCATCCGACAGTCGGGTTGAAATTAAGGATTCTATAGAAGGGAAGTCGCTTTTCTATGCTCTTTTTAACCAGGCTAATGATAGTATATTTCTGATGGATCCCGCTTCTCAGGAGGGGCCTGTTATAATTGACGTTAATGAGTTCGCATGTGCTGTGCACGGTTATACCCGTGAAGAGTTAATTGGAAAACCTATATCATTACTGGATGACCGTGAAGCCACAAAAGAGATACCTCAAAGAACCATCGAGTTGATGTCCGGAAAAGCGTCAACCTTTGAAGCGGGACACGTTCGTAAAGACGGTTCAACCCTTGTAGTTGAAGTATCTGCACAAGTTATTACAATCGGAAACAAACCGTACATCCTGGCAATTGATCGTGACATAACTGAACGTAAGAGGATAGAAAAAGAACTTAAGGGGAGAGTTAAAGAGCTTGAAAAATTTTATGAAATAGCAATCGGGAGGGAACTAAAAATGAAAGAGCAGCAGGAAGAGATAGAAAGACTAAAGTCCAAGCTTTCAGATTATAAAAATAAAATGTAGACAATATATTTGGATTTAGAAAACTCAGATATATTATAATATAACAATTCGAGTTTGAGATTTTATTCTGAGGAGAGCTTATGGAAAAAAGAGCTTTTGAGAGACAGCTTTCCAATATAAATGTAAGGTTTCTCAGCGATAAAACTGAATACCTCGGCACTGTTAAAAACATCTCAAAAAAAGGTATGTTTATCAGCACACAGGTGAACTTTCCCTTGGAACTTCAGCTTGAAATACTTATCCCCTTGAAAGAGGAGCTTTTGAAACTTCCCGCTAAGATTATAAAAATTAAAAAGTCAGGTGATAATTATAGTGGTATAAGCGTTGAGCTTTTAAGTCCATCACAAACTTATTTAGAATTTGTAGATAGCCTTAAGCCTGTGATCAGATGAATAAACTAAAGAAATGGCTTGGCGAAAAAAAATGAATAACTATATTGGATATTCAATGCGAGCATATTCCTTCCTGTATTCTTATGTAAGCATTCAGATATAATAATTAATGCAATAATTGTCAGATAACTTTCTTAGTGCCGCTTATTCCTCTTAGCATCAATATAATAAGCCATCAGTGCGATATAACCTATGCGTTATCATAAAAAGGGAATGTGGTTTCCGATTGCTTTGATAGTGCTAGTCGTCGTAATTGCGCTATGGTTTCCTTTAAGATACGGACATGCACTTTTGTTCCATTACCAGCTCCTCCGTAAAGGAGTTGTGGAAAATGCGCAAGTTGTTAAAAAGGGGATTATAGTCGATGGTGAATTGGTATGGATGGATCAAACACAGCCATCCGATAACCATCAGTTTCATGTAAAACTCCTTAATGCAGGCAGCGCAGAAAATATCTGCCAGTTAAGCGTATCAAAATCGTTATATCGTTTCACTCCTCTCGGGGCTTCGGTTTCAGTAACATTTCTTCCTAAAAAACCACAAAAGTGCAAACTGTCGTCAAGTATTCCGGGCATTAAGTCAATACTCATGGCCTGACATGCTTTGAGCATATTTATGCTGCTCTTTGCTTTTGGGGCAGCGTTTTTTGTCTACCGGTCATATAAAAAACCAGGACCCGATGATTTGGGCAATTTAACAACTAATATGAAATTAGGGGAATAAGTACACTGTCCAAAGTGTAGTGAAAAAATGACGGAAGGCTATCTCCCAATGGGATTTGGCATACACTGGCGAAACATTGATCAGCCATTTGGTGTGCCAACTATCTTTGGTGTGTTACCCAAAACGATTTTTTGGTTTAAACGCCCAAAACTTCATGCCTATCATTGCAATAAATGCAAAATAATTCTTTTTCAGTACGGGAAAGAGAAAAGCCATTAATCGAGCTCCTTTTTAGTTTTTATAAGAAGGATAGCTTTCTAATAATATGTCTTGCCCAACTTTTCTTACCTTTATATTTTGAACTCTAAAAGCTTTATTGAGCAGGGCCGGGGATTTCCCCCCAACTGATGCGATTGCGTCTATGCCGCCTATTACTATGGGGGCGATAAAAAACATGATTTTATCAATAATCTTGCTTGATAGCGCAGAGGCGTTTACTGATGAACCTCCCTCGATCATCACGCTCAATATATTTAGTTTCCCAAGTTCTTTCATGAGTCGCTTCAGTTCAACTTTTTTTGAGCGGTCTTTGATCACCAGGACTTTATTACCACCTTTAATTATTTTTTTAATTTTATTAGTTGATGCTTTATTGGTTGTTGCAATTATTGTTTTTTTATCCTTATGCCGCAGTACTTTTGAATTTAGAGGTATCTGAAGCCGGCTGTCAACAATTATTCTATAGGGATTTCTGCCTCCGGATATCCTGCATGTGAGAGAAGGATCATCTTTTCTGACTGTGCCTATACCGGTAAGAACAGCATCTACCTCGTTTCTCAGCCTATGGACGAGTTTCCTTGATTTTTCACCGGTAATCCATTTGGACTCACCCCTGGCTGTTGCGATTTTTCCATCAAGGCTCTGAGCCGTTTTAAGAATTACAAAAGGCTCTTTTTTGGTAATGAATTTGATGAATGCCTCATTGAGGACCTTTGCCTCTTTCTGCATGATGCCGACATTAATCCTTATTCCTGCGCTTTTAAGTTCTTTAATCCCCCTGCCCGAGACTTTTGGATTTGGATCGGCCATGGCTATAACTACTTTTTTAATCCCTGATTTGATTATTGACTTAGTGCATGGAGGGGTCTTTTTCTCTGTATGACAGCAGGGCTCAAGATTAACATAAAGCGTTGCGCCTTTAGCCTTTGTGCCTGCCTTTTTTAATGCAACAATCTCCGCGTGTTGTGTTCCTGCCTTTCTGTGATAGCCTTCTGCGATTATCTTTTTCCCCCGTGCAATGACAGCTCCTACCATCGGATTGGGGCTTGTCCTGCCTTTTCCCTTTAAAGCCAATTCTAAAACTTTCTGCATGAAAATTTTATTTTCCATATTCAATATATTATGCTTCCAGGTTTAGACTGATTAAACATCTTAAACGGTTTGAAACGTTGTTTAATATTGGATTTTACCAGAAATTCAAAAAATTAGAGTAGGGTAAAATATATTTCAGAGTGTTTGCAAATATTGATACTGCTGTTCCTTGGTTAAGCCGGTTTAAATGCTGTTCTAAAGGCAGGATATCTTAGTATTAAACTATATTATTTTTTTTTAATGAAATGATGAATTACCCCTTTTCCCACTTCCTCCAGCTTTAATAATTCATCTTCGCTTTGCTCGCGGTACGATCTAAAAGTGACTTTGGTCGTTTGATCGTCAGTTATAACCTTAAGAATTTGTCCGGGCTCCAACTCTTTCAGCGCCTTTTTTGTTTTTATAAGAGGCATTGGACATTTTAACCCGCGAAAGTCAATTACCCTGTCAGGTTTTATTTCAGACATTAAGGCTCCTTTTACCAAAGCAAAGTATTTTAAAGTAATTATAACAGAAATATAAATGTGTTAATATGCCTATAACTAAATTCTATAAACAAGTCCGGAGTTTGTGAACATTTTTAGACACTGTTTCCAAGTTTTTGTTTCTATGTAACTGGCTACACAGTCTTATATACCTTGTTACATAACAGTCTGAAGAAAAATGTGCTAACTATCCATAAAATAAAAATTTCCAATGTGGTATCTTAATTGCTAATGATATAATATAAGAGGCTAAAAAAATGTTAATACGGGTAGAGTATAACAACAACACTTTTGATATGGTGAATCCGGCTGTTCTGGACGATCTTATCAGATCACGTAAAATAAGAAAGTTTCTCCGTTTAGGGGGGTGGGCTATATTAGGTGTAACTCCTGTAAGAGGAACGGGTGGTAGTTACAACGGAACAGAAAGACGGAAAAACCCCAAGTCCGCAGAGGGAAAAAAATCCGTGCTCCGCATTATTCCATAAATATATATAAAAATCAAGATATTATCCACTAAAACTCAAAGTTATTTATGAAGTATCCTTTAATTGGTTTGAATAAAAAAAACATAAAATATCGGGGGTTTTTTTAAATAAGCGGACCTTTTATAGGTATGATGTAGTAACCTGGTGAAGTCTGGTATCTTTTGATAAATATTGATTCAATCTGGTTAAGCTTACCTTTTACAGGCATGACCTCTAAAGCTAAATTCATGAAATTATTTTTTATATTTCCTTTCAGGCGTGCATAGCCCTTGTCTCCTTCAAGACTTATTGACTTAACGTAAACAGTATTGTCTTTCAGAGAAAGTGCCCCTTGAATTTTATGAAATGATCTTAGAAGCAGGGGTAATCCCCTTGATGATAAATGTATGTCTGCGTCAGGGATTTTAAAGGTAGCATCTATAAAGTTCTTATTCAAATTCAGCTCAGCAGAGATGAGACCATTTCCCTCAAACCCGGCAGAAGCCAGATATGGGATGGCACTTATTTCAGCCCTTTCTATTTTTAGATTTCCTTTTTCAGGCTCATCTGATTCTCCGGAAAAAACAGGAAATTTTAAAAAACCCTTAATGTTTCCTGAGCCCATTTTACCTGTTACAGAAAAAACAAGCTTTTTTTTAAAAAGGTAAAGCGGATTAACCCTGCAGGAGATGTCTGTAAACCTGAGCGCAGTTGTACCGCCTATAGAAAGATCAAGGCTGTCTGCATATACATTAAAAAACATACCTTTTCTTAGCCCGTGTATAGTTGCTTTAATTTCAGTTTTTCCACTGCTTGATATTGAATCCTCGACGGCAGCTTTTATTAAATTATCCGGCAGGGCAAAAATCCACATTAGGGTTAAAAATAAAGGGATGCTGATTGTAAGAAAGAGTAAGTTTCGCAGCTTTTTCATTTACCCCGTTAGAATGTCCTGTGGCTCGAAGCGAGTCGCGCAAAGTGTCGATTAGACTTGCTATGGGCCTGCCTACCTTCCCGTTAGAAGCTTGTACGCCTAAGGCGTGGGCTAAGATTTTCTAACGGGGTTTACTCATTAGCGATGCGGTAATATTCAGAGTAAATATATTTCGATTTTCAAATGTAGTTTTGATGGCAGCGCTCTTAATCTTCAGGGGGACAGGAGAATTTTCAATCTTGTAAAGCAGATTAACTGTTTTGTTAAGGTCGATGTTTTCAATCTGGAGTTCAGCGTCCTCTTCTTTAAATTCATTTATCCTTACCTCCCCAAAAGGTTTTATTACCTTTGCTTCAAGCCCGAGATTTTTAAGTATCTGCTCAAGGGCAGATACAACACCGCTTACATCAGTTAGCCCTATTTTATTTTCTTTTGACTTAACAGTGTCTTTTATGTGAATGAGCTCATCCCCGAGTTCCTGTATCTCCTTAAGTTCTTTTTTTAAGTTTTCATTTTCTCTTCCTAAATCATTAGAGGAGACAGATATTATGAAAGCAGCGATTGCAGTTACAATAGCTGCTGATAACACTACAAGTGTATGCCTGTCAGAGAAGATGATTTTGCTTATTACAGCTTTCATGTCTTTTCCTCTTCATGAGTCATAGACTCCATGATTATTGAAAAGCTTATTTTTTTATCGGGGGAGGACTTGGAATCTATGACTTTTACTCCAGCAAATGAAGATGAAAGGGCTTTTTTAAATTCATCAACGTTTTCAAATGACAGGGCAGTGCCTTTTACAGATATGTTTTCGCTGCCGACATTGAGTTCGTTAAGGGTGATGTTTGCATGCTTGAGACTGGCAATATCAAGCAGGATGTCGAGGACAGGCATGCCACCGAGTATTTTATTTTTTGCCATCAGGGATTTAATATTCCCTTTAAACTGTCTTTGCACATCAACTATCTTTTTTTCTTCGGGGAATACATCATGAAATAGTATGTTCATTTCCTTTTTAATCAGGGTATTGTCTTTCTTTGTGGATACGAGTTTTATGGCAGTAATAGAGCCGAACAGCAGCATGAGAAGAAGGATTAGAACACCTGTAAATCGCAGGGACTTTTTTATGCGGTCAATATCACCCTTGTAAGCAAGATCATCCTGTCTTAGATTTATGGAAGGGCTGACAATCTCTTCTTCAGCCGCTGCTTTTCTGGTTTCTTCTGCGTCAGAAGGACTTTCAAGGAGCTTTTCGATATTTCCGTTAGAAAGTCTGAGGGCAAGGGAGGTAATTACTACCGGTTCAAGTCCTACGGATGAAAAGAGGTCTACTACATCCCTGAGTTTTGTTTTCTCCATGCAAGCAGCCAGGACCCGTGTGCTGTTTTCTGATGAATCCGTAATTGAATAGTCTATGGAGTAATCGACGGTGTTGCCGAGCAGGATTCCTTCCAGTTCGAAATTAATGGTATCCTTTATTTTGCTTTTATCAGAAAACGGGAAGTTAAGCTCTCTCATGGATAAAAGACTTACTGGGACGCTTAGATATATATGTTCAATACCGGACTTTACAAGTGATGTAAGGGAGGATTGATCTAATTCGCCTTCAAAACGGGTAGACAGGGTGTCTGTAAGTATATACTGGCTATCTTTTTTTTCAAAAACATAAAGGGAAAGTTTTCCGTCTATCCAGTCAATAAATCCTTTCAATTAATGTTCCCCCCGGAAACCTAACCTGCCTGCCGGCAGGCAGGTGTAAGGACTACTTATTAGTATATTTGCTCCCGATAGTCGCTGATTCATTCTATCCCTCTCTCCAGTATCTGACCTGTGAAGATGTATCCATAACACTTTCAATAATTCTTGTAATTTCATTAACCATTGCTGTAGAAATGACCCTGAAATTGGAGCTTTTGACTGTAATCCTGCCAAGAAGCAGCTGACCGATAGTTTCCATCCCTGACACCCTTTGAAGATGTGATTCATTCTCAAAAGGAGAGATTTCCCTGTAATCGATAATACTTTTTGCGAGAGTTTCTGTCATGTCATTGTGCAGACTTAAAAGTACAGGCAGTTTTGCGGTATTTATATTTATCCTGTCAGCCCCGTCGCCGTAAACTGTTAAGAACGGACTGATTGTTTCAAAAACTTTCTTATCAACTGCCTCTATAAGTTTAAGTTCGTCCATACTCCTCAGAAAAGAATTTTTTGATGTGTATTCAGAGTCCCTGAGCCTTGGTTCGTGGTCAGGGTCTATCCAGTCCGCGATAGCCATTGCGAGTGATGGGTTAATATTAAGATATTCAAAAAGCTTTTTCAAGGAGGACAGGGCATCTTCGTTAGTAAGTCCGTTTGGGTAGATAATACTGTTAATGTTGAATTTTGCATTCTCATCTTCAATCTTTACTATTAAAATGACATCGCTGTTGAAATCTTTTGCAACAGGCAGGTAGATTTCCCCGGGGTATGTATAGGTAAAATCTTTCATGTCTATCAGATAGCCGGTGCTGAGGGTTTGCCCTGATCTGGCTATGAGGGAAGCTTTCTGGGCATTGCTCCAGTTTGATAACGCAGCTGTGCCAGTATAAACTTCATAGGCGAATTCCACTGCAAGGCCTGTAAGTACAGTGACGATCAGAAGTGTGATTATAAGAACAGAGCCTTTTTTAGAGTGAACAGTAAACAGTGAACGGTAAATAGTGTTTTGTTTTTTCACAGTAGTCTTCCTGTTTTTGGTCTGGCATATTCTGTAAGTTTTATTCTTTTGCCCTTGTCATCAAACTCTATGCTGAACCTTACAACTTCAGGAAGCTCCCCTGCCTCTTTTGTATCCCATGTCTTAATCCACTTGTTTTCGAACAACATCTCGACCGTGAAACCTTCGATACCCTCTATCATTTCCATAGTGTAGCCAGGTGTCTTATCGGTTTTGAGTTTATCTGTTGATAGAGTAAAAGGAAGAGACTCTGTTTTTAAAAGAACAAGTTTTTTATTTTTTTCAAGAACATAATATGAGATCGACTTTAGTCCGCTGCCTTTAAAGGAAAATGCCGTGAGTTGCAGGCCTGATATGGGGTTACCGAATATATCTCTATCCTCAATTACAAACGCAGTCTTATTGTTATCTGAATCGGACGAGGGAGAATTTTCAAGAAATGCCCCCTCGATCTCTCGTCTCATAATATCCAGTGCAGTTCTTACCTCATGATATTTAAGCGATATATTGTCAAATCTTTCAAGGGCACGCTGGACCATAAAGAATGAACTGTAAACAGTCCCCAGTATAATTGTTAAAAGGACAAGACTCAGCAAGACTTCAATGAGAGTAAAACCATAAGACTTAACACTAAAATGTGAAAGGACGGGTGATAAATATTTCTGTTTTATGTCTTTTTTGTTTTTTCTTACGACTTCTGCGTTCATCCTTTCACCTTACTCTTTCCGTCTTTTTAGTAATGAGCTCGCTCAACTCTATTTCTTTATCCCCCCCCCTTACAATAGCCTTTATTTCAACGATTCTGCTGTCTTCTGTTTGTTGTCCATCCTCAATATATCTTACTGTTGTCTCATAAGAAAAGTCTGTCCCGGTGAATAAACCCTTGTCATTTTTGGGTTCTATTTCCAATTCCGCTATTTTTTCTTTTGCCATAAGCAACATTCTTGTGGTGAGAGTATGTTCATGGGCTATGCCTGCATGATAGTTGACAGTCTGGATAATTGTAATCAGAACCGTTGCAATAATTGCAATGGAAATCATGATTTCAAGCAAGGTGAATCCGGAAGACGAATGATGGGAGACAAGAGACGAATGAAGAGTTATTTTTTTCTTCGTCCTTCGTTCTTCCACCTTCTCCCTTCTTTTTTTATAGTGCATATCCTTCAAGAATTTTAGTTCTCCCGCTTAAATGATTGAAAATAATTGTATATGCAGATTCACCTTTTTTCAGATGCAGTAAAATCGATTCTTCAGGCCCCATGGGCCCGAACTCTATCAAGAGTTCACCTTCTGAAATTTCGCCGTTTGCCAGGGTTATTACGTCACTTACCTCTACGCCGCCTTTTGTCATGAAACTCCTTGTTTCTTGTTCACTGGTAAAACCCCATGAGTTTTCATCAAGGTTAATATTAAACAGATAGGTCTGTTTTTTTCCTACGGCTTCGTCATATATATATCTTAAGGCACTGCTCATATGTCTTGCCTCGGTTTTAAGTGCGTTTTTCCCGGTGCTCAGGAAGTTTGGCATTACAAGGGCTATGGTAAGTGAAATAATGAAGACGACAACAAGTATCTCTATGAGAGTGAAACCTGATTTGGGATTTACGATTTCAGATTTCGGATTTAATAAATCCACAATCCTCAATTCACCATCCGCAATATTTGTATTCGTCTGTATAACCGGTGTCGTTAGGATTTTAAATGTCCCAGTTTGTGATGTCTGCATCGTATCCTTCTCCACCTGGCTTGCCGTCTGCTCCGTAACTGATTATGTCGTACTCGTTTTCCAGTCCGGGAGAAATATAGACATAAGGATTGCCCCATGGGTCAAGGGCTATTTTCTTTTTTTCAAAATAGCTTCCTTTTCTGTAGTTTTTGGGAATTTTCCCGGTAGAGGGTTCTGAAACAAGAGCTTCAAGTCCTTGTTCTGTAGAGGGGTAAAAAGCATTGTCCATCTTGAACAGTTTTAGTGCTGTATCAAAATTTTTAATCTGAGCCCTTGCTTCAACTACCCTTGCGTCATCTGTCCTGCTGATTAGTCTTGGTGCCACAATAGCCAGGAGGATACCGATGATAAACACAACCACCATAATCTCTATCAATGTAAAACCCGAACGACAGTAATCGGTGCTCAGTGAGCAGTAAGCAGACTTCCTTAATTTTGCATTTTGCATTTTGGTCTTTCCTTTCATTTTATCAGCTGGTTGAGCTCAAAAATCGGCAAGAGCACTGCTATTACGATAAATCCGACAATGAGCCCCATGAATAATATCAGTAACGGCTCTAAAAGACTTATTACCCTCTGAAGTTTTTTGTCAAATTCTGCCTCGTAAGATGTAGAGGCCTTTTTTAAGACCTTTGCCAGCTGGCCGCTCTTCTCCCCCGTAGATATTATGCGAAGAAATGTAGGGGGAAAACCTTCAAGGCTGGTTGACAGCTTTGCTCCCTGTGAGACTGAATTCTGGGCGGCCATAATCCTTTTTTCCAGAACAGCATTGCCGGTTACCTTTGCTGTTAACTGTAATGCGCTCAGTATTGTAATCCCGCTGGAGAGCAGAAAGGCCATGGTCATGGAAAATCGCGCCATGTAAAGACTCTGTAAGGTTCCAAATGGAAGCTTGAGCAGAATGGAATCAATCATTTCTCTTTTTGTTTTTCTGAGCCATTGATAAAAAAATACTGCACCAGCTGCTAAAAGTAATAAAAGCCACCAGAATTTGTGAAATACTGTACTGACCCATATTAGTATGACAGTAATTAACGGCAGGGCCGCCGAGGTTTCTGTAAATATCTTCGTTATCTTGGGCACTACAAATGTAAAGAGAAATGAGAGAATAATGATACTTACAAAAGACATAAAAACCGGATAAATGAGAGAAGTCTGAACCTTATTTTTAATAGAAGTCTGGGCTTCCAGAAAATCAGAGAGCTTTACAAGAACCTCAGGCAGCCTGCCGCTGTTTTCCCCGACTGCTACCATACTTGTGTACATCTCCGGAAATATCGAAGGATGTGCCTGTGCTGCCCTAGCAAGGGTTGTCCCGGCTGAGAGCCTGTCTTTTATATCTATCAGGATTCCTTTCCACTGACCTTTTTGTTCTGAAGCTATGGCACTAACAGCTTCTATAAGGGGAACTTCACTTGAGAGCATGGTGGAGAGGCTTCTTGTGATGTCAGGAAGAAGGGATGGAAGGTGTTTCCATTGTAATATTTTTTTTTTAAAGAATAGGGCTTCAGTAATTTCTTTAGGAAAAATACCAATGGCTTTTATTTTTATAGTAGCGTCTTTTTCCCCGTCGGCCTCAACCGTTCCTTTTATTTCTGAACCATCTTCTTTATATCCCTGATATCTGAATATAGGCATAGCTTAAATAAAATCCCAAATTACAAATTACAAATCCCAAGTAATTTTCAATGACCAATTATCAAACACCAAAAATATTTTGATTATTGTAATTTGGATATTGGTGCTTGAGATTTGATATTTATTATTCATCACTGTCTTTCTGTGTTATTCTCAAGACTTCTTCTAATGTGGTAATTCCGTTTAAAATTTTAATCATTCCGTCAGTCCTGAGGGTTTTAAAACCTGCATTTATTGATGCTGCTTTCATTGTCTGGGCATCTTTTCGTTCTACAATCATTGACCTTATATCAGGGGTTATTTCCAGAAGTTCAAAAATTCCTGTTCTTCCAAGATAACCCTTTCCCATGCATTTGTTACAGCCTCGTCCCCGATAAAGCAGGGAAGGTGGGGCTTCATTTTTAATGTCGTTTTTAAAGTAGGATATTTCCTGGGAGGACGGGGAATATGATTCCTTGCAGTGTGGACATATTGCCCTTACCAGTCTCTGGGCAAGGATACATATCAGGGATGATGCCACAAGGAAGGGTTCTATGCCCATATCAATCAGCCTTGTAAGCGCACCATGAGAGTCGTTTGTATGAAGGGTGCTTAAGACTAAATGGCCAGTGAGCGAGGCATGTACTGCAATCTCGGCTGTTTCGACATCTCTTATCTCTCCGACCATCATTATGTCGGGATCCTGTCTTAAAATAGCTCTCAGCCCCGAGGCAAAGGTAAGGCCTATTTTGGGATTCACCTGAATCTGGCCTATTCCTTTAAGCTGGTACTCAACGGGGTCTTCAACGGTTATGATGTTTCTTTGCTCTGTATTGAGTTTAAGAAGCGATGCATAAAGAGTGGTAGTTTTGCCCGAGCCGGTCGGGCCTGTTACAAGTATTATTCCGTTTTGTTTTGAAAGGGAGTCGTTGAAAATGTTAAGGACTGAACCTTTAAGTCCTATCATTTCAAGGCTCAGGATGCCTACACGCCTGTCAAGCAGTCTGAGTACCGCCCTTTCACCCAGGGAAGTTGGGATTATGGCAACCCTTATATCTATGTCTTTTCCACCAATAAGCAGCCTTATCCTTCCATCCTGTGGAAGTCGTTTTTCTGCTATATCAAGGTCAGACATTATTTTTATCCTTGATATAAGGGCATCCTGAATAATTTTCGGTGGGCTTAAAACCTTACCGAGTATACCGTCCACCCTGAACCTTACGTCAATGCTTTTTTCATAGGGCTCAATATGAATGTCGCTTGCCCTTTCCTTTACAGCTTCCATCAGTAAGGCATTGAGCAGCCTTATAATTGGTGCTTCTTCTGTGAGTTCAAGGAGGTCCCTGGGTGATTCAAACTCTGTAGCAACCATTGACAGATCTTCGCCTTTTATGCTGCCCATTGCTTCGTCGACCCTGCTTGTTTGGCTGTAGATCCTGTTTATGGCATCAAGGATTACTTCCCTAGGCGCCTGAAGGGCCCGTGGTTTAAGGTTGTAATTTCTTGCAAGATCCATAAGCGCTAAAGTTCCCTGATTGTCTGCAACAGCAGCAAGGAGTTCGCCGTTCTGTCTTCGTAACGGCAGAAAAACATTGCCTTTTACAAAAGAAAGGGGTAGTTCTTCAAGTAAGGAGAGTTCTACATCGTCATCTTTTATCCGGTCAATGGTTTCCATATATACACTGACTATTGAGTTGGATTATTCTGAATTTTGACTTTGTAGTTCGGTTCTGCATACTGAATATCAGGTTCCGCTGAAAACTCTTTTATTGCATCCTCTACATTTTGCTCAGGTCTGAGCTTTATGTGATACAGATTTAAATTTTCAATAAAAGTTATAACTGATGCACCGTTTTGTAAAATTACTTCTTTGGCTTTCTCATTTGAAATTCCTTCTTTAAATTTTACCAGGAGCTCGTCTTGTGCATAATATTTTTCTTTCCTTGCGAATTCCTTATGTTTTGTATCTGTTATCCTGGCAAGCTGTACGGAGTCCTTGACTATATGAGGGGTGATGAATATAAGAAGATTTGTTTTGGTCTTTTTTACGCTTTTATGTTTAAAAAGCCATCCCAGAATGGGGATATCCCCGAGGACAGGCATCTTTAAAATGTTGTCCTCTTCTTTCTCCTCCATAAGACCGCTGATGACCACAGTCTGTTCATCCCTTACTACAACTGAAGTTTTTGTTGACCGCTTGGTTGTAGTAGGCCCCACAGAAACAGTTATGCTTTCCGGTTCTTCTTTAACCGATGATATTTCCTGGTACAAATCAAGTTTCACATAATCGCCCGCTGTTATCTGGGGGGTAATCTTAAGTCTTATCCCAACGTCCTGTCTTTGTATGGAACTCAGCACAATGCTGGTGGAAGATAAGTCGCGTTGACTATTTGATATAAACGGGACATTTTCTCCAACATGAATCTCTGCCTCCTCATTATCAGAGGTTAGTATCTGGGGTGTTGAAAGAACGTTTATTGCACCATGGAAGTCACTTATATCAAAGAGCGCTGCAAATCCCGGGACCGTTAAATTTGAAGTGGTCGCTGAACCATCTGAACCAATAGTTGTGACAGGCACCTCAAGGAAATTCCCCATTCCTCCTAATGTAAATCCAGTGAGGCCGGCGAGTATATCTAAAACATCGCTTGAGCTTAAAGTCCCGAAGCCCCCTATTGTTACGGGTTCTCCATCGACTCTTGCAGTTGCCCTCCATTTTGTTCCTAATTCCTTGAGCTTATCTATGGATGCCTCTAAAATCATTGCCTCCACAAATACCTGGCGTCTTCTTTTATCAAGTTTCTTTATGACCTGGATAATAGCCTGATAATTTGCAGGGGTCGCCAGGATTACAAGAGAATTTGTTGCCTTATCAGGTGCTATGATTACCTCGTCAAACGGTGTTTTATTAGCAGGAGCCTTCTTGGTTTTTTGTATCCTTGCCGAGGCACTGGAACTTTTAATGATTACCGCCAGGATCTTTCCAAGTTCTGTTGCATCTGCATTTTCAAGGGCGTACACATTTACTTCCGCAGGTTCCTCGTAGGTAGGAGGCTGATCAATATCTTTAAGTACAGACATTATCTTTTCTATGTTCAGTGCTGAATCAACAACTAGGAGGAGATTACCGGGGCCAAAGGCGGATATATGTCCGTTTCTGGAAACAACAGGATGAAGAAATTTCACGGCTTCATCTGCCTTGATATGCTTTATGGGCAAAAGCCTTGTTATAAATGACTCATCAACCGGAGCCTTCTCATCTCTAAGCGTTTTTCCCGCCTGCTTTGCCATGGTCGAAGAGATGATTTTATATGCCTTTGTTCCTGATTGCACCAGAGTGAAGCCTTTAAGTGCGAGAACAGAGGTAAATAGTGAAAATGACTCTTCTACAGTCAGCTCTGTCGGGGTCATGATGGTAATTTTCCCCTTTACCCTTTCGTCAAAGATGAAATTCTTTCCGGTAATTTCACTTATAAATTTAATTACTGTGGGAATATCTACGTCGACAAAATTAAAGGTGATTTTCTGGTCTGATTTTTCGGTTTCAGCTGTGGATAGGGGAGATATAAGAAAAACCATGAAAATCAACACACAGATTGTGAAAGTAATCTTGAAAATTTTCATATTATTTACCTTTCAAAAATAAATGGAGCCCCACGGACAAGCCCGTGGTACCATCATTACGCCCCGCTGGGGCGAACATCCCGTACCAGAGGACCAATTCACCCACGGTTAATGCCGTGGTCCTCTTGGTACTGGGATAGATGACAAATGTGCGATCTGAATTTCCAGGCAAATTTACATGCTTCATCTTATCTGATAGTCCAAAGTCATCTTTCTGCCATTTCTTATTATATCAAGATTGACTGTATTCATACCTTTCAATGCAGACATTGTCTGTACGGCAGCCTCGGGACTGGACAGCTCGAGTCCGTTTATTCTCAGAAGAATATCCCGGTTTCTTAACCCCAGGCTTTCATAAATGCCTTTGCGCTTCACCTCCATTATTCGAAATCCTTCCTGCCTGCCGTTTTTTACATTGGGATAGAGTCTTGCATCTGACAGGATGCTTTCGGGGTTATCAAGGGCCTGTTGTACTTTTCTCTGATCGAGCAGGTATTGTTTTTCATTAATTTTCCGGGCAAACCCGGATGATGAGGCTGAGTTGTAGTAAGGACTGGATACATTTGTATTTAAAACTTTGATATCAATGAGATTTATAGTGTATGTATTTGCTCCCTGAGTTAGTTCAATCCATTCTTTTTCTATTTTTGTCAATGTACCATAGTCATAGACTTCTTCTCCGTATGCGAATACTTCCTGCCGGGAAGCAGGCTGTGATTTGTCCAGGATGATTGCATAACTGAGGCTACTGGGACCTGCAACTGTGCCTGAAAGCACCAGCTCCGAGTGAGAGCCTTGCCTGCTGTCAGTCCCCTGCACTTTGGAAGCAGGTTGGAACTTCATAGGGCTGCCAAAGGGATTTTTCTCAACTATCGGAGCGTAAGTCATAATGTTTTTTAACACCGGGATTAAGTGGTTTGCAGTTTCAACGGGAGTATTAACAGCCGGGGGTTCTTTTTTTAAAAAAGATAAGCTTATGATACTCCTGGTAAATAAAAGAGCGGCAAGAAATATAAAAGCGATCAGGATATAATTTATTATGCTGAGTCTTTTAAAGGGAAATTCAAGCATTACTTAAATTAGATTAAACAATTGCTTTTTCTATGTCAATAAGTGAGCAGGCTCAAAATTATATTTTTGCATTTTTTAAGGCTTCTTTACAGGAGCACTTTCTTTGTTTAGGAATAATTTTGAATGTTTGTTTAAGCAGTTTTTTGATTTTTTCAGTTGAAGCACTCATTTCATCTATAACTTCTTTAGTTGTAAGTTTTCTTTTTGTTATCCCGGCGGCATAATTGGCAACTACTGATATCCCCGAATAGCATATTTCAAGCTCTCTTGCCAGGGAGGCTTCGGGCATGCCTGTCATACCTATAACATCTCCTCCCAGTATACCAAATGCTCTGATCTCGGAAGCAGTTTCAAGCCTGGGACCTTCAACAGCCAGGTATGTTCCGCTATTCTTTAAGGGTGTTTTGGAAAGTTTACCGGCCTTTAAAATAATTTTGCGAAGTTCGTGGCAATAGGGTTCAGTGAAGTCTATGTGAACCACTTCCCCAAGCGATTGAGTCCAGGGGACGAGTTCCATCAATATTATGGCTTTTCCGTCATAGAATGTTGACTCCCTGGATTTGGTCATGTCAATAACCTGATCCAGGACAACTATGTTACCCGGTCTTAAGCCTTTTTTGATACCGCCGACAGCACTTACAGATATGATTCTTTCGACTCCGAGCTTTTTAAATCCCCAGATGTTCGCTTTGCAGTTAATCATATGGGGCAGAAGATTGTGTTGGCTGCCGTGGCGGGGCAGGAATATTACCTCGGTATTTCCTATATTTCCTATTATGTATTTATCAGATGGTTTACCGAAAGGTGTGGTGATTTTCACACTTTTCTTTACAGTTAAGCCTTTTATTTCATTAAGGCCGCTTCCGCTGATTATACCTATTCCTGACATGTTATCCTCCCGGGTATTTATTATAACAGAGTTTTACTGCAGATTTGCTGTTTTTTTACAGTCATTTTTGCTATAACCCGTTCATTTTTATTATAATAATAGTTTGACTGATTATTAGCGATATAAGCCTCACAGTTAAAAATGCCTTTATCTTCGGGCTAAAGCTAAAAAAGTAATTCGGAATACAATGAATTAATACCTGAATGCCGATTTAAGGTGTTCACTTTTTGCTGTAATTTTCAGCGGAGGCAAATGAAAAGGATTCCAGATGAGCTGGCTTCAAGGATTATAAGGAAGGCCCTTTCAAACGGGGGTGATTATGCTGATGTGTTTATTGAGCATAAGCATACCATATCTGTCCAGCTTGAGGACGATAAGATTGAAAAAGTTATTTCAGGCGTTGATGTCGGGATAGGTGTAAGGGTTATTCTCGAGAGCAGGTCTTCCTATGCGTACGGCAATGATTTTTCAGAGGACTCGCTCTTTAATCTTGCGGAAACCGTTAGCAAGGCTGCCAAAGAAAAAAGGCATGAACCAAACGGCAGCGGGGCAGTAACTTTTAATTTAAAAAAGGCAAGTCCGCAGGTGGATTTCAGGATAGAACTTAACCCGTCAGCTGTCAGCATGGACAGAAAGGTTCTTCTTGTAGAAAATGCTAACAGGGTGGCCAGGGCGGTCAGCCAGAAGGTTAAGCAGGTAATTGTGAGTTACAGGGACTCTATACAGAACGTTTATGTAGCAACATCTGAGGGCACTGTTGCAGAGGATGAACGAATTCAAACAGTTGCCTTCATCCAGGTTATTGCTGCAGAGGGTGAGGTACTTCAGACAGGTTATGAGCCGGTTGGGGGTTTTATTGGTTTTGAACTTTTTGAAAAGGATTCTTTTGATGAGATAGCCGGTAATGTTGCACAGAAGGCAGTAACTATGCTGGGTGCTAAGAAGATTTCAGGGGGCAGGATGCCGGTAGTAATTTCTGCTGATGCAGGGGGGACAATGATTCATGAGGCAATTGGTCACGGTCTTGAGGCAGACCTTGCACAGGAGGGACTGTCAGTTTATTCAAATATGCTCGGGCAGCGGATTGCATCGCCTTTAATTACGGTAATAGACGATTCCACTTTGCACAATAAGCGGGGTTCGTTCAGGTTTGATGATGAGGGAGTTCAATCCCGGAAAACAGTCCTGGTAGAAGAAGGAATCTTAAAAGGATATATGTATGATAAGCTTACTGCCATGAAGGACAAGGTGGACTCTACAGGCAATGGCCGCCGGGAGTCTTATGAGAATAGACCGATTCCAAGGATGTCCAATACGTTTATAGCTTCCGGAAACAGTGACCCCCGTGAAATTGTAAAATCAGTCAATAACGGCTTTTTTGTCAAAAAAATGGGAGGAGGGCAGGTTAACACAGTGACTGGCGAGTTTGTATTTGAAGTTTCCGAAGGATATTTGATAGAAAATGGACAGATAGGAGAACCTGTAAGGGGAGCAACACTCATTGGGAGCGGACCGGAAGTCCTGAAATCAATAGATATGGTTGGTAATGACATGGGGTTTTCTATCGGAACATGTGGTAAAGATGCCCAGGGTGTCCCGGTTACTGATGCAATGCCCACAGTTAGAATTCCTGAGATGGTAGTTGGGGGAGAAGTGCAAAATGGGTAAAATAAATACAGAAATATAGCTTAAATGACACAGTTGTCCGACAAATACCCTTGTTTTTAAAGAGAAAACTTACTGGTATTTAATTTGCTATATCGAATAGGTATGCGCTACCAAAATACAATAAAAGAGGAAATATTTATGAGCGGAATAGGTCTCCACACAGGCAGAGTTATCAACATGAGGCTTAAGCCTGCTCCTAGAGATACCGGTATTGCCTTTATCAGAACGGACAGGGAAAATGTTGAAATAAAGGCTGGTGTGGAATTTGTCGCTGACACAACCTTTGCTACTAACCTGGCATATGACGGTGTAAGAGTAGGAACGGTTGAGCACCTCTTATCTGCACTGGCAGGACTTAGCATTGACAACGTCATCGTAGAGATTGACGGGCCTGAGGTTCCGATAATGGACGGAAGTGCTTACTACTTCACCCAGAAAATACTTAAAGAAAGTATTATAGCAAGACAGGCTAAAATAGTTTCCTGTATAAGGATTTTAAAGCCCGTTGTGGTCATGGAAGGGCCGCGCCAGATTGCAGTTATTCCTTATGAAGGCACCAGAATAACAAGCAGTGTCCATTATAATCACCCTTCAGTTGGAGAGCAGAAATTCAGCGTTGATATAACAGAATCAAATTTTATCAAGGAAATTGCCCCCGCGAGAACTTTTGGGTTTTTAAAGGACGTCAGGATGTTAAGATCCAGAGGCCTTGCAAAGGGAGGATCTCTGGATAATGCGATCGTAGTAGGTGAAAACGGGGTTCTAAACAAAGGTGAGCTAAGGTTTAATAATGAATTTGTAAGGCACAAAATTCTGGATACCCTTGGAGATTTTTCATTGTTAGGATGTTTAATGTACGGGCACATAATCGCCAAGAGGACAGGTCACACCCTGAATATAAAGCTTCTAAAAAAGATTCTTTCGTTTACTGATTCGTGGGAATTTGTGTCACCTCCGTTGAAAGCAGGCACAACCCGTGAACTTACCATGCAGATTTAATCTCTGGTACTGCTTTTCAAAATACCCGGGGTAAAAAATTCTCTTTTCCAATAAATTGCCGGAGTATTAAAATGAACAGCGAGCGTATTCCCTGTAGCTTGCTGCAGGTTTAGCGAGCAAATATAATGAAATAAAAAAATTCATTGCATTTCAAGCTTCCCTGTAGTTTGCTGCAAGGAGCTTTAATGAGCAGGCCTGCGCCCTGCAAAGGGATTGGTGATTCTACCTTATTCTGTTTAAGGGCAGGGAAGGCTTACAGAAATAAAACATAAAAAAACCGTCACTGTTCCGGTTTTTCGGAACAGTGACGGTAAACTCGTGAAACATCTAATGCTTATCTTTTTTTCTTTTTCTTTGCTGCTTTTTTCTTCGGAGCAGCTTTTTTCTTTGTAGCCTTTTTCTTTTTCTTTGCAGCGGCTTTCTTTTTAGCGGCCATTCTTTTTCACCCCCTTTCACTCCCCCTTTTCTTGGGAGTAAGCTTTGTTTTATAGTCTGCCAAACAGCAAAATCTTTTTTGTATTTAAAAGTTTTCTAAGCCGGCGGTCCCTGGTTTTTTTCTTTGTTTTATATTCAGAGCCGCGCATTACCGTATAATGTATTTCTCTGCCGAATCTTTTTTCCATGTCCCTGAGATTTTTGCCAAGATGATTTGAGTCACTTACTATAAATAAATCCAGTGAAGGAAAATTTGCATCCTCGGTATAGGGCCCGTAGATAAAAGCAGTTTTAGCCTCTGAGGCTTTCAGTACTGATTTGAGGGCACCGGGTAGTCCTAATGATTTAGCTATCAGGCCTTTTAGCTCAGGGAACAGGGTGGAATTTTTATTGACCTTAAAATATTTGAGGTTTCCTTTTCTTTCACTCGATACAAGATCCATATGTTCGAGCTTGTCCAGTTCTTTTTTCACCCCAGAGGGGTTTTTCTTTACAAGTCGTGCAATCTCACGCATGTAAAACTTTTCTTCGGTGCTGTTAAATAGCAAAGACATAATGTCAGCCCTTATGCCCGATGTAAAAAGTTTCTCTAACATAATCCACTTATATATTTATACTACTTATTTTTCTGCTTGTCAAGAAAAAAATTCAAAAAAAGAACATAAAAATATTTTTTGTATACAATTTTTTATCGTTTTAAATAATGACACGGTTGTTGACGAAAAATGAACAAAGAAGAATTTAGCGTAGTTAGCAGCTAGTAGTAAGCAGTGAAGGGAAAATATTTTGATAAAATATTTTTAACCAACTAACTACCAACTACTATCTACCATTTCAAAAACGTGATATAATTTCATTATGAAAGAAGCGATGTTTTATGAAAAGTCTGAAAAACAAAAGGTGAGATGCTTTCTCTGTGCGCACCACTGCATAATCTCTGACGGCAAGCGCGGCATATGCTCGGTGAGGGAAAACCGGGGAGGTAAGCTTTACAGCCTTGTCTACGGTAAAGCTGTATCCATGAATATCGATCCTATAGAAAAGAAGCCGTTATTCCATTTTTATCCCGGCTCAACATCTTTTTCAATAGCAACGGTTGGATGTAATTTTAAATGTATGCATTGTCAAAATTATGACATAGCTCAGTTTTCAGAAAGGCATGTTGATATACCGGGAGATTTTGTTACACTTGAATATATAATTGATGCGGCGGAAAAAGCAGGGTGTAAAAGCATATCGTATACATATACGGAACCAACGGTTTTTTTTGAATTTGCATACGACTGTGCCCGATTGGCTCATCAAAGGGGAATAAAAAATGTTTTTGTAAGCAATGGCTATATTGGCCCTGAAGCTGCAAGGACAATCGCACCTTATCTTGACGGGATTAACATAGACCTCAAGGGAGATAATGAAATTTATAAAAGATTATGCGGTGCAAAACAGCAGCCTGTTTTAAATACAATAAAGTTAATGAAGGCCCTTGGGGTCTGGGTGGAAATTACTACTCTTATTATTCCTTCATACAATGACTCTGAAGAATTCCTGAAATGGGTTGCAGAATTCATAGAATCCGTAGATCCTGCCATTCCATGGCATGTGACTCAATTCTATCCTACACATCAGATTCTTGACCAGCCGCGAACCCCGTTGAAGACACTCAGGATGGCAAGAGAAATAGGGATTAAGGCAGGGCTTAAATATGTATATGAAGGTAATGTGCCGGGAGAGGGCGGGGAAAACACTTATTGTCCAAATTGCGGCAGGATGATTATTGAACGGGCGGGTTTTTTTATAAGGGAAAACAGGGTCGTGGACCTGCCTACCGGTCAGGCAGGCCTGTCTGCCGAACAGGCAGGTTCCTGTTGTTTTAATTGTAGTAACAGGATTGACGGGTTGTTCTGAAGCTTTTTATGTTAAAATGAAAAGCGAGCGTAAGTGAGCGAATGTGATAATAACAACTCCTTACATTGTGCTCACCCGAAGGGTGACCACTAAATGAAAAGCGAGCGTATTCCCTGTAGCTTGCAGCAGGAAGCTTTAAATTAAAAAAATGAGTCAAAAATTAATAGATGAAATCCTGGAATTCCTGTGGTCCATGAGGGAGGAAGGCTCAAACAGCTATGCACGATTAGTTGAGGGGG
>Ga0255052_10000719_pt1 | contig 26102 bp, 21 predicted proteins | sample JV7_2_21_MG_FD_188632 | JGI IMG/M metagenome (GOLD analysis project Ga0255052, IMG submission 188632) | Seawater microbial communities from Jervis Inlet, British Columbia, Canada - JV7_2_21 | ecosystem: Environmental > Aquatic > Marine > Inlet | place: Canada: British Columbia | collected...
AGCGAAAGGTCATTGCCATGAAGTCATTCGCCAGATGGGTCTCAACGACCAGCACCGTAGTTTTGTTAAGCATCACCGTCGCCCATACGGCAATCGCCGAAGTGGATTTACTCATTCGGAATGCGCGTGTCGTCGATGGCACCGGCAGCCCGTGGTTTGTCAGCGATGTCGCGATCGACGATGGCCGCATTGTTGCGGTCGCGAAATCTCTGGCCGTTGACGCGACCGAGACGATCGACGCTCGTAGACGTGTGCTCGCTCCGGGATTTATCGATGTCCACACACACGTTGAGTCATCAGGCAGCCGCGAGGGGTTGCTGAAACTTCCTGGCGCGGAAAATTACGTGCTCGACGGTGTAACGACCATCGTCACCGGCAATTGTGGCGGTTCCGAGATTGACGTCAGCGCCTGGCGTAACAGCCTTTCCGACCTTGGCATCAACGTGGCGACACTTGTTGGACACAACTCAATTCGCAGAGCTGTCGTCGGGCGGGATGATCGTGCACCCACAGTTGATGAAATGCGGCAAATGGAGGCGCTGGTCGACAAAGCCATGCGGGACGGAGCCGTTGGATTCTCAACTGGTCTCTTATATGTACCGGGAACCTATGCGACGACTGAGGAAGTCATCGACCTGGCAAAAATCGCGTCCGGATACGGAGGCGTCTACGCCAGCCATATACGCGAGCAAGGCGCGATGCTTCATGAATCAATCAGCGAAGCGGTGCGCGTCGGCCGTGAAGCGAATATGCCGGTGCAAATCTCTCACCTTAAAGTGAAGGGCCGCACACGCTGGGGAACGATTGGCGACGCGCTCGAACTCATCGAGTCGTATCGACGCGAGGGTGTCGACGTCGTGGTCGACGCATACCCCTATGAGCGCGCCAGCACGAATCTTGGAGTCAACCTGCCTCGATGGGCGGTTTCCGGGACCGCCATCGACATCGCCGAAAGAATTGATGACGAAGAATCCCGCGGCCGGATAGCCGTTGATATGAAGGCGATGCTGGCGGACGGCGGCTACCCTGATTATTCCTTCGCGACTGTCGCACAGTACCGGCCCAATCCGTCTTACAACGGCCGAACCATTTCGGAAATCAACGGAATGGTGGAACGATCATCTACGACAGACAACGAGATCACCACGATCCTGGACATGATGGTCGACGGCGGCGCCGCTGGCGTCACCCAGGGTGCCTCGATGATTTATCACTACATGAGCGAGGATGACGTCGACACAATCTTCCGCTATCCGAACGCGGCTGTTGCAAGCGATGGCTCAATTATTGCCTTTGGACGCGGGCAGCCTCATCCGCGATCGTATGGTACGAACGCAAGAGTCCTGGCAAGCTTCGTTCGCGAGCGGCAAATACTCACGCTGGAAGATGCGATCAGGCGGATGACGTCATTGCCTGCGCGAACGTTTTCTTTTCATGATCGCGGCATCGTGCGTCCCGGCTTCGTTGCGGATCTGGTTCTGTTTGATCCCGATAAAGTCAAGGACAAGGCGACGTTCGAAAACCCACATCAATTTAGCGAAGGGTTCGATGTCGTCGTGGTAAACGGCGTTGTGACTGTCGCCAACGGTGAAATGACTGGCAACAGGTCGGGCCAATTTCTTCGCCGCATCGATGCTCAATAGCACCGGCCACGCTGGAAAACTGTTTGAAAATACGCGAAACCCTGGTTGTTCTGGTGGTTCTGGCCGGCCCGACCGCGCAGGCTCAGAATGCAGACGTCACGTTTTTCGTCATCGGTAAACACGGAAACTATACGCAGACTCCGTCAGGCGAGAGAGCGTCTGTCGACTATTCCTTTTTCTCCGAGATATTCCTGACAGCGAACGGTGATGCCTCTGGTGCGACGCTGACATTTCCGACGAACGAACTCGCGGCGTTCAGGGATATGCGAGAAATCGAGGGTGGAAGTCGGGACAACATTTTTCTGTTTTCCGGCGAAGACCGTTTTACGGACTACCCGGCATTGCAAAACCGATATCCGGATGGCGAATACCGCGTTTCCTTCAGTACACCAAGCGGATCGGTAGAGGACGGTGTACTCCTGTTCGAGGACCGGGACCTCCCTGCTCCGCCAGGCGTGTCGCTGCAGCAAGGAGCGGATAGCAGGCGCCGGTTACTCGCCCCCGGCGTAGACACGATCGTCAGCTGGACTGAGTTTTCTGAAGGACGACCAGATCCAAACGGCATTCTTGATGACCTGATTTTCGTGATATTGACGAGTGAAGATGGCGAACGAGTGGCCCACAGTGGCAGGCCGTTTGAGGGACTGTCCTATCTGACCTTTGCGGACAAGACATTCACAATCGACGGCGACGTTCTCCTGCCAGGCAGCACCTATTCGCTCAGTGTTGAACATGCGCTTCTGGATGATACGATCCGATTCGACGGTGTGCCTGCATTTACAACACGCGCTGTTACGACAAAACTGCAATTCATGACCGCTACACCGGAGTAATCGATGGCGATAGCTGACGAAACCAGGAACTCCTGGTCGAGCAAGCCGGCTTTCCTGCTGGCTACGATTGGTGGCGCAGTCGGGCTTGGAAATCTCTGGCGCTTCCCCTATATCGCCGGTGAATATGGCGGCGGCGGTTTCGTCCTCATCTATCTCGGATTCGTATTTCTGCTGGGCGTGCCATTAATGGCTGGCGAAATGCTGCTTGGTCGTCGAGGCCATCGCAGCCCGGTCAATTCGATTGCTGAGCTGGTCCGCGCGGAAGACGCGAATATGTTTTGGCGTTCGATCGGCTGGATAAGCATCCTCGTACCTTTCGTCGGGCTCAGCTATTACGCCGTTGTCGCCGCCTGGGCAATCGACTACCTGGGACTTGCAGTCAGCAACGCGTTCAGTGGTTTTGATGCCGTTTCGTCGCAGAATACTTTTGGCACACGCATTGATGCACCCGTCTACCAGGCCTCGCTACATGCCTTATTTGTCGCGATGACCGTATGGGTTGTGGCGCGTGGCATTAACAAGGGAATCGAGCGGGCTTCCAAGATATTAATGCCGGCATTGTTCGGAGTAATTATCGTGCTCGTTATTTACGGCATGGTCAGCGCCAACTTCGGTGCTGCCGCAAGATTCCTCTTCAATCCGGATTTCAGCGCTGTCACCGGCGAGTCATTTCTCGTGGCACTCGGTCAGGCGCTTTTCTCTTTGGGTATCGGCGTGGGCCTGATGATCACGTACGCCGCCTACATGCCACGGGAATACTCACTTAAAGCATCTGCCACGATAATTTGTGTCGGCGACACGGTGGCAGCACTGCTCGCCGGCTTCGCGATCTTCCCGATCGTATTCGCCAACGGCCTGGACCCGGCAGAAGGGCCTGGCCTGATATTCGTGACGTTGCCGATTGCCTTCGGCAATATGGCCGGCGGCCATATCATCGGTACCTTGTTTTTCATTCTGCTGTTGTTCGCCGCGTACACATCCGCGCTGGGCATGCTGGAACCTGTTGTTGCCTGGCTTGAAGAACGCCAACCGGGCAGACGTAAGCAAATGGCAATGGTTGCGGGCGTCGCTGTGTGGATACTGGGTCTTGGTTCAGTCTTCTCGTTCAGTTTTATGGCGGATACTCAGCCATTGGCGTTCCTCGGCATCGAGAAAAACTTCTTCGGTATTGCGGATTTCACCGTCGCTAATGTACTCGCCCCGATCAATGCCCTTTTGATCGCTCTCTTCGCAGGATGGGTAGTGAGAAATATTGTGGTCGACGAAGAGTTCAGTTCCGACACTGCTACCTGGAAAGCCTACTGGCGTGTAGCAAATCGCTATCTCGCACCGGCCGCGCTGATTATCGTGCTGATTGACCTGGTTATTGGCTGGGAACGAATACTTCAAGCATTTTGAAATCCGGTGAGACGCTGGTCAGTTCACACGCAAGTCCTGCCGGAATTGCGACGGATACATTCTCTTCGAGCTGGAAGCATTCAGCGGTGTCGCATTTGAGAGCGGCTGTGCCTTGCAATACGAACAGGAAACCGATCTCCGCATCATGAAGAAGTGATGAATTGTCGACTGCGCCTGATGCTCTGACGACTACAGCAGATGCAACGCCGCCGGTCGCCCTTGCGATGCCGGTATCCTGTTGCTCGAATCCCGCGCTGCGCCAGGGAGACCAGATCACGTCCCTGGTTTTATGAAACACGAATCTCTGGCCACTGAATTCACGAGCAGTATTCAACGTGGTTGTCGGCAGCTCCAGTTCGTGATCGACGCAGGTTTCGTGCTCGGCGGGACAGGCTATCTCCACAACTTCCATGTTATCGGATGACTCAAGGACACGATGTCGAATATGCGGCGGTTGCAGGAAACAGTCACCGGCCTCCATCAGCATCGGCGGACCCTGATCTTCGTACACAACCCGAACCCAGCCGCGCACACAGTAGATCATCTGAAAGTGAACGTGATGGTGGTGTACATAGTCCGCTACTGGGCCACCGTCGGGAATGCGAATGTGCGAGGCGATGAACCGACCGCCAAATCTATCCGGAATGAGATCCCGGTACTGCATGCCTGCACGACCCTCAGCCCAGCCCGTGCCGTCGGTAACACACCGAACGATCAGTGAAGATTCAAGCGGTGGTAGATTGAGCGGCTCCTCTGCAGAAACGAACTCGATCAATGTGCCATTCGGTGCAATTCGTTTCTCCGGATCTTGCGTGAGATCACCACACTTCACTCGTACAACACCAGGATCACCGTCAAACTCAACGTCAAGGCGAAGGCAAACACCGTGAGCAGATACGACAGCCACCCGCGGCGCATCTGCAGGGTAGATTGAATCCATGCGAAACCCGAGCTCATCTAAAAAGAAAGACAATGTCTCGGCCAGCCTCTTACCCGGCAGGACAATCTCTGCCGATCCGATATCGTCGGTCTTTATCTGCCTGTCTGACATTTCAGGAGTGTGCGAGCAGGATTTTTCGGACTATCCGGCCGACGACTTCATCCTCGCCTTCATCCATAACCGTCGCCGAGAGTTGAATCCTGCCGCCGGAAAACATGAACGCGCGAACTTCAACGGACGGGTCGTGATCGCGAAGTGCCTGTACCAGGTCCTGCCGACTCATGTTGATGACATCGGTATCCCAGTCGATGTCCAGATAGAGCTCGTTTGCATGACCTCCGGACACGAATACGTCCGTCGTGACTCCCGGTACGTCGCTGACGGCGGCAATGATGGTGCTAAAGCGATCATGCTTGTATGCAAAGTCATCCGCTTCGGAAATTCGAAGGCCGGTTTCGAGTGCGACCAGCATGCCGAGGTACTCCTCTGCCGACACCTTCATGCCGCGACCGATAGAAATGTCGTTCGGTGCAGCGTGTCTTCGGGCAAACCGGATCAGGTCTTCCCGGCCGAGCAAGAGTCCAGCGCTGTATGGGCCGCGTAAGCCCTTGCCCCCTGAATAACAAATCAGATCGAAGCCGTCACTGACGCCATCAACCACATTTAACGCCGGAGGTGTCGTCGTCGCTGCATCACAAAAAGAAGGTACGCCGAGTTCCCGGGCAAGCCTTAAGTATCGCTCGGCGGAAATATCATCACCCTTTTGTGTCGGTTTGAGGAAAAACATCATCGCTGTTCGATCGGACACCAGGCGACGAACGTCATCTTCACTTTCAACTTCGACAAGCTTCGCTCCCGCAACGGTTAACGATCTGTCGTATGTATAACGATGCTTTTTCTGGATGATGACTTCATCTTTCATGCCGGTTGCATCGGGCAACTGGCGCATCTTTTCTTCATCATCCAACGTCATACAGGCCGCCGTTCCAAGAACGATTGATGCTGTTGCCCCGGATGTCACCATCGCTGCGTCACTTCCGACCAGCGTAGCAATACGTGTGCCGACTGCATCATGAAGCTCGCTCATTTTCGCTTTGTGAGTCGCCGCGTAACGCATCGCGTCGACCACTTCGGGTCGCATCCGTGCGCCACCGTAGGCAGAGTACGCGCCAGCCGCATTGATAAATGGAATCAATCCGAGCTCTCGAAAGTAATCACGTGCTGGCGGCTTCGAAATTTCTTCCGAGCTGGCGGCGCTCAGCATGCTCAGCGGAAAAGCGCCTGCCATGCTTTTGAGAATCGTTCGTCGCCCGGCCATTATGCGTCCATCCCTGCGCCATGACTTTGAAGAACCTCGGCAACTCTTTGTGTAACGATTTCCGCCTCGCCCTCCTTCAGCGCTACGGCGGTCAGGTGCAACTGATTGCCTGAGAGGAACAATGCCCTGACTTCGATGGACGGGCTGCCGGACCGGAGTGCCCGCTTCAGGTCGGCGACAGAAACGTCATAAATGGCGGCATCCCAACGCACTTCGATGTACGGTTCCCGTGCCTCGGCACCCGGCACCGCAGTCTCCACCGTGACTCCTGGCAACCTGGTCAGCTCACGTCCCATGGCGTTGACCGCTCTTAACTGACGTTCGTACTCAGCTTCTTCATCAAACTTCAGGCTGGTTTCGACGGCGACCATCATGCCAAGGTATTCCTCGGGCGCCACTTTCATACTCCTGCCATACGCACGGTGATTCGGCGAACCATTCATTCGCGCGAAGCGCACCAGGTCTTCCCGGCCAAGCAACAGCCCAGCGCTGTATGGGCCGCGCAATCCCTTGCCACCTGAATAGCAGATGAGATCAAATCCGCTGGCGACTGTTGCCGCGATATTGCTGACAGGAGGCACTGTCGTCGCAGCGTCACACATTATAGGAATGCCAAGCTCTTTCGCCAGCGAGACATATTCTGTGACGTCGATTTTCGTGTTTTCCGGACGGTTCAGCAGATAGAACATCATCGCAGTCTTGTCACTGACGGCCGCACGAATATCTTCTGCCGTTTCGGCTTCTATCAATGAAGCGCCCGGTGCCCTGATTGAGCGATCGTACATGTAGCGCTGGCTTTTCAGGATGATCACTTCGTTGGGCATGCCGGACGAACCCGGAATTCGTTCCATCTTCTCCTGGTCACCCATCGTCATGCAGGCTGCTGTTGCGAGGATGATCGCACCGGTCGCACCTGAGGAGACCATCGCCGCCTCGGCCCCGGTGAGTTCGGCAATGCGTTTGCCAACGGCGTCATGCAGGTCTGTCATACGCGCTTTGTTTTTGATCGCGTATTCCATGGCCTCAAGTACTTCAGGCCACATCTCGGCACCGCCGAGCGAAGAATACGGGCCGACGGCATTGATAAAAGAACTGACGCCCAGATCAGTGAAATAGTCCGGCGTCGCAGGTGCCAGTGTCTCGGCAGCAAAGTCTACACGGGATGATAAATAACTGAACGGTGCCACCGCACTGAGGCCCGCCAGAAAATGTCGTCGATTGGTTTTCACTGCATGAACCGCATTCCGCCGGAATGTCCTCAGGATAGCTCATTATTGCAAAATTCCGGGCAACCGGTGCCTGCCACGGCCCATCCGATTATCGGGCCAGCTGAGGCTTTTCAACAAGCTGCCCAGGAGAGGAGCCGCCCCATCGCGATCGAACCAGGCGCCAGCAGCCTTGCCTGTACGGGGTCATACACCATAGTATTTGCCGCTGACTTGTAAACGACGAAAAGGTGGCACCCGAGCAGCAGGATCGATTGCTGCTTCTGCATACTATGCCCTTAGTTGCTCATAACAATTTGCCCACGTTCCAACGGCTCAAAAAGCGCGGCCAGGAAGTGCTGTCGCTCGAGGCGGCGACGCATCAGGATATCCGTGAGCTGCACATAGGCTTTCTGAACATGATGCCGGATGCGGCGCTGGCAGCGACCGAACAGCAGTTTATCCGCCTGATCGGCAATGCCAACCCAATCGCGCAGTTCTATGTCTATCCCTTCTCATTGCCGGTGCTAAATCGGGATACCGCAGCAAAGGCGCATATCGCGGAGCATTATTTCGAGTTCGACCAACTAAAAGAGCAAGGCCTTGATGCCCTGATAATCACCGGTGCCAATGTCGCCAACCCGTCACTTGATCAGGAAGAATTCTGGGATCCATTGATGAAAATCGTGCACTGGGCTGAGGACAATGTCGCATCAGTACTGTGCTCCTGCCTCGCAACGCACGCGCTGCTCAAACATCATTACGGCATCAATAGGCAGCTACTTCCGAAGAAGCAATGGGGAATATACAGCCACAAGGTCAGAATGGCCGATCACCCGTTGGTACGGGATGTGAACACACGCTTCGACGCGCCCCACTCGAGGTACAACGAGATTACCGAAGCGCAACTTCAGGAGGCCGGGCTGACTGTTCTCGCTGCGAGCGGCAAAGCCGGCGTGCACCTCGCCGTGAGCCCGGACCTGTTCCGTGTCGTCTATTTCCAGGGACACCCTGAATACGACGCGGTTAGCTTGTTAAAAGAGTACAAACGGGAAGTGCTGCGATTCTTCCGCGGCGAGCGGGACAGCGGGCCCCGCTACCCTGAGAACTATCTGACACCGGCAGCCGAGGAAATTTCGAAGCGATTCTTTGCTGATGCACAAAGGGCAGTGCAGAATGGTGACGAATTGCCCGACTTTCCAGAAGACGACTTACGTAGACTCGTCGACAACACCTGGGGTGACACGGGCAAGGCAATTGTTAACAACTGGCTGGGTCTCGTATACCAGCTCACCAACCTCGATCGAAAGCTGCAATACATGGCCGGTGTGGATCCGGACGACCCGCTCGGGCTCAGCAGATAGCGCAGGTCACAATTTGCCTCCGGTTCCCTGATGAACCGGGTTCCGTGTATTATCTGGGCCACTTTTTGACGCACAGGCCAACAACCTCAAGGAAAACGTTCATGGGCTTCAGCACCAAACAAATACATGCGGGCGTAACGCCGGACCCGGTAACCGGGGCCATTTTGACACCTATTTATCAGACGACGACATACGTTCAGCCGTCGGTTGACGATTACCTGAGCAAGGGATATTCGTACTCTCGTTCCGGCAATCCGACAGTGCGCGCGCTCGAGATGAAGCTGGCCGAGCTGGAGGGTGGCGCAGATTGCGCAACGTTCGGGACCGGCATGAGCGCCGTGCAGGCAACGATGCTGGCTTTCCTGAGTGCCGGTGATCACGCGATTATTTCTGATGTGGCATACGGTGGCACGTATCGCCTCTGCACCAAGGTACTGAGCAGGTTTGGCATCGAATTCACATTTGCCAATGGCGCCGACCCGGATGATGTCGCCTCGTCGGTTCGCGACAATACGAAACTGATCCTGACAGAAACTCCGGCGAATCCGACGATGAAATGTTCGGACATCGCAGCGATTTCGGAAATTGCACAGAAGGCAGTCGCGGTTCATGCAGTCGACAACACCTTCCTTACGCCCTACTACCAGCGGCCATTGGAACTTGGTGCTGATTTGTCGATTCACAGCACGACGAAATACATGGACGGCCACAACGCCACGGTTGGCGGTGCAGTGATCAGCAAGACTGCAGAGCTCGCAGAACAGGTTCGATTTATCCAGAACAGCACCGGCAGCATCATGTCGCCACAGGTTGCCTGGCTGACGATGCAAGGGTGCAAGACGCTATCCGTGCGCATGGATCACCAATCGGCGAACGCGATGGCGATTGCTGAGTACCTCGAAGCCCACCCGAAAGTAGAACAAGTCAGCTATCCCGGCCTGAAGTCTTTCGCACAGCATGAACTGTCGAGCAGGCAGGCGACTGGTTATGGCGCGATGTTGTGGTTCGAGGTAAAGGGTGGCCTGGCATCAGGTAAGAAACTGATGGACAGCGTTGAGCTCTGGAGCCTGGCTGAAAATTTGGGCTCTGTGGAATCGCTTATCACGCACCCGGTAACGATGACCCATGCCGATGTTGAGGAAGCGGAGCGCGCACGTGTTGGCATCATCGATGGCCTCGTCCGTTTGTCGGTTGGTCTTGAAGATGCTGAAGATCTGATCGGTGCTCTCGACAAAGCGCTCGAGCAGGTCTGAACAATAGCGGGAGACAGCAATGTCGGACTTTTATGAATTTGACACGCTTAGCCTGCATGCCGGGCAAACCGTTGATAAGGAATTTGGTGCGCGCGCGACTCCAATCTACCAGACGACCTCGTATGTTTTCCCGGACACCGACACGGCGTCATCGATTTTCAACCTGGAGCGCGGCGGGCATGCCTACTCGCGCATAACCAACCCGACAGTCGGCGTTCTGGAGCAGCGCATTGCGTCGCTCGAAGGGGGTTCGGCTGCGGTCTGCACTTCATCCGGGATGGCCGCAACCTTTTGCGCGATTACGGCAATCCTGAGCCAGGGCGATCACATCGTCGCCTCCTCGCAAATGTACGGCGGCAACATCAGCCTGATGAAGAACACGTTGCCACGGTTTGGCATCACTGCAACCTTTGTCGAGCCGACTGACATCGATGGATTTCGCAATGCCATGCAGGACAACACGCGCCTGATCTATGGCGAACTCATCGGCAACCCCGGGCTCGACATTCTTGATCTTGAAGCGATTGCGGGGATTTCGTCAGATCACAGCGTACCGTTCATGGTAGACGCAACATTCAATACGCCTTACCTTTGCAGGCCATTCGATTTCGGCGTCAACATCACCATGCATTCCGTCACCAAATGGATGGGTGGACATGGTGCGGCAATTGGCGGTGTCGTGGTCGACGGTGGCAACTTCGACTGGGGTGCCACGGACAAGTACCCGACAATCTGCGAACCGTACGCGCCATTCCAGGGTATCAATCTCTGGGAGGAATTCGGACCCAGCGCATTCGCGATGCGGATTCGGGCCGAAGCCATGCGCGATTTCGGCCCGTCGATGAGCCCGATGAACGCTTTCCTGCTGCTGCAGGGAATTGAAACACTGTCCCTTCGAATGGACAAGCACCTTTCGAACACGGCGAAAATGCTCAAGTTCCTGGGAAATCACAAGCAAGTTTCCTGGATCAGCCACCCGAGCCTGCCGTCGCATTCCAGTCACGAACTCGCGAAGAAATACCTGCCAAAAGGTGCCGGCTCAATTCTTAGTTTCGGCGTGAAAGGTGGCCGGGATGCCGGAAAAGCCTTTATTGAGAATGTCGAACTCGCATCGCACCTCGCGAATGTTGGTGACGGGAAAACGTTGATTATTCACCCGGCGACGACGACTCATTCCCGCATCGACGCCGAAGCACTCGTTGCCGCCGGCATTACCGACGACATGATTAGATTGTCGGTTGGTCTCGAGGACGTCAAAGACTTGCAGAATGGTTTTGAAGCCGGCTTCCGCGCTGCCAGAAAGAAAGCCTGCGACTAAGCATGTATTTCGACGTCAACGGAATTAGCGCGTTCGCGAGCACCGGCGGTAAACAGTTCGACAAATTGAAACCAACCGTCGTTTTTCTGCATGGCAGTGGTCTTGACCATACGTTCTGGGGGCTACATTCGCGATTCTTTGCGTTCAGAAAATACAGCGTGCTGGTTCCGGATTTTCCAGGCCACACACATTCTGATGGGCCACCGCTACGCTCCATCGAATTGATGGCTGACTGGCTTAACGACGCAGTCGAGGCGCTGGGTGCCGACAATATTTCAATTGTTGCCCACTCCCAGGGGTGCCTGGTCGCACTGGAATTCGCGTCGCGGTACAAAGACAAGCTCAAAAGCGTGTCGTTCGTTGCAAGCGGTCTCGCCACGCCAGTCAATCCCGCACTGATTGAAGCCGCCGAGAACAAGCCCGAGTCCGCGATCGACATGATGCTGGCATGGGGTTTTGGCTCGGCCGGCTACCTTCACCAGGGACCAATTCCGGGCAACTCCATGGTCGCGGGCGGGCTAAAAGTCATGGGTGGCAACGTGCCTGGCGCGCTGGCTGCCGATCTTAAAGCCTGCGACGCCTACCAGAACGGTAAAGCGGCGGCCGCGGCCATTGACTGTCCTGTCCAGGTGATACTTGCGGGTAAGGATCGCATGGCACCGCGCACGGCCGGCATGGAGCTGGTTCTGCACCTCAATAGCCCTGAACTGCATATTGTTGAAGAATCCGGCCACATGGTTCCCCTTGAAGCACCAGACCAGACCCGGCAACTGCTCAGAGATTTCATATACAGCAAAAACCCATCCAGCTAAACAACGAATCAATATGATGGAAATAAGCAAAGCCGCCGTAATCGGCGCGGGCACAATGGGGCTCGGCATTGCCGGACAGCTCGCGAACGCTGGCGTTGATGTTCTTCTGTTGGACTTGCCAGCCGACGACGAGAATCGCAATGCCATCTGCGAAAGAGCGATCGAAAGGCTCACGAACGAGAACCAACCTGGCCTTCTTCATGAAGACAATCTCAAACGCATTACGATCGGCAATATTGAAGATGATCTCGATAAGCTAGGGGATGTCGATTGGGTTACCGAGGCGGTAGTCGAACGACTCGATATAAAAAGGGATCTCTACAAGAGGATCGATGCGATCAGAAAGAAAGGTTCGATCGTTTCTTCGAATACGTCGACCATCCCGATCTCGCTTCTCGTCGACGGCATGCCGGCAGAATTCCGCGCCGAATTCGCGATTACACATTTCTTTAACCCGGTCCGCTTCATGCGACTGCTGGAGATCGTGCGTGGCAACGATACCCGGCAGGACGTTATCGACTGCCTTGGGAAGTTTAACGACGAGCGAATGGGCAAGGGCATCGTCCTGTGTAACGACACACCTGGCTTTCTCGGGAATCGTGTCGGCGTATTTGCCATTCAGACCGCCCTTCACGCTGCCTTCCGGCTCGGGCTGGAACCAGAGGAGGCAGACGCGATCTTCGGCAGGCCGATGGGAATTCCAAAGACCGGCGTCTTTGGACTCTACGATCTGATTGGCATTGACCTGATGAGCGATGTCGCAAAAAGTCTCGTCTCAATTCTCCCGAAAGAGGATGCGTTCCATGAGGTCTCCGCAGAAATTCCGTTGATGAAACGGATGATCGAGGAAGGCTGTACAGGCAACAAAAGCAAAAAGGGCGGTTTCTACCGCTTGCTCGACCCAAAGGACGGCACCAGCAAACAAACGCTGGCCTTCGACAGTTTCGAATATCGCGACTTTAATGCTGACAAGCCGACGTTCGCACTGGAGGCGGAAGCTGCCGCGGATTTCACCATCCTGCTGGACGACACCGGCAAGCAAGGAATGTACGCCTGGGAAATCATATCAAATACGCTTTGTTACGCCGCCGAGCTTGTACCAGATGTCAATGAATCACTTGTTGCCATTGATGACGCAATGAAGCTTGGTTACAACTGGCTGCAGGGCCCGTTCGAAATGATCGATACGATGGGCGTGGATCGATTTGTCGCCCGGCTGGAAACCGAGGGCCGGGATGTGCCGGATTTCCTGCAAGTGGCCAGGGGCAAGTCCTTCTATCGGATCGACAATGGAAAACTCGAGACCCTGCTGGCAGACGGCAGCTATTGTGAACTCAGGCGCGTAGCCGGCGTTATTCGCTTTACCGAAGAACGACGCAAACTGAGGCCCGTTCTCGAGAACAAAGTCGCGAGTTACTTTTGTTTAGGGAACGACATCGGACTGGTCGAGTTTCACTCGAAGGCCAACACGCTGGACGGTGAGTCAATGCTGCTGATCGCAGATGCCGTCAGTCACGCGACAGAGAGCTGCAAAGCGTTGATCGTCCACAATGACGCTCAACACTTTTCATGCGGTGTCAACCTGGAAGGCGTTCTCGATTTCATTGTTCGCGAGGACATGGACGGCATCGACCAGTTTCTTGCGCATTTCCAGAACACCGTTTTGTCTTTGAAGCATGCGCCGATTCCTGTTGTGGCAGCTCCGTCCGGGCTCTCGCTGGGCGGGGGCTTCGAGGTCGTGCTCCACTCAGACAAGGTGATATTTCACGCCAATTCCGTTACCGGGCTGGTGGAAACACTGGTCGGTGTCGTGCCCGGAGGCGGAGGCGTCAAAGAAATGCTTTATCGATGGTCCGAATTGAAGGGGGATACGACCAAGGGCGCGTGGCAGGCTTTTATGAATATCGGCTACGGAAAAACAGCGAAGTCGCCCCTTGAAGCCGAACCGCTCGGCATGTTCCGTACCGGCATCGACGATTACGTGATGAACAGGGACAGGCTCCTCGATACGGCAATCAACGCCGCGCTGGCGATGGCACCTTCCTACGCTCCAACCAGGCGCGGTTCCCTGAAAATGGCTGGCAGAGTGGCGTGGCAGGAAATGATCGAGTGGCTGGAAAGGACTCGCGAGAAAGGTTTTCTGACCCCGCACGATGTCACTACAGGAACGCAAATCGCGATGATCGTGACTGGCGGTGATGTCGATGCAGGCACTGAAATGAGCGAACAGGATTTGTTCGACCTCGAACGAAAAGCGTTTGTCACGCTGGCGCGGACTCCTCAGACAAGAGCACGCATCGAGCACATGCTTGCGTTCGGAAGCCCGCTACGAAATTAGCTAATAATCCCGGGTCGGACCTCTGTTACCGGTTGATATTATTGGGAAACCACGGTGTTGCTGCGCCTATATTTGCACTAATAGGACTTTTTTGGGCCAATATAAAGGCTTTTAGCGGGTCGCTAAATTCTTCTTCTGGTTAATCATGGAATTCATGCGCGATAAAAGAGAGTTAGCGCTGATTTGAGTATCGTTTTTCAGCTATTTTGATTGTTTTTCAAGACATTACGCAGGTCCGACCCCATCTCCACATGCTGCGTGGCGTGGGTGACTATCTGACACCGCTTATTGCGGCGACGTTACAGATCTTCGGGAATCTTCTTCTGCGCCGGGAACCACGGCCATTCACATACTATTGTCTCAAAATCTCCTAACGGCCATCTGAAAGTCAGTTTGCTGCCGATTTCGGCATATTCGATCGGTACGTTGGCGAACCCGATGTTCTTCTCGAGTCTTGGAGAATACACGCAGCGGGTTACGTGCCCGATTTCCTGGTCACCGTCACAAATCGGATAGAACTGGCTGTTAGATACGGGAAACGGTTCGCCACCGAATTCGACACCAACCAGTTTGCGCCTGACGCCGTCGTCCTGAATTTCCTGCAGGGCCACCTTGCCGATAAAGTCGCCCGGTTGCTTGAAATCAACGAAGTAATCGAAGCCGAACAGAAACGGGTTATCGGCTCGTGTAATGTCAGAACAATAAGAAAGAAGGCCGCCTTCGATACTTCGAATAAGATTGGGTGCTATTGGCGCGATGTCGAACTCACTGCCCGCTTCCATTACTCGCTCCCACAGCTGATCTCCGTAATGACCATCTCGCAAATAGAGTTCATAACCCAGTTCACCACTCCAGCCCGTTCGGGAAATAACGAGCGGAATGCCATCTAGCGATGTTTCTATCAACCAGTAATATTTGAGATCGAGAATTGCGTCTCCGAAGAGCTTGCGCGCCACATAGGGTGATTTCGGGCCTTGTAATTGCAGCGGCGACACGTCCGGCTCGAAGACTTTTGCATCGAAGCCACTTCGGGCGGCAACGCCAAGAACCCAAAGAAGTACATCACCATCACCCGGCGACAGCCAGAACTGTTCCTCCCCAACCCGCAACAGGACTGCGTCATTGATGACGCCACCATCGGCATCGGTAAGAACCATGTACTGGCATTGACCGACTTTGCACCTGGACATGTCACGCGGAGTCAATAACTGAATCAGATCGAATGCATCGGGGCCGCTGATTTCCACCTGGCGCTGACAGGAAACGTCCCATAATGTTACGTCATTGACCAGGCTCCAGTATTCAGTAACTTCGTCGGTATACGTGGTCGGCATATACATATGGTTGTACACGGTAAATGACTTGGCTCCATGCCGACGCGTTGCGTCGAAGAAAGGCGACTTCCGTACACGCGGACCGATCGATATGAAGGGCGGGTTTGAATCACCGGACATCTGACTGCTTCCTTGTTGTAGGGTCTGAACGGGCGCCTGCCCACGGCAATGCTACGGTTTTTTGCGTTACCACACTACAAATTTCCACGTGACGAAACTGCGGCTCCAGACTCGTGTATACATTCCCCGAACTAGTTTCGTACCATGGAGTAGCGGTCAGGTTATGAGCCGGGAATAAAACAATGAAAACGATTGCCGTAAGAGATATTCAGTGCGACCGACTGTCGATCGATCATGCGCCGGTGAAGGTCGTCCTGAACAGGCGGTTGGCATCAGTTTGAATCGCCTAGACACATTACCTTGGTCAGCCTCATAGTGCCCGCGGAGCTAACACCGGGTGTTGCGAATCGAGTCGGTGAGGGGGTCCTTCGCCTGCTTGCCCCGAACGCGGGATTAATGACTGGTCCGGGAACGAACACCTATTTGCTGGGAGACACCGAGGTGGCCGTGCTCGACCCCGGCCCGGCAATCGATAAACACATTGAAGGCATTCTGCAAGGGGCACCTGGCCCAATCAAATGGATACTGGTCACACACACCCATCCGGACCACTCGCCTGCCGCAGGCAAGCTGGCAGCAGCAACCGGCGCGGAACTGTTGGGGCAACCGCCGCCGGATGGTCCGATCCAGGACAAAACCTTTGCACCAGACCGTATCCTTCAGGATGGCGATCTGCTGGAAACGAAAGAATTTCAGCTCCGCGCTGTCCACACACCCGGACATGCGTCCAACCACGTCTGCTACCGGCATGAATCGCTTCGCTGGCTCTTTACCGGAGATCACATCTTGAGTGGTTCAACAGTGGTTATCGATCCTCCGGATGGTGACATGAAACACTATCTCGAATCGTTAAGGCTGCTCAAGTCATTGGATCTCGCCGCGCTCGCTCCAGGACATGGCCCGATCATTGAGAACCCCGATGAAACGGTTGACTGGCTCATTAATCATCGAATGAAACGTGAGGCGAAGGTCGTCGCAGCACTACGAGAGCACCCTGCTCTGACGGTGCGGGACCTGACACCTTTTGTTTACGATGATGTTGACAAGAAATTGCACCGCCTCGCCGAACGGTCTTTGCTTGCCCACCTGTTGAAACTCGTAACGGACGACTCCGCATTTCGCGAAAATGAGAAGTGGCATCTAGTTCGTGATATCGGCAAACTTTCCACCTGAAGTGCCAAGCTCTTTCAGAAGTTCGGGCGGCGACCAGTACATCGGTCCAAAGCGATCCTGAAGATTACAGACAGTTTCGTAAACCCGATCAAGTCCGATGGAATCAGCGTAGTGCATCGGCCCTCCACGATATCGTGGAAACCCGTAACCGTTCATCCACACGACATCGATGTCGCCTGATCGTTGTGCGATACCCTCCGCGAGAATTCGCGCACCTTCGACAACAAGACCGTAGATACATCGCTCAATGATTTCCTTTTCGGTGATCTCACGCTGTTCAATATCGAGGCGCGCGGCCTCGCCCTGAATCAGGGCCGTCACTTCAGGATCCGGAATAGGTTTTCTGGATCCTTGCTCGTACCGATACATTCCCTTGCCGGTTTTTTGCCCGTAGCGCCCCATTTCCGCGAGTACATCGGCGACACGATAGAAGCGCGGATCATCAGGCAAGTCAGTTCGTTCCTCCCGAACTTTATATCCAACATCGAGTCCGGCGAGATCGCCTACCGCATTCGGCCCCATCGCCATACCCCAGTCAACGAGCACCTGATCAATATAGTCCGGTGCCGCGCCTTCAAGCAGCATCAACTGGTTTTCACGACCGTAGCTGTATAGCATGCGATTGCCGACAAAGCCGAAACAATTGCCGACGACAACGCCAATCTTTTTGAGTTTCTTCACAAGAGAGAGCGACGACACGATGACATCGTCAGCCGTCTGCTCACCACGTACAATCTCAAGCAAGCGCATGATGTGAGCCGGACTAAAGAAATGCAGGCCGATTACATCCTGTGGTCGATTAGTCGCCGCCGCAATTTCGTCGACGCTTAGCGTCGATGTGTTCGTTGCGAGAATGGCGCCGGGCTTCAATACTCTATCGAGCGCGCCGAAAACTTCCTTTTTGATTGCCATGCTCTCGAAAACGGCTTCGATGACGATGTCGGCACTGGTAATGGCATCATAACTCTGGCTCGATGAAAATCGTTCCAGCCCCTGCTGCACGTCCGCTTCTGATAATTTTCCGCGATCGACACCGCTGGCATAGAGCGACTTTATCGTTTTCACGCCCCTGGCAAGACCGTCCTCGCTGTTGTCGAGTAACGTGACGTCGAGGCCGGATGTAAGGCAGTTGTAGGCTATGCCGGCGCCCATCGTTCCGGCGCCAATAACGGCAACTGATTTCAGGTTTCGCTCTGAAACATCCTTGCTGATACCCGGCACTTTGGCGACTTGCCGTTCCGCAAAAAACGCATGGCGCAAACCGGCGGATTGCGGCGATGCCATGCATTCCAAAAAGAACCTCCGCTCAGCGGCCAGGCCTTCATCGAAGCTTGTCTTCGTCGCCTGTTCCACACACTGAATGATCAGTTCTGGTGAAATCAGCCCGCGGATCTTTGTTGCGATGCTATTTCGAACTGCGTCGAATACCGTCGGATCGACTGGCGGCATCTCCATATCGCGAATTCTGCGCGGCCCCTTTTCGATGCATTCCCCGGCAAATGCGATGGCCTCGGCTGCGAGATCTTCACTGTCCGCAACGTGGTCAATGGCACCTAGTTCGAGTGCCAGACCCGTTTTAAGCGGTTTTCCGGACAACATGAAATCCATGGCCTGCTGAGCACCAATGAGGCGAGGCAGTCTTTGCGTGCCCGAGGCGCCCGGCAGCAATCCCAGGTGGACTTCGGGTAATCCGACTGCCGCGGTATCCAGCGCGATCCGATAGTGACAGGCAAGCGCCACCTCGAATCCACCACCCAGCGCGGTGCCGTGAATCGCTGCAACCACGGGTTTTTCACAGGCTTCTATACGAGCGATGACGTCGGATAAGTAAGGTTTTAGGGGGGGCTTGCCGAACTCCTTGATATCGGCGCCGGCAATGAATGTTCGACCCGAGCAGCAAATGACAATCGCCTCGCATCCATCGTCGACGTCAGCCTCCGCGACATGTCTCATCAGACCATCACGAACGGCCTGGGAGAGCGCGTTCACGGGAGGGTTGTCGACTGTGATTACTGACACAACGCCGTGCCGTTCGATACTGACGGTGCTCATTCCGAAACTCCTCGACCGGTTGCCAACATTCGATTATCCAAACGGGCGATCAATTGACGGCAGAAGCTCTGAGATTGGACCACGTCCGCTCAGGCGCAGGAGATTCGTTCTACTGCAAGTCGAAAGATAAAATGAACGAAACCGGCACTGCGGTGCCGATACTTGGCAGTCCGGCAATTTCACGTAATTTATCAAGGCCCTGGGTAAGCCGGAAGCGCTGCGCGTTTACCACAACCGGCCTTTCACTGATGACCATGAGTTGTGACTCGCCTGTCCTTACCACAAGAACATCGAACGACATCTCGGCGGCCTCTCCGTGCAACGCCAGCTCACCATCAACGGTGACGCCTTTTGAATCACCGGGTGCAAGTCCATTGAGCATTTCGGCGTCAACTGATGCCGTCATTGTTGCCGCTTCGAATTTCCCGGTTTCAAACAGCATTTCACCCATACGCTCGTCACGCAGTTCTATCCCGGTGTCAAGGCTCGCAAGAGCGATCGAAACCTGAACCTTGCCGGCTGCGTCGATACTACCTTCCAGCGTCAAGAACTTGTGCACTTCGGCGGTATTGATCGCCTTCGTGGAGACGAAGCTCAACGAAGACCCATCATTATTCAGCGTCCACTCTGCCTGCACTGGCAAGGACAAAAGTATGGCAAACAACAATGAGAACGTACTCTTATTCATAATTTTACCCCTGGAATTTCGCTCTGTTGGTTTCAGGCTGCAACCGGCCGGCTACGAAGTGTTTCTTGCAATCTCCAATACTACATCGGCAAACTCATCTACGTCTTCCTGCCGTGTTCTCCAATTGGAGAATGCGGGCCTGAAAATCGTGTGCGCGCCGATTCTGGACGTACCTACGAGGAAGCGACCGTCTGCAAGTACGGCCTCCCCCAGTCGTTCATTCATCTCGTTCAGCGCTGCATCGCTCAATCCACCCGGGTTGTACCGAAAAGCGACAATATTCAGCTGAGGATCGTTCATCAACTCGAGATCCTCAGTCCTTCTAATTCTGTTCGCAAAATAGTCTGCAATATCCAGGCAGTGTTCGACGATTCTCCGCTGGCCTTCACGGCCGTACGCTTTGAGTGTTGCCCATACCGCAAAACTTCTTGCCCGCCTTGAACTCTCCGGGCCGATTGCGCCGAAGGTCGGTCGTGTGCTGTTTTCGTCCGGCAGATAGTCCGCCGAATAACGAAAAGCTCGCGCCATCAAGCCATAGTCGCGCACGAATGCATAGCCGGAATCATACGGAACGTTGAGCCACTTGTGCCCGTCGACGGTGGCTGAATCCGCCCTCTCGATTCCCTCGACAAAATGTGCTGTTCGTGGCGACACTTTGGCAAACAGGCCGAATGCCCCATCTACATGAATCCAGCAGTTGTGTTGCCTTGCGAGATCGATCATGTCGGCGACCGGATCGAATTCGCCAGCATTGACTTCACCGGCATTAACGATGACGAGTGCGGGCTTCTCGTTTAATGCAACGAGTCCCTGCTCGAACGCATCAATATCGAGCCGCCCGAAATCATCACGTGTAAATCTTTGCACATTGCCGCGACCGACGCCCTGCACTGCCAGGCATTTGAGTGTGCTGGCATGAATGAACCCTGATGTCAGCACAGGCATTTGCTCTATACCCGCAAGGCCGGTTTCAGACACATCGACCCCGAGTTGCTCGCCCCACCATTGGCGCGCCGACGCAAGGCAAACGAAGTTGGCCATCGTCGCGCCGGTAACCATTACTCCCGACCAATCATCTGGCAACTCAAACAGTTCCTTGAGCCAATCGAGGGCCTGCACTTCCATCTCAACGCCAGCCGGAGAAAGCACCCAGGTGTATGTTACTGCGTCGTATGCCGTCGCCAGCAAATCGGCCGCTAACGCCGCAGGCGTACTTCCGCCAATAACGAAGTGAAAACACTTCGGGCCTGAAGTATTTCCACCTGCCGTTTCATTGAGTTCGATGAGCCGCTCGATCGTGCTGGCAGCGCCACAGCCCTCCATCGGTAGCGGTTGGTGGAAATTCTTGAGAACAGCCTCCGAGTCAGGCTGTACCGCGATTCGATCGTCCGTGCGCCGGATGATGTCAGGCAGTGATTCCCCGAGCTGCTGAACCAGGACATCCATTTCGTCACGCAGCTCTTGCCCCAGATCGGACTGACTCATTCCCGTGTGAACCTTTTTCTTATGAAGACTTAGGACTTCGATCGTAGCACGCAGCAGCCGTAGATCAGATCGGAATTACCGACTATCGTTATCGGAGCTGTTGGGAAAATCAGCAAACATATCCAGGAACGCATCGCGCATTGCCGCTCGTCCAGGTGCATCATGCATATAGGATCCCTCGTATACGTTGTGAACCCTGTCCATGTTGCCCGACCAGACTTTTTCGCCGCTGGCGGCGTCGGTCATCTTAAGCCTTACCTCGGCGATGAAACGCACACCACCGCCCGGTGAAATCGTCTCCCACGCCTCGTCCTGTGCTGCCTCTCCGGTCTCCAGTGTCCGGTTGATGAACGTCATATTGAGAATCGCGTCCGCACCATCTTTCTCAGTGTATTCGAGACCCTTCATGTCAAGAACAACACTCGCCTCGTCGCGTAACATTGGCTTCAGAAACTCGGGCATTTCTGCAAACTCGACACGATAGGTGTGGAGTCCATCAGCTCCCGACCAACAACAAAAGCTGACGTCCGTGGCGATAGTCGGCGATGATGCACATGACACGAGCACTGAGCACGCGATCAATACAATTGCGGCAGATGTGGCTCGCGCCCTGCCTGTGAAACCACCTCGTTCCGCCTTCCTCATTGTCGTGCCGCTCCGAACCATCGACCTCTATGATATTAGGGCCAGCCGGAAAATCGGGCAATTCGCAGTTCTAGCCAAGCCGGCAAGTAAAAACACCTATTCATCCTTGCAGCGCCTGACCTGAGAAATGAGCGATATACGCGAAACCTTCACCTTCCGCGTTGTACTCGAGTTAAGGCCCCGATACCCATAGGCCTGTCGGCGGCTCGAACCAGGCCGAAAAGGTCGGCGACAGAGCCATATCCGGTCATTTATTTGCCCGGATGCTAACCAAATGTGATCCTTCTGCATCAAAGTTCTAATGGTTGCCGTAATGAAGAGCGCGGGACTGCCCACGCAAGCTGAGTTTCATGAAGCGATATCGAGCCGATCGGGTCGTTGGTATTCCGCATGCCTGCGGATTACGCGAAGCCCGGAACTTGCCGAGGACGCGGTCCAGGAAGCGCTGCTAAGCGCCTGGTCGAAGAGACACCAGTTCAATCACACGGCCCGTCTCGAGACCTGGATACACAGAATAGCGGTCAACGCAGCACTTCAGCTGCTCAGGAAGAACCGGCCCGGCATCTTCGAGCCCCTTGAGATCGATGTGGCGGACGACTCTGGCTCTCCGGAGGCCGCGCAACACGACAGGGATATCGACGATGAGTTGTCGGCGGCGCTTGTATTCCTGACTGAAGTCGAGCGTATCTGCTTCGTACTGAAACATCTCGAGCAGTGGCGGCTGAAAGAAATTTCCCAGGAATTTGATATCAAAGTCGGTGCGGTCAAACAAGCGATTTTTCGCGCCGTGAAAAAACTACGCGTGCGGCTCGATGGCATGCAAGGTGAACAAATATGAATGACGAAACACTTACTCTTTATTACTACAACGACGGGTTGACTCCACGGGAACGTGAGAAGATCGCGAGTTCGCTGGCCACTGATCAGGATGTCGCGAGACGATATCAGGCGATATGCCGGCAACTCGACCGACTCAGTTCACCTGCAATCACGGCGCCACCTTCCGATATGGTCGAGCGTTGGCATGACAGTCTGCATCGTGCCGCACGCGCTGAATATTCCGTAGCGAAGAAACCTGTTGTGCATACGTGGTCTTTCATCTGGGGTGCGGCCGTTACCGCCGCACTAGCGATCGGAATTGGTATTGGCATCTTCATCTCTGGCGACAATCCATCGCAAGCGATCATGTCCGACTCAATGGTTGCAAGCAATCCGAATTCGAACGCTTTCGTTCGTGGCCTCCAGGTTCATTTGCGTGAAAGTGAACAGGGTCTGTCCGCAACTCCATTCAGCGCGACCGCAGACAGGACGTTGCTGATCACGGACATCATCGAGCAAAACCGCCGGTACGAAAAAGTCGCCCAGCAAAACGACTCTCATGGCCTGGCACGTGTACTCAGGGCATTTGACCTGGTGTTGGTGCAGTTGGCTGCGGAGGACATTACGCCAGAGGAGGCCGAAGCGCTTCAGGCGAAGTTGTTGTTCGAGCTGAACGTCGTGCTAACCAAACTGTCTCGCGACACATCAGATGAGGCACTATCTATTTAGTCAAGGATTGTGAACATGAACACCGTTTTAAGATTGTTAGTAGCAACTTTCATTTTGCTCGCGGCCAACTCGGCGTACGCGCAGGATGAAGACACGAGCGAGAAGGACCAACTAAAGATTGTTGCCCTCGAAGCGCTGATCGCGGCTCCACCAGAGCGGGCGCTTCCACGTGTAAGGAAGATTCTGGAAGGGAACAACAGCGATGAGGTTAAGGAAAGCGCGCTGTTTATTCTCAGCCAGATCGATCTCCCGGAAGCGCAGACGCTGTTGGTTGAAATGGCCATGCAAACCAGTGGCGAATTGCAGCTCGAAGCGATTCAGATGATTGGCATCGGCGGAGACCCGACGGCGCTCTCGGAGCTGAGCCGCGTTTACGAGGTCGGAGACATCGATGTTCGGGAAGCGGTACTCGAGGCTTACATGATCGCGGATAATGTCGAAGGCGTAATGGCAGTAGCGATGACTACCGAGGTTGAGGAAGAATTCGAGGCGGCAGTTGAGATGCTCGCTATCATGGACGCGACAGAGGAATTGCGGGGCCTTCGCAATCGGCCTGGCATGTCTGCAAATCTGGTCGAGGCTTTCATAATCTCTGATGACTCCGAGATGCTCCTCGAGATGGCGATGGATGGCTCAAACAGGGAACAGCAGATTGAGGCCATTGAAGCACTGGGCATCGTCGATGCCGCTGGAACCGGCACAACACTGGTCGAGATATACAAAGGCACTGACGACGAAGAGATCAGGGAAGCCGCGCTGAGTGGGATGCTTATCGCTGATTATGACGAGGGCGTACTTGAGCTGTATCGATCGAGTCAGGACCCCGGTGAGAAAAGTGAGCTGCTGCAATATCTCACCATAATGGACAGTGATGCGATCTGGGAAATCATCGATGCTGCGCTTGAGGACGAACGATAATGTTGCGCCTCGAGCGGTGGGCAAGATTAACGTTCTTCGTGCTGATCCTTGCCGCCGGCGTTCACACCGAGATCACACTGGCCGAAATTGGTGGGCTCGGTGAAGACGGCTGGCATACCTGGCAGGTTCAGGCAGTCGAAGGTGCCCCGGAAATGTGCTGCTTTTCCTGGAGAAGCGGTTCTGCCACAAGGAAACAATGCAACCTTGACGGAAGGAACGGCGGCTTTAGCAGCTCGAATGATTCTGTGACTTCCGGGGACAGCGTCCAGGTTTTCGCGTTGATGAAAGCGGGCGTTGCCACACGAATTCGTGTCCTGAGCACCAGCTGTCCGGTAAGCGCTGATTCTGAAATTACCGATCTCGGGCCGATTGAGGCAGATGACAGCGTCGACTGGCTGGAGCAGTTTATCCCGGGCGGTGACGATGAGGACTCAGACGCGATTGCCGCAATCGCCGTTCACGAGGGCCGAAAGGCACGCAACGTGCTTCTCGATACTGCGAAGCCGGGCAATGATCAGGATACTCGTGAAGAAGCCATCTTCTGGATGGCGCAGGTGCGCGTTGCCGATACCGCCGCAGACCTCAGGAAATTTATCTTTGACGACAAGAGTGCGGACATTCGCGAGCATGCTGCGTTCTCATATTCACAGTCTAGTGCACCGGATGTCGCCGAAGTGCTGATTCAGCAGGGCAGAGACGATGCTGACCCGGATGTGCGTTCGCAAGCCTGGTTCTGGCTGGCGCAATCAGAGGCCGATGGAAGCGAAGCGGCAATTCGCGATGCGCTTTTGAATGACAAGAACGAAGATGTCCGCGAAGAGGCGGTATTTGCTTTGTCTCAATTGCCGGAGGACCGGGCCGTTAAGGCATTGGCCGCAGTATTGGAAGATCGTCAACTCAGCATGGACATTCGCGAGCAGGCGCTGTTCTGGCTGGCACAGACCGAATCCGATGAGGCCTTCGAATACATCGATCGCCTGCTAAGCGACAACTAGAAAGGGGGTCAGAGCCGGCTCTGACCCCGGTTCGTTGGTTTAGAGGGATTTGAAGACCTCGTCGAGAGTATCCTTGGCATCGCCGAACAGCATCCGCGTATTTTCCTTGAAAAACAGCGGGTTCTGCACACCTGCGTAGCCGGTTGCCATGCTGCGCTTCAGCACGATCGAAGTCTTACCCTTCCAGCACTCAAGCACCGGCATGCCGGCAATCGGGCTGTCAGGATCGTCGAGTGCTGACGGATTGACAATATCGTTCGCACCGATGACGACGGACACATCAACGTCGGGAAAATCATCGTTGACTTCGTCCATTTCGAAAACGATGTCATAAGGGACTCTGGCCTCAGCCAGCAGCACATTCATGTGCCCCGGCATGCGGCCGGCAACCGGGTGAATTCCGAAGCGTACGTTCACACCCTTTGCTCGTAGTATGGTCGTGATTTCATAAACGATGTGCTGCGCCTGCGCGACTGCCATTCCGTATCCCGGAATGATCATGACTTCTTTGGCGTTCGCGAGCAGCGCTGCAGTTTCTTCCGCATAGATCGGCACAACTTCGCCCTGGTCTTCACCGTCGCCAGAAGCAACTGTCGTGCCACCACCCGTACCGAAACCCCCGGCGATCACTGCCAGGAATTTGCGGTTCATCGCACGGCACATAATGTAACTCAGAATGGCACCACTGGAACCTACGAGTGCGCCTGTAACAATCAGCAGGT
>Ga0255052_10000721_pt1 | contig 26076 bp, 53 predicted proteins | sample JV7_2_21_MG_FD_188632 | JGI IMG/M metagenome (GOLD analysis project Ga0255052, IMG submission 188632) | Seawater microbial communities from Jervis Inlet, British Columbia, Canada - JV7_2_21 | ecosystem: Environmental > Aquatic > Marine > Inlet | place: Canada: British Columbia | collected...
CTTCATATCCTCTGGAGGCTTCACCTTGCCAGAGAAGGCAGAGCGAGCACTCTGGAATGCGTCGATGTAGCATGCACACTTATCCTTGGTTTCCCCCGTCACAGCCTTGTCACGGTTCTCCCGCCAGTACTCGATGGTCTTGTCCAAGTACTCCATGTGCTTCACTGGTGGTGGGTACACACTGGGCTTGCACCCTGCCAACCGAGCATCCTCTTCATCGAAGGGCAGCAGGACAGTGTAACCCTTCTTCTCCAGCGCATCTATGGCTACCTGGAGCTGTGCATCAGACAGTGGGTTCACCTTGATGAGCCGCGCATGGATGGCGTCAGCTACCCCAGTCTTCTCGACCGTCTCCTTCTGCCCGATACTCAAGTAGTGGGCAGCATCGACTAGCTCAGAGCGATACTTGTTGCGCTCCGTCTCCATGCCCTTGAACTCTTCAACTAGCTCGTCGTGCTGACGCTTGAGTGACGCGTATGCCTCCTGGGCTTGGTCAAGCTCTCGAGTGTCCACGAAGTCCTTGGTGGGGCCTTCATGGTCCGCAGGGTAGACAGCCCCCTGCTTCCTACACTCCACCCTACAAGGTTCACATTGGCTAGCGTCCTTGATGGGTGGTCGGTAGTGGCAGGTAGCACACAGCAATCCTTCACCCTCCTTGGGCATGTATGGACTGTCGACGGAGACACTGGTGACAGGCTTGCTCTTGGCTATCGCCACTGAATCCACCGTGCGGTTGCCTAGGTTCTTGCGAACCAGCTCCTCGGCATCCATAGCGGTCTTGGCGAGTACCCAACACTCTACGCGCATCAGATACTCGCTCATCCCCTCATCCTCTTCCGGCTTCTTCTTCAGACCCTTCAGGTCCTTGATCTTGTCGTAGTCATGTCCGCCACACTCAGGGCAGCCCGTTGATGGTAGGTGAGTGCTCATCCCATTGCAGTCCCCACTGAATCCTGAGAGCCAGTAGCATCTGGTACACGTCCACAGCTCCGGGTCCCTACCCTTCAACTTCTCCTTGTTCACCTTAACTCTATCGATTCTCATTCGTCTTTCTCCAGTGCCAACTCCTTCCCGATGCGCTCAAGCTCATCAGGATGAGTGCCCGCATCACCAAGGACCTTGGCCAGCATGTTGAAGGTTTTCCGTTCCCTCTTCTCCGCCACCCGGCAGTCCTTCGCCCATTGAAGTAGGCGTCGGACCTCCGGGGCGGTGAGAGTAACGGGTTCGTTGTAGTGCCTGTTGAAATAGGGCGTCAGCTTGGCCTGCATGAGGTCATGCCAGTTGGCCTGCTCTGGGTCTTTCACTTACTCGCCTCACGGATTTCGGCGTGCAGTAGCTCCACAACATATTCCAAGGTAGACAGAAGACTGTCGATGAGCTCCCCTGCCTTCTCCACCAGCTCTATATCTGAGAGCTCTACACGTTCTGGACTGGGTGTGTGCCACAGCTTGTGCAGCAGCTTCTTGATGATGGTGAGATGCAAGTCCCGTAGTTGGTCTGCCTTCGAGGGCTCCTCCCCTGGGTAGGTACCGAGACCATCTGTAGGCTCACCTAGCTCCATGAGCCGAGTCTTCAGGGTACTGTTCTCGTGTCTGAGCTCCCCTACCCTCTCCTCGAGCTTGTCTCGATGAGCAGTGACCTCTCGTACATATCGAGCCACCGCCGTAATCTCAGTCTCGGAGTGGGCAATCGTAATCTTGTGCTCCAGCATGATGTCGTGGAGCCGAACTATCTTCGCAGCAGCGATGTTCCTGGCCTTGTCTATGCTGGCGCAATGCTTGTCCAGATCCTTGTACTGCTCCTCCAACTCACGTATCCGATTGCTGAGCGCATCCAATGGAGGGAGGGTGGCACCAGTCACAAGATGATGCTTCTCTGCCATCTCCCTTTCTAACCGGCAACGGCCTTCCAGGAGGGCCTCAGACTTGGAGAGCCTGTCGCTCTCCTCCCGCAACCTTTCCGAGAAGCCATTGAGGGTAGTGTTCCACTCTTGCTCATGCTTCTTGTTCTGCTCGTCAGCCTCCTCCAAGCTCGCCATGTAGCCCTCGATGGCCTTGCCAGCTCCATCCCGCTGCCTAATCAGCTCCTCATTCTCCCTCTGCAGCTGACGAGCCCGCTCATGCTGCTCATCCTCATGCTTCCCAGACTCTTCGGCTATCATGCTTTTTTCATTGTTCAGTTTGTAAAGCATGGCGATGAACTTCTCGAGCTGCTCCGCCATCGTATCGTTGGGATCAATGCGCGGGATGCCACGGTTGTGGAACACACGCTGCAGTGCTTCCAGCTTATCTTGCGCTATTCGCAACTGCTTGATGTAGTCCTCAAGCTGAGTCCACGGAGGGCTGTTGCACTCCTCGAAGTTGTGGGGCAGCAGCATGGTGAGCTCTTCCCACCGCTTGAGGCTCTGCTTTGATTCCATGAGCTGAATACTACGGGAGCGCTCACTCACCCACTTGCTCGGGTCCAACGTGGTACGCATGGAGAAGCGTTGAATCTCGAAGCCACCTGTGGGAGAGCCTAGCAGTGTGAAGATTCCATTCTTCAGCTCCCAGCTCCCAGTACCCGACGCAATGAACCCCTGAGCTACCAGAGCTTCAATCCAGGTAGCTGTCGTCGACTGAAACTGTGCAGGGCTGTCCCAGATGGTCGTCTCAACCGAGCGCAGGAAGTGCCAGAGCTTCTCGTCAATCTTCACGCAGATTTCAGCTAGTCCCATTTTTCTTGCTCTTGAAGTAGGGGCAGTCACAACCGAAGATGCTGGTGTTGCTCTTCACACGACTACCGTTTAGACAGTGCCGACGTTCCGGCACGTAGGTGTTACTGCATATCAGATTGTCGGTGAGCTCAGCGTGTTCTCCACGCTTGTGCCCACACCGACCACAGACTTCTTTCAGGTCTTCAGCCATCACTCCTCCGGGAATGTGTAGTCAATGTGAGCCCTCGTAGCGAACCCATCCACGATGGGATGAATCATCTCGAGAGCCAGCTTCCTGAGACTCTCGGCCCTCATCTTGCCCATCTTCCCCTGACGGGCGTAGTCCTTGGCGATGTCCTCATTGCTGAGGTTGGAAATCATCTTGGCACCCATGATGAGTGCGTCCACGACCATGTGGTCAGCGATGATTCGGTCGGTGTGCTTACCCATGTCAGCCTCCGTGGCCGTTCTTGCAGACCAGCCCTGATGGACTGGGATACCTAGGCTCTCCGCAGTGAGGACAAGGCTCAACATCCGGCTTGTACTCATGAACTGGAGACACCGCCGTCACTGGTAGTGGCTCAGCATCGATGTCAGGCAGGTCTACCCCAAACACGTACCGCTTGTAGCCTACTGGGCACTTACTGTATGGGTGTGTCACAGCCATGAGCTGCTGCGCATGCAAAGGTACACCTCGTGTCACGTCCACGTAGAACTTGGTCTTAGCCACTGCTCTTCTCCAACAGGTCCGAAAGTGAATCACAGATGTCGGTCACTATGCTGGCATCGATGTCGTCTGGGCTCTCCATCCGACTGTTCAGGGCCGTGACGACGTCCTTGATGCCATCCCTCAAGGCACGCTTCTCCATGAGCAGGTCAGTACAGCGCCCCTGCACACGTCTCAGACCCTCACTGAGGAGCTTGTTCTGATCCAGAAGTAGTAGACACTCCTGCCGCAGAGCAGGAACCTCATCCACCGCTCTGCACACCATAGCTCCATACGTCAGAGCTGTTTGCCCTCCGACCACCACCAGCGTGGTGTGTTCACCAAGCATGTGAGCGCGCCACATGGTTCCATGGGCGGTATGTACTGTCTCCCCATCCCTCCGCTTTACTACTACTTCGTACCTCTCTCCTGGTTCTTGTACCATTCCTGCAACCTCACCTGGGACACCAGTAGTGTCCCTCTGTAGATAACCTGAGCTCGCTCCCCAACCTCGAAGGGGATGGCGCACCAGTACATGCTGTCCTTGCGGCGTACTACCGTGCCAATGTAACGCTCCTCCTCGTCATACAACGCGAGTATGTAGACGGCTACGGAGCTGCCCCCTTTCATCCAGTCGTACATGACCGGGCCTACTTCTGGATACTCGCCACTACTGTTGTAGCCGAATAGTTCAGACTCTGCTCCTCATTCATGAAGAGGTACTCCCTCGGTATCAGCAGAGATCTTTGCAGCTTCTCCATCTCCTCGAAGAGCTGACTGTTACCCATAGCTGGATACAGGATGGTAATCCTGGGCCTGTTGAACCACCGTCGCACTTCCAGAGCTACGAAGCGCGCGTCTGTGGTCATGCAACATCGCTTCCACGCCTCGGCGTAGAAGGCAATCATCCTTTCGGATGCGTCGAACTCCTCCGGGAGGATGAGCTCCCTACTCTCCGCTGGCAGCCCGCTCTGGAGGAGGCTCGCTAGTCGGCTTCTCTTCTGGAACCACTTCATTGGGTTTCTGCGCTCGGTAGAAGTTCAGTAGTTGCTTGTTGAGCTCGTAGGGCTTGCCGTTCACTATCGTGTAGCCCATCTCCACCACCTCAGCCTCGAACTCATCGTAGAGCTTCACGCTGTTGGCTGGGGGTGCATACCCTCCAGGTACCGGGTGCGCCGAGTGCACCATCGTCTGAAGATGAAAGATGGGTATGCCATTGTGCGTAGTCACCCCCAGGTACCTGCAACTCAGGTCTCCGTCAAAGTAGGGTTCTCTTGGCCAAGGCATCACCGCATCCGAGAACACCGACGTGATGTAGATGGGGAAGTTCTCAGACTTGGGGTCGACGTGGAACGCATATCCCATCACCTTGGGCAGCTTTCCTAGCCCTGGAGTCACTCCACTGAGTGGGTGCTCTATCTGTATGACCTCCAAAAACACGTGGTCCTTGGGGAGCGTTATCTTCAGCAGATGAGGTTGGTTCTGCTTCAGTTCCTTAGGGTCGATGTCCGGTGTGTACACCCGGAACTCTCGTTCCAACTTCAGGTTCCTCATCATCGTCATTTGCCCAGCGCTCCACACGATTGTGTCATCACGAACCAGCCGTAGTTCATTGCCATGGGTACGCTCCCTGCATCATTCTTGGGGAAGGTAAGCATCAGGTGCAGACGCTCCTTGTCCTTAGTCAACGCTAGCCTCCTGGGCTCTCGGTCTCCCTGGTCGTCCAAGCAGAAAGCGATGCGATAGAAAGCTTGCTCCTCTGGACTCGAGCTCTTCTGCAGGTTGATGAAGAACCCACAGTCGCTGCCCTCGAGTACATCACCCTTGTGCCAAATGGCCATGTGGTGAGGGTAGGGCAATCCCCACTTCTCCTGTGCCTTCTTGGACCATTCCTGCGAGCGCAGGACCAGACACATCCCATCCTTGGACTTGTACATCTGGAAGCCTGGAAGCTTCTCCAGCGGCTTACCTACTCCACCGTTCGCTGGCTTGATTGCTGCTGAAGCACTCGAGACGGGCAAAGGAGAGCTAGCTGAAACCGTCACTGAAACGGCCTCGTGTGCGTCAGGTTCCTTCCCACACCTAGCGATGACCACTAGAGATACCACTGCTGCCAAGACCAACAGCATGTAGGCCGCCGCATGCCATCTAGGTGACTGTTCTTCGTCGATCATCCTCTCCTCCAATAACGTGCTCCCCAGAAGTGGACCGCCGATGATGGGGCACTCACGACAATCTCAGCACAACCCTAAAGGCGGCCGAACACACCGAGGAACCTCAAGCAAGCCTGAGGCCGGCGCTGACTGAACGTGGAGGGACTCGAGCTGCGCAACCCGCCTGGCGTCAGATACCAGGTAAGCCCGCCCGCAACACAGGTGCTGCTTCACCCACCGCTGACATCGACGATCCCTTCTGGAGAGCACAGAGTATCTGTACCTGGAAGCCTAAGCAGGGTCAATTGTTCAAAGTATTGGCCCTGGAACCCTTGTCCCCGGCCTGCGACACTAATTGACGCGCACAGGGATAACACTGCCGACATGCCTAGGAAGAACAACGGAAAGCTGCCCTGCCCCTACTGCGGATGGAAGGTCATTGACCATCGAGGGCTGGCTATTCATCAGGCCAAGAGCCTGCACTGCAGAAGAAGGGCAACCATCCACCGACGGTGGGACGAGGGCTGGATGCGTATGCCCCAGGGCGCCTGGTACTTCGATAAGGCCCAGGAGTTCAGCATCGAGACCATCACCGACCGCTATGGCCGCCACTACGTGCCCATGTGGCTGGTAGCCCTGTGCCAACGCAATGGAAAGTACGCTGGGAAGCCAGACTTAGGACGTCGACGTACCAACCGACTCATTGTGAATGACCCCAAGCTGGCGGTAGAGATAGAGCGTGTGCTTCACAACGGTGGCAAGCAACGTGCTCTCGCCTCAGCCTTCAAGATACAACAGAACAAGAAGCCCGGTGTCATGTTCTGGGATGAGGAGAAAGCCAACCCGAAGAAGTACACTACCCCACGTGGAGAAGACCCGCAGCGCCACGAGGAATCTCCTCACTCCAGCGGAGATAACAGCAGTGAAGGAGGTTACTGATGCATAGTGAAGGATGCAAGAAGTGCTCAACCGCAATAGAGATGGGTCATGATGACTGCAGCAGTATCAGCACACCCCTGTGCAACAAGATCATCGAGCTGGTGTCCCACATCAAGAAGGACGAACGGAAGAAGATGCTCTCGCGCATGGCAGAGCGCGGTTACTCGGAGGAAGCCCTGGAGCGAATCATCCGTGAGAGAGGCGGAAGTCCTGAAGAGATGAAGGCGCTCAACGACATGCAACGGGAAGGGACACTCATCAGGGAATCCATCATCAGGGGTATAGTGGCCGGAGTCGCCACCGTGTGTGTCAGAGACAACTATCCCCTGAACGTATTGGCTTCAGACATCATCGTGGGATACGAAGAAGCCGTGAAGGAAATGGTTATGGGGAGTGTCGCTGGTCTCATGTTCCCGCACGAGTGTACCAAACGGGCAGAACCCGACCCCAACCTCAGCTAGGAGACGATGAAGGCCGGGCTCTCTGCCCGCTCTTCATCTAGCCCCAGAATCGTTGGACGGTTGTGCTCTCCTCTCATCGCCACTCTGAAGATGGCCAGCATCCCCAGTACTATGAGAATCGTGAGCAACATGACCCCTACGACGCGCATACCATTACGCTCAGCCTGAGCTAGGTCCTCAGCTCTCTCCTCCTTCGACTCCAGCTCGAAGGTCAGTGCCAGCGACGAACGAGGTAGTGGCGGTAGTTCATGACGTTCCGGGTATGCGTCGGAACTTTCACATCCCTCCACCGGCCCTTCCTGTCTTTCCGCATGTTGCACAGTACGCCCTTCCTTCCTCGGCTTCCGTTGTAACCCCCGTAGGAGCTCAACCACCTGGCGAATAGAGCTGGTTGACCTGTACGGTCCCGACACATCTTTCGGTTGGCTGTAATCATCGAGGCTGTCACCCGCAGGTTGGAAGCCCCATCCTTGAGCATGCTGATGTACGCCTGGCAGCCTGGTGACTTCATGCTGCCACCTTTGCTCGTATCACAGGCTCGATGCCAGATGACGTTGATTTGCCCTAGACCAACCGAATACTCGAGGGGCAGCCTGTTGGACACCAAGCTCGGGTTGCACCTCGACTCGAATCTCACGATGGAGACCTCAGTGTAAGGACAGAAGTGTCGCTTGATGGCCTGCTTGCGTACTACCTGTGACCACAGCTTGGCTCGAGCATCACTGAGAGCTGGGCACGCATCCTGGAATGCCTTCTGAATCCTCCAAGTAGACCTGGTCAGGGTCAAGGAAGGCAGGGAGATACTGAGCAGCGCACAGATGATTGCGGCTGCAAGAAGAGTGGAGCGTACTCGCACTAGGTCTGCTGCCCGTTACCGTGCAGTGGCACGACCTTCGCCGGAGGCTTGTTGGCGATGCGCTTGATGTCCTTCTCGTACTGCTCGAGTCGGTAGCGAGCTGCCTCGTTGCAGCCAATCTTCACCCAGCGGCGTAGTTGAACCGTAGCATTACGCCGAGCATCACGAATCTGTTGCTCGAAGGCCAGGATGTAGGACTCGTGCTCTTGCAGCATGAGGTCAGCACATTCCTGACAGTACACCTTCACGGTCTTGGTGGACTGCTTGACCTTGTAGCGAGCTGGAGCTCCAAACCCACGACGGAAGAGGTCTTTGACCCCCTCACTCTGAACGATGAGAAAGGGACGCTGGGTAGCTCGAGTGAAGGTATCAGTGCAGGTGATACACAACCGGTGCCCATACTTGTCGTGGGTACCAGCCGCCACCTGCTCATCATTATTCTCCTTCACGGTACCCTTCTGAGCCTCCTGCTCTTCCAGCTCCCGCTGTCGACGCTCAGCCTCTTCCTTCTGACGAGACTTGTTCGTGACGATGTACCAAGCGACCAAGCCCACTACCACTACGCCCGCTATGATGAAGCCGAGCAGTTCGCCGTCAGACATGTAGGTACCCTTTCTCGAGCATCATGCTCCCCAGTACATCAAGTACCACGCCTCCCAGGAGGGTCGTCAAGCTCAGGCCCATCCCCTCGGTTGTACTAGTACCGAGAATCCTACTTGATTCGAGCAGTTACGAGTCGGACCTCGCCTACTCGTTCGGCTACTGCGAAACTCGGGCCTGAACTTGTGCTCGAGTTTCCGACGGGCTGGTACACCTGCGCTAGGACCGCAAGAATCGTGGTACTTGATAGAATATGTACTAGATCCTCCGCAAAACAGGCTGATTCGCTTGCGGAACTCCAGATGTACTTTCCTCCGACGTAGAGCGTCGCATCCCCTTCCTCCCCCTACAGGTGTCTCTGGAGCTCACGCTCCAGAGACACCCACCCCCACCTACCCCTTAGTCACATTTCGGGCCCTCTGACTTACGAAGTCCCAGAAAACATGCTGGTTTCATCCAGGTGTACACCCACCTAGGAAATCGTGGGGTGATTTCCTAAGCCTGGCCCTGCGTTCGGACAAAAGGACAAACGGACAAGTGGTTGAGCCGCGTTGGCAGGTACACCCGAGCTCATTCAGCATGTTCTGTGCTTGGCCCTCAAACCCTTAGGGCTGAGAGCCCCCCTTCCTCTCAGCACTCGCGCACGATAGCTCGAGAAAGGTGCGCGACTCTGGGTACATCTGGGCTCGACTCCCTACCAGAGCGGTCAAGGCTCGGCACAGGAGGTACATCTGATGCAGCGGACGGGGATAACAACTGTGGAAGGAGGTACCGATGCGTACCAGCAACGAGAGTTCACTCAAGGCTCTGAAGCTCCTCAAGGAGCTGGAAGAAGCCGGCATGTGTGTAAAGATCGTCATCTACCCAATGTGCCTCAAAGGAGAGTGCGGTGTGACAGTGCAGGTCAACGATGGCACCATCCAAAAGGGCGATACTCTGCTTGAGGCCATCGAGCTGGTTCACTCCAAGGAGTACAACAACGCTCAGCTCAACGTAGACAACGCCAAGGGTCGACTGAACGATGCAGAGGGCTGCCTCGCAATCTTCTCCACTCCTACAGACAGCACGCCATACAGCCCCAGCGGTCGCAAGCTGGAGCTAGTGGAGAAGAAGTCATGAGGAAGCTAGTGCTACTCACTCTACTGGTGATGGGCTGCAGCTCCAGCACCAGTAGAGAACCTGAGGAGCTGCAGGTAGAAGCTGCTGGTGGCTCACTCCCCGAGCCGCCGGCAGCTACTGGAGGTGTGGTAGAAGTCGCTGGTGGTGCTGGTGGAGAGGATGTCACCAAACCTGCAGGCTCAGGTGGTATGGGTGGCAGCGAGGTCATCGTATGTAGCGTGTTGCCATCAGCAGCCCCTTCCTGTGATGACCCCAATTGCCCGACAGGTCAAGTCTGCGTGCTGGGTGAGGCTGGTAGTGAACACGGAAGCTGTGAAGCAGTAGTCGAAATAGGGGCCGGCGTTAGCTGCAGCGGTCCTCCAGAAGTATGTGAGGCCGGCTACTACTGCTTCATGGGGACCGTAGGCTACTGCATGCAGAGGATAGGCACAGAGGTATGCTCTGTGACCCAACCGTGTGACCAGGGCGCCTTCTGCAATGAGAACAGCCGCTGCCAGAGTTGCATGGACTACTAGAGAGAGAGGAGGAGCGGCCCGCGCGCTTCTTCCTAGCTACGCTTTCATCCGAGCAAGTATATCCTGCTCCCTCGCCTTCCAATCCACATCACCCTGTAGCTCCCGGAGCTTGGATTGTACATCCGTCTCTTCAGACGCTTTGATAGCGCGCTGCATGGCTGGAGTAGCCCTCAATCTCTCCATCTGTTCTACATTGGACTGGTCTATCTTCTGCTGCTCTTGCCCCAGTGCTTTACGGACACGTTTGGGAATCTTCCGCTTTCCGTACTGACCGTACAGCTCAGCGCCTCTAGACCCCAACGCTGCCTCAGCCAATTCCTTTTGCTTCGCAGCCTCTCCACCAGCCTCACGCAATCCCTTCCACCCCTTCTTGGCCTCTGTTGCACCAGGACCCTTCAGTGCAGCTACGAGATTGCTCTCGCTCGTTATCACTCCGGGATTACGATGACCAAACTCCTTCATGAAGGAGGGCGAGAAAGCTCCCCGGTTACCCTCGAAGCCTTCATGCATCACTCCCGATACGTTCATCGCCTTCTGTCCTTGAGGGCTCTTTTGCACTCCTGAAGCAAGCGTTAGTTCCTGCTCCGGGTTGAACGCACGTGCGGCCTGCTGTCCCTTCAACCCCTCCTTCATTGCGCCATGCATACCACCACGTTCAGGCAAAATGATTGCCTTGGGAGGGATGGCTGCCGCTTCCCCATAAAGCTTCCTACCCCTCTCTTTCGCTTCACCTATTCTCTCAACAGCTAGTGCAGCACGTGGGTCAGATGCGGGTAGCCGTTCCACTACTTTTTGAAGGCTCGGGTCCTCCGTCTTCTTGATGTGTTCAGCCACCTGCCTCTGCATGTTCCTCCTGCTAGGAGTGCGAGCAAGTTGACTGCCGAACCCAAACTTGGATGACTTCAAGCGCCTCCCCTTCAGCATCCTGTGCGCTCCAGCTTGAAGCTGAGACACGGTAGCTGCAATCTTCGTGAGTTCATCGAAGAACGCGTGGAGAGAGGGCTCCATGTCTGCAGAATACTACGGAACTACTATCCCAGGAAGGCTGTCGTTGTACTCAGGGATGTCGATGTCCTCCTCCGGGTTCACATCCTCTGCCACATACCCGAAGTCCACATCGTCGTACTGAGCGATGAGCGTGTCAGCTACCACAGCCTCATTCGTCTGTCGGTTGTCCTTGCGGATGGGCAAGTCCATACGGTCCACCTCTCTGATGGCCACCTGCACAGCGCCAGCGTAGCTCGACTCATCCATGGAGAGACCGAAGAAGGTGGTGAAGTCAGCCGATGCGAGCACATCCGATGCTCGGTCAGCTCCTTCCTCGAGGTAGCTATTGAGCAACGTGTCCACCTCGGGCACCACTGAGGCATCGTAGGCACTCAAGCTGGTCCTGAGGCTCGTCAGAGTAGCGCTGAGCTCCCCCAGAGTCAGTACTGCATCGTTCACCTGGGCCAACGAGGGGTTGGTGTTCACCACCAGGGGGTTCAAGACCGCATCCAGCTTGCGGAAGTACCACAAGAGGTCGTTGTTTCTGAGTGAGAGCCATGTCTCCACTGCCTCAGAGAGCTCAGCGTAGTTGTTCTTCTGCATCCGACGGATGCGCGCAAAGGGTACAGCTGTCCCCACGGTGAAGCTGAGTGCCGCCTGGTTCACTGAGACCTCAGTAGCGATACGGATGAGCTTGTTGTCCTCCTCGAGGCTCAGAATGGTCGCTGTGAAGTCTGGGATGGCGTAGTTGTTGTTGTAGAGCTCGAGCTGGTCACCCACGCTGATGTCCAACGGCCACTCGGGGAGCTGGAACCATGCGGTGGTGCCCCACTCCTTCCGCAGAGCCGTGAAGAACGTGTCGGAGAGGTCATTGTCGCCTGCTACAACCTCCATGGAGCTGTCCAGACCAGTGGAGAGGCTCTCGAACGAGCTTCGGTACTGCCCAAGCTTCACTGAGGTGAGGAGAATGGGCTGTCCACCCTCTCCAAGGTAGTCCGGGATGGGTCTGACGAGTGTAAGGTCGAGTGGAGTAGCTCCAACCACGTCCACATCGTAGACTCCATCCGCTACTGACGCTTCCTCGATGACCAGCGTGGGTTCTGAGGGCACGGAGATGGTCTCACCCGTCTCAATGAACACCGAGTAGGGGATTGGGGTTGGCAGAGCATCAGAAACGTTGAAGTCGACCACCACCGTGGTCCCCACCACCGATGTGACCAGCCCGTAGAGGTTCACGTCAGCCTCATGCGGGGTCTCTCTGACCACCAGGGTCTCCCCAGCGATGATTTCATCCTCCTGGAGCCCGGGAACGGTGAAAGTAGTGCTGCCACCACCTGTGGACTCTACTGTGGCACTGCCACGGAAGTTGTAGAGCGCCACCTTGGTTGGGTCGGAGGGCTCAGTACGCCCTTTGCCGAGGTACACAGTGACAACGAACTCGTGGCTGGCCCTCGCTTGAGCTGAACCACCTGAGGAGGCCGTGGGGGAGATGTTCAAGCTGTCTGTAACCGCTGGGGCTCTGGTTCTACGAGCTACTAAGCGTATACCGGTATTGATTCCGATGCTCAGTAGGCTGTCCGCCTCGAGGTCAGTGAGGGTGTACACCTCTCGGTCATCCAGCGCCTGTTGTAGCTCCGGCGTGGTCAAGAACAGGTAGTAGATGAGGCTGGTGGCCGCACCAAAGTCCACCACCTTGTCCACCTCAGTAGGTGGAGAACCTAGAGGGCTGTTCACAGCAGTGCAATCTATCTCAGTAGGGCTGATGATGTTAACCACGTCCAGTAGAGAGCCATCAGCCGTAGAGGTTGAGTCATTGACCAGGACGTAGTCACCGACCACCACCCCGAAGTCGCTCCACTCCTGTCCACTGATGAGAGTCAGCCTCCAATTACCTGATGCGTCAGCGATGTTCGTGACAGTACTGCCCTTCGCTGGCAAGAATAGCAGCGCTGCCTCCCACCCTTGTAAATCCGGGCTGATTAGAGCGCTGAACACAGTGTTGAGGTCATCCACCAGCTCCCATGTCTCTTTGGTGCCCAGTGGCATGACGATGACGCTATTGCCACCGCCCTCCAACTTCAGGAACCAAGAGTTCCGGGCAGCGTCTATGGTGTAGGGAGTCAGAGGGTTCGTGTCCAGTACATCCAAGCGAGGCACGAAGCTGCCCTGAGGTTGTAGACCCAGGCTCGTGACACCATCCACCACCACGTTGAGCTGATGCTTGGTGTTGTAGATGGTGTAGGGCCCGTACTTGTCTGCCTCCAGCTTGGCTGGAGTAGCCAGGTGCGAGGTGTCTGCAAAGGGGCTACCCTCTCCATTCAGTACAACGAATGTCCCCATCGAGTTGAGACTACCGAAGCCTTCTACTGCAGCTCGAGCAGCCAGGATGTCCAGTACTACATCCCGGATGACATTGAGCCGGGCGGTCTCACTGAGAGCGTTGAGCTCATCCAGCCGAGCTTGTAGTGAGTCCCGGGCGTTGGTGATGATGCTGTAGGACTGCCGGGCTGGCAGCTGGAGAGATTCGTAGCTAGAAAGAGCGCCCTGGATGAGCGCTGCCTTCTCCAGCACATCCTCATGCTGTCCCCGGAGGTCCATCGCCAGTGGCTTGAGCTGCCCCCGAGCTTCTTGGGGTGTGCTGACGATGAAACCCCCGCTCTTCACATTCCGCCCACTGTCGTTGAGAAAGCGGGCGGTGTTGCGCTTGAAGCGTTTGAACGCTGGGAGCTGCCGGATGTCCTCGAAGCCCCCATCCCGACTGCCCGCCGCATTACTAAGAGCATCAAGGGCGACTCGTGCATTCTCGAGCGGGCTGAGCTTGGTGACGGGCAGTACATTCCTGCCGCAGGCCCGTACTTGGTCGATGAGGGTATCGATGGAGCTGATTTCAGCTACCAGGAGGGCATCGAGGCGGTTGGAGGCAAGCAAGACGACGTAGAACGGAGCGGCCTGGTTGGATGTGAAGACCCCGGCGGCAGCATCCTGGAGGTCGGTGAAGGTAACGTCTAGGCGTCTGGTGCCTAGCGAGTCATATTCAAACCTCACATCTCTACGGATGAGGGACTCTACTGCCTGGTCTAATTCTGCCTGGGTGTAGTCAGCCATTCTGGTGCTCCACGCCCGCCTTGGTGATGCGGTACTCGAGTCTTCTACCAGTCCTAATCTTCTGCAGCCAACCCTTGGCGAGCATCCTCTTCAGGGTACTACAAGCCCAAGCTGAAGCCTTGTTGTAGGGACGCCCACCCACCTCCATACCTACCTCGGTAGGAGTAGCTGCTGTCCTACCAGTGGTTCTTGTCCTGAGCACGTTCAGGTAAGCAAGAATGCTGTCCTGCTTGAAGCTAGCCATCACTGGTTTCTCACTTCAAGAGCTCCATGGCAATGCCGAATAGTAGGAAGGCCACAACGAAGGCCCCTACCCATATGGCCCGGCGCTGGAAGTTGTACTTCGCCTGTGCTTCGTCAGCCATTTCACACCCCAGCTACGGGTTCGTACATGCGCAGTTCGTAGAGCGGGTCGGTGCTTCTTCTCGCAGTCCCAGCCTTCACGCATTCTTCGAGTCGCTTGTTTTTACCCCTACCCTCGAAGTACTTGACCCAGCCTTCCACAGGTACGTAGTGACGATTCACTCGGAACCCCTGTGGGAACATTAGGCCGCCGGGTTTGCGGTGCGTGACCTTCGTGAAGGTAAACCAGCCACATGGGCTGGGGTTTCCCCACTCCATATTGAAGATGGGGTCGGCCTTGATTCGTTCAGCCATTCGGTTTCCACTCCTTGGCAGCCTGCCTAACCTGCTTGAGCAGCTCCAGCGTCCTGTACAGGTTCTTCATGAAGGGATGACCCTCTGGCTTACGGCACACCTCGAGTTTAGACTCGTAGTATGCAATTTCATTGTCGATGTACTGCCTGGTCTCAACTGCGTCAGCCATTCTTCATCCACTCCCGATGCTTTTTGTCGCACTCCTCATGAAAGTAGTGCTTGACGTGGGCGCAATCGATGACTGGTTTGGTGCCACCCTTCTTCCCACACCACGGACAGGTAGTACTGATGGCCAGGCATTTCACGCCCTCCAGGTTGATGCTACTGACTTCTTCAGCCATTCTTCTTCTCCAAAAGCTCAACCGCAGCGGACACGGGCATGAACTGCACATCTCCTTGAGGGTTCGGGTTGACGTGGAGCTCACCACGATACACCGAGGCAACCACCTCGGTAATCTGACATGGGTCTTGCTTCGTGCGCAGTAGAGTCCGCCGACCCATATACTGGTCCACGTGATACTTCCACACGTTAGCCATCCTTCTTCTCGAGCTTGAAGATGAGAACCTCGTCTGTACCATCCTGGTGGACCACTAGGTGATCGTCCTGCAGCTCGACGAGCGTAATGGCGAAGCCGATGTTGCGGTCGGGGTCGGTGAACATGTCGAGCAGCTCGTTCAAAGCCTTGTGTCTACGCAGATATTGCCAGCCACGGTTATCGTCATCGTTGAACCACAACGTGAACCTGAGCCCACGGTAGTAGACATGGCCACCCGTGCCATTGGGGTGGTTCGCCCGAGCAATGGGTGCGTAGTGCTTTTCAGACATCCTTCTTCTCCAAGGGCCAACTAAAGTAACCCCCAGCACTGATGGCGTGTACGGTGTTGGCAGTAATGCCATACCTTCTGCCAATGGCCGCATAGGAGTAGTACTCCAACTGCTTACAGAGCTCTCGGCGCTTCTTGCACTCCCGCTCTATCTTCTTGCGGGTCTTTGGGCTCCACGCCCTACAACGAGGCTGACCTCGTGGGGAGGAGATACCCTGCTCAGAACGTATCTGGTTGACCCGACGGGAGCTCACACCAAGCCTGAGTGCGATAGACCTGGAGTTTTCTCCGGCTTTGACAGCCTTGATGACAGCCGCCCTGGTAATGTCAATCATTCTTCTTCTCCTTGCACAACGGACAGGGTGGTGGGATGGTCAGCGTGCATCTGGATGGCGGCGTCCGCTGTGGGGTCAATCCTGCGCTCGCCTCGAGCCTCGCTGTCCCAGAATCCGTGAATGCGCCGAGCGTCCTTCTTCATGATGCCCAGAAGTAGCAGGGGCTTGAGCATACTCACGATCAGTGGCTCCCCGTACTGCTTGCCGTGCTTCTCAGCCATCCTCAGCTCCTCTTGATGGTCCACTCGATGTCTAGCCTACTGCCCGGGGTACTGCGAAGGAGCGTGTAGCTGGACTTGTACAGCTCCTCATCTCCTTGGTATAGCGCCAACCCATCCGACTCTATTGTCTCAGACGGAGATACTGTCGCCTTCATGGGCGTGCCCCAGAAGAAGAGGACTTCTAGAGGCTCAGTGACCGGCTCTCCCTTGTGGGTGAGTCTGATGTTGGCGTTACCTACATCAACAGCCGATGGGGCCAGTGCGGCCATCGGGGCAACCACACCAACTAGGCTGAGGAATGCTCTTCTCTTCATGATAGAACCCAGTGGTTGTAGAAAGTAGAGAGCGCGCCTACCACCAAGATGATGGTAACAACCAGGTACGTTCCCTTGTTGTTCTTAACCATCCTTCTTCTCTTCTACGGATGGAGGTGGGACTAGATGCTTAGCTGCCGCATCCAGGATGACGCTCACCCTATGAAGCGTATCGTTTCTACGGTGGTAGTCCTCACGGTTCAAGTCCCTCACGTACGCTGCAGCGTACCGACAGACATTGCTGGTACCCTCGGGAGTCTCCAGCTTCTCCTGAAGTAGCACCTCTGCTTCTCCACTCAGACCAATCATTCTCGTCTCCTTCAGCTTACCAGGTACTGAGCCCGGTGTTTAGAACAGAGTCCTACCTGTCCCATGTTGGGGTCACCAATCACTCTCCCGCTCGGGCCACGGATAGTGAAGCGGTCCCGTCCTGCTTGAGTGAGCTCTCTGAGCTCTGTCTTCTCGCCCGCCCTCTTGCAATTCTTCACTGCACATCCCCACTTGGGGTTGTAGCCCTTAGCCATCCTTCTTGCTCCTCCTCACGTAGTCCTTGATGACGGCGTTGTCTGATGCCTCTACCTCCTCGGCTGTGCTTGGAGGGAGTACCTGATGGGGTTCACTCGGCTTGAACAACCTACTCATGTCTGGAGAGCAAGCTCGGAAATCCTCGATGACCTCTACACCCACCCTGCTCTTAGGCTTGGTATCCTCGAAGTTGAGCGGGAAGTACATCCTGGGTATCCCAGTAGCTGCGACTACCTTGTTGTGGAAGTCGGGGTCGAAGCCATTGGCGTTGTACACACGCTTGGTTCCATCTTTGCAATGTATGCAGGGCTCTGAGTCCCCGACCTCGTAGGGCTCCTCTGCCTTCTCTACGTGGTTACAGGACTTGCAGTGCCAGACCCTGTCAGCCATAGTTTCCTCGCAGACACTCCTCGCACTTCTGAAAAACGTTGTCATCCAATGGGCAGCCATGCTCCCTGCAGCGCTGCTCCTCATACCAGAAGTCATGAGGCCCAAGGAGGTGCCTGTCATGTATCACAGTGCTCACCCGCACGACGTTTTGTTGTACGTCCATCTGGCTGTTGTTCCGCCCATCGCAGATGACCACGAAACCAAACAGCCAGAGCTTCAGCTTCTCTACTAGAGTCAGATGTACCTCAGCCATCTTCCGACCTCAATTCTAGCTTCTTCACTCCCTCGAGGTTGATGACCTCCACCGCCTCCATGGACATCAACCCGTTCGGGTGGTAGCGGAAGTCATATTCAAACCCTGGTGCTACAACGTGGTGAAGTGCTCCCTCCTTAGTCGTCTTCACCATTTCGTAGGGTCCGATAGGGATGCAGACGTGTGGTTGTAGTGGCTTCGGCAGGCTTACCTTGGCATACCAGTTCCAGTGGTGTGCATCATGGCTCTTGCGCCAGGGGTTGTACATCTTGCTGCTCAGCTTGAGCTGCTTGCGTGTGAGCACCTCAGGCGGGTAGTTGTGCTCAAGGTGGGTCCACGCAATAGACTTCGAGCATGTGTTCTTCGCGTAGCTGACGGTCACGTAGTCACCCTTGACCTCAACCGTCCTCACCTCGAGCAACCTACGATTACTCATCCTCCCTCTCCTTGTCCTTGTATGCCCTCAACCCCTCCTTCATCTGCTCAGCACTGAGCAGCTTCCTGGCTCCTTCAAAGGTGTCCTTCTTTACGAAGTCCATGTACACACCCTTGAAGTCGATGCCCTTCTCGTTGTAGCTAAGCTCGAAGGTGGAGAGTATCCCCATGAGCTTCTCGTTCATGAAGACACGGGCGACCTTGCCTTCAATCTCAACCGTTATGGTGACCTTTTCTTCAGCCATTCTCCTTCTCCCATGGCGGATGTAGTGACTCCTCGAAGGTGCTCTGAGGTTCGGGTACTACCACCTTAGGCTCTGTTTCTTCTGGCTCCGGACTGAGATGCCCCTCCGCAGCCTTGAATATCTCAGAGAGCCTGAGCAACATGGCGATACTGATGGTCTGCGTCTTGTCTAGAGTCATGTCCCTGAGGTAACTCGCTCCGTAGCTACAACACTTTGCGGTTCCCTCAGGGGTTTGCAGCTTCTTCCCAAGAATGATGTCTACGTTGTTCATCCGTACTTATCCTCGTACTCCGTGGGCTCATCGTCCCCAATGCTGTCGAAGTCTTCCTCGTCCGGGTAGTCCAGGACGCTTGGTAGCGGTTTGTTGGGGCAACCCATCTCGTGGGTGGCCATTCCATTGATGACCAGCGCCTCACACTGGCTACAACGGACACGGATGGTGTCCTCATCCTCGTCGGCACTGCACTTGTCGAAGCCCTGCTTCTCGAGCTCTTGAAGCTTCTCCTGTTCATCCATCAGTTCGACTCCTTGTCGTGGACCTGAAGGGTCTTGGGGTCAACGTACGACTTGCTGAGCTGCTCATTCAGCTCCTTGATGAGCCGGTCACGTGTAGCAGCCTCACTGAAGCAGCAGTTGGTCATCTCACTGAGGAACCTACGGTACTGTGTGGTGTAGAACTCGACATCCCTCTCGGCTCTGTCCAACGAAGACTCCCAACTCTCCTTGTCAATCCTGCGGAACTCCTTCTCCAGCCTCGCAGCACTATGAGCCTCATCCAGAAGCCTCTGCATGAATGACCAGGCCACCAGCATCCCACACAGCATCCCTACTACCCACCCCACTGTGAGCAGAATCTCAGGGTTAGCGGTTTCAATCCACTCCTTCAGCATCCTTCTTCTCCTCGGACCTCGGCTCGGCACTGATGTTGGGACGCGCGCACTGAATGCGACCACTCACCGCACCTTGAACGTTGATGTTAGTGAAACCAATCCTCATCACCCTCTGCTCCTTGGCATGGATGAAGGTGGGAGGCTTAGGCTGCTTCTTGAGCCACTCCTTGATGGTCTTGTGCGCTTGAGCCACTGCTTCCCGCGCTTCTGGAGTGAGTGGTGGCTTGATGATGCTCAGGTAGTCAACGAAGCGAATCTGCTTGAGTTCAGTCATCCTCTACTCCGTGATGTCGATGTGGCCCATGATGAGCAGGTTGTCCAGGCCGTAGACCTGATGCTGACCGCATGATTCGCACTTGCACCTCTCAGCATCGGGGTCGGTGTAGTCCTCGCGCTCTTCACCACAAGCAACGCAGTAGCCCAGGCCACCCTCGTTGCCCTCCCTAAACTCCTCCTCTGTCAAAACGAAGGTGTGGGGCTTGTTCTCTGGTGGCTTACTAGGCCGCAAGTGCTCTGGGAAGTTGTCCCAATTCATCTCAGTCATTCTTCAACCTCGAGAACCCCGTGATGGGGTAGTCTGTGAAATTAGGTGGAGGCTCATGGTCAGCATCCACAAGGTCAGGGTTGGCACAATTCTCCTTGGCGCACTCCTCGCACTTACCATCCAGCACACCGAGGTGTGGTGTACGCCCATGCTTGGAGCACTCGGCGTACCACCACGCGTTCTTCTTCACGTAGCCGTCAGTCATTTCCTCTTCACCTCGTGGAACAGGTTGGCTGGAGCTTGCTTGTCCAGTGGTGTTCTTGTAAGCCTACGAACCTTTGCTCGCAAGCCATCAGTGTTGATGCCCTTCTCCCGCAAGAAGCGGAACCAGGAGTTCATCGTCATGTCCTTCTTAGCTGAGTTGCAGCTCACGCAGGAGGTGATGGCGTTCTCCGGCTTGTTGTTCCCACCCCGGTACCGTGCACGTACATGGTCGAGGGTGAGCTTGGCTCCATCCTCAACTCCCTCCCCGCAGTACACACAACGGTAGCCATCTCGGTAGTAGACGGCCCTGCGAATGTCAGGCCGAATCCAGCTACTACTTGGACCGCCTCTCCTCACCATCGCCCTTCCTCTGTAGCCTTCCACACTTGTTGCAGTAGGCAACTATGTCCTTGTGCCGACGCTGCGGCATTTGAAAGTGACCACCGCACTCACAGTTGTAGTTGTCTGGAGGATGGGTGCGCTTGTACTCATCCAGCCACATCTTCTTGCCCCCAGGCGTGAGACTCTTGGGTGCCAGAGCAAGCAAGGCTGCTATAGCAGTCGCCGTTGAGGTAGCCATCCTCTTACCCGCCGTCTTCTCTGTCATCATCCTTCCTCTCGTGCATGAGACCACAGGTGCAATCCTTGCGAGCTCTCCACTCCTTGTACTTCAAGTGAGCTACCTCCACTATGACAGTGAAGGATATCCCACAGGCGAAGCCCAACCAGAACACCCAATCTTGGTCAGTCACGCTGCTCCATCCTTCCTGAGCTTCTTGTCGCACTCGAGCTTGTGTAGTACCTCATCCTCTTGACCACGAGTGAGTGGAGTGACGTGCCGCTCGAGCTCGTCCTTGGTGACCACAATCTCCGGGGCGTCGTCTATCGACACCATGATGACTGGTCCTACCTTGTCGATTCTGTACTTCATCGTAGGAACTCCGCTTTGGGGTAGTACTTCCGCACGGTGCTCTTTGCATCCTCTCTACTGGTCGCTCTGAGCATGAAGTCTATCTCTCCATCACCACTGGCACACCAGTACATGCGGCCACCTAGACCAAAGTACGTTCCGTTGGGGTCATAGCCACCAGAATCGATAGGCACTTTGCGCAGCGTCAGCTTTGACCCATCGTACTTACCCACAATGGTTGAGCGCCCCATCGCTGCTCCACGCTTAGGGTCACCCATCCAACCCTTGGGGTCGTTCGTCGAGTAGGATGGATTGTTCATAGCTCCCGCTCATCTGTGAGCTTGCCGGTCTCCCGGTAGCGCTTCTGGTACAGGCTGACGTCTCCATGCCGCTCACACACCCCATCCTTGAGGTAGAAGCAGCAGCGTCCTACTGGTCGGTCGTCCCCCGTCCGCTCGAGGATGGGGCAGTTGTTCGGTAGATGAGGCTCAGCCATTCTTCACCTTCAGTAGTACATGGTGCTGCCTGAGAGGACACTCCTTAGCCACGCCCTCAGCTGGACAGAGTATGGGCTTCCCTCCAGCTTGCTCTTGCTCCTTGTCCGTCTGTAACCCACACAGTTCAGTCTCTTCCCAGTATTTCTCCAGGTCAAAGAACTTGCATGGGCAATCCTTGCAGTTCGAGATCTCTAGATTGCGTGGCTCCTCGGGTTGAAGAAACCCAGCCCTCTTCGCCATGTTCTTGGTGGCGTTCAGAGCCATCTCCTGGAACTCCAGCATGAAGCCAACCTCATGCTTCTCGAACTCCCCAGTCTTGAGGAGACCATCCAGGTCTCTGAAGATACGTTCCATTCGGTCGTAGGTCTTAGACATGATGCTCCTGGGCTAGCAGCCCTACCTCTACGATGCTCTCGTAGGTCTTGGGACGCTTGCCGTACTTCGCGTTCCACTTCACACCGATTGCAACGTACTTAGAGCAGGGGATGCACAGGATGTCTTCCACCCTGGACCTGCCCTTCCCACACACCCCCTTCACTCTCCGCTTCCTACCAGGCTTACTACAACGGATGCACTTGCCCCGCTTGCCTACTACTTCAATCGTGACAACAGGCTCTTCAGCCATCAGGTTCCCTTCCTGAGTTCACTCTTACCAGCAGGGGTGATGAGAAGCTTCTTCCCCCACCTCTGACAACTACCCTGGTGAATCTTCAACAGCCCCTTGGCGGCCAGCTTGTTCACTACTGACTTCTCCTGAAGGGTGAGGCTTGCATGCCTCCTTGCACTACTCTGAAGTGAGCGTAGAAGCCTCTCATCCTTGGAGCTCAGCATCAGCTTGCCCTGGTCATGCATCTGCTACTACTCGAGCAGCAGCGGTTGCGCTCCTTGGGTGGTGGCGGAGGCGGCTGGGACTCCTTCGGTGAGGTCCTCAGCAGCTTGCCATTCTCTCTGACTGCCTCCCTACTCAGCCTCGCCCTGAGCTCCGGCAGAGTCTCAGGGGGCAGCAGGAGGTTCTTCTTAGGTGGGGCATCTACGTAGAAGATGATGTTGCTGGTAGTACAGCAGCATGGGCAGGAGTGGTTGCAGTTGTTACCGTACATGCTTCCTCAAAGTAGCACAGGCTCGCTGCGGAGTGGTGGGTATCTTATGAAGTGTGGCTCGCTCCTCTTCCCAGGGTGACTGGCAATGTCAGGCTCGCTTATGGCGTTGGGGTAACTACATCATTATGGCTCGCTTTTCGCGTCAGGGTGACTGATGACGGATGGCTCGCTGCCTTACATTGGGTATCTCTTGAAGTCCGACTCGCTAACCCCTTATGGGTGTCTAGGGGTTCCTGGCTCGCTACCTATTTGCGGTTGACTGCCGTGGCGCGACTCGCTCTTCTTTGCTGGGTGACTGCGGATGTTCAGCTCGCTGTACTACCCTGGATGTCTCCTGTAGGACGACTCGCTCAGGTCCTCCGGGTGTCTCGCCACTTGGTGGCTCGCTCTGTTCTATCGGATGCCTTCGGGATGAAAACTCGCTAACTTCTTCGGGGTGTCTGTCAGGCGGAGGCGCGCTAGTTGTTCATGGAGGTCTTCTACGTGACGGCTCGCTCTCCCAGTACGGTTGTCAATCCGAGGTCCAGCTCGCTCTACTTCCACGGTTGTCAGTTTGAATCCGACTCGCTTCTCCTTTAGCACGCTGAGGCCGCACGGTTGTATCCGGGTATTGGGCACGCTTCCCACTACGGTAGTCTGAAAGTGGCGGCTCGCTTGCTGATGGGGGTTGTCATCTCGTACAGGGCACGCTTCTGCACCTCGGGTAGCTAATCAAGTCTGGCTCGCTCAACTTTAGGGTGTCGGTGCTGTATCGGCTCGCTGCCGGCCTTAGGGTATCTCCTCGGAGTGGGCTCGCTCGCACACCATGGGTATCACCGGAGGTAGGACTCGCTCTTCCTGCTCGAGAGGTTAGAGTTCACAGGCTCGCTTCTGGCGTTGGGATTACTCCTGGCACTAGGCACGCATCACACGTACGGGTATCTACTCACATACGGCTCGCACACAGGACACTGGGTGACTGTTCAACATCGACCCGCTCCAGTCATATGGTTGTCTACTAGATGATGGCTCGCAAGGATACGATGGGTGTCTTACTCGTTTCGACCCGCTCCTGGTCGAAGGGTGTCTCCACGCACGTGGCTCGCTGTTCAGGCATGGGGTATCGATGTTCTACTGGCACGCTCGTGGGAGCTGGGTGACATCCGATTGGAGGCTCGCTGGATCTCACCGGGTGGCTTGGTTGTATAGACTCGCTACTCCCATAGGGTGTCTCCTGACGATGACTCGCTCGCTTCTGATGGGTGTTGTAAGAGGAATAGGCTCGCATTTCCCATTGGGTGTCACTCGCTATACGGCTCGCTCGGCACGAGTGGGTGTCTCACATGCTATGGCTCGCTACCTCAGCGTGGTTAACTCGCTCGCTATGACGCGCTCGGAAGTTCAGGGTAGCAGAGGGACTGGGGCACGCTTTCACAGATGGGATGACTGTCTGGATCAGGCTCGCTTCTCAGACACGGGTGACACAGTGGATTAGGCTAAGGAAGAAGGAAGTACGACACGCTCGAGAACGCAGGGTGTCTATTTGGGTCAGGCTCGCAGTTCTCCTTGGGTTGTCTGAGCTGACATCGGCGCATGTGCCCCATGCTTGATACCCAGTTTGGCCTCAGCATAGGAGTCAGGGGTGGGCATACCCTCGAGGGTTCGCCACTGCTTCCAGAGCTCGAGTAGGAAGCGCTTCATCATGAAGCGGATGGCTGCACGATGACGGTGAGCATCTGAATTGCCCCAACCGGCGCTGGCCTTGCGGTGCTTGTAGTCATCGTAGAGGTCCTTCCACTCTCCCTTGACACAGATGAAGCACTTCTCACCAAGAACTCCGACCACCTTGGTCTTGAGGAAGTGAGACCAGTTGGCCTTCTCCCCTTTCTTCTTGCGCACGGCCCTGTTGTCGGACGTATCCACGCCCATTCCAGCGTAATACCAGAGGCTGGAAGCAGTGGGACAGCAGTCCTGCCGGACCTCGATGGCGCCATCGTCGAGCTTGTGCTCGTAGCAGACCAACCGACGCTCAATGTCCACTAGCTCCTTCTTCCGTTTGTCCTTGTTGTACCGCTCCTCTTTCTCGACCAGGACTACCTCGAAGTAGGGCCACAGCTTGCCGTTGGCGCTCACCTTGTAGTCCCGCCGGCTCTTGATGCACTTCAGCCGCTCGGGGTCCACCCTCCGCCAGAGAGTGATCTCACTGAGCAGAACGCCAGACATGGTAGGCCCACACCCCTTCACGCCCTTCAGGAACTGCTCGTAGATGGGTACACCATCCAACAGGGACTGAATGCGCTCGAGCGTGGTGGTCTCCAGGAGCTGCAGGGCGTGAGCCTGATGACGTAGGAACAACCGGTCCAGGTCATCCAGCACCTTTGGAGCAGGCTTCCCCTCCTCTGTGGCATCCTTGGGAGCCTTCTTCTGGAAGTCTTCGAGCATGGACTCCAGAGCAGCCAGGCCCTTGCCCTTACCAGGCTTCTTCTTGACGCGCTTCTCCTTGCCAGTCTTCTTGTCCGTGACCACCCGGTAGTCCTCCGGGTCCTCAGAACGGTTGCCGAAGCTGATACGCAGCTTCTGCAGGTCGTAGAAGTAGCGCACGGTCCTGCGTAGTGCTTCCTTGTAGTCGACGTTGTTGATCTCGTTCATGGGTTTCTCCTTCACCAGTGTTATCCCTCCCCAACTCTGTCAGTTCCATCGATGCGTGAGCCGGACGGTGTCCTCTGCACACACTTCTTCTCATCCCCCAGGTGCTCCTCTACCTGAACGACTAGTAGAGCGTGCTGGATACCAGCCTTCTTGCCCATGTAGTAGTCAACCGTCCCAACGGAGGGAGTAGGTGTCCCTGGGCACGCTGCTTCCAGTTCTTTCAGGGAAGCTCTCAACTCCTGCTTCACCTTCTTTAGTCTAGATGTCACAGGCTTTCCCCCTCATGATGGTACAGGTCCGTACAACGTCCGGGGTCTCCTTGGCCTCCACGTCGAGCCAGGTCTGGCTGCAACTGAGGAACTGACAGCTCGCCATCGCCACCCGCTTCGGGATGTTGTAGTAGCGCACCACCCTCTTCCTGTCCTTGGCACGCGTACCGAGACCGTGGCGCAGGTAGACACTCACGTTCTCCCTCAGGTACCCGTCAGCCTCGTAGCCCACCCGGTCCATCATCTGGTCTGAGGTACCCGGTGGAGCCTCAGCTACCTCCATGCAATGGTCACGGTTGCCATACATGGTGAGCTTGCGCTCGGGCGCGCAGTTGAGCTGCACCTTCCCGCAGTCTGCACACTCGGGGTCCTTGTCCGGGTCAGCTTCTCTTTCGTGCCACTCGAGGTGAGCATGCAACTTCTGCGTGAGGATATCGTGGCGTCTCCTCACAGAGTCTGCCTTGTCCTCTACGTTGGACACCTCGGCTTTGAGGGCATCAGCGTTGTTGCCCAACTTGTAGTTGGAGATAGCCCACAACACAGCATTTACTGCCGTTGCGCAGCAGATGAGTAAGAACACAGTGGAGGTCTTCATGATGTATCCTCTGAGTACTGGGTCTCCACCAGGTAGAGGTCTGCTGGGTGGTAGAGGTTGTCTCATGGCCATCCGAGCTCCTTTCTCAGTCGGTTGTAGTTGA
>Ga0255052_10000722_pt1 | contig 26041 bp, 24 predicted proteins | sample JV7_2_21_MG_FD_188632 | JGI IMG/M metagenome (GOLD analysis project Ga0255052, IMG submission 188632) | Seawater microbial communities from Jervis Inlet, British Columbia, Canada - JV7_2_21 | ecosystem: Environmental > Aquatic > Marine > Inlet | place: Canada: British Columbia | collected...
TCGCCCATGCCGAGTACAGCCCGAAAAACATCGGGCATTTTGGTCTTTCGCTCGACGCCTATGCGCACTTCACGTCGCCAATCCGACGCTACCCGGACCTGTTGGTGCACCGCGCCTTGCGCCACATCGTTCGTGGCGGCAAGGCCGGTAGTTATGGATACAAGCATGCGGATATGGAAAGGCTCGGTGCGATCAGTTCGGCCCACGAACGGCGCGCGGAAGATGCGACACGTGAAGTCGAGGCGTTCTTGAGGTGCCAGTACATGTCCGACAAGATCGGCGAGGATTATGACGGTGTAGTCACCGGTGTTACCAATTTCGGTGTATTCGTGCAGCTCGTCGATCTGCAGATAGATGGTCTCGTCCATGTAACGAGTTTGCTGAACGACTATTATCACTTCGAGCAAAGGGAAATGTGTCTCGTGGGGGAACGGACCGGCAATAGATACGGACTCGGAGATAAATTGCGGGTGACGGTTGCCCGCGTCGACATGGAGTCGAAGCGCATAGATTTTCGGCTGAGCGGGGATCATGAAAGAAGTCGCACGGCAGGGCGAAGGAGCAGGCGTTGAGTAAAGCCCGTTTTGTTACCGGTCTTCGCGCAGTCGAGCAGTTAGTTTCTAATCGCAGCGACGAAATCAAGAAACTGCTCGTAGAATATCGAACGGCCAACCCCCGGATCGAAGAGGTGATAGCCAGGGCCAAGGAAGTCGGGGTGGAGATCCAGGAAGCCAATCGAGCGCGCCTGAAACAAATCAGCGGTGAATTACGTCACCAGGGGTTGGTTGCCGAGATTAATCGTAGCCGCACCGTCGACGAAGCGGGTCTGCGCACGCTGGTGGAGGAGAGACTCACCGAGTATCCGGTGCCGCCGCTGTTATTGCTTGTCCTGGACGCGATTCAAGATCCGCACAATCTTGGCGCCTGCCTGCGAAGCGCAGATGCCGTTGGCGTTGATGCCGTCATCGTGCCACGGCATGGTGCGGCCGGACTCGGTCCGACCGTAAGCAAGGTGGCCGCCGGCGCGGCCGAGACGCTGCCATTCGTTACAGTCGCCAACCTGAGCCGCGTTCTGTCCTGGCTATCGGATTACTCAGTGACGATTATCGGCACCTGTGACGAAGCCGAAGAGAGCCTGTTTGACTGTGACCTGACAGGTCCGGTCGCGATCGTAATGGGCGCCGAACATAAAGGGCTTCGCAAAGGCGTGACCGGCCGATGTGACAAGATCGTGAGCCTGCCGATGCGTGGTGAGGTGGCCAGCCTCAACGTCTCTGTCGCTGCTGGAATTTGCCTGTACGAGGTACTGCGCCAGAGGCAGAAATAGACGAAGAAGGGAACAGACCCGGTGTCTGTCCCCATTCCGCCTTGCAGAAGGTCGCCTGCTTGGGTAGGATTCGCGTCCCCGCCATAAATGGCAGGGTAACCTCTTGCCTCACCGGATAATCCGGGAGGCTGTAATCCGTAAGGGGATACAATGAGACATTATGAAATAGTGTTTCTGGTTCATCCGGACCAGAGCGAACAGGTACCTGCCATGGTGGAACGTTACCAGGGCATGGTCACGAATTCGGGTGGCAACGTTCACCGCCACGAAGACTGGGGCCGGCGCCAGCTGGCACACCCAATCAGTAAAGCCCACAAAGCGCACTACGTTCTGTTGAACGTCGAGTGTGATCACGATGTGCTGAAAGAAATCACCGGGGCATTCAGATTCAATGATGCCGTTCTTCGCCACCTCGTCATTAGCCGCAAGGAAGCGGTAAAAGAAGCGTCGCCTATGGCGCTCGCGGTCGAGGAAGAGAAGGTCAAGGAACGGGAATCTCAGCGGCGTCGTGATGCAAAGGCCGCCGCGGAGACGGCGATGCTGAGTACGCCGGAGCGAAAATCTGAAGCTCCGGGTGACACCGCTGAGGAAAAAGCCCCCGCAGAAGAAACATCGGCCGAGAAAGCCCCGACGGAAGATGTAGCGGCCGAGGGAGCGCCGGCAGCAGAAGCAGCGGCCGAGGAAGCCCCGGCGGAAGAAACGGCGGCCGAGGAAGCCCCGGCGGAAGAAGTTGCGGCCGAGGAAGCCCCGGCGGAAGAAGTTGCGGCCGAGGAAGCCCCGGCGGAAGAAGCAGCGGCCGAGGAAGCCCCGACAGAAGAAGCTGCAGCCGAGGAAACCCCGGCAGAAGAAGCCGCAGCGGAGGAAGCCCCGGCAGAAGAAGCCGCAGCCGAGGAAGCCCCGGTAGAAGAAGCTGCGGCCGAGGAAGCCCCGGCGGAAGAAGCTGCAGCCGAGGAAGCCCCGGCAGAAGAAGCTGCAGCCGAGGAAGCCCCGGCAGAAGAAGCTGCAGCCGAGGAAGCCCCAGTGGAAGAAGCTGTAGCCGAGGAAACCCCGGTAGAAGAAGCTGCAGCCGAGGAAACCCCGGTAGAAGAAGCTGCAGCCGAGGAAACCCCGGCAGAAGAAGCTGCAGTCGAGGAAACCCCGGCAGAAGAACCTGCCATGGAAGAATCTCCGGTAGAGGACAGCGCTGCAGAGGAGACTCCTGCGGAGGAAGCGCCGGCAGATGACGCAGCAGCAGAAAAGACAGATGAGACCGCTGACGATAGCAGCGAAGAATCCACCGCAGACGCAGCCGAAGAACCGGCGGCCGAAGCCAAACGCGCCTGACGGAGAAAAATATGAGTCGTTATTCGAGGAGACGCAAGTATTGCCGATTCACGGCCGAGAAAATCAAGGAGATCGACTACAAGGATCTCAGCTTGTTGAAGGCATACGTAACGGAGACCGGCAAGATTGTGCCGAGCAGAATCACGGGCACGAAGGCCCATTACCAACGGCAATTGTCGACAGCGGTAAAACGCGCTCGATACCTGGCACTGCTGCCTTACACCGACCGGCACTAAAACCGGCGCGGTAAGAGATAGATCGTGCAACCGATAGCCGCGTGGCTGGTTGCCCGGCCGGAGCGCGCAGTCTTTGTCCTGATTGCGACGTTCCCGCTTCCGTTCACGCAGATTCTGGGCAGCACTGTGCTGGTATTGCTGGTATTGAGCCGCGGGATCGCGCGCGCGGCACAGGTAGCGGGGATTTCGTTTCTGGCAATACTGGCTATGACGCTGGTCACTACTGTACCAGTGCAGACACTGATTCAGATCGCATTGACGATCTGGCTGCCCGGAATGTTGCTGGCGATATTGCTGCAACGGACGAGGTCGCTGACTTTATCGCTTCAGATAACGGTACTGGCGGCATTGCTGGTCATCGTCGGTTTGTTCATCGTTGCAGGCGATTCCAGCGCAAACTGGCAGGAGGTGTTCAAGGAATTCGCCAGCCTGTTGCGCGACAACGGCAAGCAGCAGGAAGCAGACCTTTTTATTCAGCTGCTACCGTACGCGCCGTACATGAGAGGATTCGTAGTATCGATCGGCTGGCTGGTGCATGTTGTCGCGTTCCTCGCAGGTTATGCGGCTTATGTGAGCCTTGCGGGTAAACCAGGCGCATACGGCCGCGTATCGGAGATTAATTTCGGTCAGGTTCTGGCAGCGGTCCTGGCGCTGACGTCGATCGCGGCCATGGTGAGCAGCTCGGTCTGGCTGCAGAATATCGCGCTGCTGTTGTTCGCGATATTCTGGCTGCAGGGACTGGCCATGCTGCATTGGCTACGTGCCAGAGGCCGGTTTCCCAGCATATTGTTGGCGGCTGTTTATGTCCTGACGGTGCTGCTGGGCCCGCTGCTCGTTTCAGTAGTTGGCGTGATGGGTTACACAGATGCGTGGTTCGATTTCCGGCCGCGGATTGCCAGGAAATGAATGCTTGCATATTGCAAGCCAATGAATGCTTGCGCAAAGCATTGCGCTGGGCATATCGTAAGATACAGGCGACAGGGACTAAGAAATGAACGTTATATTGTTGGACAAGGTTGAAAATCTTGGTGATATCGGTGACTTGGTTACCGTTAAGCCCGGCTACGGTCGTAACTACTTGTTGCCCTCGGGCAAGGCATCGCTGGCAACGCCTGCCAATATCAAGGAATTCGAAGCCCGACGCGCCGAGCTGGAGAAGCAGGGGGCCGACGAGCTGTCCTCCGCCAAGGCACGCGCTGACCTGGTACAGGGAATGGAGCTTGTCATTACGGCGAATGTCGGCACGGAAGGCAAGTTGTTCGGGTCAGTCGGGCCGATCGATATCACCGAAGCTTGCGAGAAAGTCGGCGTTGAAATCGCTCGAAGTGAGGTCCGAATGCCTGACGGGCCCATTCACGAAGTCGGTGATTATGCAGTGGGCCTGCATTTTCATTCCGATGTGAATGCAGAAATAACGGTTAAGGTCGTCGGGGATGAAGTCCCGGACGAAGAGGCGTCCGTGTGATACGGTAAGGCCTCGCCATCCGGGTCGAAAGACAAAACCTACAAAATGACCTAAGGAATTATCTGAATGGTTCGAGCGCTGGACGACGGGGCAGCAATCGATTCAGCCGAACACCGGTTGAAGGTGCCGCCGAATTCCATAGAGGCTGAGCAGTCATTGCTTGGCGGTCTCATGCTTGATAACTCGGCGTGGGACAAGGTCGCCGACCTGGTCATCGCTTCGGACTTTTATCGAAAAGACCACCAGCTGATTTTCGCCGGAATCGCGCAGCTGGCTGAGACCAGCAATCCTTGCGATGTTGTTACCGTATCCGAGTTCCTCGACAACCGCGACGAGTTGGAAACCGCGGGCGGACTCGAGTATCTGGCGTTGCTTAGCAACGAAACGCCAGGTGCGGCTAATGTTCGCGCTTATGCAAAGATTCTCAGAGAACGGTCCTCGCTCAGATCGTTAATCAGTGCGGGTAACCAGATCAGCGGTAACGCCTATGCGACCGATGGGCGCACCGCGTCTGACCTCGTGGATGAGGCGGAACGACTGGTATTCGAAATCGCCGAGAAAGGCTCGCGCGGGCGGGTTGGTTTCAGGCCCCTCAAGAACATTCTCCCCGATGCCGTCGATCGAATCGATCTTCTGCACCAGTCGGGTGGCGACATTACCGGTATCCCGACCGGATACAATGAATTCGACAAATTGACGGCAGGCTTGCAGGCAGGTGAACTGATTGTTGTTGCCGGCCGGCCCTCGATGGGCAAGACGACACTTGCGATCAATATCGCGGAGAACGCGGCAATCGGCGCGAGAGTACCCACAGCAATATTTTCGATGGAGATGCCTTCGCAACAATTGGCGTTTCGAATGATATCGTCGCTTGGTCGGGTCGATCAGACGCATCTCCGAACCGGTAAATTTCCCGACGAAGACTGGTCCCGGATCAATACGGCCGTGCAGCTGATGTCCGATGCGCCGATTTTCATCGATGATTCTGCGTCACTATCGCCGACTGAAATTCGTGCACGTGCGAGACGATTGAAACGAGAACACGGCCTTGGACTCATCGTGGTGGATTACCTGCAGCTCATGCAGGTTCACGGCAGCACGGAAAACCGGGCAACTGAAATATCCGAAATCTCTCGCTCGCTCAAAGCGCTTGCCAAAGAACTCGAGTTGCCGATCATCGCCCTGTCGCAATTGAATCGTAGTGTCGAACAAAGAACGGACAAGCGGCCTGTAATGTCAGATCTGCGCGAGTCCGGTGCAATCGAGCAGGACGCAGACCTGATTGTCTTCATTTACAGGGAAGAAGTTTACAATCAGGAGACACCGCGAAAAGGGGTTGCTGACATCAGTATTGCCAAGCAGCGTAACGGCCCTATCGGTGATTTTCCCCTGACATTCGTTGGCCGCTTCACCAAATTCGAAAACTGGGTGCCCGATGCCTACGCGGATGAGGCATATCCGTGAGTTTTGGGGCACGAGCCCTCATCAAGCTCGGCGCACTCAAGCATAATCTCCAGGTAATTCGCGATAAGGCGAAAGACACCAGGGTGATGGCTGTCGTCAAAGCCAACGCCTATGGCCACGGCATGCTCGAGGTGGCCGATGCGCTCTCCGATGCCGACAGTCTTGCCGTTGCCCGCGTAACGGAGGCGCAGGCATTGCGGGATGCGGGCATCGAATCTCCAGTCGTAATCCTCGAAGGCGTATTTACTGCCGGGGAACTCGGCGTGGCAGCCAGCTCGAATTGCGAAATCGTTGTGCATTGCATGGAGCAATTGGAGTTGCTGGAGCAGCTAGGAGCCGTGCACCTCGCTGTTTGGCTTAAATTTGATACCGGTATGAATCGATTGGGCTTTCCTGTTTCGCAGGCGGATGCACTGATCGATCGCGCTCGAAAATGCAGCGCCATCGGGAAGTTACGATTGATGAGCCATCTCGCCAATGCCGATGAACGGAATGACGACACAACACACAAGCAGTTGAGACTGTTTCAGTCGATTAGCGAAAACTTTGACGGCGATGTCAGTATCGCGAATTCAGCTGGAATATTTGGCTGGCCGGACACAAGCCTCGCGCCATCCGGCGATATATGGATACGGCCGGGCATTTCTTTGTACGGAATATCTCCGTTCAAGGGCGCCTCGGGTGCCGACCTGGGGCTGCGCCCGGTCATGCAGTTCAGGTCGCAGCTGATTTCCGTCAAGCCAATCAGCGCAGGCGAAAGGGTCGGATATTGCGGCGCCTGGGAAGCTGCACGGGACAGCATCATCGGCATCATTGCCGCCGGTTACGGAGACGGTTATTCGCGGTTCCTGCCGACCGGGACACCGGTGCTCGTCAATGATCGCAGGGTGGCGCTCGCCGGTAGAGTCTCGATGGACATGATCGCAGTGGATCTGGGGCCGGGCGCGTCAGACGCGGTCGGTGATCCGGCATTGTTATGGGGTGAAGGCCTGCCAGTAGAGGAAATAGCGGATCAAGCCGGCACTATTCCATACCAGCTTGTTTGTGGCGTAATGAATCGGGAGCCGGGCGAATTTACCAGTTAGGTCGCGAAAAAGCCCATTTTGACGCCGGCTAGCTGTAGCACATCGTTGTCCGCAAGTTTCCGCGCCTGGGCGCCAATCGGCTGTCCGTTTACAAGCGGGTAGTCACCTTCCTCGCCGCTTTCAACATGAACGACGAAATAACCTTCAGCCCGGCGCGTGATCGCGGCAACCTGTACGCCGGGACGCCCGAGCGTGGTCAAAGCCTTTGACAATTCAAGTTCACGACCGGCGAATGCGCCACTCAAGACCTGAAGCTTGGCCATCGGCAGTGCGTTGGGCGCCGAATGCGGATCGACACCTACGGTCGTCCGCGCATGGACCGAATCGGCGGCTATCGTTGTGCGCAGACTGCTCGCATCGACGCCTGCCGCGGTGCCCGTATCCGCAGTAGATTTCGTTGCGGCAGGTTCCAGTTCCGACATATCGACTTTGACGTCGACTCTCTCCGCGACCTTTGCCGCGACTTTCTCCTCGCCCCTCTCTGAGACCTCTTCCGCTGCAGCAGCAGTAGCTTGCTCGGCTTTGGCCAGTTGCGCCGAGTCCTGCTGACTTGCGGGAATCACCATCGTCTTTTCGAACTCGTCCTGGTCGGTATCGGATGTTTCCTGGTCGGTGAATCTGAGCTGATGGTGCCCGATCGTTATCACGTCACCGTGCTGCAGCGCATGTTTCTTGATCAACTTGCCGTTGACGTAGGTGCCGTTGGTGCTGTTCAGATCCTCGAGAAAAGAATCGTTGAGGATATTGATAATGAGGGAGTGATGGCCACTGACCGCCGGGTTGTCTATGCGAACATCGTTGTCTGGAAGGCGCCCAATCGTGTAACGCTCTTTGGACATGTTGTATTCAGCCAGAACCTGACTGTCCAAACTCAGAATTAAACGTGCCATATTTAGTGCCGTGCTCTTCTAGTCGAGGTTCGCTGAACGCCAGTTTGACGCCCCGCCTGTTTCATGAGCGAAACATGTTCGCAATACGAGCCAACAGGCCTCGTCTCGCTGCGAACGAATCGAGGACCTGCGCCAGCATCACGGACACGTTATCGCGCCCACCATGTTCGTTGGCCAAATTGACCAGCTGTTGACCAACCACATCAAGGCTAGCATTAAACGTGCTGATAGTTAAGTGAATATCCTCATCTTCGACCATGTCCGGCAGGCCGTCCGAGCAAAGTAGAAACACATCGTCTGGCAACACGTCGAACTCATGCACCTCGACCTCCACCGTCGGCTCGACCCCCAACGCCCGCGTGACATAGTTGCGGTTTGTCGAACGCTGAGCCTCTTCTTCGGAATAAAAGCCCCTGTCGACCAGTTCCTGCAAGAGGGAGTGGTCCAGCGTAAGTTGCTCGAATTTGTTGCTGCGGAGGCGGTAGGCTCGGGAGTCTCCGACATGCGCCAGCGACACCTTGTTATCGTAGAACAAGGCGCAGACGAGCGTCGTACCCATGCCTTCACAATGCGTCTGACTCTGAGCGGTCTGAAAAATGATTTTGTTGGCTCGCGACACGGCATCTCGGAGCACGATACTTTGCCGCATCAAGCCGGTAGACGGATCGACTTCATTCCGCGATTCACGATCGGCTCCTTCCTGGGCGAGTTCCGTAATCGTTTGAACGGCGATGCCGCTGGCGACTTCGCCGGCGTTGTATCCGCCCATGCCATCGGCCAGCACCATGAGGCCAATATCGTTGTCCGAGCCGATCGCATCTTCGTTGTGGTCTCGAACCATACCGGTATCGGTAATCTCAGCAAATTGTATTTTTGATCGCAGGCTCATATTCGCTCTATTGCTGATCAGGATGCTGACGCGTAGCGGGCGCAGTTACGGAGAGCAATACTCATCTCGCCGCCATCGGTAAAACGATCCTGGGGTCGTTTTGCCAACGCCTTGGCCAATACAGAGTCCACGCTGGGCGGTATGCCAGGCCGTCGGTTGGATATTGGAGAGGGTTCCTCGGTCGTAATTTTGGTCATGAGCACTGCGATGTTCGATGCACTGAAGGGCACCTCGCCCACCAAAAGCTCATACAGGGTAACACCAAGTGAAAACAAGTCCGAGAGACCTGTGAGTTCCTCCGCATTGAGTTGTTCGGGTGACATGTACATCGGCGTGCCAAGCACAATGCCAGTCTTGGTCCGGTTGTTATCGGTCAATCTCGCGACGCCGAAGTCGCTGATCTTGAGGGTATCGTCTCTTACGTTGTACAGGACATTCGCAGGCTTAATGTCGCGATGGATAACACCCTGGTTATGGGCATAGTCCAGCGCTTCCGCCGTCCTGGCACAGAGTTCGAGCGCCTTGCCGGGGGCCAGAAGTCTTTTCGGATCGGTATACTTCGTCAACGCAGCGCCTTCCAGATACTCCATCGCTATATAGGCCAGATGTTTGTCCTCGCCTGCGTCGAATACGGTAATGATATTCGGGTGCGTTAGTCGGCCCGCGGACTCTGCTTCGCGGAAAAACCGCAGGCGCGCTTCCTCGAGTTCTTCGTCTTCAAACTCCTTCTCTATCGGAATGACCTTAAGGGCGACCGAGCGATTGATTCTCGGGTCTTTGGCGAGATAGACGGCGCCCATGGCCCCGCGGCCGATTTTTCTCTCGATTACGTAACGACCGAGACGCTCCGGAGCGCCGTTCTTGCCGCCGAATGGAGACTGGTTGCTAGTGCTAGAGCCGTGCGTTTGTTTCATCCAATCCAGTACGGCTTCCGCACGTTCGGGCTTCGCCTGTTCCTCGAATGCGAGCGATAGTTTGTACATCACGGTCGCCAGGGATTCGTTCGGCTCGCAACGACGGAACTCTGCAAACGCGGGTTCAAGTCTGCCGGCGGCAAGGAAATCCACGCCGCGCTTGTAGGCGTAGACGGCCGCTTTCTTGACGGCCCCGGCAAGCCACCAACTCAAAATGGCTACACCAAGGAAGATGAATATTGGCCGGCCCAAATCCAGTCGGACTCTCAGTATCATCAGCAGCAGCGCTTCGACGATAACCAGTCCGACGATAGTGATTGCGGTCATCATAATGATGTCGCGGCGAATTCGACCCGGCATAAAAAGTACTGCGACGATCGCCAATAGCGCTGGCACCAGAACCTCGAGCGCCCTGATCCAGCCAGGTGCGAAGACGGACCGCCCCTGCTCGACATTGGCTAGTAATGCCGCCGTAATCTCGGAGCGGGTCACGAACTGGCCGGACGGCAGCACTGCCGCCGCCGCTACGATAGGCGGCGCAGCGTCGATAAATACCGTGGTACCCAAGAGATCGCTGCCGTTGAAGCCGCCGTCGAGGACGTCTTTCGGCGTCATCCGGGGGATGGGCTGGTAATTCGAGAGGAAGATCGCATCGTCAGCCCCTGAAAGGCGCGGATCTGCGCGCGAGTCGGGGTTATCCAGGGCGATCGCCAGGGGAAGCGACGGAGACATCAGTCCGCCATGAAATTTCCACAGCGCCGAACGTCTGAAGACGCCGTCGTTGTCGACGGTGACATCCAGGAAGCCGCTCTTGCTGACCAGGTCTGCCAGTTGGTGGTCATTCGGACCATAGACTGGTACGCCACTGGACAAGGTGGCGGCCCATCCCGGCAGTTCGTGTGCATCATCCATTTCCGGCGGGCTGGCGAGGACAATCCTCCTAATATTTTGATTCTTAAAGAATTGTATGAGTCTCCCATATTGATGCGAGACCTCTTTCGGAGTCATTTTGCCGGCGCTAATACTGACGATCAGGCTGTTATCCAGTGGCTCGTTGTTCACGATGCCCGCCATTTGATCGTAGATCATTCGGTCTGCTGCAACGAACCACGGCGCCGCTGGCCCATAGATGAGCAGCAGCAGAACGCTGACGAAACTAAGCGCTAGCAGGCGGTCCCTGCGTTCTTTTCTTTGTTTATCCAATATCGGGCTCTCTACATAACGCGAAAATTATAGAAAATAGCAAGTCTTTTTAATGAGATAGGGTTGGCACTTTTTCGGGCGTAGCAGCCCGGATCGCGGTGCTATGATTGGGATTCCGCTACCGGATAGGCGGTGAATCGGCTGGGATGTGACGGGCTTCACTAATGGCAAGAGCGAAAACGGCGTATGTGTGCACGGATTGCGGCGCCCACAGCGTCAAATGGCAGGGACAATGCCCGGAATGTGCCGCCTGGAACACGCTGGCTCAGACCACTGTTTCGGTGGCTCAGGTTGAGCGCCCCGCCGGTTCCTCGCCGTCTTTGCTGGGATCTCTGAGCGACGAGCCGGCCGTTCGCCACGCAACCGGCTTTGCCGAGTTCGACCGGGTACTGGGCGGCGGGCTCGTGCCGGGATCCGTGGTACTGCTCGGAGGCGACCCCGGTGTCGGCAAATCAACGCTCTTGCAACAGGTCGCAGCGCTGCTGCCCAGTTCCTTAAATATCTGTTACGTCAGCGGCGAGGAGTCGTTGCGACAAATCAGTCAGCGGGCGCGAAGGCTCGGCCTGGATAGCCCATCACTCAGCTTGCTGGCCGACACATCCGTCGACAACATTCTCGATCAGGCTGCAGGCAGCGGCGCCGCGGTGATCATAATCGACTCCATCCAGACAATGGCGACGCTCGATCTGCCCTCGGCTCCGGGATCGGTCGCGCAACTTCGTGAATGCGTTGGACGTGTTGTTCAGTTTGCGAAGCAACGCGAGGTGGCAGTGTTTCTGATTGGCCATGTTACCAAGGAGGGCGCGATTGCCGGGCCACGCGTCGTCGAACACATGGTGGACACCGTTCTCTATTTCGAGAGTGATCCCGGAAGCCGCTTCAGCATCGTCCGGGCGGTAAAAAACCGATTCGGAGCGAGCAGCGAACTCGGTGTTTTTGCCATGACCGAGAAAGGATTCGTCGAGGTTAACAACCCATCCGCAATTTTCTTGTCGAGAGAGGCAGAACAAAACTCCGGCAGTCTCGTCTCCGTGGCCTGGGAGGGTAGCCGGCCGCTGCTCGTCGAGATACAGGCACTGGTCGCAGATGGCAACAGCAACTACGCGAAGCGACTTGCGCAGGGCGTCGATCAGAATCGACTGTCATTGTTACTCGCGGTGCTACAACGCCATGGTGGAATATCCCTGTTGAGTGACGATGTCTTCGTCAACGTCGTCGGAGGCCTGCGTATCGGTGAGACGGCGGCGGATCTGCCAACGCTGCTGGCGATCGTGTCGAGTTTGCGTGATCGACCTTGCAGAAAAGGACTGATCAGTTTCGGGGAAATCGGCCTCGCTGGCGAGGTCCGCCCGGTTCGCTTCGGTACCGAACGGATTACGGAGGCGGCCAAGCAGGGATTTTCGATCGCGATCGTGCCGCGGGCCAACATGCCGAAACAGAAATCCGAGGGCATTGAAATTGTCGGCGTCCGTAAACTGACCGAGGCGCTGGAAGCAGCATTTAGTTGAACCCATCTCACCAATCCTCATGGCCGCAAAGCGGACTCTGCGGATTGGTGAGACGGGTTCTAGTCGGCCGCTGCCTTCGGCATTTTCTGGCGCGAATAGATACGGACGGTCTTGACCCTGTTTTCATTGGTCTCGACGATTTCGATCGGGTAGCCCTCGATTTTCAGGCCTGTACCGGGTTCCGGTATCGTTTCGAGGTATTCGACGATCAGGCCGTTCAGAGTCTTCGGCCCATCGGTTGGCAACGTCCAGTCCATCGCGCGGTTCATTTCACGAATATTGGCGGCGCCGTTTACGAGGAATGTGTTTTGACCTTCATGCACGATGTCATCGTCTTCGCTTGACGGATCCGTCGTGAATTCACCAACGATTTCCTCGAGGATGTCTTCGAGCGTGACAATACCCTGAATGTCGCCGTATTCGTCAACGATCAGGGCTATTCGTTGCCGAAGCTTCTGAAACTGAACGAGCTGCGTACTGAGCGGCGTGCCTTCAGGCACGTAATACGGTTCTGTGACCAGCGCTTCAAGCATGCTCTTGTCGAATTCCTGCCGGTGGGCAATATTGGCGAGACGACGCAGATGCAATAGGCCGACTACGTTGTCGATATTGTCCCGAAAGACCGGCAAGCGGGTGTGTTCGCTTTTTTCTATGATTGCGATTATCTCCCGGTTGCTGTCATCGAGATCGATACCGACGATCTCGTTGTGTGGCACCATCACGTCGTCGACCGTTACTTTTTCCAGATCGAGAATACTAATCAGCATGCTCCGGTACTTTTTCGATATCCGGGCGGTCGCTTCGAAGACTACGGTTCGCAATTCCTCGCGCGTCAGGGAATTTGTGTCTCCGTCACCTTCTCTGACGCCGAAGAGATACAGCACACCGTTCGACGCGATATTTGTAAGCCACACAATCGGGTAAGTAATTTTTAACAGCGGGTAGTAGATCAGTGCCGCAGGAAAGGCGATGCGTTCGGGATGCAATGCTGCCAGCGTCTTCGGTGCCGCTTCCGAGAATATCAACACCACCAGTGTGAGTATCAGCGTGCCGAGCGCTACCGCCGGTTGGCCACCCATCTTCAATGCGATGATCGCGACGAGCGATGCTGCGGAGAAGTTGACGAGGTTGTTGCCGAGCAGAATCAGGCCGATCAGACGGTCTGGCCGCTTCAGGAGAGTCTCCGCAAGTCTGGCGCCGCGGTGCCCGGCTCTGGCCTTATGCCTCATCTGGTACCGGTTCAGGCTCATCAACGCTGTTTCCGAGCCGGAGAAAAACGCGGAAAGGAGTAGTAAAACAACAAGCACGCCAAATAAGGCGGCTAGCGGAACGTCATCGCTCAAAGAATGAGCACCTCGTTACATGTGAGCACATTATCAGTTCAGCAGGACAGCTTGGTCCTGTCAAGGAAGCTAGCCCCAGGTTCTGCCCAATACCTGCTCCAGGACATATCTGCTGCCGAAGTAGGCGAGACACAGGATTGCAAAGCCCCACAGGTACAGTAATACGGCAGGCCGGCCCCGCCAGCCGGCAAACTGCCGCCCGGCGAGCAGGACGCCGAAGAGCACCAGGGCGAGAATCGAGAGAAATGTCTTGTGCACCAGGTGCTGGGCGAACAGGTCATCGACAAATGTGAAACCTGACAATACGGCAAGAAGCAGCGCTGAGAACCCGGCCGCGACTATGCCATACAGCAGTTGCTCCGTGGTCTCCAGGGGTGCGAAAAGGTGGTTGACCGTGGATAGCTGTCCGGCATGCAGCCTGCGGTCCTGAACCAATGCATAGACCGCCACGATGGCACCGACTGTCAACAACCCGTAAGCGAACAGTGAAATAAGGACGTGCGCCTTCAATTGCCAGGTCAGAAGCTCGCCGGCACTTGCCGCTCCGTGCATGCCGGTCACGCTGGCGGCAGCCGCCCCGAGCAGGAACAGCCCGCCGGCCAGTCCCCGCAACGATGGTTCGATCGCGCCAATCATTGCGATCAGGGCGAGTTGCAGCCCTATGAAAGACGCCGTGCTGCTCAGGGAAAGAGCGATCCCGTGGGGCAGAACGATTACATCGAGGAGCACACGGCAGTGCCATATCAGCCCGGCAATTCCGGCAATAAAGGCAGTAATTGTCAGCGCCCCGGCACGCGCGGAGAACCCGGGCAACCGGGACGCCGCGATGGCGACACCGGAAGTTATGTACAAGAAAGGAATTGTGAGTTGAAACACAGAATCGCGACTGCCTATGCCCTAATTTTCTGTCAAACGAATGATCCCATATGGTGTAGTTCATTAGAACCCTGCTGTAGGACCCAAAGGACGTAACCGCTTCTGTGGCGTCTTGCAGCTTAAAGCGTTATGCGTATTAGAATTTTGGGCTGTAGTGGCGGAATCGGTGCAGGATCGCGTACCTCGGCGATGCTGATCGATAACGATGTCCTGCTCGATGCCGGAACCGGCGTCGGGGATCTGGCGCTGGACGATCTGCGGCCGATTCGCCATGTGTTTCTGACCCATGCCCACCTCGATCATGTCGCTGGTCTGCCAATGCTGGTCGACAGCATTTTCGATGAAGATTTCGATGAGCCACTCACTGTCTATGCGCGAAGCGAAACACTGGACGCGATCAAGGCGCACCTGTTCAACGATGTAATCTGGCCGGACTTCGCCAAGCTGCCCAATGAAGACAATCCAATGCTTCGCTACGTCAGATGCGATCCGGGCGACACTGTTTCAATCAAGAATCGCGATTTTCACGCTATCGACGTTTTGCACAGCGTTCCTTCCCTCGGCTACACCGTACAAAACTCAGGTGGCGTCTTTGCCATCAGCGGCGATACCCGGACCAACGAAACGCTTTGGCCGGTGCTGAATGCCTGTGACGAGCTCAAAGTGCTGGTTATCGAAGTTTCATTTCCGGACGAGCAGGAAAAACTGGCAACGATGGCCGGACATTACTGCCCTTGCACGATGTCGCGGGACCTCGCCCGCCTCGATCACAGCCCCGATATCTGGTTGACGGGTATGAAACCGGGCGAGGAGGAGCGCATCTTCGGCCAGGTGATTGCAGCCGTGCCCGACAAAAAGATCCGCATGCTGTCGCGCGGGACCATCATCACCGTTTGATGCTGTCCCGGATCGCGCTAAACTGCGCGTTTTCCGCAGTCTGCCAAAAATGTTTGATAACCTTTCCGACCGCCTGACGAAGGCCGCACGTAGCCTGACCGGCAAGGGCCGCCTGAGCGAGTCCAATATCAAGGACACCCTTCGTCAGGTGCGGCTTGCCCTGCTGGAAGCAGACGTTGCGCTGCCGGTCGTTAAATCGTTCATCGAGCGCATCGGGGAACGCGTGGTTGGTGAAGAGGTTGGCAAGAGCCTGACACCGGGCCAGGCGCTCGTAAAAATCATTCATGGCGAGCTTGTTCGACTTCTTGGGGGCGCCCATGAACCGTTGAGCCTCAAGGCCCAGCCACCTGTCGTGATCGTCCTCGTCGGTTTGCAGGGTGCGGGCAAGACGACGACCGCCGCAAAGCTTGCCAGGCGCCTGATCGATTCCGAAAAGAAACGCGTCATGCTGGTCAGCGTGGATATCCACAGACCAGCCGCCATTCTGCAACTGCAAACACTCGCCGAAGAGGTAGGTGCTTTGCACTGTGAAAGCGCTAGCTCCGAGAAACCCGAGAAAATCATGCAACGGGCTCTGGACGAGAGCCGGAGATCGCATGCCGATGTACTCATTGTCGACACCGCAGGGCGACTGCATGTCGATGAGGCGATGATGGCGGAAGTCATGAGGGTTCATGAGGAATCGGATGCGCACGAAACGCTTTTCATTGTCGACAGCATGGCAGGTCAGGATGCCGTCAACGCCGCCCGGGTCTTTGATGAGAGCCTGCCACTTACCGGCGTTGTGCTGACCAAAGCCGACGGCGACGCCAAAGGTGGCGCAGCATTGTCGGTACGCGAAGTCACGGGAAAACCGATTCGATTCATGGGCGTCGGCGAGAAAACAGATGCCCTGGAGGCGTTTCACCCGGACCGTATGGCATCGAGGATTCTCGGGATGGGAGACGTTTTGTCTCTGGTCGAGGAAATAGAGGGCAAAGTCAGTCGCGACAAAACGGACAAGCTGCAGAAGAAACTGAAAAAAGGGCGCGGTTTCGATCTGTCCGATTTGCGGGACCAGCTCGAGCAAATGATGAATCTGGGCGGCATCGGCGCGATGCTCGAGAAGCTGCCGATGCCGGGGAATGTCGACCCGAAGGCGCTCAAGGACAAGACAAACGAGCAACAACTCAAGCGCCAGATCGCCATCATCTGCTCAATGACACCACGTGAACGCCGCTTTCCGAAGACCATCAATGGCTCACGTAAGCGACGGATTGCCCATGGTGCCGGTATGCAGGTGCAGGACGTCAATCGCCTGCTCAAGCAGCATCTGCAGATGGAGAAAATGATGAAGAAGATGTCCCGGGGTGGCATGAAGAGGATGATGCGGGGCCTGCCGCCGGGGGCGATGCCGAAGGGCTGATTTTCTCCCAAAACGCTTCACATTCAGCGGGAAATGAGTAAAATGCGCGCTTTACTCGGGCCGGCTCCCGAGCGTAGGCACGCCTGCCTGTAACTAAACTAACGGAATTGAAATGGTCAGTATTCGTCTTTCGCGCGCTGGTGCGAAAAAACGTCCCTTTTACCACCTGGTGGTCACCGACAGTCGCAACCGTCGTGACGGCCGGTACATAGAACGGCTCGGCTTCTTCAACCCTGTCGCAAAGGGCAACGAGGAGGAGCTTCGTATCGACGTGGAGCGGGTTCAGTATTGGATTGACCAGGGCGCACAGCCCTCGGAACGCGTGGCTTCACTCCTGAAAGCCAAAGAGAAAGGCAAAGTAGGGCGGGACCGCAAGCGCAAGAAAGAGGCGTCCGCAGAAGACAGCAAGCCTGAGGAAGCTACAGCGGCCAGCGAGGCAAAGCCTGAGGAGGCTGCCGCGGCTGGCGATAGCGAGCCAGCGGAGAAAGCCGAGGCCGGAGCCGGGGAAGCCAAGTCTGAGGACGCTGCAGAGGCGGCCAAGGAAGCGAAAGCTGAGGAATCGGCAGCCGAGGACGCCGCAGCTGAGACAAGCGATGACAAGCCCACAGAGGCGGCCGAGGTGAGCGACGAGAAATCGGAGGAAGTGCCTGTCGCCGAGGAGGCCAAAGCTGAGGAATCCACAGCCGGGGAAGCCGTAGCCGAGACAAGCGAGGACAAGCCCACAGACACGGCCGAGGTGAGTGACGAGAAATCTGAGGAAGAGCCAGTCGCCGAGGAGGCCAAAGCCGAGGAATCCACAGCGGAGGAAGCGGCAGCCGAGACAAGTGATGACGAGCCCGCCGACGCGGGTGAGGTGAGTGACGGGGAGCCCGAGGAGGCTGCTGACACTGACGAGAAACCGGAAGAGGACGCGCCAGCCGACAGCGAAAAGAAGTGACCCGGGTCGTCCTTGGCCGAATAGCAGGAGTTTTCGGCGTAAAGGGTTGGGTCAAGGTGTATTCCCACACCGAGCCGCGGGAGGCGATTCTGGGGTATCGGGAATGGTTGCTTAAGCGTGGGGATAGCTGGCAGCCAGTGGCCGTTGAAGACAGCAAACTGCATGGCAAGTCGGTGATTGCGAAGCTGACAGATGTGGAAGACAGGGAGGCGGCTGCCGAGTTACTCGACGTGGAAATCGCCGTGTCGCGTGAAGATTTGCCGAAGACCGAAGCCGGTGAATTCTACTGGGCGGATCTGGAAGGATTGCAGGTAGTCCATCGTGATGGGCGCTCGCTGGGAAAAGTGCTCTATGTGATGGCGACAGGCGCGAACGATGTGCTGGTCGTCGATGGGAACGGCGAAAGCCTGATCCCGTTTGTGATGGGCGAAGTTATTTTGGATGTTGATCTTGACAGGGGTCGGATCAGCGTCGACTGGGAATGGGACTGACGTGATGCAGGTTCGCATCGTCAGTATATTTCCCGAGATGGTCGAGACGGTGGCCGAGTACGGCGTAGTCGGCCGGGCGTCAGAACATGGCGTGTTGTCGCTGGACTGTGTGAACCCCAGGGACTTCACGGACGATGCACATCGCACGGTTGATGATCGTCCTTACGGTGGCGGTCCTGGCATGGTGATGAAGTTCGAGCCTGGTGCGGCGGCAATTCGGCACGCCAGGCATTCGGTGCCGGATGGTTGTCCGGTCATTTGCCTGAGCCCGCAGGGCGCGGTTTTTGATCAGGCGGCGGCCGAGCGACTGGCTCGTTTGCCAGGACTGATTCTGCTTGCAGGTCGCTATGAAGGAATCGACGAAAGGCTGATCGAGGCGGAAGTCGATGAAGAATTATCGCTGGGCGATTTTGTGCTCAGCGGCGGGGAGATTGCGGCGATGGCTGTGATCGACGCGGTAGTGAGGTTGATTCCTGGCGTGCTCGGCGACGAGGACTCAGCGGCTCAGGACTCTTTTGCGAAAGGCCTGTTGGATTGCCCGCACTATACGCGCCCCGAAGAAATTGAGGGCAGGCAGGTGCCGTCGGAGTTGCTGTCGGGCAATCACGCAGAGATCGCGCGTTGGCGACACAAACAAGCGCTGGGTCGCAGTTATATGAGGCGCCCCGAACTTGTGAGAAAATTGGAATTGAACGGTGAACAACAAGCGTTGCTCGATGAGTTCCTGGAGGAGCAAGAGCACGGAACTGGCAGGTAGAGAAAGATGAGTAAGATAATTGAGTCGATCGAACAGGAACAAATCAACAAGGATATTCCGGATTTCTCTCCGGGCGATACCGTGATTGTTCAGGTAAAAGTCAAAGAAGGTAGCAGGGAGCGATTGCAGGCGTTCGAAGGCATCGTTATTGCGAAGCGAAATCGCGGCCTTAACTCGTCGTTTACCGTTCGCAAAATTTCGCATGGAGAGGGCGTTGAACGCGTATTTCAAACCCACAGCCCGGCCGTCAGCGCCGTGCAGGTAAAACGTCGTGGCGACGTTCGTCGCGCGAAGCTTTATTATCTTCGTGGTCGAACCGGAAAAGCCGCGCGAATCAAAGAGAAAATCTGACCTTCTTTTTTGCGATACCTGTCACATTTCTAGCCGCTTTAGTCTGACTCTAAACCGCAGAACAAACTCAGAGTGTCCGTATAATATGGACCCAGATGTTTTCGCGCGGAACCAATCCGCACAAACGGGGTCTGTCGGGGCATGAGCACTTTGCTTGGAATCAGTGTTCGAATCAGTCGGTTATGCATTCCTGTCGCATGCGTGATGCTGTCTGGCTGTGCCTCGTTGATGGCGTCTGCAGCCAGCGAAATGGCCAACAACCTGTCGGCCGCCATGCTCAATCAAAACGATCCTGAAACAGTGCGGGACGGAGCCCCGGCCTATATGCTCCTGCTCGATAGTTTTCTCGAAGGTAGCCCTGACGATCCGGCGTTACTCGCTGCCGCCGCCAATATGTACGCATCCTATGGTGCCGTATTTGCCGACGATGCTGAACGCGCCGGTCGCCTTACAGAAAGGGCCCGAGACTATGGTTTCAAAGCAATCTGTCTGAGTTTCGAGCCCGCGTGTGATTGGCACGGCATGTCTTTCGATGCGTACGAGGCAACGTTGCCGAAGTTGTCGGACAAGCATGCCGACGTCGCATATGCTTACGGGCTATCCTCGCTGGCCTATATTCAAGCACATACGGACGATTTCAATGCGGTGGCGGGAGTGCCGCATGCCGAAGCATTGTTGACACGCTACGTGGAAATCAGTGGCGGCAAATCGAATGCGACCGTGTATGTCTATCTCGGCATCCTTGCGACGATTCACCCTCCGGCGCTCGGTGGCGAGCCGGAAAAAGGCCGCGCCGCCTTTGAACGCGCAATTGAACTTAGTAACGGCAAGGACCTGAGCGCAAAGGTTGAATTTGCGCGTGGCTATGCGCGTCTCATGTACGAGCGCGAATTGCACGACGAGCTGCTCAACGAAGTGGTGGCGGCGGATCCAAACGTACCCGGCTACATCCTGACAAATGTGCTGGCACAACAGGATGCGGCGCAACTGCTCAACAGCGCCGACGACTACTTCTAGATCAGCGGAGAATATTGATGAAGAGATTCGGAATTGCAGTAATAACTTTGATTTTTGCGTTGGCTGCCGCTTCGGCAAGTGCTGCGACGAAGATCAAGATTGCGACAATAGTCCCTGCGGGATCAAGCTGGGCGGGCAAGATCGATGCCGCGCGCGCCGAAATCAAAGAACGCACTGAAGGCAGAGTGGAGTTGAAAGTCTACTATGGTGGCACTCAGGGCAATGCTGTCAAAATCAAGCAGAAAATCAAGATTGGCCAGCTGCACGGCGGTGATTTCTCTCCGGCTGATTTTCAGGACAAGATGCCCGAACTGAATCTGTACGGACTGCCTTTTGTATTCCAGTCAATCGAAGAAGTAAATTATGTGCGCAAGCACATGGATAATGTACTGGCCGACGGTTTTGCCGAAGAAGACTTCGTGACCTTCGGTTTTGCCGGCGACTTCGCGATAATTCTTTCAAACACACCGGTCAGGGGGCTTGGCGATCTAAAGGGTCGCAAGATCTGGCTGCCGCAGGGTGACGTTGTCAGCGACAGGGCGATGAAAAAACTGCGGCTTGTACCGAATAGCAAGCCGGTTTCCGACGTGCTGACGGGCCTTAGGGCAGGATTTTTCGACGTTGTATCGATTCCTCCTGCGGTAGCAATCGCGCTGCAATGGCATACGGCCGTCAAGTACTACACCGACATGCCGGTGATCTATGCGATGCAGTTCCTGGCGATCAAGAAAAGCGTAATTGACAAATTGAGCGCAGGTGATCAAATCGTCATGCGCGAAGTACTGACTCGTGTTTACAGCGATATCAATGACCAAAACCCGATCGACGCAACAAACGCGAAAGAAGCGCTTGCCAACAGCGGTATCGAAAGCATTCCCCCCAATGAGGGCGAATTCGACAGACTGCAGAAAGTAATGGTAGAGATTAATCGCGACATGGCAAAGCAAGGCATGTTTTCCATCGAATTACTTGAGCTAATGCAGCGACACATTGACGATTACCGTAGCGAACATCTGAGTGACAAAAAACCCGTGGCCGGCCAGGCAGACCACGCCGTTGCGGTGTCAACTGGCGGCGGTTAGTGTCTGAGCCATCAAGCGACTGGCCGAACCGCCTGGAGCGGTGGGGTACCGCAGCGGAAAACGCCGTTGTCGTGCTCTTGCTCACGGCCATGATGCTGCTGGCCGTCGGTCAGATCGTCTTGCGAATTTTTTTCAGTGTCGGATTTGTCTGGGCGGAAGAACTGATCAGCCTGATCGTCTTGTGGATTGCAATCGTCGCGTCAGTCGCGGCAGCGCGGAGCGACCAGCATTTACGCATTGATGCACTGTCTCACTTCGTGCCGAAGAAGTATGCCCGTTTTCCACGCATCGTCGTAGACGCTTTTGCGGCCGGTATGTGCCTGTTTCTTGCCTGGCACTCTTACCGCTATGTATTGCTCATCAGGGAATTTGAAGACACGGTCCTGACCAATGTGCCCGCGTGGATCGCATTTGCCGTAGTGCCGATAGCCTTCGCATTGATGGCTTACCGGTTCTTGTTGCTGACAGGCAAAGGACTACTTCACGTTCGGTCCGGCAATGGTGAGACAGCGGTAACACGATCGTGATCTTGCCTGTAATTCTGCTGATCCTCGCAGTATTCGGCGCGCCCATATTCACGATAATTGCCGCGAGCGCGATGCTGGGTTACATCAAGGAAGAAATTGACCTGATGGCCATCGTCATCGAGGTGATCGGTATATCCAGCTTGCCGTTCCTGTCCGCGATACCCCTGTTTACTTTCGCGGGTTATCTACTCAGCAAGAGCAACGCTCCGAAACGGCTGGTTCGGTTGACGCGTGCGATGCTCGGCTGGATGTCGGGAGGTCTGGCACTGGTTTGTTTGGCTGCCTGTGCATTCTTTACCGCATTCACAGGCGCTTCGGGTGTCACGATTATTGCACTCGGGGCCATTCTCTACCCGGCATTGCAACACGACGGCTACCCCGACAAGTTCAACCTTGGCCTTGTAACGTCGGCCGGCAGTCTTGGATTATTGTTCGCGCCGTCGCTGCCATTGATTCTGTACGGCGTGGTATCGACCGTCTCGATTGATAATCTGTTTCGTGCCGGCGTCCTGCCAGGCATGCTGATGCTCGTCATGCTGTCGGGATACAGCATGTGGGTGAGCCGGCGCAGCAAGCAAGCGCTACGGCCATTTTCCTTCAGGGAGCTCGCTGGTGCCCTGCGTGAAAGCATCTGGGAATTGCCCTTGCCCGTAGTGGTTCTTGGCGGTATCTATTCCGGATATTTTGCAGTCTCGGAGGTAGCGGCGGTCACCGCGCTATACGTGCTGATTGTCGAAGTTTTGATTCTAAGGGAAATCAAACTCTCCGAATTGCCGCAGGTAATGCGCGAATCAATGTTATTGGTGGGCGGCATACTTATCATACTCGGTGTTTCTCTTGCCTCAACCAACTACATGATCGATGCGGGCGTGCCGCAACAGTTGCTTGTGTACATGTCCGATTTCGTCACCAGTCCGACCAGCTTCCTTTTCCTGTTATTGTTATTTCTGTTGATTCTCGGGGCGATCTTGGACATTTTTTCCGCGATTGTGCTGGTGGTGCCCCTTATCATCCCCATCGCGGCACAGTACGGCATACACGATGTGCATTTGGGGATAGTATTCCTTGCCGCCATGCAACTGGGATACCTGACGCCACCGGTAGGCTTAAACCTGTTTATCGCGAGCTATAAATTCGAGAAGCCCATAATGACGGTCTACTCTGCAACATTTCCGTTCCTGATGATTCTTCTGTTATCAGTTATCCTGATCATGTTCTGGCCGGGCCTGTCATTGGTCCTGGTTCCCGACTAATCGTACTGGAGTCAAGAATGAGTAAGCGTGGGTTCGTGTTAAGAGTCCTGTCTGCTGTATGGACCGGCGTCGATGGTGTGCGCAAGGTATTGCATCTGCTGATTCTGTTGTTCATTTTTTCGATCCTGATCAATGCCGTTTCATCGACGGCACCGCGCCTTCCCGGTGAAGCTGCGCTGCTTATTCAGCCGAATGGCGGTTTGGTCGAGCAGCTGGCGGGCAATCCCTACGACAGGGCTATCGCCGACCTGCTTGGCGACGAAGATCCCCAAACTCTCGTGCAGGATATTGTCGACGGGCTCAAGTACGGCCGCGACGATTCACGCATCAAGGCAGTGGTACTCGATTTGCGTGCCCTGCGCGGCGGGGGCCTGAGTAAACTTCAAAGGATCGGCACGGCTTTGGATGAGTTTCGGACATCCGGCAAGCCGGTTATTGCGACGGCGGATTTTTACAGTCATCAGTCGTACTTCCTGGCGTCGCATGCCGATGAAGTATATATGCACCCGGACGGTCTTCTGATTCTGCCCGGCTTCGCCGCTTACCGGAACTATTTCAAGGAGGCGATCGACAAGCTGAGAATCGACTGGAATGTCTTCAGAGTCGGAACACACAAATCCTTCGTCGAGCCATACATGCGAATGGATATGTCCGAAGAGGACCGTAGCGCTACCGGTCGCCTGCTCGATCAGCTTTGGGACCACTATAAGCAGGAAGTAGCCGCGGCTCGCGGACTCGATGTTAGTGTGGTTCATGATTTCACGGTCAATTTCCTGGAAAACGCGAGGCGAGAGGGCGGCGACGTTGCGTCGGTAGCACTTGGTGCCGGTCTTGTCGACGGCCTGATGACTCGAACTGCGGTCAATAAAAAAATCGCCGAATATGCAGGCTCTGATGCCAAGAGTCCGGATAGCTATCGTGCTATCGAACTGGACGAATACCTGGCGCAGACGCGTCTCATTGCGAGCGACGGGAGTCGCGACGACAACGTCGCGATCATTGTTGCTTCCGGAGAAATTCTAGCCGGCGACCAGGCGCCCGGCCTTGTTGGGAGCGACTCCACCGCCAGACTCCTGCGCCGTGCAAAAAATGACGATTCCGTGAAAGCCGTGGTGTTGCGTGTAGACAGCCCCGGCGGCAGCGCATTCGCGTCCGAGATCATTCGCAATGAAATCGAGGCTCTGCGCGAGGCCGGAAAGCCGGTTGTTGCGTCGATGGGCAGCGTAGCCGCATCGGGCGGTTACTGGATATCAATGGCGGCCGACAAGATCTACGCGAATCAGGCGACGATCACCGGCTCGATCGGCATATTCGGAATGTTCCCGACATTCCAGCGTTCCCTGGCTGCGCTGGGAATTGCAACGGACGGCGTTGGCACGACGACCTGGGCGGGCCAACTTCGGCCTGACCGGGCCATGTCAGACGATGCCAAGGCACTGTTCCAGACTATCATCGAGAAAGGTTACGACGATTTCATAAGCAAGGTATCCACGCACCGCGACATCGATAAACAGGAGGTCGACCGAATTGGTCAGGGACAGGTCTGGACTGGAATGGATGCACTTGAGTTCGGGCTGGTGGATGCAATCGGCAACCTGGAAGAAGCGATCATTGCCGCTGCAGATCTCGCCGATCTGGATACCGGAACCTACGGGGAAAGACTTTTCGAAAAGAAGCTATCGCCAGGTGAACAACTTGCCGTTGATTTCCTCGGAACGGCAAAGTGGTTCGGCATCGACCCGACTACGATTATCGGAAGACACACAGCGTCCATCAAGCGTCTGAACAATATCGTCAACGCACTATCGCCGTTGGCCCGATTCAACGATCCGAAGGGCGTTTATTCGCATTGCTTTTGCGAATTTCAGTAGCAGCCCGTCCTGACGGGTGACGCTCAGGTCCAGTTCAGGATGACCTTTCCCGATTGCCCGGATTCCATAAGCTGGAATGCCTGCTCGTAATCGGTGACTTCGAAGTGATGAGTGATAACCGGACTGACGTCGAGTCCGCTCTGCAACATGCTCGCCATTTTGTACCAGGTTTCGAACATCTCCCGCCCATAAATTCCTTTTAATATCAATCCTTTAAATATGACATCATTCCAGTCGATTGCGGTTTCGCCGGGTGGAATACCAAGTAGTGCGACTCTGCCGCCGTGATGCAGGGTCCTGAGCATGTCCCGAAAAGCCGATGGATTCCCTGACATTTCCATGCCGACGTCAAATCCTTCCTCCATACCTAGATCGCGCATCGTGTTGTCGAGCAAGCCATCCGTTACGTTCAGCGCGACCGTGGCCCCCATTTTTTTCGCCAGTGCCAATCGATAGTCGTTGACGTCGGTGATGACGATGTGACGCGCGCCGGCATAACGTGCAATGGCTACCGCCATGATGCCGATGGGGCCGGCTCCCGTGATCAATACGTCTTCGCCGACCAGATCGAAGGAGAGGGCGGTATGGGTGGCGTTGCCGAGCGGATCGAGAATGGCTGCCATGTCGTCGGTAATCACGTCAGGCAATTTGAACACATTAAAAGCCGGCACCAGCAGGTACTCCGCAAACGCGCCAGGCCTGTCCACACCAACCCCGACCGTGTTAATGCAAAGGTGGCGGCGTCCGGCGCGACAATTTCGACAAACGCCACAGGTAATGTGGCCTTCTGCCGAGACGCGATCCCCGACGTTGAAACCTTTGACCTCGCTTCCACATTCAACGATTTCACCGCTGAATTCATGACCGATTGCAAGCGGTACGGGAATCGTTTTGCTGGCCCAGGCGTCCAACTGATAAATGTGAATGTCC
>Ga0255052_10000723_pt1 | contig 25995 bp, 29 predicted proteins | sample JV7_2_21_MG_FD_188632 | JGI IMG/M metagenome (GOLD analysis project Ga0255052, IMG submission 188632) | Seawater microbial communities from Jervis Inlet, British Columbia, Canada - JV7_2_21 | ecosystem: Environmental > Aquatic > Marine > Inlet | place: Canada: British Columbia | collected...
GGGGCCCTTGCGGGCTCGCTTCCGGGGGCTCTTACCCTTCGTTTTTGCCATTACCTCATAGCTCCCTGTGCGACCGCGGCCGGTGTTGGGGCCGGCCGGCTCATTGGAATGATTGCCCGAGGAGCAGACGGCCCGGGCGGACCTGCGGTCGGCGGACCGGCACCTTGCCCCTGCGGCGCCGCTCCCGTCCGACGTTTGAGGTCTTCGATCTCGAGGTGCTCGGTTTCCTTGTCCGCGATCGCCAACATCGCCCGGTTTTGGGCGTTCTGGTAATAGTGCGTCAGGATGTGGCGCTCCATCGCCTCCGCGAGTTTCCCGTCCTTCTTGAGCTTCTCCCGATACGGGCCCGTGGTGGTGAACTTCATGTGCTCGGCTACGTGCAGCTCGTGACCGTCGCCAATGGCGACCTTGATCTCTTCGCCGGCCATCAGCTCCGCGTTTTCCAGAGCCGCGTTGCGGGTGTTGATCGTGAAGGCGTCCTGCTCGTCCACCACGCGATCGCCCAGCAGCCGAGCCACCGCCGCCCGATCGTCCGGCTTTTCCATGTTCCAGAAGCCCATCTCGACGTACGCCTGGATGCGCCCGGTCATCTCGTCGGCCTCTTCCAGCACCCCCAGACGGACCAACACATTGAAATCATGCGGACCCGGCGGATCCTCTTTGTTGCCCGTCCGCGACAGCAGACTCTCACCCTTGAACGTAAACACCTCGGGCATCATCCCCTGCCCGGTAATGGCCACGGTGCGGTCGTTGCTGACGTACTGGTGGAAAAGAAACAGGCTCTGCCGTCCGGCGTCAGCCAGCGAGGTCTCAATCAGCTCGCGAGCCACGAACCCGCCCGCCTCGTCGCGTTTGAGGAGTATCGCCGCGTGACGCCCGCTCTGCTGGGCACTGGTACCCTGCCCCCGAGACGACGAGTGCACGTTGGCGACTTGCTCCATCGCGTCCCGGTAGAGCTCCTGCAGCCGGTAGACGTCCGTGGACATCGTCGGCACCTCGCGGAACATGAACTTCTTCTCCGCGATCGCCCCGGCCGGAACGATGGACGTCTTCGCCTTCCGGTCCATGAAGTCTTCAGGCAGATCGGCGTCGGCTTCCACGATCAGATGCGGCGCCGTCACCTGCTCGACGTGGCCCTGGGCCATCGACAGCAGATCGTTACGCCGGGCCTGCAACAGATGAAGCTGCCAACCGGTGGACCGTGGCCAGAAATACCGGCTGGGCTGCTCGATCAGCGGAATGAAGGGTAGCTCACCGTGCCCGTAGGGATGCGGCCCCTTGAAGAGCACCCGATTGTCCGCGACCACGACCAGGGCGCCCACGGGTGACCAGGGGCGGACCGGTCGCCAGAGTTTGTGCACTTGCACGTGTTCGGGGGGGACCGAATTGGCATCATCACCCCCCTGTGCGCGGCCGTAGGTGTCCGCGTGGTCCTTGCTCCAATCAGCCAGCGCGTTCTGCGGGTTTACCTCGGCGACCTTCTCGGCGCCGTACTTGGCCTCCAGCTCCTCCATGTCCATCCACGTCGTATGGATCAGCCAAGTGCAGCCGGCGATGGAGCGAGCACCCTGGGGCTCGGTGATGTCCGCAGCCCGCGGCCACTCCCAGGCCACATCGCCGGATTCCAGGTTGATCCCGTCCTCGTCGAAGGGCATGTGCTCGGGGTCGCGATTGAGCTCCGCAGCCAGTTTTTCCTGCCACGCTTTCGTCAAACGCTTGCGTTCCTTGGCGGTCGCCTTCTCCGGGATCTCCGGGCCCGTCCGCTGCATGGCACCCACGAACGGGTCCCACCTGGGATGGATGAACTCCAGGCCGGTGCAAAACATCTTCCACAGGGTGATCACCAGATTGCGGCGGACCGGTTCGCTGCCTGAGAGCCACAGGTAACGCAGCAGCTTGGTCTGCACCCGGGCGGATTGGACGTCATCGGCTCCGGTATTCGTCGGCGGAGCGATCAGCGTCGTAGGCTGGCCCAGTAGCAGGGCGATCTTCTGGAAGAGCAACACGCGCATCATGTTGACGTGGACCGGGAAGCGGTCCTTGAACGGCACTTCCTCGCCCAGAGCCCAGGACTCATAGTCCGAGACGATGTCGTCGCGGAGCTTTTGCGGGCTCAGCCTGCGGTCCTGATCACCCTCCGCCCAGGCCTCGATCAGTGCAGCCTGGCGTTCGCGTACCCGGCGGCGCTGTTTGCCGTTCTCGAAGTTCTTGTTAATGAAGCCGACGAGCTGCTCGTCTTTCATCTCCGCGGGGTCAGACCAGTCCAGCCGGTAGGCCGCGGTCGCTGAATTGATCGCGTCGCTAGGCATGGTTAACAGAATCTGAAACAACCAGCTCTTCTTTGACCGTTTGGACTTCCCCCAGGTAGTGCATGCTTCCGCCCCTCACAGCCCGCCGATACCGGCTGCCGTCCCAGATCACTTCCATCAGTCCCTTGCGCACAGTGATCTGCGTTCCGTGTGCTGGCCCCTGGACCAGATCAACGATCTCGCAGGCCGTCCGCATTCCCCTTTCTCCTAGTCCAACCGATATCGCTTCGTGTAGGCGCTCAGGTAGGTGGCCGCGTAGTCCGCGGCGGGGGCGAAGCCGTAGACCAGGGCGGAGCCCACGGTGTCGACTTTCTGCACGTTGTGGAGCCGGTAGGGATAGCTTCGCTTGAGCACCACGTTGTCGATGGCGAGCCCGGACCCCGTTTGTGTCGCAACAAAGCGCAGATCATGGGCGGCGCCAGTCCCCAGCCATTGGAAAGTGCGGGCGTTGCCGCTGGCCAGGTAACCGGTGAAGCTGATCGTTGTAATGTGCTGGGCCGCGCTGCCCCGCCCAATCCAGACGTCCAAAACGGCGTCCAGGTCGAAGTTCGGCAGATCGAAGGTCAACAGGAACTCCGCGTCTTGGACCATCGTTACCGGCTGGGAGATTTCACCTTTGCCGCTGGTCGTCGAGTGCACGCCCTCCCCGCCCGTGATCGTCCAGCCATTTCCTTTGAGCCAAGTGGCGTCCGACGCAAAGTCACCGGTGGTGACCAGATCCGAGCCCAGAACGGTCTCGTCGGATACGTCAGCGGCCTGCGTTGCGAACGGCTCAGAGCTGCGCAGATAGGCCGCCAGGCGTTGCGAGGCGGTCAGGTCCTCGCGGTTCGTCTTATCCGGGTCCGGGCAGCGGTAGAGGTTCAGGGTCAGGTCATCCGTCCCGCCGACCTTGGCACCCGACAGAAACGCGCGCAGCTCGATCAGGTCCACGGCGTGGCCGAGGTTCCTGTCGACCACCCCGACCGGTACCGGCTGCGTAATGATCTCCGCGGTGGACATCACCAGGTTTTCGATTGCCAGGCCGGTCGCGTCGTTGACGAGTGGTTTCCACTGTTCAGATGCGATGATTGACATAACACCGCGAACATAGGCATCGTGCAAAGCCTTTACAAGAGGAAACCTCGGGAATTTTTCGAGGGTTGCAGATGTGTAGATGGACTAAGGTAGTCCAACTAGGAATGCGGAACGCAATACTGTAGATGGACTAAGGTAGTCCATTTAGGAAGACAGCACAGTGCCCACGAACTCCATGTCAACATGGTACGTAACCCCGCGTTGTCCCTTGTACACAGTGACAACTCGACCATCGGCGTAACCGCCGACCAGTTCGACTCGCTCCGTATCGAGCACGTCGTCGCTACCGGATTTCGCCATTTCACATTGCCTCTACGGTGGCGTCCCCACGCCGACCCCTTCATACGCGGTGGCGGTCGGCCGCGAATTCAGTGCTCGCAACTGCTCGAGCGACACCGCCGTTCTCAGCTCGTCCACTTGGCGCTTGAGCTCCTGAATCTCCGCTGACAGCAGCTCGACCAGCTCCCGAGCGTTGGGATCCAGGTCTGTCTTGCCGAGCAACCACAGAAAATTCGCTTTCGTGGTCACGTCGAACAAAGGATAGCCGAACTTGCCCCTCACCAGTGGCGGGTCGCCGGTGACAGCTTTGTAATGTTCAAAGGCTTCGCTGGCCATTCCGCTATCCTCCTCCCCCCCATCGGGGGGGATTAAAGGGGGGGCTGTTCCCAGCGCAAAGAGCCGGGCGGTTGGTGGCCGCCCGGCCCTTGACACTTCACCTGCCGCTACGCGGCCTCTGCTTGCCCCTTGATCGGCCAGGGGAAAATAACGGCCGTCTTCCCTTCGACCGAAGCCTGGGCCGCTGGCGAAAACTTCCGGGCGAACGCTTCTTTGTACGTCGTTTCGATCGAGTCGGTTTGACCCTTTAAATTCAGCGTCGATCCGATCTGGTGATCACGCCGAGCGCACACCGTCGCGTCCGTCCCCGCGAGCGCCGCGTTGTGGCCATGGGCCAGCATCATGCTGGCCATGGCAAAGTCCTTGACCTGGTCGACCAAGGTACCACTTCCTTCTGCCATAGGATTATCCTTTCTCAAACAACCTCAAGACCCCGCTGGCAACTACACAGTTACCACCGTTGGGCCTGTCTTCCTTACGTTCCCGACGCCGAGGCCGGTTGATCCTCAGAGGGCGTCCCGATGCCCAGCGTTTTGCATTTGTCGTCCAGCGTCAGCATCATTTCGGTGAACCGGGCCTCAATCTTCGCCAGCATGGCGCTGAAAGAACCGGCCGCATCCGTCACCGGTGGTTGTGTCGGCGCGTCCTCGTACCACCGCAACCACATAGAGGACTCCAGCGCGCGCTCCTGAGCACGCTGCAGCAACCTGATTCTCTGCTGTTCGACGATCGTTGTCGGCTCGATCGCCATAGCTGCTGCCGTTAATTCCTCGCACGCTTGCGCTAACAACCCTCGAATCTTCTCCAGTTCCATAACCTCAACTCCCAAAAACAGTGTTACTCTCTCACTGACCCGGTTCGGCGGCGGGCTCGCACTCTCCGCGGAGACACTTCGTCGCCTTGTTCTGTAAATCCACCTGGTAGCACGGGCACTCTGTTGTGGGCGACGTGCCCGCAACCCAACAGCGCGCAGAGATGCCCGGTCGGGGCGGCATGTTCGTACCATCCGTGCAAGGATCACTGCTACTACTTGCCAGCGTCCGCTCCGTCACGGTCACGACAACCACATCGCTGTCGGTTCGCCCTTTGACATCCACAACCGTCAACCGCACGGAATAGACACCCGGCACGTTGAACCGATGAAAACTCCGATCCAATTGGCCGATGACGCAGGGCTCGAAATCCCACTGCAAACCGGCCCAAGCGTTGGTCCCCATGTGGCTGCCTGTGGCATCAAACCACACTGGCTCTTTTGCGACGACTTCCACGTCCGGCCCCGCATCCGCAACCGGCCGGCACACGTTCGTCCCGGGCGGACATGTGATCGGTGGGCAGATCGATCCCCACGGCCTGTCACCCTGAGCCGCCAGCAGTACGGCCATGATGTCGTCGATGTCGATGCTGCGCACGCCCTCGCAGTTGTTGCTGCACAGGTCCGCCGGACAATTCGGATCGGGAAAGTCTGTGTCCCCCGCTGTGTACCGGCACGGATTGTTGGTGAAGGCCTGGAGAATCCATAGAATGTCGTCCAGGTCGACGACCCCGTAACCCCCAAAGACGTTCGGGTTGCCCTGGCAGACCCGCACCGGCTCGGCAGACACGCTCCACACGGAAACCATCAGGAGCACAAACGGGAGGAGCTTGATCGTTCTCCAAATCATATAGCCGACGCGGTGGTCACGGACGTAAATCTGTCGCTTTCCACAACGCTGGCAGGAACGCTCCCAGCCGCCGACACGGTAGAGGGTTTCCCACCGATGCAGGCCGACAATACACAGCGCCGACGACAACAGTTTCTGTAGATCAGGTAACATGTTCGCAGACATCCTCCCAGTTTTGAACGACGCGCACCGGGTCTTCCTTCAACTCAAACAGGCGGCCGGTCTTCATTTGCACACGGCTGTACGTTTCGCGCCGCCCATACACATCCTCGGTCTCGCGCCGCTCGACGGATTCAATCTGCCGCAAATCTATGGTTACAAGCATTTCGTCGTTGCGTTCCCGCCAGGCAGTGTAGCTCATCAAGGGACTGGGCCTCGGCTCGTCAGACATCCCGCGTTTCGTCATGGCGTGTTGGCCGCCTTCCTCACAGCTTTGGCGATCGCTCGCCCCATCGCCATCGGCACACCGTTGCCAATCGCCTGGCACTTGGCTGCCACCGTGAATGGCGGCAAGTCGAAATCGTCCGGAAGACCCTGGAGTTCGCGGATATGCTGAAACGAGCGATATGACTTTGTATTCATCGGCAACGTGGTCACCGACTTCTTGCATGAACCGGAAGCATGACGAGCCCCGCCACCAGAACCGCCGCAGACCGCATACTCGAACTCAGGATGCTCGAAAACCTGCGTTTCGACTTCCAAGATGCGCCGACGCCCGCGAAACCCGAAGGACCATCGGCGGACTCTGTTTTGCTTCTCGCCAAGTTGGCGATTGTTCAGCAGGAACGAATGGACGCCGTAGCCATCCACCACTGGCACGGGAGCGTCCGGCACTTCCTCCATCACAAACCAATCCGGCTCGGCTTCGACGATGCACCGCTCGAATTCCGGGATAAGGTTTCCGAACTTCGGCTCGTAACCATTCTGGCGCACCATGTGAACTAGACGAGACCACGTTTGGCACGGAGGTCCACCGATCATTCCGTCGAACCGATGCGGCGGCACATGAAACACTCGAATGTCACCACCCCAGAGAACATCGGGACCACGAACGACGCAGAATCCCTCTTGCTCGAAAGCCATATCCAGCAACCCGATGCCGGGGAACAGGCTGAGGGTCAAAGGTGCCTTCCTGCGTTTCGTCATGGCGTCACACATCCCGCGCTCCCCGCCGCGCGTTGCGTCTGTCTTGTGCCGCCAGAATCTCCCGGGCCAGCGTGGCGATTCGCCGGCCTTCCTCACCCGTACCGATCCGTCCCCGGCGTTTCATGGCCTTGTACTCCTGCACAACCGCTTCGTCCCGGGTCACCTCGTGGAAATGATGGATGTCCTCAGTGCCGTCGATCAGGACCGCCACCATCTTGATCCCGTCGATCAGCTCGTCGCGCGGCGCGTCGCTCTTGATCCTCCCGGTGTTGTCGCGCATCTCGCGGATAGTGGGGCTACCCGTGCAGGGGATTCCGCTGGCCTTGAACAGATTGATCATTTTACCGAGGCTGCGGTCGGCAACGGCCCGTAGCTTGTAGGTCTCGCCCTGCCGCCCTCGGCGCCATGGACGCCTGTACTCCGGCCCCGCCTTGACCCAGCCGCTCTGCTGGTGGATGTCCGCGATCTCCGTCAGCGGGTTCCACCCTTCTTTCACCGAATCCAACCGGTAGACTTCCCTGTACACGTACATCAGACCCCGCAGCCTGTGAGCCACGACGCCGTACCGCACGCAGTCGCACGTGTGATCGGCTTCCTTGACCGGCCGGCCGTCTGGGCCCAGCCGATACCCCAGAAACTCGCGGATCGTGTTCCGGCAGTCGGGATGCACCAGGAAGCCCGGCGGACCCGGTATGTAGGCGAACCATAGCACCACGAACGCCGAGCGTGCCTCGCCCCAGTCGATCAGCCGGCCACGCTGGGCGTCCTTGGGGATCTCGATGCTCCCCACGTTGCGTTTTCGCGTGAACAGCGAGTACACCCGTCCCTCGCCGTACTCGAACGCTTCGTCGATGTCGTTGGGGTATTCACGCTTGACGTCAAACCCCAGCTCGGCCGCCTGGCGGTCGTACCAGGCCTGATCGCGTCCGGGTCGCCCGCTCCAGTGCAGGAACACGGGCTTGTAACCCAGCGGGCCGATTCCGTTGTCGTCAAGGACCTCACCCGACTCCCCATAAGTGGCATCCCAGAACTCTTTGAACTCGCCGATCGGCCCGCTCGAGGTGGTCAGGCAGATGATCTGGCCGTTTCTCCCGTCGCCGGACGTCGATCGAGTCATGGCCGGCGTCACCGCCGCCCGCGTGGCCTTGAAGTCAGGGATGAAGGCCGCCTCATCGAAGATGCACATGTCGCCCGTTACCGAGCGCGCCGCCTTGGGTCCACCCACCACGGAGACGATTTCGCACCTCTTGGCGACCCCTTCATCCCCGACCGCCGGCGACACAAACGCCAGCCGCTTCTTATTGTCCGTCGTGATCTTCGGCGCCATCCACTCGGGCAGCTTCTCGTGCATCCACCGTACTTTGCGAATGAACGCCTCGGCGTAGGGCCCTTCCTGGTTGATGATCGTCACGTGGAACATGGGCACGTAGACCACCTTCCACAGCACGAACGCCGCGACCAGAATCGTCAGTCCGAGTTGTCTACCCTTCAAACACACCAGCCGCCTCCCGGCTACCAGATCGTCCACCACCTGGAGCTGCCCCGGCCAGAGCACAAACGCGACCTCCTGGCCGCCCTCGACGTCTCCCTCCTTGGCCTCCACGATCACGAACTCGGCGCACCAGCCGACAAACGCCTTCGCCCCGTGCTTGGGCCCGTACTTTTCCGCGCGGGGATCCGTCGCCGGATCGGCCACCTCGACAACCCGCCGCCGGCGCGACGAGCCGTAGAAACTCGGTACCACGGGTGTTCGTGCCATGGCCGACGATCATCTCAATCCAATTCAGGCCAAGTCACTCCAACTCGCCGAGCATGCCGCACCAGTACAGCCCGCTCCGCCGAGCATGCCAGTCCGCGACGCTTCGCCGATCAGCGCAGGACAGACCGTGCCGCCGATCAAAGCGTTTCATTCCGCCGAACAGCACAGGTCAGAACAAGCCGGTTCGCCGAGCATTTCAGCACGCTCCGATCCGCCGATCAGCACAACTCACGACGCTCCGTCGATCAAACCATTACGATCCGCGCCGATTCGCCGAGCAGCTCGCAACAACACACGCCAACACGCACCGCCGATCACGCCAGACCGCTTCGCCACATGTCGCCGATCCACCCGTCACGTATCAAGTCGCCGAGCACATCAGAACAAGACAATGCGCCGATCAGTTCACGCCGCCCCACAACATCACGCCGATCAGCCCCCCTGCTCCCCCCCACCGGGGGGGATTAAGGGGGGGCTCCTCTTTCCCCGAGCGTCCAGGCATACCGCCCAAACTGTAAACTCCGGTCCTGGTTGAAACCGTGCTGGCATCCGTATTCAAAGATCCCACGCAGATGCGACTCTTTGATCTCGCCGGGCAAAAACAGCACAGTCGCCCGAATTGTGCACGGATACACAAAGTCCACCCGCTTCAAACAGGTACGCGGCCCCATCGCCGTGAACACTTGCATCGTCGCGTCCCGGTGCATCGGTTGACCGGTGATGGGCTTACCATCCTCGCCGAGCAGATACACCTCTTCCTCTTCGATATACAGAGCGTCCGCTGCCTTGGACTTGAAGTTTCGGCAGTGGGGCATCCCCGCAAACCCCTTCTCCGCCTTCAGCCGCCGGCCAAGGACGCCCGCGGCGTACTTCATGTGTGCTCTGATGTTGGAACCCCGAATAAACAGACCCGTCTCGTTACGCGAAAAGCCGACCCAGATCCGCTCCATGGCCTTCTCGGCCGGATCTCCATCGGGTACCGGATCCAACGTATCCACTGCCTGAGCCGCCACCGCCGACAGGTCCTGCGGTTGTTTACCGCCGGGCGGCCCAGGCGGTTTCGCCTCCATTCTGGTGTGCGCCGCGTCTGTAGCCGTCCGCTGGGCTATCCACGTAGCACACACGTCGTCGGCCCGCGGCCGTCCACCACAAACCCCAGGCGGTGCGAACACCATCTTCAGATCAAACCGTTTCCACATTTCCGCACTCTGCCTTTCAGATCACCCTTACGCCGAACGCGCAAATCATGCCGACGCCAGAGGGTTCGACTATCTGTTCACTTCCAAGCCCTGCGCATCCTCAAGCTCACCTTTCCGGGGCGGCTCGCCGTTCATCCACGTCCACGGGTGCGTCGACATGTACTTCACCGCCAGTTGGCAAGCGTCCACCTGCTTATCTACGGGAAACGTGAATTCCAGCGGCCCCCACTTCGCCGGCTCATCCCTATGGTTGGCATCAGTCGGCACGTTCACAGCCACAAGCCACCCCCCCGCAACTCGTTTAATCCACACCCGCCGGTGTGGCGACCTTGTCAGGTCCACGACCGGCCCCGTCGTGTCATTCATGGTTTCACCTCCCCCCCACTGGGGGGGATAAAGGGGGGGCTCTTCACTACCGGAAACTCCCGCACGCGCAGATCCACGTCACCTCTGTCCATTCGATCCCGCTACGCCCCATTTTTCGCCTTCACCATCTCCGTCGCCGAGTGAACTAACGCTCGTTGCCTGGCCGGCGTGGGGCGCAGGAGCCGCAGATCAAGATCCGGCTGTTCCACCAAGGCCGCCATCTGTGCCATCTCGAGCGTCGCCAGCGACACCAGGCACTGCTCGAGCACTTTCATAACCGGGGCCTCGCGCCTGATTTCCAGGCGGCGCATCTCCAGGACCATCCCCCCCGCCTGCAGTACCTCCGCATTGGTCCCCTCGGCGATCATGGCCTTGAGACGCGGAAACAGAATCTTCTCCGCATCCGCCAGCAACGATCGAAAATCGTCCTTCCCGCGAACCGTGTCGATCTTCTGAATGAACCACTGCACCGCCTGCATCAGCGGCATGGCGGGATTCTCCGCCAGGTACGTGGGCACCTTGACCACTTCCCGCTGCTTCGACCGACGTTTGGTTTTCTTTTTGTTGGCCATCCTAGAATAGTGCCGCCTGTGATCCGTCCACACGCTCGCGTCCTGCAACACCTTGACTCGGACGCAGATCAAAACCCAAGGCCCGGCGACCACATTTCGCCGCCACCGCCACACTCGTGCCGGATCCGCTGAACGGATCAAGCACAATCCCGTTCGGCGGACAGAGCGATCGGACGAAAAACTCCGCAAGACGCTCGGGAAAACACGCCTCATTCTTGTGCGCCCGCGTATCTCCCATATGCCCCCCCCCAACCGGGATCCGTAACACGTTGCCGGGGTTTGCAACCGCTGGCAGAGGTCGCCGGCCGCCACCGACCGTCACATGCTCGTGGGATGGAGCTTGGATGGGCTTCGGTCTTCCATGACGATCCCGACCGATGTGCGACCCCCGAGCACCGCACTGATTCACCTTCGCTCCGTCTCGCATCCGATGGCTCAGCTCGCCGCCGACTCCATACTTGGGTGGATGACCCATCGCCCGATTATCCGACCACGGCAGCCGCCCCGGGCGCTTGAAGCAAACCGCGAATTCCCAGTCCGAACGAAACCAGTCGTCCCCGCCGCTACCGGGAATCCCTACCTTCACCCAGCAGCAAGGGCGGTACATCGATCCACCTTGCCGCCACCACTCGTACATGAGACCCTCAACGGCCGGTTGGTAATTTCGTTTTCTTGTGACGCCGCCGGCAATCCACACCACAGCCCCACGGCTGACCCGCAACGCTTCCCGCGTAGCCAGAACCATCCAATCCACCCAGTCTCCGCAGTTTCGTTGTGCGTCAATCCCATACGTTCGCGCGTCGCAGTACGGTGGCGATCCGAACACCAGATCGACGGCACCATCTGCAAGCGGAAGATGGCACACATCAGCTACGCCAAACGCGAACATCTCACCTCGCTCCCGCCTTCTCCCTGCACGCTCCGCTACACGGTCCCCCCCTTGGGGCCCGCTTCGTCACACAAACACAGCACAACCGCTGCTAGGGCTCCCAAAGGCCGATCCGGTGCGTTTCCCCTCTCTTCTCGCTACCCACCGGCCCAAGGGCCTATGTATCGCACCGGCGCGACGCCACGCGGTAACCTAGTACACCCCGAGACGCCGCAACCGATGCGAGAGAGCCGGCGGCTGTGCCATTGCGAAACACACCCACCGGATAACTTTCACTTGCCCGCGGCCCGCTTCCCCGCCGTCCCCCCAACGGGGGGATTCTGGGGGGCTTTTGGGGATTCAGGGGGGGCTTTTCCCCCCGCCTTCTTCACGTCCTCCTCGGCGATCGACTCACGCAGAAACCTGTTGACCTCTTCGGGCACCATGTTCATCAACGTGGCGCACGCGGACTTGACCGCCTCTGCGATCCGCCCGTCGAAGTGCTTGACCATCAGCCCACAAACGGCGGCCATGAACGGGCCCAGCGTCGCCGGCTCCAGCGCCGACAGGGCAACCAGCGCCGCAATCTTCCGCCGAGCTTCGGACACCAGCTCGTTTACCTCGTCCTTGCCCATGTGATGACAGCGGACCACGTCCGTACCACCCGGCCAGGCCAGCTTGACGACGGCCGAGGGGTACTTGTCGGTCGTCGCCTCGTCTACGCGACGCACCAGCATCGGATCAATCGCCGAAACCCCGTCGACCGTGCGCAGATCCACGAGAAACCGCACCTTCATCAGCTCATCGAGATCCTCGATCGGCTCCACCGCCGCCTTCTTGTCTTTTGCAACCATGCACTAACACTCCTGTAATTACAGCTCGAACCGGAGCACATTCTCAGGCTCGGCCAGTTCATCGACGTATGCGGTACTCCCGCCCGGGATGGCATCCCAACGGGCGTGCAAGGCCTTCTCCACGTGATCGAATTCGCTACCACCCACCCCCATCCGTGCGCCACAAGCGATGGCCGGCTCGGTTGAACACATGTGAATGGAAAACAACTTGCTTCTATCCGTACTTCTTGCCGGCCCTTCTGCGGATTCGTACGCTACCGCCAGCAGAGCCTCCTCTGCAGAGCTCGCCCTGCCCAAATTGACAAAGCACCATGTGCAACTTGGTTCGTGCCCCGAATGCTCATCTACGCCACGACCCGTCGGCATGATGTGCCGCGCGATAATCCGTATCACTTTCGCTTCCATGATGTCGCTATTCCTGCCACCCCTGCCTCACCGCCTGCGCCGACGCGACGTCGGCGCCCTCGGGGACCTCATCAAAATCCAGAATCTTATAAGTCCGCCACGCTGCTGCTAAGTAACCTCGCGCTGCAGCAACCGACCGAAACGTCCGCACCGTCACGAGTTTCATGGCGAAGGTGACGGGGTCAACATGCCAAATCCGCACACGCCGGGCAGTCGCCGTCTCCACTGGCGTTCGAGCGACCGCGGCCTCTATGTCGCCATCTGCCATTCCGCATTCCTCATTCGCCATTCTCTTCCACCTCCCGCCGGCCGATCCGGTGCAGTTCCTCCGAGGCCTTCGCCTTCCCCAGCTTGTCGACCAGCACGTCACACGCCCGGTCAAACAGTCGCTCCAACTTCGCCCGATCGCACATGTACCAGATGGACCACCGCCCCAGCTTGGTGCGGAACTCTTGGAGTACCAGCACCCTCTCGCGCTTCAGTTGCTGAAAACACCGCCCCACCGTCCCGCTGGCCACGTTGCACAGCTCTTGCACCTCCGCCCTGTGCAGACATCCAAAAGCCACGGCAACAACAACCTTCGCCTGGCTGACCGACATGGGATTCGAGCGCCCATCCTGTGTGGCTGACGCCCACGTTACGGGTTGCATGTTTCCCCCCCGGTCGCGCTGGGCACGTCCTGGCACGCCTTCTTGTTCCAACGTAACCCCATGTTGAGACAACGCTCGAATACCAGCCACTTCATCCGCGAGCACACATACAGGCGCGCCGAGCCAACCTCGGCCGGTATCACCCAAGCGACCTCCGGCCTCTCAAACTCGGCCGCCATGCGATCGATCACCGGCCGGATATGCGAATCCTCGGCCTGTCGGGCTCGCAGGCGGCACGCTTCACGCTGCAAACACACCGTCCTGTCGGGAGCCACCCAGCAGATCGCCGTGTCAACCTCGTCGCCGAGGTTCTCAATCCACCACGCTCGCCGCTTCCGGCTGTTGTTACACGCGTCGATGATGATCCTGCCGTGTCCCGCGCCGATCAGGGCATGGGCCATCAGCAACGCGGCGCCCGACACAAACGGCTCGATGGGAGCGTAGTACCGGTGCCCGTAAACCAGCCGGATCGCATCGGGCGACACCATCGGGAGCCCGGTGGCCTTGGCAACCGTGCTTTTCCCCGAGTAGGGCAGCCCTACCATCAGAATCACAACAGGTCTCACACCGGCACCGCCTCCCCTCCCACCTCGTCAACAACCACTTCGGTCGCCGCCACGCCCCCCGTCAGCGGTCCCATCGCCTCCAGCCAGGCAATCGTCGCCTCGACGGGCATAACGGTCATCTCGGCGACCATCTTGTCGCCAGCGGCCCCGCCGTCCGACCCGACGATCCAGTACAGAAACTCGTGCACCACGCTCGAGAACCGGTATGCAATCGCACTCAGCTTCACCAGCAGCAGCATCCGGAGCAGGCTCCAGCGTGCCGCGCGGGCTTTCGCCAGGGCGCGTTCCAGGGCCGCAGGCCTCCTGCGATGCCCCTCCGCGTCCTCTTGGACGTGCGGGCTGTTTTCGGTGGGCAGCCGCCAGGTGATAAACACACCCAGGCCGTCCAGCACAAACGCGACGTTGGCCTTATGGTCCGCCTCCCAGACCCGCACCGGCAGTGCTCCGTGCCTGCGTAGGCTGTTGTAGATGTCCGCCTGTAACTGCCCGGCCGTCCGCCCAACGTCGCCGGGAAACTCACTTTGCAGCCGTGCGAGGATGTCTTTCTCTGCGTTCATGGTGTCAGGTCAGTTTCCCGACTCGCCGGCGACGCCCGTTGCGTCCCAGTCCATACACCGTTTCACAGCATCGGCCACAAAGAACACAATCTGCGAGCCGATCCAACGACGAACCACCAACGGCTGCGCAGCCAACCAAGCGGGCACGTCTTCGGCCGTCACCGGTACCGGCGTAAGCATATCCAGCAGTCCGTCTGTCCCGACTTCCCGGTAAAACGCCAACAGCGCCTCTTTCTCACTGCGGTGACCACTTGCCACTTGCGACCCGAGCCGCTCGGCGGTTTCCACACGTACCGTTGACATCACCGCTCCTTTCGTGCCCCCGCTCACCGGGGCGGGTCGCCGAACCCGCCCCGATGCGCGTGTTTATGAGCGAGGGGCAGACTTCTCCGAAACCGTCGTCTCATCTAATTCCAGGGCGCCGACTGTCTTGATCGGCGACTCCGTGGGCATCAGGTGGCGAATCGCCAGCACATCCTCCCCTGTCAGGTTCACCCCCGCCTCTGGCTCGAATACCCAATACGATCTTTCGGCCGTCGTTCCGTCGAACATGTTCTCGCCGTGCCAAACCCAGCGCCCGATCCGTCGTACGTCGCGCGGGTTCCCCGCACAGGCCGCCGCCAGGCCGATCTCTCGGCTTACCGACGACACCTCCACCTCAAACGTCGATTCCCAGTGGTTAGCCTCTGTCATGGCTTCATCCAAGAATGTCGAATGCGGAATTCAGAAATCATCCGCGCGCCTCCATGGCCCGCCGCCAGGGACATGCCGTTGAGTGAGCGTGAACCCCAACCGGGATCACTGGCTTTGCACTGCGCTCTGTAGCGTGACCGCAGTGCTCGCAGACCAGCCAACGGCAGTCTTTCGCGCCCCCCTCCTGCCAAGGCGAGTACGCGGTCAGCAAGAACAGCAAATGGTTTCTCAGATCGGCAATCAACTGCACCGTTACCGGGTCGAGCGACCCAGCCTTCTCGCTCGACTCCTCGGCGTCCGGCGCAGCCTTTGCACTTCCGGTTACCTTTTCCACCATTCCGCAGGCCTTCAACGCCTGGCGCCAGGGGCAACCGTGTCCGTGCGGACTAAGGTCCCCTGCCCGCTGATTCACCAGCACATCCCGATGCCGTACAGAACCACAGTGCAGGCATTCCCTCACGCCGTTTCCCCGCTGCTGCCACGCATCTGTCAGGCTCAGGGCGAACCGCAGATGCTGCTTCATCTCGAACAACAGCTTCCCAAACGCCAGCAACCCCTCCGGCGATCTGTCGCTCGGCTGCTCGGCGTCCGATTCCTCCGGTAACAAAAAAAAGAACCGCGCTGGGCGGGCAGTCAAGGCACCTGAATCGTCGCATTGGACCAGAACAATAACCTCATGGGAGTAATACACGCCCACGACGATTGTCCCACCGCGACCAGTCTTTCCGTGTTCCGTCAGTAGCACCGAAAACGCCCGTAGCACCTGAGCCCGCACCCTGTCCCCGCACTTTTCAAGAGACTTCAAATTGCTACCCGCGAGCCACCCGGGGCACCCCGCTTCCGTGGCGCCGTCGAAGTCTCCAGCGACTTGCCAGTCATGCTGCTGACTCGCTCTCGATCCCCCGCCTACCTGTTTTTCGCCTTCCGCATTCACCATTGTGTTTTCCCAAACAACCACCCACAAACCTGAATATCGTTACCTATCTTCACCATCTACCCCGGCTTTTGCTTCAACGTCCGATACCGTGCGTTATGTTGCATTGGCCGCTACGCTCGCTCCGCCGCTCAGTCTGTCGATGCCCCACAAGATCACGATCGCGCTTGGAAACGGCGCGTTGACGTTTGAACCACTTAATCCAAGGCGACCTTTGAGGAAGATGACCGTGCCCCGCAAAACACCCGCGCCACGCCATCCAGTTTCGTCTCGAGCGTGTTCCGTATCCAGGCGTCCGTACGCCGCTGCGCACGTTCGAGTTCACCGCAGATCGGCCGAATCGTGAACGTCCCGGCCGCCAGATCGACGATCACCGCCACCAGGACTTTCTGGAGTAGCTCCTCGCGCGGCTCGACCAGATCCCGGTACACGAACAGCGACAGCGTGATTTCGTCGGGAACGTCGTTGCCCCCACTCGAAATGGCCCGCTTAACGTCGGTGCTCAAGGCTTCTCGGCCGGGCTGCTGCTTGGACTCCCTTTCCGCTTGCGTGAGAATCTTCACATTGCGAAACGCCAGCAGGTCCGCCGGGAGTACCGCCTGTCCCAGATCGATCCGCAACATGTTGATGAACTCCGCGTGCTCGCGACGCAAATCGAATATCGCGCCATCGCTTCCGGGAACAAACTTATTCGGATCCAAGAAATCGAATTCACGGGACCAAGCGAGCGACATGGTCACGGTTTCTCGTCGCGGTTCGGGTTCGTCCAGAACGGCACAAACACATCCCTCCCCACAAAAGACGCTGGGCAAAGCCGCCCGGTCCCGCTCGATCGACGGCCCCTGATCGTCCGCCTCATCTGCCTCCAGTTCCCGCTTGACCCGAAACGCCTTCACCGCCGAAACGAAATCTTCCAGCGTGAACAGGAAGTGGCTCCGCGGCTCCGTCTCCGTCTCCCGCCAGTCGACCTCGCCGTTCTCCCGATTCAACAACCCATATACATGCGACGGCTCGCCCGGCACTCGCACGATCTCGCAGTTCTGACTCTTCTTTACCAGCTCCACCAACGCGTTCAGACCTTCACGTAGCATCCCTATCCTCCCTTTCTTCGTTTGCCCGGGCCGCCTCATCGTCCAGCGTCCCCTGATCCACGTTATCGAGGCTGTCGCTGTTGAACGTCAACGCGCCTCCCACCGCCCGCATTTTGTAGGTAGCCGACCGCGACGGCGGTCCCTTGACCTTAACCTCGAACTCGACCTCTACGTCACCCATGGCGCCCCTAGACGCCACCTTGGGCGTGAACCGTGCGATCAAGACCAACTCGCGGGCCTTCTCGACACCCGGCCGGTCCTCCAGATCCCGAACGATCTGCGCGAGACCCTCTGCATACAAAGCCGGCACAACCCCAGCGCCGACGTCAAACGTATCCGCCAGACTCTTCAGATCCTGCAAGGCCATAATGTCACTCCCTGTCAGCCCCCCCCAGTTCCCCCCCCCCGGGGGGGGATTCAAGGGGGGGCTATTTCATGGACGCCTCGATCGATTCCCGCTCACGGGCCGCGTTGACCTCCCGCGGCGGTTTCGCGACATCGCCCGATTTTTTCGGCAGAACCGCGATCTCGTTACTTGTTGCGAACATCAGGGCGTGCTTTCTGCACAGGAGACGGTCTCGCCTAAGCACCGAACCGCCCCGAAAGTACCTACACATACATGTGAAAATCGCGTCCGCTTCGCATTCCCCACAACGATCAGTAGGGTCACCAATGTACCTCCGCCGCCGAATCCGGTGATCAAACGCCATCGGTGTCCTCATGCACCGGGTACGCCGCCACTAACGCCGCCTCCCCGGGGTGATTGTGGCTGGCGCAGAGCTCCGCCATTTCCCGGCTTCGGTACACTATGCCGCAGGTACAGCCATAGATGGGCGAGTCATACTTCGCCAGAGCCGCCGGCCGCCGATGCTTGTTCTTGGCACATTTGACCGCTTCCGGGTAGGTCGAAAAGTACAGCCCGCACGGGCAGACGTAGCCCGGCGTGTACCTGTTGTTGATCCGCCACTCCTGGGCGAGCCTGATCCCGCCGCCCAACCGCGACGTGGTGGAAGGTTCGGATTTACGGTTACTCATCGTTCACCTGGAGAAAAGAGCCCCCCCTCCAGTCCCCCCTCGGGGGGATTCAGGGGGGCTGTCTTGGAAAAAAGCAGGGCGCCGCGCGCTCTCTTCCTTCTTCTAGAATGGTTGGATTTCGCCATACAGTCGGTATTCTCCGGTGAGATCAACCTGTTTGGTCAAACGAACGCCGGTAAGGCGTTCACGATATTCGGCACACCGCAGTCGGGTGCCGATGGCGCTAACACTCCTCTCCCCGCCAGCTCGCTAGAAACACAGTCACAGCGCGACGCCCTGCTTGGCGGAGCCCGAACACGTCGAAACGCCGCCCTACAAGGAACGCTCCGCCGGCCGGGCTCCATTTATTCATCTTCACGTCCCCATGTGGCGGATTCCTGGGTTCACTCTATGAACCACAGCGGTCCTCGCTACGGTTGAGAACCGTTTACACTGTGAGCAACCTGTCACTTTTCCTGTGACAAGCCCCCTTATTTCGTCAGAAACTTCACAGCAGAAGGGAAAACGGCGCCGATACTATATTTTATGTTGCATTCCCGATATCGGACCACAGGTTTCCCAACAGCCAAAGTAACAGGCCACCACGCGCCTAACCTCTTGCCTCATCGAAGGTTACGCCGTTTGGCGGCCCAAATCGCACAGATGTCACAGGCCATACTATGAATACTATCCATATATAGAGCCCAGATTGTCACACCCGCCGGCAGCCCGAATCCCGCCGGAATCTCCGGCCGGCCTCTGCCGCGCCTGCTGCCTCCCTGTCCTCGCCACGTCGGGAACAGACCAGCCCCCAACATGGACTAGCTTAGTCCATTTACGATCGGCTGTCAAGCGAAAAGCGGGCGGCAGGGGTGTCAGCTACTCGGCACCGGCAGGCGTAAGATTCGCTGAAAGCGGAGGTTACGGGGCGAGAAGATAGTTGCTCACAGGGGGCAAGATAGCCCCCCCCAGTCCCCCCTCGGCGGGATTCAGGGGGGCTGCATGGGCGCTGGCCGCCCGATGTACTAATTCTGCACGGTTTGGTACGAGATTAGTTCTACGGCGATCGCCGCTCGTCGCGGGCTTTCTTCCGGTCGCGGCGTACCGACGCGCGCACCGCCTTGGCCTTGATCGGCTTGTCGAAGTCGCTACGCAGCACGTCGTTCCACCAGCGGAGCATCCTGATGTACGTGTCCCGCTGTTTGAGCCCCTCCAGACCCTTGAAGTGCTTGAACGCGTCCTGTCGGGTGATCCACGGGTTGCTCACCTTGATCCCGAAAAACTCCCGCAGAATGGCCCGGTGCACGGTTTCGTGGCTCTGGCCCATGGCCGCCTTGACGATCCGTTCGATCCCTCCGCCACGCGGCCGGTGGATCAACCCCGGGATCGGGGCGACCGTCTCCGCGCCGTGCTGGGCCCACGCCTTCGCCTTGTCCCGGTCGCTGAGCTCCGGATCCACAATGATCCGGTCCAGCCAGTCGCGGTTCGTGGCAAACTCCTGGATCAGCGACGCCCACGGTGTCGCCATGATGAACCCGGTGCTCATACCCCCCGCCGGCGTACCGACCATCAGTTCGTCCAACAGCGGGATTTCGTGGCGGAGGTTCAACATCGCGGGCCGACCCTGTTCGTCCAGCCAGGGCAGCAACGGGTGCGCGTAACGCCCCAGCCACCCCCGGCGACGCGGATGGAGGTTGATCATGTCCATCTCGTCGTCGTCGAGCCCCAAGATCAACTGCGACGCCAGGCTCAGCAGCGGCGACAGTGAAGCAAGAGCCAGCAGACGCTTTTTACGGCTGCGGAGCGAACGAACGGCGATCTTGGCCGTCTGCTCGGAGAAGATGAAAAACGACGCCCCGAACACCGGCATGCCACGGATCCGCTTGGCCAGCCTGCCCGGCTCGTCGTAGTTCGGGAATGACCACAGGTTGGCCACCGCCTCGTCATGGATCCGGCCTCGCCCCTGCGTCTCACGCATGTAGGCCGCCAGCTTGGTGACCTGGTCGAACCAGTCGTACGCCCGGCCGACCTTCCTGACCGTCGACTCCAGACCAACCCCCGTCTTGAGGCCCGCCTCGGTGAGTTTCGGGTGCTTCTCGATGAACCCCAGCAAGGCCGGCGGAAGGTCGGTGGGCTGATCGAGGATCTGGCGTTCCCAGTTGGCCATCTCCTCGGTCGCCCAGCCGGTCTGTATGTGCCCTTCCGCCACCAGCAGCCGCCATAGCGGCCCCTTCCGCCGAAACTCCCCCATCGACTTCAGGACCCATTTCAGATCCCGGATCGGGTTACCGCCCTCGAGATACAGGAACCCAAAAACGCTCCGGAGGTTCCGCCCCCACGTGGACGGCGAAAACGGCACCTTCGAAATCTTCCAGGCCGTGTTGAACACGGTGAACGTCTTCCGGATCAGCCCGACGTTTCGCCACTCGGTCTCCAGCACCGCCTCCGCCAGCGGCGCGGGGATCCACAGGTTGGCCAGCGGCCCAAACGCCGGCAGATTCTCCATCTGCACCCAGGTTCCCATGCCCGGCTCGGGGTTTTCCTGCAGGGCGACCGTATCCGCGAAGTGCTGGAACGCCCGTAAGGTCATCATGTTGGCCGCCGACTCGACCAGCGAGCGTTGCATGAGCAGGTTGATGTCCCGGATGGGCGTCAAAATGGCCTCCGCCTCCGCGTCCAGCAGTGAAAACGGATCCAGGATCTGCACCTTGTCGAAAACTGAGTCCCCGAACTGCTGGCGGTTGGCCAGAATCAGCCCATCGTGGTGCTCGAGAGCTAGAGCCCTATCCTGGTGTGCGGTGACCACGGGTCGACCCGTCCCGGTAGCGTCCATCACAAACCAGAAATCCTCGTCGGATCGCTTCTCGCGGAACTGGCCTCCGCGAATGCGCAAGCCGATGTTGACCAGGATCTGCCCCGAGCGTGACAGCCCCGCCGGCCGGCGGATCCCGTTGTCGTTGGTCCAGGCCAGCGACCCCGCCGGCCTCTGGTACAGTCGCCGCAGATAGACGCCGGCACCCTCCTTTTTGATCCGGATCACCTCTACGATGTTCAGGAGCCCAAAGGCCCGTAAGTGTGCGTGCGTCCACTCGTTGGCCAGGATCCAGTCGGTGATTTCGTTGATCAGCTTTGCGTAGCGGTCGTAGACTTCTCGCTGCCCGGCATCGAGTGTGCTCAGGTCCGCCTCACCCCGGAACACGGTCTCCAACTGCCGGTGATAGGTCTTGATCGTCGCCAGCGTCTGGGCTCGGCTCAGCCCCGTTGGTCGCCGCTCCTTACGTTTCTCCTCACGGGCCGCTACGCCCTTCTTGACCATCTTGGCCAACGCCTCCGCGTCGCTCACCATCAGCTTCTTGACCCCCCGCACCCGGCGGATGTCCTGTTTCTGTGTCTCCGTGAGCGCCCACCGCGTACCGTGCGCCTCGGCGCCGATGAACTTGAACACCCGGTCCCGCACCGTACCCGGCGGCGGATGCTCCAAGCGTGCCTTCATGTAGTCGTACAGCTTTTCCGTCCAGCTCCGCAGGTCCGGCACGTTGGCCATGGCCCCCATGCCGAACGCCGGTTTGTCCGGCGAAACGCTCCGCAGGTAATCGAGTTGCTCCTGCGTCCACTCGACCGGATCGGGCAGCAGATCAACCTCCGGATCCTTGATCTTGCCCTCTTTGCGTAGGGCTTCGATGTCCTGCTGGGCGAGCCGCAAGTGCAGCATTCGCATGGCCCGAAGTCTGGCGGCGCTGACCGACTCGGAAACGAACCCGGCCTGACCCTCGCTAAGCCCCGCGGCCTTGTTCAGCCGTTTTCGGGCTTCGTCGAACTTGTCTCTGTGTCCCTTCAGCGTCGCTTGGTCGCTCGCTGCGGCCAAAACTCGCCGAGCCTGCTCATATTCACCCCAGGCGTCGACCAGGTCACTCAGGGCGAGCCGATGGTCGAAGGACTCCCGATCAAACCCCCCTTCCGCAACCGGCCCCAGACCGGCCGCATCTCGGAGTTGCGTTACATTCGCCTTCCGCCCCGTCTCGATCCACGCCTCAGACCATGGGATCCAGTCCTTACCCTTCATCCAGCCCGGCTCGATCGCCACGTCGACCGCGGTCGGCTGATCGTCCCGCGTCTGGATCCAGTGCTTCTCCGGCACCGCCCCCAGATCGTGCTCGTCTTGGGCGCTGAGCCAGATTTCGCCGGTCTCGGTGTGCCGAAACGCCCGTTTAAGCCCCGCCTGGACGGCTTTCACCGGATCCACCAGCTCGGCGTTGGCGGCTTCGATCTTGGCGATCGAGCGTCTGCGGAGCCCGGGCGTCGTCTTGTCCTCGACCCGGTCGGTGAGGGAGACCAGCGATTCGAGCGCCTTGGCCTCCGGACTCAGCGGCATGGTCACCGCCGTCGTAGCGGCGCCGTCGGTCCGCAAGGGTTGTACCGGGTCATTCCACGAGATCGACACGCTCCGATCGCCGTCTGCGGCGTGCCAGAGCAGAGCGTCGAGCAGCCGTTGAGCGTTGACATAGCCCACCAACCGGGCCTTGGGCGCGATGTTGACCTGAACTTGTCCGGCCGTTGGGTTGACGCCCGCAAATCCCAGCGTGCCGTCCGGGTTGTGGAAAACCGCGGCCCCGTCACCGACCAGCACCACGGTGCGGAGCGCCTGCACGGTGCTTTCGATATCGATCGGAAACGACGACAACGCCTCAGGGACGACGGCCTTGTAGGCCGGAAAAACCGCCCCGCCCTCTTCCGCGCTGAACCCGGTCAGCCCGCTGCCGGTCAGACCCTCGGTGCGCGCCGCGACCGTCTTCCCCGTGAAGTCGTAGAGAGCGGGACCTTTCGTTGTGAACTGCTCGAAGTCACCCCGGCTGATCCACATCACGTTGCCATCGGTGACCACCGCCTCATCGCCGATGATCAGCACGCCGTTGAGACCGCCATACCCCCGGACCGCCTTCGGTAGCGCGGTTCGCTTCATACGCCGCAACCGAGCGATCGGCCCTTTGCTGCCGGGTTTGGCCAAGACGCTCGCCTTGGGCGGCTTTTCATCCCGGGGATTCCGGGGCTTGACCGGCTTGATCTCGGCTGCCTTGGCAACGAATTCGGCCGCCGCCTTTTCCTGTCCGGCAACGGCGTAGAACTGGACATTGGGATGCCCCGGAACCTCGATCGGAACCATCGACCCCCGCAACGCGGTCAGCTTGGCTTCGGAGGCTTCTTTACGCTTGGCGGCCTGGGGAACGGCAGCCCCGGCTGCTCGCGGGGTGGCAGCGGGAACGCCAGCGGCCGGCGCTTTGCCGGACTTGGCGGCCCGACCTTCCGTCCCCCCTTGGGGGGATGCAGGGGGGCTCTTGGGGCTCTTCTTGGCTTGCTCATGGAGTGCCTCTCCTGATTGCTGGAGTGAGGATTTCGTAAACTCTTCCCGGGCACTTTTCAGTTTTGGGCCCTTTTTCTCACTCTCGTCCGGCTTCGAAACCGGTTTCGCGGCCTTTGCCGCCGGTTTCGGGCCCTCTGCTGCTAACGGTCCAGGCCGTGCCGGCGCCGACGGGATGGGTTTCGCCGCCTCACCGGCAGCAGCCGGGACCGTTTGGGAATCGGAAGGCGGGACGGGTTCGCGTCCGGAAGAAATGGTTACCCCGCCTTCCGGCTGTGTCCTGGTGCCCCGGTCCCCCCTCTGGGGGGATTCAGGGGGGCTCTGGGGGGCAATGCCCCCCCTGCTCCCCCCCTCAGGGGGGAAGACCCGATCGATCTCTTTTTGAGCGGCCTCGGCGGTCTCAAACGCGGTTATCGCCCCGCCGGCCTTTCGCCGGTAGTGGGCCCGCTCGCCCAGCCGGATCGAAAAACGCTCCCGTGGCTGGGCAACAGTGCCGGGCTCCACCGCCTCCGTTGCGCTGATTGCCGGGCCTTCAGGATGGGGAAGCACGCGGGCGAATTCTCGCAACGCGGCCTTGGCCCGGGCTACTTCCCGCCGCGTGCCTTCCAGTGCTTTCGCAGATTCGCGTTGCCCGATCGCGTTGGCCTTGGTCCGTAGCCGAGCCTCGCCCTCTTTGACGCTCGCAACCAGACGCCGGATCTGTTCCTGCTCGTTGGGCGTGGGCAAATGCCGCCCAACAGCCACCGGGCCAGCCGCCGCGGTTTTACCCGCGGCGGCCCCCGGCGGAGCAAAGGTGGGCGCCGGTTGGGTCGAAACGGCGCCCGGTTGTGAAGGGGGCGCCGCGGCAGGAGCGGCACCCCGGGTCAGGGTCTCGAGTTGTTTCCGGATCGACTCCGCGAACCGCTTATACGTCAGCGGCGGACCTTTGGGGCGTACCAGGACCGGCGGACCATCCTCGCGGAGCAGCTCACGCCGCAGATTGGCTTTCTGCAGCCGGTACCGCCACTCACCGGACGGGTGCACCAGATACTCATACTTGCCGCCGATCTGGTGCTTGAACCCCCGCCGCTGATGTGCGGCGATGACCAGGCCGCGGGTTTCCGCCGCGGGCATCTCGAGCAGCTCGGTGATCGTCTCGGGCGATAGACCGCGTGTACCGCCCGGTCCGGGTCGATCCACCGGAACCTCGGACGACAGGAACGGCACGTCCAGATCCGTCGCCATGCCGGCGGGTTTTCGGCGCGCAAACTCCGCCTCGGATATGGCCTGTCCGTGGACGATCGCCTGGATAAGCGTCGGATCCAGCCGTGACGGTGCCAGCCAGGCCTCCATTTTTGGGTTCCAGATCAGCCCTTGAGCCTGCAACCGCTCGCTTACCGCCGGGCGGACCGCCTCTTCGAACGTGACCAGATGCGTACCGTTGGGCAGCCGAGACACCCGAAACCGCGGCGTATCCCCCTGTGCTTCGACGTAGACGGTCTTTCGGCCCTTGGGGATCCGCAGCTCGGCCAGCGGGGGCGTAGACGGCTCGGTCGGCCGAGCCGGTGCACTTGCACCCGCGAACTGCTGCACGTCGTTTTGTTCGTTGGCGACGATCCGAGCGATGTTCTCCGGCAGCGACGCTGCACCCTGGACTACGTCGCCGGTTTCCTGATCACGGACTTGCCAGGTGTCCGGGTCGTCGCGGACCTTCTCCGCGACGTACCTCCCCCCCCCCGCGAGGGGGGGGACGGGGGGGGCTTGCCCTTCGTATTCGTACGCCGCTTGGGCGCGGGGCTCTTCCCCGGGCACGGCGCCAGCAACATCGCGCACAGCGCTCGGAGTTGGTCGAGTTTGATCCGGAACACCTGCAATCTCCTCTGTAGGCTTTTCAGCTAAAGCCCTAAAATCACGTTTGCGCTCGCCGCTCGGCACGCGAATTGCGTACCCCTCACCCCGCGACCGAGCCTCCCGATCCGCCGCCTGAAACGTCCCGAACGCCTCCTGCACCTCGCCGGTTTCGCCGTCGATGACCTCGAACGGCAACTCAGCCCCCCCAGCCCCGAAATCGCCCGCCGGGCGAACGTGTTGCCGGGGTGTGATTCCACGCTTTCGAACCGCACCCCCCGCCGCTCCAACCGCCCCACCGGCCAGGCCGATGATCGGAAACGCGATCGCCTCGTTGATCAGCCGATCCGGCAGATCGGCGAACTCCGGTGCCCTGATCGCGGTCTCGATGTCCGCCGCGTCGGCCCCTTTCTCCACCGCCAGGCGGAGCAGCTCGCCCAGCCGTTCCTCGCCGATCTCCTGCAAGACCCCGTGATACC
>Ga0255052_10000724_pt1 | contig 25983 bp, 27 predicted proteins | sample JV7_2_21_MG_FD_188632 | JGI IMG/M metagenome (GOLD analysis project Ga0255052, IMG submission 188632) | Seawater microbial communities from Jervis Inlet, British Columbia, Canada - JV7_2_21 | ecosystem: Environmental > Aquatic > Marine > Inlet | place: Canada: British Columbia | collected...
GGAATTTTGCAAGACTGGATGAGGCCAATTATCAGAAAGTAAATATCTGTGAGGGGATAGACAGCAGCCTGACCCTGCTTGACAAAGAACTGCGGGGACGGATCACGGTCCTCAAGGAGTACGACAGCATACCCGAAATCGGATGTTATCCCGGTCAGCTCAACCAGGTTTTTCTTGGTCTGCTGAAAAATGCAACACAGGCGATAGAGGAATCAGGTGTCATCACTATCAGGACCCGATCGAACAGAGATACAGTTCGAGTTGAGATCTCCGATAATGGTAAAGGGATCCCGCCCGAGAGAATGGACAGGATCTTCGATTTCAGTTTTTCCGCGGGTGATTCCCGAGTCAAGATGACATCAGGCCTTTCATCCGCCTACAGCATTGTTCAGAAGCATGGTGGTGAGATCGAGGTCGATAGTGAAGTGGATGTGGGGACCACGTTTACGATCACCCTGCCGGCAACTTAGCATCTTCCTTTACTTCAATTTCTACTTGGAGCGGATCCCGGGAGGGCAGTCCTCGATGGAGACCAGCTGCTCAACAACGTCCACCCAAAGGTCGATTGCTTCGATATCCGTGTCTATGATTGGCGGAGTCGTTGTTTCACAGATCAAAACAGGCGATGAACTCCACTCTCCTCTGTCGTTCAGGGGAGAGGCTGATATCGTTTTTTCCCTGGAACGTAATGAAGCGCGGCGCGCGGTTGTAACGGCTTCAGAAGACGGCGGTCCGTTGATCTATTACACACATCATGGCAGCCCCTCCCGGTACGGTTGGGGTCTGCCGAAGAGGTGAGTGAGTCATCAATAGAAGAGTATTGCAAAAAACATAAGATAAAAGTGATACGAGTAAACGACCGGGAACTTGAAGATGTGCGGATGCAGAACACTGTTGTTCTAGCCAACATCGATAAACAAAACCTGATCCCCGGAGTCACCACTGCCCACTACAAAGAGGCGATGGGGGACCTTCTGGGGGGGGGCGATCCTCGAGAAAAACATAACACTTTTCGAAGCAGTACGGGAGGTCGATTAATTTTCTCACTCCTTATCAACTATTTTTTGTCCGGAAAGCTCTGACAATAAACAGTAGAATGAATCAGAAAAAGAAAAGTGAAAGAAGTGAAAGATGGTGAAATGGCTAAGGTGAAGGCAGGCACTCTTTTACAAAGATAATTAGAGTAGCTCTGAAAAATCAAAATTTTGTAAGAGGAAAATCAATAAGACCCTGAGCGTTTCGTACAGTATTGTTACTCGCTGACTTGAACGAGAAAGGAATCCTCATCGATCACATCCTGGCCCTGAGACAGTATCTGTGCAAACAATCTGTACTGACCGGTCGGGGCACCCTCTGGTACATCAATTGAGAATGTCCTTTCATACGATGCATCCGGACCGATGGTGAAATTCAGCGGGCCGAGAACGGGATTGTTGGGGTATGGATTACCATTAGGAAGTATAACACCTGCTTCCCCAACCAGTATTTGCTGTTCTGATGTTTGATTGATCAACTGTACACTAAACTCCAATATTTCTCCAGGAGATACGGTGGTTTCACCGGGGAGCATATGGAGAAGGACTTCGGAATGCGAATGGTAGACCTCGATCGCATCGAGATCGTATCCCGCATAGGGATCATCCGGGTCACCATCATTATCATCGACAAGCTTAATATACCTCGCCGCATCAAGACCCGTTGAATTGAGGTCGAACTCTGCCGACCCGAAACCGGGGCCAAGCGTGGACCACGGACCTGACCACGATTCGCTCGCGTACAAGGTGAAGCCCTCGTTGCAGGAAGGATCGGCGTGAACGAGCAGGTCATTCCCCGAACCATCGATCACAGGTGTGTCTTCGCCCATGTCGAAGACGATCCAGCCGCCCTTTCCCATGGAGAGGCTCTCACTGTTCTGCTCACCGAGTGCCCAGGAGGTGAGTGTGTGGTTTCTGTGCTGATCGTTGGGATCGGCAATTTTACAGATGGAAACCTGACGGGCGTGGGCCGCTGGTTGCCTGCTCAGCGACACCCCTATTAAAGTGGGTTCACCATCGACGATCTCTACATTCTCGATGATTTTCGTTACGTGACGGTTGGCCGACACTCTCAGTGTGTAGGTTCCGGGCAGCAGGTAACGACCAAAAACTCCTGTCGTTGACTCTGTGTAGACGGGCCATCCGACCTCCTCGATATCTATCTTTGCTTCCAGAGGCAATTGGCTCACTTCATCAGTTACCACTCCCCACAATCCCTTACCAGCTTCCTCCAGAAACCAGAGTTGGGCAGGCAGGTTGCGTTCACAGTATGCATCGATTTGGTTTTCAGGCGGAGCGTAACTGTAAGAAAGCTCAACTGTAAAACTGAGTTCTCCAAGGCTCCCGTACCCGAAATCCTGGGTTGGTCCGTGTGATTCGTAGAGAAAATACCACCACTGTCCGGTAGTGTACGAGGACCTGGAGCCATATTCACCGGACACGTGTAAAAGATTGTCCATATCGACAGTTTCATCTGGATGGTAGGCCCAGGGGCGCAGGACACCTTCAGTGCCGCTGTGGTAGTCGATGGAGAATACACTCCATCCCGGTTCCATGATGGTTCTGACAGCCTGCGTCTCGGGCTGACTGAACGCGCCGGGGCTCGTGTACCCCTCATTCCAGCAATACCCGAAATCGCGGTTGAGATCCACGCCGTTCCGGTTGTATCGCTGATTGTACTCATGACCATCGGGATTTACCATGGGGACTATCATTATTCTACGATTATTCACCAGGCCTGTTACATTAGGATCCAGACCATAATTTTCGAGAAGGTACCGTAGAAAGTACAGCGACACTTCGCAACCGATGTACTCGTTCCCGTGAATGTTTCCGTGCATCCTTACACCAGGCTCCGGTTCCATCACACCAGGATTGTCAGAGATCGTCATGCACAGTATTTCCCTGTTCTCGACACTCCAGCCAAGTGTGTCCAGAACTGCGATGTGGGAGTACGTATCGGCGAGACCAATGAGAACACTGGCCAATTCGCTGTGTGAGTGATAATGACCTCTCCCCAGATTGTTGTGCACCCGCTGAGTTGCTAAACGGTAATCGTCCAGAAGAACGTCGACATCATACCCCATACTCTCCAGAAGATCCAGGTACTCCTGAGTCGCAACCACCTCTATCCTGTCGGGAAAGGTTTGCTTCACAGTGACATTCCCTTTCAGCTGTGCGATCACATCACGAAATTGCTGCTCGTCATCGAAACGAATAGTCGCCAGCGCCTCCGTGTCAGGTTTACCGGGTGTATTGTCATGAAGGTGATCGTACGCAGTTAGCACTGCTGAAAACACAAAGAGATGACACAGAACCAGAACAAAAAAAGAAGAAGCTTGAATATATGTTTTCATGGTGTTCCCTTTCTGCTAAATTTTGAATAGATTTGAAGAGATAAGAACTAAAGGAAATTCTAAAATATCACCATCGACTAGTGGTTGAGTATATCATACTCGATTGAACCTGTCAATTAACAACCCACCTTTTCCCGACTGGATTCCTTGCCGCCCGAACCCGAATTGTTCTCTTCAATATGAATTCGGAGAGGGCAACATCTCCCGCAATACAGGAAGAACAACATTTAACTTAGTAAGCACCGCTCAATCGTCTGGAAAGGCAAGCTTTACGTTTCGGTCCAATAAATGGACCCTTAGGGCTTAAGAAAACGGTCGATGCAAAAACCCTTATTTCAGATGCTCTTCAGTATACAAAGAAAGCTCAATCATCCGCTCTAACAGATCGTCGGATTGCAGCCCGGGGAAATTGTTCAGCACCAGCTCTTTGCAGAAAAGACGACAGATGTAGCGGAGTTTGCGGCTCTTTTGCTTGCCGGCGTATACAAAGTCCCTATGCCCATTGTTGATTACAATCACATTCTTGTCTACATCGAATTTCGAACGCCACATCTCCCCCGACGCACGACGATAAGTATATCCGGGAAGCCCTTTGCGGTTTCCACCTGAGCCTGCAGACTGATCGATCAATGAATCCGTAACGGTAATAAAGGCTTCATCCGAGCATACGATATCTCCCTGCCGAACGGTTACCGTCAATATAGTTAGGCCGGGCTCCGGCGGGGAAAGGAAGACGACCGAATCCTCATTGTTACTTTGCAGTTGGCCTTCTCCTTCGGCCATCCGCCACTCAAACTCAAGGTTGTCCAAGACAGACCTTTTAGAACGATCCCGGCATACGACGCGATATGTTTTTCGTTTGTCCACCGAAACCATGCTCGATTTAGGAGAGATCAGCGCGCTAAACAACGGTCCAGCGTATTCATAAAAAGCTTTGCTGCTTCTGTCATCGTCATCGGCATTAGCAGTTTCATCTTCCCGATTAACACCATCGATACCAGCCCCTGCACCTGGCAGCATTGTATCCCCTGTGAACAGCGTATCCTTTTTTTTCTTAGCTTTCCCGGCCTGAATATCAAACCAATCGTATTCTTCCTGGGGCAGACGGAGGAAGGCTTCTTTAAGGGCGCGCTGAACCTTCTTCAGGATCTGGCGGCTGGAGCGTTCATCTTCTGCCTTGCGCTGTTCCCCGATGATCTGCTTCAGCTGCATTTCAACGGGTTCCAGCATCCGGCAGAACGTCTCGAATCCGCCATCATGAATAACCCCCTGCCGGGTTCCCGGTGTCAGGTTTAGAAAGGGGGCATCGATAATACCTTGAAGATATCTGTCGGTCCAAGGCTCCTTCTGAAAATAATCCAATTCGATGATGGAAGACAAAACGCGGGTTCCCCGTCTATACAGTCCGACCTGATTCGTATATCCAGGATCATTAAGATACAATTCCAGGTAGATATCACCTGCTGGTGTCTGCGTCGGCTTTAGGTCATGCAGCAGCCGTCCGGTAAATTGCCGCGGCTCAACTGTAAACCTGCTTCGACCGGTTCGATCCAGAACCCTGATTTGCACTCCTGATTCTCTAATACGATCCCTGAGCTCGGATGAGAGATATCGTTGAATTTTATCCCCCGTTAAGGACCGCAATCCCGGCAGCAGCGGATAGATCTCCAGATCCGTTCCCTTGATGGGGAGCAATATCCGTTTCTTTTGTATATTGAACTCTTGGGAACCTTTCGCCATCGTCATTTCATACGTATTTCCATCGGATCCGCTGCTAATAAGGCTAAGATTTTGACCGACTGTCCAAAAGCTGAGAAGACCGATGCCAAATTCTCCCTGTATTCCCGCCGTGCCATCCCGCTTCAAGCGCCTTTTTATTGAGTCGCAGATATGGGTGGCGACATAACGAAAGTTCGGCAATCCATCTTTATCCCGGGGGATACCCTCGCCATCATCATTTACCCTTAGATAGAAATCACCCTTTTTCTTTCCTCTTGTGATGAGGATCTGCTTTGCCCGTGCATCGATGCTGTTTTCCACAAATTCGGCAACCGCTTTCAGGGGATTTGCCTGTGAACTGGCGATGATGCTGATAGCATTCCAGTGGTTGGCTATACGCAGTTTGCCTGTAGACGACTTTTTCTTTCTTTTTTTGCGGGCAGGGCCAGCCATTTTCTTCCTCATTTTTCAAATATTTGACTGCTTTATGCGACCTGAACCATTTGAAAATAAAACAAATGATAACCATTCGTCAAGATGTGCTTCAAAAGCAGTCATTAAAGCTGCTATGTAAGAAGGAAACACGTGCTCCCCCTCCTGGTATCTTACCCCTGGAGGGATTCGTGTACCCTGGAGGGGGAATCAGGTCCATGGGCTCTGCCTTTGAAGACTGTTCTTGAGGATGAGCAGCCGGAATATAAGGAATATTGCCGGAAAAATGAGATTTTCGACTTGACGTCCCTGTTCGAATAAGGTAGAATTGAACAATAAGAGGAAGCGAAATTATAAATTTTCCTATTCATCAAAATCCGTTTGACATGCAGACCTGAAGCTGGTATGATGAAGTGTACAGCGAATGATGGAAATGACTGTCCGTCGGGCCGGTGGCGGTTTCCGACGATTCTATAGAAGATGGTGAGCCTTCATCTGGTGTCTCACACGAATACAACATAACGGGCTCGTCAACATTGTCTCCTGGAACGTGCGATAACAATTTCCCCTACTAATTTTAGAAGTAAGGTTTAAAACACACATCGAACATCCGGGAGGATAGTACACGCTCGAGGACTTATGACCGCCTCCAGTCTCGGGATAAAAGGATCTGTCACACTCGGGGCCGCTCTGTACGGAATATTATTCTGTTCCCCCCTGTTCGCCCTTCCCCAACAAATGCGATTCTCCCGCCTCACCGTAAATGACGGGCTGTCCCAGAGCTCTGTCAACTGCAGCTTTCAGGACAGCCGTGGTTTCATGTGGTTTGGTACCCAGAATGGTCTGAATCGCTATGACGGCTACACCTTCAAAGTCTACAAACAGATACCGGGAGACACCCTGAGCCTGAGCGAAAACTGGGTCTGGACGATATACGAGGACAGCCGTGGTGATCTGTGGATCGGCACCTTCGGCGGCGGCGCCTGCCGTTTCGACCGCCGTACGGAGTCCTTTACCACTTTTCGCCACGATCCTGAAGATCCCAACAGCATCAGCGACAATACGGTCTGGCACTTTTACGAAGACCCGGAGGGGGTGCTATGGGTCGGTGCCAACAACGGCCTAAACGCTTTTGACCGGGAGCAACAGCTGTTCACTTACTTCGAACCTCCTGGGGACGCCCAGAATGTTTTCAAAATCATTCCCGATGAAACGGGCCGCCTTTGGATGAACAGCCTCGATGGATTGTACGCCTTCAATACCCGCAGTAAGGAATTCAGGTATTATTCACTTCATTCCGCAGAAACACCGAATATGGGAAGTCTTGGCCGGGAAATGGCTATGGATGACACGAGTGTCCTCTGGCTGGGTTCACGCGATTCAGGGTTGATTCGTTTCGATCCGGACAATGGAGCGGCAACTCATTATCGACATGATCCTCAAAACCCGCAACATAGTCTGGCGGATGATTCTGTACTCGACGTTCATGCCGATCAGTGGGGAGTCATCTGGGCGGCCACCCACAACGGCCTCTCCCGGCTCACCCTTGACGGCAGTAGGATAGTGGCGGTTCAAAACTACTATCACAATCCCATCGATCCCTATAGCCTGAGCAGCAACCACATCACCGGAATTTACGAGAATCGAACCGGCGAGATCTGGATAAGTACCCGGAGCGGCCTTAATCGATTCGAACGGTTCAACCAGAAATTCAGGCTCTTTCAATCCTTTTCAAACAAGCCCAACAGTCTGAGCCATAACACCATCCTGTCGATCCAGGCTTCCCGGCAGGAACCGGATTTGCTGTGGGTCGGGACACGTGACGGCTTGAACCGGCTGGATCAACGCACCGGCCACACGACCCGATTATTCTATGACCCGGATCACCCACAGGCCGGGCCCGGCAGCAACTATATCCTCTCCTTGCTGGAGGATACCGGGGGAAATCTCTGGGTGGGCACTCGGAGTGGGGGACTCTCCAAAATGAGTGGTGAAGCAAGGAGGGAGCCTCGTTTTGTCCATTACCGGCACAAGCCTGGCGATCACAGCAGTCTGAGCGAAGACACTGTACACTACATTTATCAGGATCGTACCGGCACGATCTGGATCGGAACCGGCGGCGGAGGATTGAATCGCCTCAATCCTGACAGCCGGACGTTTACACGCTACATGCATGACCCGGAAGACACTTCTTCTCTCAGTGATAACTGGGTGTACGCCATTATGGAAGATAACTCTGGACGGTTCTGGGTGGGGACTGCAAGCGGAGGCCTCAACCTGTTCGACCCGGAGCACGGAGATTACCGACACTTCCGTCACGATCCTTCTGATCCCCGAAGCATCAGCAGCGACCGGGTACTGGGTATTTTTCAGGCATCGGATAATCAAATCTGGGTGGCGACCGCCTTCGGTTTGAACCGGATGGTGCCGCCGGAAGAACCTGGTGAGGACTACACGTTCATCTCTTATCACGAAGCTGACGGTCTACCCAACGATGTTATTTTCTCGGTTCTAGAGGACGACAACGGTGACCTATGGATGAGCACCGAAAATGGATTGTGCAGAATCCACTTTCAGGAGGGTAAAATGCAGGTGCGCTCCTTTACGGCGGAAGACGGACTCCAGGGCAACGAGTTTGGTCAGAACGCATATCACAGGAGCCCCGATGGAAGGTTCTATTTTGGGGGATTAGGCGGGTTCAACGCTTTCCATCCCGACAGTATCAAAGAAAATCCTAATCCCCCACCGGTAGTTCTGACGGATTTCAGGATTTTGAACGAATCGGTTCCGATAGGCTATCCGGAAGCGTCGAGAGTAGGGGATGCCGCCCTTCAAGATAAGCCATACCTGGAACAATCAATCACGGAGACGGAGCGAATTGATCTCTCGTACAAGAATTATATCGTTTCATTCGAATTCGCGGCCCTCAACTTCACCATGCCGCAGAAGAATCGTTACTCATACATGCTGGAGGGTCTCGACCCGGACTGGATATACTGCGGTGCATCCCGCTTTGCCACATATACCAATCTCGATGGGGGTGAATATACCTTTCGGGTTAAAGCATGCAATAATGATGGTTTATGGAATGAGGAGGGTCTCGCGATCGGGATCGTCGTGATGCCACCGCCCTGGAAAACCTGGTGGGCATATACTGTCTATGGACTGTTGATATTTGTCGCCGTTTCCGGGATTGTGCGATACCGTGTACACGTCAAGGCTAGAGAGCTGGAAGTGCGGGCCAGGATTGAGCGGGCAAGGGTGGAGGAGCGGGAAAAGGTGCGGCAGAAGAGCTCGGCTGATTTTCACGACGAAGCTGGAAACATCCTTACTAAGATCACCCTCTTTACCGAGCTGGCTCTGCGTGGTGAGCAGAAGGGTGGCAAGCTCAGTGACTACCTTCACAATATCGAGGAGAACACCAAGGCCCTGTCAGGTAAGATGCGCGATTTCATCTGGGCGCTGGACCCGGGAAAGGATACGCTGTATGATACCTTGATCCGGCTGAAGATTTTCGGCAATTCCCTGTTTCAGTACAGCGAGGTCCACTTCGTTGCCACCGGCATCAGTGAGAAGTTGACTTCCGTTGAGTTGCCCATGGAAGACCGCCGATCCATGGTACTGATTTTCAAGGAAGCGATGAACAACTGCCTGAAACATTCCGGCTGTCAAGCGGTAACTCTGAGTTTCAAAACAAGAAACGATTTAATTGAGGTTAAACTCACGGATAATGGATCGGGGTTTGAGCCGGATCATCCCACCGAAGGATACGGGCTGAAAAACATGATCGCCCGGGCTGACCGGATCGGTGCTATCCTCGAGATTCGCTCCTCCGAGGGCCAGGGAACGGAAGTTGTATTTCGCAAGCGTCTGCAGAACAAGAGGGATCATTGACTCCACAGTTTCCTATGATTTCGGAGAGGAGAATATACCCCATATGAGCAATTGCTTATCGTTAGGGCGCAGGTTAACTTTGCCCCATGACTGAACATGTAATTTCCGTGGCAATTGTCGAAGACGACCGCGAGATCCGCCGGGCTCTTACCCTGATCATCGATGGGTCTCCGGGCTTCTCCTGCACGCAATCCTTTAACGATTGTGAGACCACGATCAAGAGCATCCAGCGTGATCCTCCCGACGTGGTCCTGATGGACATCGACCTTCCGGGTATATCCGGTATCGAGGGGGTGAGGCTGCTCAAGGAAAAGCTGCCGGATACGGATTTCATCATGCTCACCATCCACGAAGACGATGATTCCCTCTTCAACTCAGTTTGTGCCGGTGCAACCGGTTATCTGGTAAAGGATATCCCGCCTGTGGAGATACTCAAGGCCATTTTCGATGTGTACGAAGGAGGAGCGCCCATGAGCCCCGAGATCGCCAGGCGGGTCGTGACATCTTTCAAGCCCACGGTTCAATCACCCCTCACTCCCCGTGAAACCGAAGTTCTGCAGAAGCTCTGCGACGGCGACAACTACCGCACCATTGCCGAATCCCTGCATATCAGCGGTGATACCGTCCGGGCTCATATCAAGAACATCTATAAAAAACTCCACGTGCACTCACGGGCTGCCGCGGTAAGGACTGCGCTCCGCGACCGATTGATCTGATCGTCCAATCGCCATCTCATCACGGTTAATTCCTGCAAAAATACCCCAGATGGGGAATTGTTTCTCTCTCTTCACGATGGCAAATTTAATACGTGTAAGCTTGATGATCTCGTACCGGTACACCGACGGTAGAGAACCACATCTACAAAGGAGGGTGATTGCAACGACATTCATGTTTGAACGACGTAAGACTTCAAAAATCCTGAGCAGAAGGAGAAAATCATGAAACGTTGTTATCGGGTTCTCTTGTCCACTTTAATCTGTGCGGTATTACCCCTTTCTCTGCTTGCACAAAATCCTATTCCTAATTTCGGATTTGAAGACTGGCCGGACATCAATCCCGATTCCTGGTCAAGCACAAATTTCCAGGGGCAGGTAATCAATGTAACCCAGACAGGCGATGCCCACAGCGGCTCTTGGGCTGCGAAGGGCGAAGTCGTACAGTTTTTGGGGTTCCCGTTTCCACCGGGGTTGATGACCGGTTTCACGGGGCCATGTTGCCTGCCTTTCCCAATCAGCGAGGACTACGAAGCCATGACTGGATATTATAAATGCCAGGTTGGAGGTCAGGATATTGGACTCGCTGCATTGGTTAATTTCCTGGATGCAGACATGCAGCATGTGGCAATTGGTCTGTCTGATTTCGGTGAGACCGGCTCGTTTCAGCAGTTTGCGGTCCAGATGGATTATTCTTTGGGTAACGGAAATGATGCCGCATTCGCTCAAATCGAATTTACTATTACCAGCGATGCTCCCGATACGATGTCATTGGCTTCATGGTTTATCGTTGATGATCTTGCGTTTACCGGAGTGACCGGTGGCATAGAGGAGGTTGATCAGGGAGCCATTCCAAAAACTTTCGAACTCGGGCAAAACCACCCGAATCCTTTTAATCCTTCCACGACTATAAACTTCACGATCCCCGACATGGGTAAGGGGATCACAACTCTTCGCATCTATGATATAAGAGGCAGGGTGATCAGGACGTTAATGAATAAGGAACTTTCGCCCGGGAACTACAGTCTTCACTGGGATGGCAAGACCGACTTGGGCGAGAAGGTAAGCTCAGGCATCTATTTCTACTGCCTGGAATCGGGCGAATTCAGAACCACGATGAAGATGGTCCTGACGAAATGAGATCCGAACGGGTCTCTTTCTTGTATGCGTGTTTGCACATCGGATGAGAACGAATCGCCATAAAGAGGACTACCGGGGTATCTTTATGAGGAGGTGTTCGTAAAATAATCCAATTCGATGATAGAAGACAAAACGCGGGTTGTGTGTAGTAACTGCAAGAGCAAATTTCTCGTGGGGTATAGTTGTAAGACCAGAATGCTGTGCCCGAGTTGCCATGCGAAGCGACTCACGATCTGGAGCGAGTGGCTAGGAGCAGAGCTCCTCGAAGATGTTCCCGGCATGGTGGTATCGGTACAAGCTGTAGTGGCCCAATTCATAAATACGATGGCATACGGCCGCTGATGCATCCCGACCCGCTGCGTTTCTCGTCGGTTAAATACCCTGCGGGTATTCGCCCTCCTCACGCCTTGTGGTTCGGTCGCCTCAACCGCCTCGGTGCATCACCGTATTCATGAACTGGACCACTCCGGTAACCGAGCCGGGAACTTCCATCCACATATTCACTGTCTTGCCACTGATGGCGTTTTTCTCTCTGACGGTACCTTCGTACGCAGTTCTTTCGTCCCTCCGGTCGATATTGCGGAACTTTTCAGTGGCAGAGAACATGCTCAGCTGGCCCCACTCTGGCTTTCACGTGCACCTGGGACCAGTGATTCACGCTGAAGAGAGAGAGGAGCTTAAAAAAACCGCCAGATACGGTGCCCGGGCTCCTCTCGCTCTGTCACGGCTCACCTACAACCGGGAGAAGGAACAGGTTTCCTACGTCTACACCAACCCGTACGATCATGCAGAGTACACGGAGAAGGTGACACCGCACGAGCTAATTGCGAGACTCATGGCACACATACCTGACCCCTGGGAACAGACGACGAAGTATTACGGGTAAACATCTGACAACATGATCGACAACACTGTCCAGGTCGGTTTCTATGGATACTTCGGTAGTATAGACGATGAATCATACACTGATACGATTGGAGTTACCCATACGTACAGTCGTAGATTCAATCGTTTTGGTTTTGATGCAATGGCTGGCATTGACAGACTCAAGATATTAACTGGGGCAATCTTCGGCACTGATGAAAATGTCGGTCAGCCCGGAACAGAAAACATCGATAGCCGTGGATGATTGGCATAGCCAGGTTTGGTGCCGCTCATACAGAACAGGATTGACATGAGCTGGAAGATTACACTGACTTCACCCCAAACCTGACTCTATTGGCCCGTGCAAATGTGAGGATCAGTTTTGAGGCTTACTTCAAGATGGAAGATAGCGTGGATGACAAGCTGCGCTGGTTCAAATTCAATACTATGTTCATCTTCTAAGAGAATTGAAAGCATCCTGGTTCACTCGTACATTTGAAGCGTCAGAAATAGTTTTTCTCACTAGAATTATACACTCAACTTACAGGAGGTTCTAAGACATTAAAGTCTTCCTCGGGTTGATTATACCGGAGCTGGAGTAATAAGTCGGCCTACTCTTTCTTGTGTTAGTAGAAGTGAAACACTGTTAAGACCGAAACACCTCCAATCAGGAAAAGTTCTGAAGGGTTTCTCAGAAAAAGACATAGACACCCATACAGGGCAATTTGTGACAAGAAGAGACTTAGGACAAGACGGTATAGATAACACTTTCACCGCTGGTAACAGTGTACCCAAAACCAGGAAAACCACCCTCAGTAGAACATGATACCTGAGGGTCTTTTTAAAAACAGATCCGGTAAGCGTCAAAAAGATGTCACCGAGAGTTGCAGAAGAAGTGTATTCCAGCCTGGAATATTTGACTTCTCCGGAAAGAGCCCTCTGTCTGCGTATGCCGCATCTCGCATAGCATAAGGTCTTTTTCCGTTCCACCTTGCCGGGCACACCTTCGGATTCACCTGTCATCTCCCTGTAAAACGTCTTGAGAGTCTCTGCTACGCAACGGGGACGGAAAACTCCCCACGGAGCGTGGGAAGAGAAGGGGGATTCGTGGGAAGTGACGAGGATGAAACCGTACTCAGCTATTTATGTAATTTTTTGATCTTCGCAGGATCGAACGTTCCGTCGAGAAAATACTTGTGGCTCTTCTCTCCTGCATGACACTGATGACTTCGGGAGGATTGACATCAGTGTTGTCAGCCTCTGTGCACTGGTGGTTGAACCACAACAGTGTTTTTATTGATCTGAAGTCGTACTTCACGTCGTTTCAGGTACTCCCTTTCTTTCCCCACATCTCCCAGAGGGGGATGCCTATCAGAACCAGGGCGCTCGCACCCATTCCCACCCAGCTTGCCAGCTGGAGAGATGCGAAACCGCTCGCAACGTATTTGATGAGCCAGGGGGATGCAAGATCGGTGAAGGCACTCCCGAAGGCGATGAGAATGATTATCACCTTCTGGTTCCTCTTCAGCGAAGTGGCAATGATGAGGTGGGTCAGGATGAGAAGGACGATCGCCTCAATGAAGACGTGGAAGTGGAGTTCTTCAAGCATCTGGCCCGGTGGGCGGGGGAAGATGAGCTCATCCAGCTCTGATCCCCTGTAGTGGTTCACGATGTCTTCGTAACCGGGTCCCACTCGCCACAGGGCGATTACGAGGATTGTGACATAGCCCAGGAGAGTGAGAATGAGAAATCCCGTGTAGGCAAGCCTCACTTCGATTGGGCTCTGCGAGATCCTGAATGTGTTTTTCGTGAAATCTTTCATTGCTGATCTGTCCTCTTCTCACTGTAGACAGCATGGACAAGTGCCAGTCCCTTTTTGACCGCGTATGCCGTAGAGCGGGAGGAAAGGGTGGCTCCTGTGATAGCTTGTATGTCATAACCGAGCCTCAGGGGCGAGGAGAGTGTTTTGGTCAGGAACTGCTTCAGGAATCGTCTCGAGCGTATCTCACCACCGATCGATTCCCGGTAGGCGAGAACCTCCACACCCGCGACCTCACTAATGCCTCTGACGGCGACCAGGAACGTGATCGGTCTCTCCTTACCGATGACATCCAGGATGACAGCATGGGCGATTTCCTCTTTCCCGTTGAAGCACGGGAAAAAGATGTACGTGTCGCTCAAGAACCGCTTACCCACGAGCTTCTGCGCCACGTCCATCTGCGACTTGTCCAGCGTTACCGTGACTCTGTGAAATGTCTCTGTCTCAGGCAACAGTATCTTCACAGCGTCTTCGGGAGTGCAGAATATTTTTGCCTCCAGGACGGGGACTTTCAAAAGGAGCGATCCAAAAGCTGCGATTGCCGCCTTGACGAATTTCCTCCGGTTCAGAATTCTTCTGGGGCCCTTCGCTTGGAAGTGAGAGAAGCCGCGTGTCGAGAGAATCTCATTCCTGCCGTCATCTGTTACCGCTATCAGGTACCCCTCTACTGAATCTTCCGCCGCAAGGAGCTTCATCCCCTCTTTTCCACCGAGGACGAGGACTCCCGTCGAGAGAGCGTCGGCCAGTGTTGCTTTCGGGCTCACTATGGTTACACTGGTGATGCCGGAGGTGGGGTGACCGCTTCGAGGATCGATAATGTGGGCGTAGATTCTGCCTTTCTGCCTGAGGAACTGCTGATAGTCACCCGAAGTCGAAAAGGCCACGTCTTTCAGATTCAGAAATTCAAGCACCCTGTTGGAAATTTTCGGGTCCTGGATCCCGACCGTCCACCCACTCTTTCCCGGGGGTGTCCCCAGTGCGTAGCCGACACTCCTGAAGGAAACGAGGGCACGCATGATCCCGTATTGCTTAAAGATTTCGACGATCCTGTCTACTCCATAGCCCTTTCCGATTCCCCCGAGATCGATCTCGATGCCTCTTGCGAGGTGTTCTACTGTCGATGTTACAGTTTCTGCCCGGATCTTCCCGTATCCCACCAACTGTAAGGTATCCTGGATCGCTCCCAGGGAGGGGGGGAGGGGATCTTTCTCCTCTCCCCTGAACCCCCAGCATCTCATGAGCGGTCCAACGGTTATGTCGAAAGCTCCCTGCGTCCTCCGCGAAAGATCCTGGCTCAGTGAAATCAGTTGCACCAGGTCGGGATCTGTCTGCACTCTTTCTCCTACCCTCAGTCTGTTAATCATCGATAGGCTACTCGAGGGATCGAAAAGACTGATCGCTTTTTCAAGGCGTCGGACTTCACGAAACGCAACGCTGGTGACTTCCCTGCAATAAGCACTGCTCTCTCCGTAGAGGGAAAAGGTAAGAATGCTTCCCATTACGTGGCTGCAACTTCTGTGGAATACCTCTTGCACGGCCGAGTTCCTCTTAGAACCGGTATGTCGTTGCCAGATTGAGCCTGGTTTCCGTCGTGTTCTCAGCATCCTCCCAGCGTTCAAAATCTGCCTTGATAGCCACATCCAAATGAGGATAGTAGGCGATTCCCCCAGTTATCACATCCCTGTTGTTCGACGGGTCGGCAGCAAAGCCGATTGGTACACGGTGGTGGGTGTCGAATGACTCGAAACGAATGAAGACAACCGCGGACTGGTCAACGGGCGAGGAGAGTAAGTTGAGCAGGTTGTATGCTCCCTCGACATACCACCCGAGCAGCGTTTCCCCCACTGTCTGTCCGGTTGAATCACTGATTCTGTCCGCTTTACTCACATCGACGTGAACGAAAACGGCCTTGAGGTCAAAACCCTTTCGCCTGAAACGTACATCGCTTTCCAGGATCCTGACCGCCGCGCCTTCCAATGTTGAGTCAGACTGTCCAGCCCCTCCCCAGTAGAAGGAGAATCCGGCATCGAATCCCGGAACTCCCGTGTACTGCATGCGACCTACAAGTGCGAGGTCGTCGGAGGGGGATTTAGCCACCTTCCCGCGACCTCCCCGGATTCCTTTGGAACCGGAGAATCCACCCGCATTCAACCCAGAGACGGCATAGATTCTGTACTGTGCCTTGTTCTGGAGAGAGCCGAAGATGCCCGCACCTCCCTCCTGCCACGATGTGGGTATGATATATGTCTGTACATAAGGCCTCTCAACACTGTAGAACAGCGGAGGTTCGTGAAATTCGTTGAGCGGGCCAACGGGCATGAGAACGCTTCCGGCCCTGAAGTTGAGTTCCTCAGAGACGAGGAAGTCGATGTGGGCGAACTCAAGCTCCATCTCGGATGCGGCATGTTCGAAGTCCACCTCCGTGTGAAGGATCACCCGATCCGAGAACTGGTAACTGACTCCGATCACCATCCGGTGGAAATCCATCTGGGCAGGGTCATCATCTGACGGGACGGTTGCTCCCGTTTTCGGATTGTTGTAGTGAAGCTCTCCATAACCCTGCAGGGATATACGTTCTCCTGAAATTGCTCCTTCCTCCTCCCACTCGGAAGCAGTCTCCTGGGCTTCGAGTTCCAATGGATAGAAGGTTACGACCGAGAGAAAGATGACGAATCGAATGAGTTTTGATACCGGTTTCACCTTGCACCTCCCTTTATGTACGGACTGTGAAATTATACCATTTTGTGTCGGGCGCTGGGTGCTCAGGTGACTGACCGCTGGCCGCTCGCAGTAAATAGTTTTTAGGTTATGTCTTCATCCCCCCCCAATTACTCTCTCCCAAACCATGAGTGTGTTCCCGCGAATATCCGAAGAACCGTTCCCTAATTTTTTAGAGACACTCCTCCTTCACGTCGTTAAATCGCCGATCAGGGTTTTCCAACCATCCAGGTGGTTGAGAGGGATGGTTTTTATCCTCTTACACCGTCTGCACTTGAGCTCGAGTTCTCGTTCCGTGATCCGGGCCATTAGATTTCCGCAATCGCACCGGAGCTGAGCTCTCTCCCCGGCCGGGCGGAAGGGTTTCCCTGAGTGCTCAATCCGTATTCTGGTTTTTCTCGGCGTGTCACGGTGCATGTTTCCCCCTGCCAGTTGAATTGCTAACTGTCCCGCTGCTTGTATGCCAGTGCTGCTACAGTGAATTTGTTCTGTGAACGAGGACTTCATCGTTTTTGTTGTTTCGTCCCTGCTTGAAATGACACATCTCAATGACTATGAAATTCATTTTCATTAGCATGATAAAATTTTTTTCATATAACATTATATGTGCAGTTTCGTATCACTGGGTTTCCCTAATCCTTCCGGCACTTCATACAAATACCGCTTATTTCCAGTTTGTGATGGGTGATGAAGAATCCCCTCTTCTTAGCTATTTTTAGCTGTAGCTTCTCGATCTCATCGCTCGAGAACTCGACGATGCGACCACACCTTATGCAAATGAGATGATCGTGGTGTTCTTTCCAGAGAATGTTATCGTAGACCGTTTTCTCACTCCCGAAGTGGCGCTCCTGGGCCAGCCCCAGATGGCACAGCAGCTTGAGGAATCGGTATACGGTAATGTATCCGATCCCGGGATCCTTCTTCAGTATCTCCCGGTGTAGATTCTCCACGCTCACGTGATCAAATTTCAGAAAGGCGCCTGAGAGGAGCTCCCTTTGATGAGTCACCTTGTAACCGGAGTGCCTTATGTGACTCATGATCGGATCACCTGTTCCGTTCCGTCGTTTCATCGTTCTTCCTGTTGCACAACCTGAAATTCTTATTGAAAACGAATTGCTATTTCAGAACACAATATATCGAATAATCCCTATTCTGTCAAGATAGTTTCATGTGGTTGTGGTGATAGTGGCAGCATTTTGAAAAGTTGTCGAGACCGAACTCAAGCTTTTGTGGAAGATCTTGGCCTGACCCCCTAGAACAGATCCAAGTTGAGAGTTATACTCTTACCGAATCAGAAAGGGGGTTTATCTTATGTCCAGGAAATGTTTTACGCCTGAGCAGATCATCTCAAAGCTGCGAGAGGCGGAAATCCACCTGTCCAAGGGAAGCACCGTCGGGGATTGTTGTCGTAAACTAAGTGTCACCGAAAACACGTATTATTGCTGGCGAAAAGAATATGGCGGCCTGGATGTCGTCCAGGTAAAGCGATTAAAGGAACTCGAGAAGGAGAATGGGCGGCTCAAGAAAATGGTAGCTGAACAGGCCCTTGATCTTGAGATCTTGAAAGAAGTAAACCGGGAAAACTTCTAAGCCCGGCGCGTCGTCGAAGGGTAGTCAAGCGAGTTTGCAAAACGCGGACTGTCTCCGAACGCCGGGCGTGCAAGGTCGTTGGGCAATCCCGTTCTTCACAGAGATATGAACCTCGGATCGCAGATGACGAGCTAGAGCTCACGAAAAGGATTACCCGACTGGCGAGTCAGTATGGTCGTTACGGTTACCGTCGTATCACAGCGTTGCTTCAGTCGGAGGGCTGGCATGTGAACCACAAGCGTGTGGAGAGGATCTGGCGCAGGGAGGGATTGAAGGTCCCCAAGAAACAGCCGAAAAGAGGCCGTTTGTGGCTTACAGACGGTTCCTGTGTGCGTCACCGGCCTGAGTATCGAAATCATGTGTGGTCGTATGATTTTGTGCACGAACGGACCCACAATGGACGGGCATTGCGGATGCTGGTAGTGATCGATGAATACACGAGGGAGTGTCTGGCGATCGAGGTAGCAAGGAAGCTGAGTTCACAGCGAAGGCAGTACGGAGCTGGCTTGAGCGATTGGGTGTACAAACGTTATTCATTGAGCCAGGAAGTCCCTGGGAGAATGGTTATTGCGAGTCATTCAACGGAAAACTCCGGGATGAGTTATTGAACCGGGAGATCTTCACTACTCTGTTGGAAGCGAAAGTACTGTTGGAAATTTGGAGAAAGGAGTATAATCAGGTAAGACCACACAGTGCTCTTGGGTATCGGCCACCAGCTCCAGAAACAATAAAACCTTTACCCATGGTTATAGCAGTATGAGTTTCAAAGTGGTACTAAAAGCGGGGGCAGGTCAAGATGATCTTCTTCGGTGTTGGATCACTGCAGCGAGCTATTCGAAATTACCTGGATCATTACCACCGGGAACGGAATCATCAGGGCCTTGAGAATCAGATCGTTGATCCTGAACCAACACCTGTTGATACTGACGTCGATGTCCGATGTCGGGAACGCCTGGGTGGTCTGCTTCGGTTTTACTATCGCCAGGCTGCCTGATCCACGTCTTTGAATATATTACTAACGTGTTCATTTGATAAAGATCAATCAGGGGCGGTCCATTCATGTCACTTTTTTCCATCACCTTTATGATTACATGTCTACACTTTCGGCCAAATTTCATCCAGGTAAACTTTATTATCTTAAACAACATGGCCGCTTTACGTTCGTTAGAATATTTGGACCACACGGGGAATACTTTTTAAGGTTGGTCATTTTATTCTCCTGAATGCTCGATTAAAAACCTCTAGCGCGAGAGTTTAAAATTTACAATGGAAGTTTCACCACTGTTCACTGTCACCGTCTGTTTTGTTTTCTTGAGCTTTTCGTGCCACGTCATGACTGTATATTCACCCGGTGGGACATCTTCAAGAGCGAAAGTCCCTTCTGGTCCGGTCACAGAATAGTAAGGGTTCTCGAGGACAACAATATATGCCGACATTTCCTGATGAACATTGCAGAGTATAGTAATGATTCCCGGTTTTTCGAAAGTCACCTCGCGTGACACTCCGGAAGCGTAAGTGCCGAGATTGAATTTTTTTGCCTTGGAAGGTGAAAAAACGTTGTGCCGGACGTTGTCGCTGTTTGTAAATTCCACGGTAGTTCCAACAATAACCGGAAGGATGTGAGGAATAAAGATAAGATTTATTTGATCTATGACAGGGTTCTCTGCCGGTGGCTCGAACATACCATCTACTTTCTCCAGATAAACAATAACATCTCTGGCATCCCTGACACCCCTCGCTTCGATCGTCCCTTTAATGGTGCCATTAGTATCATTCTGGCCGTTTGTGATTGATGCACTGGCAAAGTGCAGAAAAAGTAATAAAAAAATAGTCAGCTGCTTCATATACTATCCTCCTCCATTTAATACACCTTAGTTAATCTGTCAATGAATTTGAAAGCAACCATAGGACACTTTCATTTCGAATCCTAGAAAGCAAAGTCAGGACCCAGCGACAGGTCGATATGGTCGCTATCGAATTCATCAGGATCGATCCGCATCTCGGTGAAAGCCATGATGTTCGCCCGTACCAACGCGGTGACATTTGGAACTATCCTCTTCACAGTGATTCGTTTTCTGTATCGATTACCTCGTATCGAAAACCGGGAAGGAGCCATAGAGACAGTACATAATCAGCTTCGACGAACCAGACATTGAATTTGATCTCATCACCATCGCTCAATTCATCAGTGGCCTTCAAGAAGGATGGCGCTTCAGTAGTGATCAATAAGAGGATCAAACTCAGCACTGTCAACCTGAAACCTGTTATACACAGTTGCTTGTTCATAGAAGCATCTCCCTCCTTCCGTGATCATTGTTAAACTCGGTCACTCTACTCACTTTAACCAGCGTCTGATACAGCCCGGTCCCGTCCGAGGAACTGCACTAGTCCAGTCGAACGTCACTAGATCGTTGAAGTTTAAACTGCTTTCCCCAAAAAAGCAAGCGATGTGAAGCATACTCACAGAAAGGAAACTGCTGAATCGGGAAAAAATAAGAACCGTCAAATCAGGATTTTACTCCACGCCTGAACTGTCCTGGGATGAAATCCCCTCATTCAATATCTTGATATGTGTAACGAGATAAAGGATCTCTTCTTGTAAGATTGTTTTCTCCCATGGTGGGCAGAGATTTGATTTTCCAAGTGCAGCGGAACCTTTGGTGACAAGCGTCGTGAGCTCCTCAACACCCCTATTCTGGAGAAAGTCAGGTACAGTAAAGTCGGGAGGTCGGGGCTCGAGGTCATACGCAAAGTACTTCCCGAAACCATCACCGTTTTCTCCATGACAGGGCGAACAATAGTGATTGAAGAGACGTCTGGCCTCACGAACGGAGAAACTCTCCTCACCACTAAAAACTGTAGAGCGGCTTTCCGGTCTGTCTGTGCAGCTCATCATCAAAGGGACAATAGTAGACAACAAAGTGATTGCAATTCTCCGGAACAAGCCTGTCAACCCTCCTTCAACGTCATCAGGTAACGAGTCAGATTGACGCGCTCTTCCCCGGTGAATTCGTAATTCGGTTCGATGACATCGGGCACGAGTGACTGTGGGTCATCGAGGTATTTATAGATGTAGCCCTCGGTCAGTCGTTTCCCTACATTTGTCAGGTTGGGACCTACGGCGCCACCATCCACACCGATCTGATGACAGGCTCGGCATCCTTTCTCCTCGTAAAGAGATCTTCCTGCTTTGATCTGATCCTCAGGACTCAGCCTGCCCTCCGGTAGCCGCTCAGGAATCTCATGCGTAACCAGCACATTCTTGAAATACTGGATTATGGTCTCAATTTCACTGTATGTCAAGTTGTTCTTAATCATTCCCTCAAGGTAATCCAGACCAAACTGCGGCATCTGCCTCAACATAGGACGAATGATGTCAGGCTGCTTGAGAAACTCATGGAGCCATTGTTCCTGAACCTTGCTTCCTTCGATGGAAATATCCGGAGCGAAATCATTACCTTTACCCCGAATGGAATGACAATTCAGGCATTTTACTTCGCTTTCGATCTTTGCAAACTCACCTGTCGGTTTATAATCGCTGGGTTCTTTGGGCACTTTGAATCGTGTCGGCACCGCAGTATCGGAAAATCCCACAAGGAGTGTTGCCAATGCATCAATCTCATCCTCGGAAAAGCGATAATTGGGCATTCTGAGATCGTCTCTAAAACTTCGGGGATCTCTCAATTTCTGCTTGATGAAGCTTATGCGATCATGGGGTATTGTCTCTGCCATCTTCCCGAACTCGAAAAGCTCCAGTGGCTTGTTGCCGACAGAAGATAGCTCTGCCCCAATTTTTTCATCCACCTCCCCAATCCTTAAATAGGTCACCTCACCCCGCCTGAGGAAGGGTCCTATCTCTTTCATCTCTTCCATGCCTTTGACATTATGGCACCCGAAACAGCCATAATTTTGAACTAGTTTTTTTCCTCGTTTGATGGATTCAACCTCTATGGCAACAGGCTCGGCATATTCAGGTTCGAAATCAAAGTTAACATATTCACTCATAATATATTCGACCAGATCCCAGATATCGTCATCGGTAAAACGGAAACGGGGCATTTTAGTTGTCGGAAAATAGCTCTTGGGGTCCTTGATCCATTTATAAAGCCATTCTCGATTCACCTTACTGCCGATTTTTCCAAGATCAGGTGCACCAATTTCTTTGAAAGCACCCCCCACTCCATTCGCAGGATGGCAAATACTGCAGCGTGACTGCCTCCAAAGTATTTTTCCCCTATCGGCTAAATCCCAGTTGATCTCGCCAACAGGATAATCGATTCGATCTTCACGGGTCATGCTGAAAAGATAATCGGTGATCTCTTCAGCGTGTTCTTGAGAAAAGAAATATTTCGGCATTCTAGCTGATTCAACGTACCCTTTCGGGTCCTGCAGCCAGTCGACCATCCAGGTGTAATTGACTTTCGTGGCAACCTTGGTTAATTCAGGCCCGACTTTCCTCAGATCTTCATAGCCAGCAATCTTGTGACAGCCGTAGCAGCCGTATTTTTCTACCAATTTTGAACCCTTGGCAAGCAGGTTCCCTCCCCGAAGATGTTGCACTTCACCATGACATGTTTGACAGGTAGCTTGTACCGCGTTCCCCCTCAGCATCGGCTCGGGCCAGTATTCAACCCACCCGTGTGCCTTATCAGGAGATGAGGTTGCTCGTCCCTGGCCGCGATGGCAGAACGTGCAGCCGAAAACGTTTGGTGGATGATTTTCCAGATAAATGAAATGCCCGGGGTGCCTTGTGAAGGGCTGCTCGTTGGATATCTCCTCAGGGCTGTCGATACCGATGTGACACGATTGACAGCGGTCAGCTTTGTTGATATCCTCCATATAGACCTGTTTTATCTCAATAGGTATCCCGTCAATCCTTTTCAATCTTTCCCGAGTTTCTGTTAACTTCATTTCGAGACCACGTATTTCGGCAGCCAACCTCTCAGCCTCAACGGTATACTCGCTCAGCTCAACCTTGAGTGCCTCTTCCTCTCGGAGAAGCTCTCTTCTCCGTTCTTCGATCTTCTCGACCTCCTCTTCATATTCAGCCATCTTTACCCGGTCTTCTTCTCTCTGGTGTTTAGTGAAAAGATATTCTCTTTCAAGGGCTTTTCCCCTTGCAGCTTGAAACTCTGTCTGGTTTCCCCTCAGCATCTCGCGGACTTCGTCCAGTCTTGTTTTTATTTCTATATATTTTTCCTGAACCTCACTGTTCTGAAAATCCTCCTCTGCCTCCTTCACCAGGGCTTTGAGTTCATTATACTTCTGCTGGGTCTCAGGACTTTGAAAATCCTCCAGGGCTTTCTCATATTCATCTTCGAGCAGCCTTTGTTTCAGCTCGTAATACCGTGCCTGATAGGATTTCCAGGGCCGCAGTGTGACAGTTTCATTCCATATCACCCATAGTGATAGTACAAATATTATCACAATCAACAGGAAAAAGTAAAATGCGTAGGGGGGTTCTCTTCTCATTCTTTCGTCCGTAAAGGCATTTTGCAAATCCCGGTATCAGTTTGACCCGAAGAGGAGTCATCAGCTTCGCTTTACTCGTGAAAACTTAAATGTTGAACCACGGTGTCACGCAGATGTACTTTACATGAAGTGCCAGCCTCAAAATGATCTTTATCGGTAATCCCAGCATCGTCCAGAACAGGAAGGCCAGGATGACGTAACGGATCATCCCCAGGTTTTTAAGAAAATCGCCGTGTCTTTTCTGCAAGTAATAATAAGGGAGTATCATTCCCAGTCCATAGTACATCCCGAGAATGCTCCCACCCAATAAAAACCCCAACACTGATCGAGAATCGATGCCGACAAGTGCTGTCAGGTCGACATTGGCCTGATAGACGACACGGCTGTGATCCCATTCCTGCCACGGCCAGTACCAGAGCCACCCGGGGCCTCTCATGAAAACGCCTATCACGATCAGAGAAATCCAGAGAATCAGGAACCCGAATGAAAAGGTCAGTATTGCGTATTTCCTTTCCGATAAGGTGTAATAACCATTTCCTTTGGGATTTATGTCGAGGTATGGTATCGCCATTAGACCGAAAATGATCAATGCCGGGATAATGACACCAGCAATCCAGGGATCAAAGTAGACAAGAATCTCCTGCAAGCCCAGGAAATACCAGGGCGCTTTCGCGGGGTTCGGCGTCAACGTGGGGCTCGAATGTTCTTCCAGTGGAGCGTCCAAGAGAATTGACCAGAGACCTAATCCTGCAATGATGATAAGTGTCACCAACATCTCGATTCGCGCAAGATTAGGCCATACAGCCACCTTTGAATCGCCTTCACCTTCTACGGGTTTACCTGAGCGCCGGCGCCAATCGTTCCCTATCCCTTGTTTGAATGCCCACCCGGCGTAGAACACTATCATGAGCAGCATTATTACGATAGCTACATTGTCAGGTTTGGTTATTATCTTAATAAGATTACTCATCACTTTTCCCGGCAGCTTGTCAGGATCCTCTTACTCTCACTCAGCGAGAGATTTTGGTCCCGAAATCCCTCCGTCCTTTCTCACTCTCCAGAAATGTACGAACATAAATATAGTCGCAATCAAAGGGATGCCGATACAATGCCAGATGTATGCCCGCAGCAATGCATTTCCACCAACCGAAGAGCCCCCCAGGATCGCAAAACGGACGTCGTTGTATGGTGTCATCCCCAGCTGCTCACTGAAAGGTCCCTCGAAACCGACAAATGGCGTGGCGCCTGCCATGTTGGTCCCTACTGTGATTGCCCAAAATCCCAGCTGGTCCCATGGAAGCAGATATCCTGTAAAGCTGAGGAGCAGCGTCAGGATCAGCAAATTAACACCGACAACCCAGTTGAACTGTCTGGGCGATTTGTACGATCCTGTCATAAAGACACGGTACATGTGAAGCATTACGGTTATCACCATTAAATGAGCCGCCCACCGGTGGATGTTTCTGAGAAACAGCCCAAAGGGAACCTGATATTCCAGGTCTTTAACATCCCAATATGCCTGATCTGCCGAGGGATGATAATAGAACATCAGCATCACCCCCGAGAGGGTGAGGATGACGAATAAAAGAAAACTAATCCCTCCCATCGCCCAGGTGAATTTATATTTGACAGCACTCTCACGGATCTTCACAGGGTGCAGGTGCAAGAATAGATTCCCAAATATCGCAAGTGCTCTATTTCTCGGCGTGTCTTTATAATCTCTCCTGAAGATCGATTTCCAGATCAATGTCTTCTTGATCTTTTGAATCCATTTTCTCATAACACCTTACCTCAATTGATTGTTAAGCCAGCTGAACGGCCCTGCAGCAACTCGTGGGTGCTTCCCGGGAAGCACGAAAGCTCTCCCGAAACTCATTCTTAGCTGTCATACATATCCCCTGGCTTTTCTCAATTGTTTGGTGTAATTGGCCAAAGAGCCATCAGCGTTCACCATTGAGATGGTTTCCCAGGGGCAGTCACAGGCACAGAGGCTGCAACCTATGCATATTTCCTGATTAACTTTTGCCACCCCATTGATACTGGAGTCTGATTCGATTATAACAATACAGTTGATCGGACATACCGACACGCAGACCTCACAACCTGTACAGCCGATGAGCCCTACGAGTGCCTTAGCCTTTTCTCTCTTTTTATTCTCTTGTTCTTCAGGAATTTTTCTACACCTTCAATCTGCTCTGGGGATAAAGCTCATCGGGGCCTACGCCTGTTAC